>Ga0153921_1000206_pt1 | contig 42078 bp, 46 predicted proteins | sample TSNJ005MetaG_FD_104691 | JGI IMG/M metagenome (GOLD analysis project Ga0153921, IMG submission 104691) | Attine ant fungus gardens microbial communities from New Jersey, USA - TSNJ005 MetaG | ecosystem: Host-associated > Fungi > Mycelium > Unclassified | place: USA: New Jersey, Brendon T. Byrne... | reverse complement strand
GGTTATAGCAGAAGCTAATCCTGAGTAAAACGGTGGATCAATATTGGGCCGTTGGTGGAGATATAAGTGGATCACTTTTCATCCGTCGTTGACAGCCGGGAACATCGATGTTGAGAAAACCACTTTCCGTTGCACTCTGCGCAAACCAGCTGCTGCCCATATTCAGGGTCACTGTTTGTCCGTCTGCATCCGTACCTGTCAGGGTGACACCTGCCGGATTGCTTTTCACGGTCATGACATTGCCGTTAATGCTCACTGCCGGTGAGGATGCGGTCCAGGTGACTGTGCCGGCAGCATTTTCCGTATCAATGCGGAATTTCGCGCCCGGCCAGGTGTTGTCGGGGACACGCTTGCCAAAATTCTGTCCATCTGCGCCGGTGGCATCGATGCCGGTGACGCTGCTGACCGTCAGGGCAGGCATGACCGTGATGACAGGAGCTGTGTACTGCTGGCCATACGCGTCAGCGGTAATGGTGGCCGTTCCGGGCGTGGTACTTTCCCACGTCGTGGTGGCACGGCCCTGTGCATCCGTTGTGCCCTGTGTCTGCCAGAGCCTGCCACTGTCAGTATGCCAGTCCACACGCTCGCCACTGACAGGGTTGCCTGCGGCATCCGTCAGCGTCAGGGTGACCGTCTGTCTGCTTCCCGGATAAACACGTTCTTTTTCAACCGTGATAACACCACGGACGGTACGGGTGAAGGTGACAGACTGTGCGCTGACCGCTCTGCCGTCCACGGTGGCATTAACCACGGCCTGTCCGGCCTGCGTGCTGGTTAGCGTCACAATGGCTTCGCCCTGTGCACTGGTTGTGCCCTGCAGGGTCGAAAGTGTGCCCAGGTCGGTGCTCCACTGCACGGCCTTGTCCTTCACGGGCTGACCTGCCGCGTCACGCACGTTCAGGGTGTACGTGATGGCGTCATTTCCGTCTGCCACAGCAGTGGTTCTGCCGGCCTGCAGGGTGAGATACAACTGCTGCGTGAAGCTGACGCGGGGCGCACTTACTGTGGTGGTTGTACCGTTCAGGGAAAGCGATACCTGTGCAGTACCGGCCTGTGTACTGGTCAGGGTGGCAGAAGCGGCACCGGCAGCATTTGTCACTGCATCCTGCTGTGTGAACTGTCCGTTGTCTGTGTGCCAGGTGACAGCCTGCCCGGCGACCGGAATGCCGGCGGCATCCCGGATGACAGCGGTCAGAATGATGCCATCCTGCCCGTCGGCAACGGCGGAGGTTTTGTTCACCACAATGGCGGAATCCAGGTGGTTTTCAAACGTCACCGGGGCGGCACTGATGGTGGTGCCGTCCACAGAGGCATTCACCACCGCCTGTCCGGCACGGGTGCTGATCAGTTGCACAGACAACTGGCCGTTCTGGTCGGTGGTGCCCTGCGTCCGGCTCAGTTGCCCGGCCGTGGTGGTGAATGTGACGTTTTTCCCTGAAAGGGGCTTACCGTCAGTGGTTTTCAGCGTCAGGGTGTAGCTGACCGCCTCCTGACCATCGGCCAGCGCCTGAGTACGGTCAGCCAGCAGTTCTCCCTGCATGGCGGCAACGAAGGTCACATCAGCCGCTTTTGCCGTCTGGTTACGGGTGGTGGCCGCAACCCGGATAATGCCGGCGGTCTGACTGGTCAGGGTGGCTGTGGCCATACCGTCAGCGTTCGTGGTGTTCTCACCATTCAGCGTGCCGCCGTTGTGTTCCCAGCGTACAGCCTGTCCGCTGACCGGTTTTCCGTCACTGCCCGTGACGGTCAGGGTGTAGCGCACACTGTCCGCACCGTCTGCAGTGGCCGTGGTTTTATCCGTGCTGACAGCCAGCTGCTGCTGTACTGCCGGGGACACCAGAATACGGGTACGGGCAATATCAGAGAGGTTACCACGGGTATCCCGTGCCCTGCCGGAGAGTGTGACGCTCTGACGGTCAGATGACCAGGCGGGTAACTGGAGAGTAATTTGCTGCCCGTTATTACTGATAACTTTCCCGCCAGCCTGACGCAGTTCTGCGTCGTCAAGCTCGATACGGGACAGCCCGTATTTTGCGTTTACCTGTGGCGTCAGGGTGACGGTCGTCAGCTCTGCGCCATATACGTCTGGTGGCAGTTGCAGGGTAATCAGCGTCTGTTTGCGGTATTCCAGCACCACATCATTGTTACGGTTCACCAGTTCCAGGCGGTTAGCGGCCAGTGAGCGTTGCGCGCCTACCCGACTGCTGTCCAGTTGATGCGCCAGCGGTTCACCGATACGGTATGTCAGACCGAGGTTCAGGCGGGTGTCGTCAGCCCCGTTTTTGCCCCGGCGGTAATCGACACCGGCGGTCAGCAGTGGGAACGGCGTCCAGGTGACGCCGGCAGTGATGGCGTGAGGATTTTTCTGGCGTTCAGACTCACCGAACAGCGCCACTTCATTCCCGTAATACTGTTCGTAAACCAGCTTACCGCCCAGTTGCGGGTACGCAGGCAGCCAGCCTTCGGCACGGATATCCCAGCCGTCAGCCGGACGCTCGTCGTAATCGGTAACGGTCGGGGACTGCCGCCAGTCAGACAGGCGCTTGTACCCGTTGGCGGACAGCTTCAGGTAATCACGCCAGGCTTCCACGCCAATTCCGTAGCGGCGGTTGGTGTTGCGCCAGTCCACGTCATAAAACACGTTGTATCCCAGCATCCAGCCGTTATCCGTGAAGTAACGGTGGCCAAGTCCGGCATTGGTGGTGAATCGCCCGTCGTTATCCCGCATCCCGAGCTGGGTGAACAGCACGTTCTTCGGGGTGTTGTAAAACGGCAGCAGCACATCGAGCGACGAGCCTTTCAGGGAGAAATCACTGTCCACGCTCAGCTGCGTTTTCGCCGTACCGAACTGGTTCAGCCACTGCGTGACCGCATCTGCCGCCTGCCCGGAAGCCTGGCTGGTCAGCAACTGGCGGGCTGCATCACCACTGTTGCTGCCCTGCAGCACACGTCCGGCCTCCATCGCCGTCTGTGCCACAGACTGCTCATCAGCCTGAAAGACACCGGCAAATGCCGGAGAAATTTGCGCAAAGAACTGCACGGCCACCATTGAGTAGCCAATAGTTTTCCTCATAGGTTTTAGTCTCCGTTTGATATCAACAGAAGATGAATGGATTAACAGAAAGGAGAGAGGTAAGTGTCAGAAAGCGGACAGACTGCATGAACGGCTGCCCGGCCTCTGTCAGTAGGGCAGTGTCCAGTCCTGCCCCTGTTCCCAGCGGGACTGCCAGTGTTTCAGATACGCTTTCGCAATATCAGGCGCGTTCCTGATCACGATGGCGTTCTCTGAATTTACGCGACTGGCGGCACGGCTGAAGTTGAAGCTGCCGGTTTCCACATTTGTCCGGTCAGTGATGATGACTTTGTCATGCAGTATTTTGTAACTGCTCACCGTTCTGACCGGAATGCCGGCAAGCGCCAGTGTGTTGATAGCCGCCCGGCTGTATTTGTTGTTGTTACTTTCGGCATCAAGGACAACCCGGACATCCACGCCCCGCTTTCTGGCGTCAGCCAGCGCACGGGCAATGTCCGGTGAGGTGAATGTGTAGCCCATCAGGCGAATTTCCTGTCCTGCGTCACTGATGGTGCGCATGATCAACTGCTGCGCGGAGCCTTCCGGCGAAAAGCCCGCCTGAATATCCGGTGTTGCACAGGCCGGCTGAATAAGGAGTGCGGCCATCATGGTAGTGATGGCCAGACGGTGTCTGAGTTTCACTGTGGGTCTGTTCCTTTATCGGTATTTACAGGAGAAGGGAATGCCGTGCTGTCAGTGGCCAGCTTATGGGCGACCTGATCGGAAACGCTGATCGGCCGGTGCCGGGTCTGCGCCAGGAACCAGCGGCCTCTGCTGCGTTTCATGGCCTCCCGTGCGGCTTCAAACAGCAGGATCCCCCGTTGTTCCGGGGTGTAGCTGATATCACACCGGTTATCGAGGTTAAGGGTGATTTCCGCCAGCCGGGCCAGAATGGGATCCACGACCGGAGGCGGATTGCGGGGAGCCATTCCGGCCATGATTTCGTCCGTGCGCTGCAGCACCAGACTGACTTCCTGTGAGTCAGGCGGAAGCAGACGGGCCAGCGACGGATTCTTTTTCACCAGTTCGGATTCTGACGGACGCCCGATGTCAATGAAGCGGTTGATGCGCATCTGCAGTTTTGACGACAGTTTTTCGTCATCCGGAATGTAAACCGCATTGCAGGGAACCAGTGCACTTTTGAAAGAGATAAATCCTTCTCCCGGATTCAGGTTTTTCAGTTCATCCAGGCTGATGCGGTCTTTTTCCCGGATATGCGTGGTGGTGGCATCCTCGAACTGATTACCGAACAGTCCCGGGGAGCGTTTCACTTCGCCCAGTTCGGCAAAATAATCCTTCCCGGCAGTGGAGCGGGCCAGTTCATAGGTGTCTTTTTCATCCTGCAGAGCCATGAACCATTTCACGAGCAGGTTGGCGTTTACGGTCTGATATTCCCCCCTGAACTGTGCAATGAAGCGTTGAATGTCCTGGGCTGAGATAATCAGCATGTAGCCGAGGCTGCGCATCTGGGCGGCAAGATCGTCCATGCCTGGCGCAAAATAGCTGCCCAGCTCGTCGTGAATGTCCGGAAAGGGGAAGCGGTTCCGGTATTTTTTAGCCGTCAGAACCTCTTCGCGTTTCCCTTCCAGGTGATAACCGAGGTCGCGGGCTATGACCATACGTTTGGCCGAAATATAGAGCTTACCCAGACTGGCGGACTCTGATTTGGAGAGCTCCAGTGCCGGAATGAGAACGACCAGTGCCCGGTCATTGTGCAGGACGTCGCGTAAATCAATGTCGCCGGCGTCGTTTGCAAAAATGTGGCCATACACGTCGTTAAACATGGCCAGCATTTTGGAGAACTGCTGGATAAGGAAGCCGTGCTGGTCAAAGACCCCCTGATCCCATTCGCCCGGACGGCTGACCAGATCCATCTGAAAACCGGCCAGCGTCGACAGGTAGTTTTCCAGCGCGTTAATCCCTTCCTGGTGCCAGCCGTTCTGTTTCCCCTCGATGTAGAGGGCCGCCATTTCCTTCAGCGGCAGATGTTTGTGCAGCATGGCGAGAGAAAAGCGCAGGTTTTCCCGCCTGCACTTGTAGTGCAGGCTGTACACCAGTCCGTAAAGCATGGGCCTGGCTTTGTCCTGCCAGTCAGCAGAGCTGCCGTCCACTTTCGGGAGCATGGAATCCATCAGCTGAATAATGTAGGACGCGGTGGCGTTATTGCTCAGATTGATGGTGTTGGACTGTGGCCGGGTGCGATCATTGCTGAGCAGCTCATCAAACCTGTCGCGCCCGCCATTCAGGAAGTTCAGGACATAGAAGTTATCTTCCAGCCCGAAGCGCCGCAGCAGACTCCATGAGGAAAATGCCAGGGCAGTTTCCGCCTTACCGTCAGAGTAACAGTATCCCCGTCCCAGACAGATGGCGTTCAGTTGCAGGGAGAGCAGGGCTTCGGTTTTCCCGGAACCGGTTGTGGCCAGCAACTGCATATGACGCAGACAGTCATCACGGGTCAGCCATAATTCCCGCCCCAGAAAGCGTTTCCTGGCATAGCCGAGGCACATAATGCCGCCGGCTTTTTCGACAGTGAGTTTGCGTCTGATAAAACGGAAGAAGCCACCGGGGAGTGTGAATTCGTTCGCCTCCTCCCGTTCCGTTGAATAATCAAAACCACCAATGTCCGTGGGCATCCTCAGCGGCAGACGGAAGCGCTGATCTGTAAAGACCAGCAGCCAGATAACGGCACAGATCAGGCAGGGCAGCAACAACCACGGGGCAATGAGGCATACCAGCAGCCCGCCGAGCATGCCGGCCTGCAGGGAAAAAGGGGACTGCAGGATGTCCATCAGCCAGGTGGATTTGATGACATGTTGTACCCGCTGTTTGTCCACCGGTCGGGAATCAATAGCCATCGGTTTTCTCCTGCAGAAAATCCGCCAGGCGTTTGTCACTGGTCAGGACGGAGAGCGGGATTTCCCGGCCGTCATCGGCCAGTAACTGCGGTGTGCCCGGTAGCTGATAGTAGTTAAAGGCCCGGTTGTTGGTGTTCAGGGCGTGCAGGTCGTCTTCGCACTCTGCAGCAGGAGCATCGCTTTTACTGCCCGGTGCCATACCGGCATCAGCGGCAAACAGGGATTTCCAGTGTGCCGGTCGTTCCTCAGCGGGCAGGCAGAGCAGAGGGGACAGCAGTTTCTGTGAGTCGGTGCTGCCTGTGACGCTGACCGGGAATATTTCCACGTTGTAGTCCTGTGCGAGAACATCCAGAACAGGCTCCAGTGTCCGGCAGTGCGGACAGAGCGGGTCTGAAAACACGTAGATTGTCCGTGGATGTCCGGTTGAAAGCGTGACAGTGTAACGCCCGCTGGCGGCTGCTTTCTTCAGACTTTCAGCCCGGACTGCCTGTGGAGACGGTGTTTTTTCTGTCTCCTGTGACTGTGGAGCTGCACTGGCGGGCACGGTATGGACCTGCTGCGGTGCAGAAACCGGTTCATCAAAGGTCAGCGTGATGGTGGCCGGCCATGAGATAACCAGCCACAGCAGGGCAGTCACGAACAGGATACCCGTGATAATCGCGGCCACGGCTGACTGATTCTGGCGCTGCCGGCGGTGTTTCTGTATCGCCAGCAGCAGGGCCTGTGCATCCTCAACAGAAGGGGCTTTGTAAATCATCCGCGTGGCGTGATGGTCACTGTCGTGCATCAGGCAGTTACCCTGCAGAAAGAAGCGGGGGTTTTTGCCGGGGAAACACATAAACACGGGATGGTTGTTGCCGGCGAATGCGCTCAGGCATCCGTACTCCATACGAATGGTGTAGGTGTTCATCTGGGCTCCTCAGTTTTTCCTGCCCGGGCGGAAACGCATCTGCTGTTTCTGCTCCGGGCTGTCGGATGATGCGGGGTGTTGTGGCTGTGAGACCACAGGGGCGCGTTCTTCAGAAATGGCGCTGTCTGCCGGCCTGTCCGGCTCCGGGGCGACGGGCGGTGACGGGGCAGGCTCTTCCTGCTGCAGTGCCTCATTGGGGGCAAAGAAGAACAGGTCGTCACGCTCTCCGGCGTCCGGGGATTTCAGGTTTTCCGGATCGGCCCGGTGCATCTCCACCACCATACCGGTGCTGATAAGGTCTGCTTCCAGTCCGTCAACCGCCTTTGCGGTCGGGTCATCCACCGGTGGAATGGCCACCTGCAGGCGGGCTGACATACCGGCAATCAGGGTTTCCCACTGCGCGGTGGCTATCACGCCGGCCCCCTCGACGAAGACCTTCGGGCGATCGGATGAAGCCAGAACGTAGAACAGCGTCCTGTCCAGTCCCTTCAGCCAGCGGAACTGGATACAGGGAAGACGGATATCACGGGCATGCAGTGCGGACAGGGCTGTCCGTGTGGTGCTGTGCTGTCGCAGCCAGGCTCTGGCTGCCGGTGTGGCCATGACGCGGCGGAATGCCTTGTCAGCCAGGCTGAGACGGGGATAGCCGCGTTTACCGCCATGTTCTTTCTGTGGCTGACCACATGAACGGTTCAGGGTATCCAGCAGCCCGATGGCAGCAGCGCGATCGTTACAGAACTCCTGCAGACCAAACACAGCGACCAGTGCGCGCTCTGCCGGACTGAAACTTTCCGGCCCCTGCAGCGGCGTACCTGCCTGCGCTTCGAAGACCTGCCTTGCCCGTTCCCGGTCAAGGCGCTGTCCGATCACCAGTTTATGTTTTGTGGCAAACTCGTCCGGCGACATGGCACTCCGGTGTTCCGGGGGATCGGTGTTCAGCAGCTGGGTTCCGGGTTCGCCATACTGCAGCAGGGGGATAACAGCCGGTGAAAACGCGGACATGATGCGCGGCAGGGTATGAATATTAATGGGCCTGCGCGTCCGGTTTGCCGGATGGTTCCGGCTGATGATGATGCCGCCGATGGCCACCGGAACGAAAAAGAGAAAGAGAATGCCGGCAGTCTGATTCATGAGTTCAATCATCTGCCCGGCAGAGAGGGTTTCGCTGCGCTGACTGCCCCACACCAGGAGATTCATTTTCCCGGCGACAGTGACGTGTATGGCCGGAAAATCAACGATGCCCCACAAATAATAGAGCAGCACGCAATACCCGTAGAACAGGGAAGGATGTATTGCCCAGACGACAACGCAGACCAGAGCAATGCAGATGAGGATCATCATGCCGGAATCGTTACCCTGCTGAGGGTGAGGATATTGGGACATAGTGGTTTCTCACATTAAGGGAATAACAAACAGATACAGCACGCTGAATGCGTTCTGCATGACGAAAGAAAACGTATGATGGCGTTTATCTGAAGTCGTGATGGCTACAATGGCCGGAGTAAAGCAGCCATTTGTTGCCGGGATAGAAAATAAGGAATGAGTTTTCGCAGTTTTTACGCAGCGGAGGCTTTGCTTTTACTGCTTGTTCACCTGTGAGGTAGGGTGCCACTTCGGCCAACCTTGTTACCGATTGACGGGGGATTACTCCCCCGTCGCGGTTTCCTTACTACTTACAGTGTAAGTACGCCGCAAACTCCGCTCCCCAGAAGTTCATCCGTATTTCACACAGCGAACCGTGCAGCATCCAGATGATGAGGATTGCCGTCACGCAGAACGTGATGACTGTAAGCGATTTTTGCGACATAGCGCTTGCTCCTTTATTGGAGAGGCGCTAACCTGTCACGTGTCAAGGTTATGTGGTTAGTGCCCCGAGTTGAACGTAAAGTTTAATCGGGGCCTTTCTACATCTGGCCTTCGGGTATTACCTCCGACCATTAGCCGAAAGGCACCCGCACGAATTCTAGCCTGTTTTTTTTCTTTGTTTCAATCTGTTGACATCCTCCACGCCCTGAAGGACGGGGTTTTACGGCGCACCGGATAAATGAGAAAGAATAAAAACAATCAATACAGGTCGATATCTGGCAGATATATCAGTGCCAGAAAACGGATGTCCGACAGGGGACACCTGTTGCGGTAGACCCCGATGAATGTCGGGGCTTATTGTCAGATGATTTTCATGAAAGGAAGCCATTCACCGGCTGTGGCAAAACTTTCTTCAGCGCCACAACGAAAGTGAAGATGGGACAGAGAAGTTCCGCTACACGAGGCACTGAATTCCTGCTCTACCCTGTAAAGGACTATACGAGATGCTGCCTCACGCGAATCCGGAGAGAATACGCTGTCAACTTCGCAGTGTAACTGGAAGTCTCCCTGCTTCATATGGCAGTGCTGGCAATGATTCATCCAGTAACGGGCATTCACTGTTTTACTGTAGTCTTTTGCCAGATAATGGCGTATCTGCTCCAGTTTTTTCTGATTTTGCTCGGGGATATCATCCACGTAAAAGATGAAGGCGGGAAACTCCTGCATTTGCCAGTAAAGCTGCCCATCTTCATCCTGCTCAAGCGTTTTGTGGCCAGCAGGTAACAGAAAAGACGTCATTACTGTTTCCCTGCCGCATTTCCAGCACCGGTCTGGTGTCTGGGCTATGAACCAGTAAGGTGACAGCACATTTCCGGATGGCAACCATCGGGTAAAGTCACTTGTGGGCACGCCATCGGGTATATACCAGGTTTTTCTGGTCGCATCCCAGCGAGCGCCAAGTCTTTTGGCTTCATCCTTTTCATGGAAAGGAACATTAATATCTATTCTTGCCACAGTAGCACCTGTATACGAGTAATCGGCCCGGTCTGAACGTTATTGTGCAGGCATAACAACAATCCATTTGTCACCATCTTTTATAAAGGGTAGTGAAGTAGTGACTTTCTGAGGGCCAACCATCGGTGCTTCGCTCTCAATTTCTACAGTACAGTTATATTTATTTTTTTTTCCTGATGCTTCACATGATATTTTGCGGGCCGAGATGAATTTGACTTTCATTGAATCCAGTAGTTTTGCGCCAGCTGCCCCTGCTGATTTTGATATTTGCGCATTTGCTTCTTCAAAAGAGGTCTTAAGTGTGTTGTTTATTTCTGCTTCTGTAGGCTCCGTCTGGCCGCATCCGGAAAGCAGAACACTGAGACCAAGAATACAGGCAGGAAATATGCTTTTCATGGATAAAGGAACTCCTTGTTACTGTAAATGGGTACAGATTAACTTAAATCATCCGGAGAGGGCGTCAGCTGTCATGCAGAAGTAAAAAAATCAGACTTTTTCAGTGTAAAACAGTGGTATAAGAGAAAGGCGTTATCAGTCATAACGCTTTCTCCTTATCCATGACGGATGTATTTCATCTGTCCACAGGGAACCGGAATGAAAGAACGCATCCGGTTCCCTGTTTCTTCATGTGCGCAGATGTGGTAGGACGTTAAACCAGAGACCAGACCGATTTGGGGATCCTGTCGTAAAGTTTACCCATTTTTATTTCTGCATAGCGATGATCAGCGGCGGAAAGGAATTCAATAAATTCCTTGTCTGACATGAGATATCTGTTTCGCTCGATGACTTTGTCCAGTGTAGTGATGTTTTTACAACGTCGCAATTTGTATAAGTAATCCTGTTTGTTCACGCTAAGTCTTCCTTCTCTTCAGAACGATATGAGAACCGGAATATAAAATAACAGGCAGGGCTTTAACAAGAATGGAATGTCTGCTGTACCTGTTCCCTGAAGTTCCTTTCAGTGGCATATTTATAATTTTCGAAGCGTTCAAGTTTGTGGCAAAAGTCGGCGGACTTTCTGTTTCTGGATAACGTGAATGCAGGAGCATTAACATCACAGAATTTCAGGGTAATGATATGGTCATCCTTATCACAACCTGTCCAGTCATGGAAAGAATATCCGTTAATACACTCATCATTCATATCAATTGTCAGGATATCCCCGGTGTCCGGATTAAAGTGAATGCTTTTTCTGCTTATGAAATTTATATAAGAGACAGTATTTTCACCAAATCCAATCATATTAAGGATTTTTTCTGTTTTTCTCTTCTGAGATTCAAAATACAGCCATATATAACTCCATATAAAAAGTGCGCATGCGAAGAAGAAAAATGATTCCGAAGAGAGGCGGAAAAGCGTTGTCTGTTCAGGCAGAAACGCAAGGCCAGCCACCAAGGATAATAAAGAAATACCCCATGCAGTAGCGACAGGAAAATGTTGTCCAGACATGATTTATACCTTTTGACAGTGGTGTTGGAAGAAAATTATACTGTTAACGCCAGAACTGGTCGTTTTCTGTAACGGTAAAACATACCAGGGAAGGCAGACAGGGTAAGCCAGAGGTCCGCAGAAATGCGGACCTTTTTTCTTATGCGGTGGCCAGGCTTTGCTGGACGTGTTTATAGAAACTGCGTTCGTCTTTAGGGGAGTAAGACGGGCTGCACATTATGTCCAGTTTATTGCAAAAATTTTTTGCCTCAATGCGAGTAGTTGCGGCGATTGAAAATGCAGGAAATTCGAAATCATTAAATTTTAATGTGATATCTTTATTTTGATTGTAATCATACCCCTCCCATTGTTGGAAATTGTATCCTTTTATAAAAGGTTTACCAAATTTGTTATTTTTTATTATGAGGAACTCTCCTTTAATTGGATCAACAAACACACCAGACCATTCTGGATAGTTTACAATAGAAATGCTGTTTTCTGAAAAGACTATTTTTTTTATGTTTTTTTTGATAGTTGCTCTTAACCTCGCTTCCATAAAGAACTTAATTATGTAGACCAAAAGTAATACAATTAAAGGAGATATAATGGTGGTTATATTAAATTTGCTTGATTCAAGTAATAAAACACAAAATACAACCAAAGAAAATATCCCCAAGATACTATTGATACTATATAAAATTCCTTTCATACGTGAAACCTCTTCTATTTTATACCATCTTCATTATTTGAAGGCTTCTGAGGCCCTTTTTGTAAGTTTACACCAGGTGTTCTTTGCAATCCAAGTCCAAATGATGCAAAAATATTCCTAGTTTCATCGACCATGTTACCAAGAACACTGGCTGCTTCTCGCCCCCCGAGCCAAGAGATAATATAGTCGGGCATAGTTACCTGTAAGGAGAATATTCTGCAAACAGTTGTTGTACACATTCTGGCATAGATCATAATTAAACCTATCATAATCACTATGCCTGTTGTTGAGTTTGATTGGATATTGGCTATGGTTGGGGTAAATAAGAGGTTAAGGAGCGTACCAATAGAAATTATTGCTAAGCTAGAAAAAACAAATCCCATAACCATCAGCATAGGTCTAATCATTCCGTCAATTAAAAATATATAGCCATAAGCAGAACGACTTCCTTTATCTTCTTTAGTTCCAATATGTGTAGCAGCCCATAATGATCCACCAGTAGAACCAATAAGGACGCTTACGATCCAGTTGCCACAACCAGATAACCAATAAATAAAAGGAATCGCAGGAATAAATACTGCTAAGCTAAAACAAGCCGCACCTAGTACAAATAATAAAAAATATACTAAAGGAGCTATATTACTTATGATGTGTTTAAAGGTTGAAACCAAACCTAATGATACTGCTTTTGCTAACCACGATGAATCTGCAGTTTCAGCGCTTATTTTAGCTACAGTAAATAAAGTATAAATAGTTTCCGTTGTGGTTAAGCCTATATCACCAATATATTTCATTTTTAATAAAGGATTCATTTGTTGAAATGAATTTCCCAATTGGCTTGTTGCTATTGCATTTGTGAGGGACAGAATAGGACTATTGAATATTTTTACTATTGCTGCTCCAGGCTCTTTGGATTCTGATGCAGATGCGCCTTCATTACTGGTTGGAGTCCCCAGCGGTGGTGTGTACGATGTGTTCTGCAGCTGCGCCTGGTAGGCTGTCATGACACCGCTAAGTGTGTCGCCTGCCCCAATCTCACCAATGCCGGATATCCCGGACACAACGGGTTTCAGTGCTGCGGCATCATTCACCTTCTGGTTGGCTGTGGCGAAAGTCTGATACCAGCTGCCCAGCGATAACCAGCCGTATTTCTTCAGCTGCTCCGTCATGGCACTGGTCAGTTTATTTCCGTTGTCCTGAGCCTGTACCGCCTGATTGACGCGGTCTTCAAATGCCCGTGCCGCATTCTGTATGTCCGTTTCGGCATCCGGCAGTTCACCGCTGCCCGTCTGTTGTCTGTTTATCAGCGCGGTCACAAAACGGGAGGCAGCCTGATTCAGATCGTTCTGCATCTGGTTAAGCCCGTTTTGCTGGGCACTGGTGATGTTGCTGGTATCGACAGAAGCGCCGAACAGCCCCTAGAAGCTGTTCTTGCTGCCGGATGCAGCAGGCAGACGGACAGAACCACAGCGGGCATTGCCGTTTGAGATTTCGAAACCGTCAGACAGCTTCCGGATGGTCATCAGCGGCGTTCCGCCCTGACCATAGCGGCTGTACATGCTGCTGAGTTCGTTATTGACGCCATACATGCACAGGTTCATTTCATAAATTGAACGGGCGGCGCTGACCGTCTGGGGCGCGACGGGCTGGTGAGTCAGCGAAAAACCGGATGCCAGCAGATCGGCTATTTTGTCCGTCATCAGATTGGCACTGCCAATCCCCATAACCGAAACCGCCCACAGGAACATCAGCTGAGCCAGAGACCAGCCGGATACTGTAGGGGCCAGCGTGATGAAGCCGGCAACGGTCGTTACCACGGATGCTGATGTGTCACCACCGCTGAAGACCTTTCCCAGATGTCCTGCGCGGGCAATGTGTTTCAGGCCAATCATCAGAAACCAGATAACGGCCAGAACAAAAGCCACACCGTTGAAGATATAGAACAGTTCGCCAATCATGGTGGTGTTCGTGGAGAACGGATCTGTCACCACGTCGCCAAAAATCATTACCAGTAACTGGCGTGAAAGGTCAGAGCTTCTTTTGGCTGCCGCTTCTATCGTGTCAAAATTCACGGAAGAGTCTGCGAAAGCCAGGGGGATCCACAGCATACTTATCATGATGCCGGCAAAGAGTTTACGCAGGTATGTCATAAATTATTCCTGTAAGAGAAGGTGCTTTTATCAGGTAATAAACCGGGTGGAGATACAGTGGCCGGCGGGAAGTGAATACGGCTTTATTTAATTCCGGTCAGCCGGGAAAGAAAAACCGCCAGACGGGAGTTATGGTTAAAACCGGTATTGCCGCAGAACAGCCACTGAAAGGGCATAAAAACGAGATATAACGGAATAATCCAGAGCCGGTTCAGACGCTGGATAAAGGTGGCATCTTCATCAGTATGAAAATGATTTTTGCAGATGACATAAGGTGGTGTTATGTCATCATCAATAAACCGGGAGCCATAAATAATCTCCATAACATCAGAAATATATCTGTCCGGTATTTCCTTGTCCGACATTAATTTCCGGAAATCCTGTTTATTGAGCAGGGGGTAATGACCGCGTTTATAAAACATGCTCATATTAATGGTCCCCGGGCTTGTTTGCGTTATGTCTTTCGTGGCGTGCCATAAATTCGGCTGTCTGCTGTGCCAGTTCGTCGGGGTGAGTGCTGTAAAATGCCAGTATGGCGCTGACTTTCGGCAGAACAAGTCGTGCTGTTTTTTTATGCCACGGCGATACTACTGCAAGCCATAAGGTCGGTTTTATCTTCCTGATGAACTGACAGGGAAGGGTATCAAGATATTCGTTTAACTGATGCCTGAGCTCAGGTGTTATCGGGGATGCAATAACAAACAGAAATGTCGCAAGGCTGTCATCAGGAGACAGATATTGCATTCTTTTTTCCGGTGAAACGGCATCCTGCCGTTCCTGTGAAAAATAAAGCGCTGTTCGACAAAGAGCGTCAGCCCGGCGGATTCTTTTTTTGCAGATAAAAGACAGCGTGTAGCCTGATTCATCTCTGAAATATATCGGGAATATATGTTTTTCCAGATAAGTGATATTGTTTTTACTAAGTTTCATTCAGAACTCCATAATAAAAAGAGGGCAAGCGCCCTCTTTTATAATTGTTTTTTCATTCTTTTAACGTCTGTAACTCAAAAACTCTTAAATTTTAGTTTCCGGTGGCCATTGCTGTGCTGAATGGAGAATGCGTAGTACGAAAAAAGGGGGTAAAGGTCCCCTTTTTTTACAGATGATTATGTGGGTCTTGTGCCTGGTGTAATACCGCCAGTATTTCAATACCCGCAGGAACCTCACGGTAGTAAATTATATGACTTTCAACGGGAAAACTCCGCACTCCTGCTGCAAGATCGTTGCTGCGATCCCTTCCCGGAGATGGTTTGCGATCCAGAATTTTCGTCATAGTTTCACGTAATGTTGCAGAGTAAGCCTCACCAACATTAACACCCCAATGTAGTATGGAATAACGCCTGATGTTGCGAATATGCTCTTTGGCCTTTGTGGTGAATTTAACACTCATTACCTGGTATGACTCCCGGGTTCTTCATCTGTTAAAGGTGAAAAGACATCCTCTATGTCATGCAGCTCACCACGATCAGCTTGTGCAATGGATTCAGCCAGAATTGACTTCAGATTCTGTAACTTAAGTTGTGCAAACTGATCATATTCTTCAGGAGAAATGACCACGGCTACGCGCTTACCATGTTTACTAATTTCTACAGGTTCACGCTGAACTTTCATGAGTAAATCACCAAACTGGTTTTTTGCAACTTGCGCGGGAATGATTTGCATAAATCACCTTCTGTCTAAAATGGCTTGAATGTCTATTATAGTCAGAATGTAATATAAATACACAATTATCCGGTCATGGTGATGGGTAGTGACTGCATTGCCCTTTCCTTTTGCGAAGATATCTATCGGAGTTCGGTTATTCTGACAGCAGTTCATCAGCATTTTCGAAACAGGGACGTTCCTGAGCCATCAGTTCTTCAGTCTGGCGCATGGATTCCTGCAAACGTGCTGATGGTTTGCAGGGAATTTCAGAGCTGCTTTTAAATGTATTATCTGTACACATGTGCATTTCCATCTCATGATTCTTTATTACCAAACATCATTATCAATACAGTTTGCAATGGGCAGGTTTGTAGCACTGTATTCTGGCATCAAAAAACAATCTGTTCAGTCATGGCATCCGCTCCGCAGAGGAGCGGACAATTTATCAGTACCACGACAACAGCGATTCACGTATCCACGGTCTGCCATGCGTAAAGTCACGGAACGTGCCCTGTTCCTCAACGCTGACCCGCTGTTCGCGCAGCTGCCACAGTCGCCAGCTGCAGATCACCACCTGCAGTCCCGGAATGCTGGCCAGTCCCAGCAGGATCAGAACCATTATCACGACCCGCATAAACGCCATCGGGGCGTAAATACCGCTGACCAGCAGGGCCAGCAGCAGTCCCGTTGCCAGCAGTGCCGGCAGGGCGCTTAACACCAGGTACAGCCGTTTCCGGCGCAGAAAACGTTGTTCCAGCTGTGCCGGCGTCATCCCGGTGAGGGCCACGGCCTCAGCCCATGTGTAAGCCGTCTGATTCCGCTGGCGGCGTCCCATCAGTTTTCTGGCCACACGGATACGCTGAAACTGCTTTTTCCATGACGGGATGATGGTGTTCATGGTCAGACGGGTTTCTGACAGGGGAATAAAGATATTGGCCGTATACCAGGCCGTTTTTTTCAGTCTGTTACCTTTCATCGCACTGTACCTGCCTTAACCTGCTCCATTTTCCCGGCCAGCAGAGGACGGAAGTGTTCGGTCGCCTGTATGGCCAGTTGCTGACCGGCGAGAATGTTGGCTTTCTGCTGCTCCTGTTTCAGCCCCAGCAGTAACCAGTTACCCAGCGACTGGACGCGAATGAGTTCCCGGATCAGGTTGTCACCGTCCATCTGCTGAAGGTCACTCAGCCAGTCTGTGCTGGCGTAGCGTCGGCCCACTTCGAAGGCTTCAAACTCACGGGCTGACATTTCACCGCGTTTTTTTGCCTGGTCTGACGCCGTGTCGTTAAAGAACTTTTTCGCAGAAGGCACCTGCAGCACTTCTTTCAGAACGTCACGGGTGGTGGCGTCAGGCTGACTGGCGGCAATCATGGCCAGCTGGGGCTCCCGGGCCGCATCGAGAATGGCCTGATACTGTGTCAGCAGTCCGATGTACTGTTTTCCGGACGTGGTTTTGACTTCGCCCTTGCTGAGCTGCCGGCCTGCACCGGGAGGCGTGCTGTTCAGTGCATACGTCATGGCGGCGTCCGTCTGCTTCTGCTCAAACGTCAGGGTGGGCGTTTTGCCCGGTTTACCGGCACCGTCAAGCAGTGAACTGAGCTGTTTGTCACCGCCGGGGTAGTCCGAGACTGACGGGCACAGGTCGGTTCCGCCGTAGGCGGCGTAATCCGTGGCATCACACCACTGGCTGTGCAGTGTGGCACTCCGGAACTGGATCTGATCCGGTGGTGGTGTGGGGGTGCTGTATGCCTGTGCCAGTTTGCCACTGATACCTGAACCGCTTTTCAGGGCACCCTGCGTGGCTCTTGCCTGCTGGCTGACCTGTACGGCGCTGCCGGATGCGGATTCGGTACAGAGGGTTTCCGGAACGGCAAAGTTGCGTCGGGCGGTTTCCAGTCGTTCTGTCTGACGCGCAAAGGTCTCCTGTGTCTGGATGGCCTGTGTGGACTGTTCAATCATGGCCGCCAGTTTGTCGCCGTTGGCGTTAATGGCCGCGCCAATCTGATTCTGCGTCTCGCTGATGGCACTGAGTGTCTGGTTAGCTTTCCTCAGCTCCGGGGCGACCTGCTGTGTTATCGGGGCACTGGAGTTGACGTTAACCGTCAGCGCCAGCCCTGACAGTGGCCATAACAGGCAGCCCGGGATGGCGGCACACAGTGACAGGCGTATGCCTGTCTGAAAAACATTCTTATTCATGAAGATGTCTCCGGTAGCAGGACTCAGCCCTGCAGATAACCGTGGCGGGCGATAAGCTCAGCGGCCAGTTTGTTGACGGCGCTGGTGTGGTCATCATCACGGCTCTGTGATTTGAGGTTGTCGATATGGGCGCTGGCGCTGCCCTGCGGAAAATGCGTGGCCAGCAGTCTGCGGGCGGGCGCAGATCCCAGCTTCTGCGTCAGCAGATTACGCAGTGCCCTGTTCTCCGGTGTGCTGTTCAGTGCCCACAGTTTCAGGGGGCCGACCGGTAAACGAAGTATCTGCGCCACGTTCCCGCGTTGTGTCCTGAAGATGCCCAGGAATGTGGTGCCGGAACCGTCCGGGGCCGGGCCTGCGGGCGTTTTCAGCATTCTGTTCAGGGTGACGCGGGGCACGGAGAAGTTTTTCTCCAGCAACTCAAAATCCTGAGGCCTGACGCGCATCAGGTAAACGGAGTTTGCCGATCTCAGCATGTCTTCCGGGACGTCATCCGGATACTGTGAGGCGAAAACCGTCCGGACGCCGAATTTACGCTGCTCCCTGTCCTCTGTCTGCAGGGCTTCCCACAGGATCTGGATCCCCTTGATGTTGTGCATTTCATCCATAAAGATGGTTTTGGTTTCCTGGTCCAGTTGCTCGATGCGCCGGCGGTGTAACGGGATGTAGCGGGGATCCAGACTGGCATACAGTTCGCTCTGGATCTGCGGAAGATAAAAGTCGTTACCGCCGGCCAGCTGACGGGCAAACTGATACATGATGCCGGTGCGTAGTTTCCCTTCCGGGGTTTTGCTGTTGCCGGCAACGTTATTGACGTCAACCACAATGATGCGGGTCTCCGGGTTGACCACCAGTTGGGTGCGTCCGGAGAGCATCGGGTAATCGGTCAGGGCACGGGTCAGACATCGGGAGATGTAGTCCAGCAGAAGATCATGGCTGCCGGGACGGGTGACTTTTTCAAATTCATTCCGCAGAACCGGGTTGTTGAGCTCATTCTGCAGATCATTCAGCAGCGGAACGGCCTGTGCCTGCGCCTGTGCCGCTTCTTTGACAAAACCGCTGTCAAACAGCAGGTCACGGATTTCGTACCAGGTGGCCGTTTCCCACCATTCCGGCGGGTGGCGGCTGAAGATGTCGGCTTCCTGAAGGGCAGCATCCACGTCCGGCACCAGACCCGGACCATACCGTGTGGGGCGTTCCGCTTTTTCCTGATAGGCCATGTCCACCGCCCGGCCCAGAATATCTGCGCAGGTGGAGGCATCCGGCGGCAGGCCGGTGAGGGGATCGGCACACAGGCTTTTCAGCAGGTTGAGAATATACTCCCGTTCGGTACTGAGCGGGGCTTTCAGGCCCAGCTGGATATCCATCGGGTTACGACAGTGACGGTCGTCATTCTGCAGGACGATACTCAGTACTTTGTGACGCTGTTCCGGTGGCAGGGCATCCCGGATGAGTTCATAAACCCCCTGGGCGGTAAAGCCTTTGTCGATAAAGGCCATAAAGGGCAGATCGGTGTTGCTGTTTGCCAGCATGGCCAGCTGAATACTGTTGGCCAGCACGGATTTCCCGGAGCCGGGGGAGCCAAAAATCATTTCCGTGTGTTTTTCCTGCAGTGAGCTGGCCAGTTGTATCACAAAGGGCTTGCCGTCCGGTGTGATGACCACAAAATTGCCCTTTTCCCACGGGCTGCAGGGACGCTGCAGGGGAAGATAACGCAGGGCTTCGGTCAGCGGGGCAAACAGCAGATTCGGGCCACTGTAACTGGATACCGCCGGCAGGGTGGAAACCCAGGCACGGATGGGGTCACCGAAGATGCCGGTCACGTCTGTAATGCCCCAGCCCTGCAGGGATTTTTTCAGCAGCGTCAGGTTGCGCTGCATCCGGGATTTATCCCTGTGCCAGGTGCTGGCCGTGATGCTCATGACCACGACCGGATCAATACGGTCCCTGTCCAGCAGCCATTTCACGGATTCATACTGCGGGCGCAGGGAGGGAAATATGGCCAGAAACATCAGCAACGACTCTTTTCTGCCTAGCTGATGACGACCGCCCGGCATCAGATCGATGCGGAGTCGCCAGGGAAGCTGACGGGGCAGCGTCCGGAACAGTTCCGGGAAAGTCTGCGGGCGTTGCGGCGCCAGCGTCATGGCCAGTTGCCCGTGCCAGATATCGTCAACCCTGACGGCCTCACCGTCCGTCTCCACGTTGCTGTTGCAGTACTGGAAGTTCAGATGCGGTGCCAGGCAGGCGCTGATATCGTTCTCCCGCAGACGTCCATGAGGCAGGACGCGATCGCCGGGGAGCAGGGGCTGCCACTCTGTTGAGGTGCTGTTACGTTCAATTTCGTCGCGGATCATCTGTCCGGTTTCATGGGCATCCATCATGCGGAGCAATACGCCGTCATTATTGTCCGCAATATCAGCGGCCAGTTTATCAATGAAGGCATCGTGGCGCATTTTGAGCCCTTCAAACATGGCGTACAGTGGCAGCTGACCAAAACGCGCTTCCGGGGGCTGCGTTGTCTCATTCTGACGCTTGATCTCTGCCCGGCGTTCTTCCGGTGGCAGTGAGGCCATTGCGGTATAGACAACCAGCAGAACCCACTCCCGGGTCACGTAGGGCGCAATTTTCTGTATTTCCTCATCATTCAGGTCGTCAAGCGCCAGATGCAGACGCTGACAGGCCTGTTTTTTTGGGGTCAGCAGACGTTCTGCTTCTTCCGCGCCCCGCAGGGGATCGGTTTCAAAAATGACGCTGAGTTTGTGGCCCGTCTGCCGGAAGTCGCCGCTCAGGGATTCACTCAGCCGCCGGATAAAGAACTGAAAGGTGCCCGGTTCCGGTTCAGTGCCTTCCGGCACCTCGTGAAAACTGAATTCGCGGAAAGCCCCCTTGATTTCAAAGCAGGTGACATAATCGTTATTCAGGGTGGCCTGAATATAGGGCGCATCCAGCGAAGGATGCCGGACCTTATCATCCGCCGTCAGGCCGATAACCGTGCGCAGGTCGCAGTAATCCGGAAACGTTTTTCCGAGGGTGTAACGGGAAAGATGCATCAGGGCATCTTCAATTTTGTCAATCAGCATGCGTCAGCCTCCGGAAAGATAATGCTGATACAGAAGGGTCCACCAGGCAGGGGTGGCCTCCAGTCGGGTCAGGGAGTCGGGGGACGGTGCCGGCAGTCTGTGCAGATTCAGGATCAGCCTCAGGTTGCACCAGGCATCCAGAACGGCAGGGACAGCCTCTTCCGGCGTTCGCTGCAGGGCCTGCGCACAGGCCTGTGGGTGTGCCGAACCGATTTGCATCTGTGCAATGGTCTGGTGTTCTGTCAGCCAGTTCAGAAGGGCTTTCGCATCCTGCTGTTTCTCCTCGTCACCGCAGTGCAGGGCCAGATGCAGCGTCCGTTGCAGGTGATTACAGTCTTCGGCGCTCAGGCCCGGCAGAATGGCCATCACGCCCCGATCCGCGTTAATGGTGTCCAGCTCCCGCCATGCACGGCAGAACGGGTCGGCCGCGGTCAGATTGTCATCGCTGTCATGCAGGGGATTGTTATCCCGCCACAGTGCCGTGTTCCGGGGCGATTCATATCCGCAGTATTCACAGTGCGTGCCGGCCTGACGGGCGCGGTCATTCAGCTGCTGTTCTTCTGTTGCAGAGGGGGTATGGCCGGCTACCGGACGTGTCAGTGAAAACGTCAGCATGGCTGATGCTCCTTGTTCTCAGGGGATGCGGAATACTCCGTCAGGTCTGTCAGTGCGTGAGGATGTTCCGGGTCAATCTGCTCTTTCAGGGTCTGCAGATTTGCCAGCGATTTGTAAAGGGCGGCCGCATGCATGTAACGCCCTTCGCTGGCGGCCAGTGCGGCCTGTTGCTGCTCCTGATGGATCAGGGCATCGATGGCGTCATGAAGGCGTCTGCCGCTGACGCGGGCAACCAGGCCACACCGTGGAGACAGTATGTTCATGGTGATCTCGTGACTGAAAATCCCCTGCCGGCAGGCAGGGGCGTAAGGGAGGAAATTACACACCGACCGGGTTCAGGTTCATCTGCTTCTGACCACGGCTGATGAGCTGATCCAGGCCAATCAGGCAGAGACCGATAAAAAAGATGAGGGCAATTCTGCCACTGGTAATGTGTGGGTTGTTCTTTTTCGATGCCATCATGACGAAGCCTGCAATGACAAAAAACAGCCCGAGAGGCAGGGCGACGGCTTTTGCCGGCTCCTTCAGGTCCGTGAAGAAGTTGGCAATGCCCTTGAATATATCTGCCAGATCGTCACCGGCGGCCAGTGCAGGCTGTGAAAACAGCCCACCGGTGAGGAAGGTCAGGGTGACCAGCAGGGCTTTGCGTTTCAGTTCGTGCAGTTTCAGCATCAGCATGTACAGACGCACGGAAACACGGAGGGGCATATTTTTTATGTTGTTCATAAAAATCCTTGTGAGATTAAAGTGAAGATAATTACCAGTGAAGCTGGAGTGTGTTCTGAAGGGCGTTAATGACCTGCGGACCGAAGATAAGCATCAGGCCACTGAAGACTTTTTTGGTCCCGGACGAGATGTCGTCTCCCCGGGACAGTCCGGTGTGGCCGTCTTTCTGTGAGCGACGGTATTGCAGCAAACCGTTTAACACAAAACACCATCCGAGGGTCCGCAGGGCCGTTAAGCCCGCATTGACCGCCACGGCAGCGGGGCCGTAGCGGGCTTCGGGGACGTAAGCGATTTCATCAAAGGAAACGCTGCCGAACCCCAGCTGGTTACCGCCGGCGTTCACCACGCTTTCCAGCGCAATCACGCAGCAGGCCAGCAACAGGACAGCAAGGAATGTGCCGCCTGAATCCGTGTACTGGCCCCGCCGGCTGCGACCGGCGACGCCCGATAAATACAGAATGACCATGGCGATCCCGCCCACACTGGCGATGGCCAGAACAAGCTGTGTACCCAGTCCGGCGAGTTCGTTAACGGCATTTGCCAGCATCTGGACCATATCCACAGGTTCAGCCTCCCTGACGGATCACACCGGCGCTGGTCACGATTTCCCGTTTCTGCTCATCAATGCTCAGAATGGTGGTGCCGGCGAACTGGTCACCGGGGCGCAGCGCCCAACTGCTGCCCTGCCAGGTCACCCAGGCCAGTCCCGGATAGAGGCTGTCGATTTTCACACCGGAGAGCGGGCTGGCATTCCGGCCAGCACGTGGGGCCTTTCTGGTCGGGGTGGTTGGCTGAGGGGAAGGCGCGGTGGCGGCCGGAGCCGGAACGGTATGTTTCTGAAGCTCGCTGATACGGCTTTCAAGCGTATCCAGCCGTCTGGCCAGTGCTGTCAGACCTTCACGGGTTTTCTCGCTGTGGATCCGCAGGGCCGCAAGGGTGTCATTCAGGGCATCCGTTTCGTCGTCCGGCAGGGGCTGTTCTGCCGGGAGCGGACGAACCGGTTCCGGTGGCGCCGCCTCTCCGGTCTGTGTGATCTCTTCCTGGCTGACAAACTGCGCCTTTTCACCGGACGATGGTGTATTGCCGCTGATACGACAACTGACAAATAACACGCACACGACGGCGGCAGCGCCCAGCTGGAACGGGAGTTTTTTCCAGAAGGGTGTGGAAGGTGGTGTTTCCTCCTCCGGGGTATACGTTATCTGCTCATCCTGTGAGAGCGCCTCCGGTGCCGGTGCATCGGGATCAAAATGCGGTGAAGATTTCATTTATGAATTTCCTGTTGATGAAGGGAGACAGTCTTTGTCAGAAACGGGTTTCATAAACAGGATGGAGACGACCTGTTTACGATCCACAACAGCCTGTGTCGGTGGCAGCCGGGCGGCATCCTGTGTCATCACCTGGGCAGTCTGCTGACCGATGCCGCCGGCGATAACACCGGCAACGGCCTCGCCATCCGGCATGCCGGTACGGCCCGTCACGGTGCCGCTGTTGGTGGTCAGGATTTGGGTGTTGGTGTCTTCGTACAGTTGCCCAACCTTGCCGATCCCGTTCGCCAGTGCCGGTAATATGATCCGGCTGAAATAACGGTGGTTGATGTTGCTGGCCACGGAAGAACGCTGCGTTTCATCATCCAGCGCATAAGCATCGATGGTGCAGGTCTGGCCGGCGTACTGCATGGTGGTGAAGTGGATCACAACGCCGTCACCGGCCAGCTGGACGCCCCGGGCAGACAGTACGGCACCGCGCAGTTTTCCGGCCGGGATGCTGGCCAGTACCACGGACCCGGCATTATCCGAATCCACGGACGTTTCCATCGTGCCCGGATAACGGCTCAGGCCCGGAATGGAAAATGACGCCGTGACCGGCGTGCTGTCCGGCTTTCCGGCTGTGCGCTGTGCGGCGGTCGTCTGTGATACCGTCTGCAGACCGGGCACGCCGGCGGCCCACTGACTGAAGTGTTCACCGCTGTTGCCCTGTGCATTCCCGTCGAATGTGGCAGCCAGCGTCATTTCACCCGGTGCCCATCGCTGATTCAGCGTTGCCAGAAAGGCCTGGATTTGCTGCCGTTTTCCGTCGGATGTGCTGCCGGTGCGCTGTTCGTTACCGGTGCCGGCAGGCGGGGGCGTCTGCAGCTGAACATCCTGTTGCGGAGGTGGCGGGGGTTCCGGCTCCGGATTTCCGGTACTCAGGGTGGCGAGAAAGCTGTCACCTTCCTGTTCTGCCTGGCGGGCACCCATCCGGTTTGCCTGTGATAACAACTGACGGTACTGCTGTGACTCCTGAGTGGTGACGGGCGTGCTGCTGGCAACCCGTCTCAGGTTGTACTGTGATTCGGGCTCTTCGCTGCGGGAAAGGTATCCCCAGCCCAGATAGGCTCCGCCCAGCACGCAGACCGCCGCCGCACCGATAATCGCGATTGTTTTTTTGCCGTCGCGGGCGGCATCCTGTTCTATGGCCATGATTACTCCAGGTCGATAGTCAGGGGAACGTTATTGCCCTGAACGGAAAACATGACGTAAGGGGTGACCGGCAGTTTCCAGACGTGTGTACCGTCAGCCGCCGTCAGCGTCTGTTCAAATTCATCACGAAGGATCGCGCCGGAACGCAGGTACAGGTCGTCTCCCATCTGCCAGGCCTGTGTGGCCGGTACATCACCCTTCACGCGCAGGGCGCGGGCTTCTTTGGGGGGAACACCGTCCAGAAATGCCTGCAGGGTGTCGTCATACAGCCCGACTTTCTCTTTTGCCTGGCGTACAGGCCGGGATTTGCCCGGCTGAGTCTGCGGAATGCGCAGATCCAGACGGCTGTCACTGAACTGTGATGCCGCTTTGTCCGAGGGCGAACCGCTGGCCAGACTGATGGTGACCGGTACGGCCAGTCCCTTCAGGTACACCGTCACGCTGCCGGTGTCATACACACGGCTGGCCTGAACCACGATGGAGGGGGCGTCCGGCAGATACACCACCCGGAATCCCTTTTCATTCCCGTTAATGGGCGGAGCGGCCACCGGCCAGGGGGCACCGTTCTGATCGGTGAAGTTGATGACACCGGGATAATTGGGCAGAACCTGCATCATGGGCAGTGACGCCCCCGGCGTCAGTTTCACGGTCAGGGAACGGATACGGGGCACCACGGTTAACGGGTTAAAGGCACTGTGTCGCTGCAGGTCGTCGTACTCTTTCCGGAGCTGCGTGATGTCTTCCGGTGGCAGGGGGAGGGTGACAGCCCGGGCGATATCCGTGGCACTTTCTGCCTGTGATGCCTGTGATGCCTGTGATGCCTGTGATGCCTGTGATGCCTGTGATGCCTGTGAGTTTCCTGACTGCGGGGGCGGAACATCGCCCTCCACAGGTCGTGCCGGTACATCCACCGGGGCCGGGGTGCCTGATACGGGGGTTGCCGTATTATTCAGGCTGACGGCCGGCTGCCATTGTTGTCCGGTTGCGGTGTTGCCCGGTGCGGCTGTGTCAGCCAGAACGGCATGACCGTACAGGAGACAGGATGCAAGAATGACGGACGGATATCGGGTCATGAACGGGGCTCCTGTGTGATCACCTGGGTGATGTTCAGACCGTCCTTTTTCAGTCGGGGATCGGCGGTCTCAATCATCATGGTCAGAATGAAATTCTGGGGCGGCAGTGACGTACTCTGACCGTTCAGGCGCAGCGTGATGGGATACTGCACCCGCCAGGCATAGTGACCGTTATCGAGCACGCCTTTACTCTGGATGATGCCCGATGACGTCAGGACGGAGAGGTTCATCCGCTTTTCCTTCACCTTTTCCAGAATGCCGGATGACACCAGAGCGTTGTAATAGCTGACGAAACCTTCGTCAGAGAAGCTGTCCTGACGGGCGTTGATTTGTTCCCGGTAATGCACAAAATCCAGCGTGAAGTTTGCCCGGGTTGCCCGTGCGCCGTAGTCAATGATGTCGGCATCACTGTAGGTGGCCTTGTTCATGGCCGGCAGCGGGATAATACGACCGTTATCGCTGGCCACGACAGCCAGAGGCGGGTTTGCCACCTTCCAGGCCAGATACCCGTTGATGACGATGGCGCCCGTAAGGGCGATGCCCAGCCAGCCGTTACAGCTCAGCAGACGCCGGGTGAAGGCGACGTTAAGCCGGGCCTCCTGGTGCTGTGCGATGGCGGCAGAATACGGTGTCTCCTTCGGTGAAGGCGACACGGGGGTTTTTTTCATAATGCGTCCTCACTGATGCTCAGAGTGAAAAGGGGTAATCCGGGGAGGCCCCGGATGAAGAAGCGCGTGGAACAGACGTGGATTGCGGTGCCGGAGAGGACTGACGAACTGAACTCCGGCTGACGGCCCGGGATTTCACCGGGACAGACGTGGTCGGAAGATTAACGCCCAGGTCTCCCCACGGGTCGATGGTGCCGGGCAGGTAGTCATGAATTTTGTCCCGTGCGGCACTGCAGATCTGATCCTTTATTTTGTCGAGTAAATCGCTGATATCAGGAAAAACCGGTACGGTGACGGAGGTACTGATCTCCCCCAGGCACTGCTGAAAGTCGTTCGAGGCCTGTTTTTCCCGCTGTGCCCAGGATTCTGCGGCTTTCTGTGCCTGTGCGTAACCGGCCTGAGCACCGGCAAGCGCCGCTGTCGATGCCCGACAGCTGGCCGCACTGGCGGCAGCACAAAATGAACCGCTGATGATGATGGCGGCAATGAGTGTTTTCATGGTCTGACTCTGTGTTATACGCCGGGGCGTGGTGCGTTGTGATTTCTGCGGGGAGCGTTCTGTGGCTTATTGCGCATTTCAGTCACCTGTTCAGGCGGCACCGGCGGGCGACTGAAGCCGAGTTCCTGTTGCAGTGCCGCCGGACGCTTTTCCGGGGCGCTGACCTGCGTCAGAATGCGTTCCCGCTCGCCCTTCAGCGTGAAGACGAAACTGTTGTAGTTGCCGGTTTCGTTGTTGATGGCATTGCCTTTCCCGATGGGCCGGAGTCCCTGTGGTGTCACCTCATTCAGTATCAGGTGGCGCTCGCCGTTCTGACCGACAAAACGTCCCAGCACCGGTTTGTGCCGGCCTTCATGCAGAACCAGCCCCTGAACAAAGTCTCCCCGGGCTTTCACCAGAAGGAGCTTTAGCTGTTGTGTGGCTTCATCCTGAAGCTGCATCAGCAGTTTTCCGGCCTCCGGGTGAGGGGCGGGCAGTTCCGGTGATGCCGGTGTCTGTCGGGGTGTCGTCACGCCCTGTCCGTTGTGTTGTACCCACAGGACTTCCGGCAGTGCAGGCAGCGTCGGGGGTGTGGTGCCGGCTTTACGGGCCATGTCGTCCACGGCTGCCTGCAGTGCCCGGTAATCGCCCAGATGATAGGGGCGCAGCTCACCCGGTTGAGCCAGTTGCCCGGTATGGCGGGCAACCACATAGGGATCCACCGCAGGGCGGGCTTCCCACTGGTTGCGGGTGACCTCCTTCTCTTCGTAAATCCAGCCGCCATGTTCGTTCTGCAGAGGCTTACCGTCATCACCCAGCTTTTTCACCTGAACGGTCACCGGTTTTTTCCCCAGCATGGTCAGTGTGGCCATGTCGCCGGTTTTCAGCCCACTGTTCCGTATGGCCTCCTGGAGTCCAATCCCCCACACAAGACGCTCACCATGTCGGGTTCTCAGGTGAGCGTAATAACTCCGGTCTTTTTGTTTGTCGAAGTTATAGTGCGCCGGGCCGAATGCCAGTAACTGACCGGTAATGCCAGCGGATGCCTCCTTGTGGCTGGCGTTCCGGGGCAGTGCTGTTTCCATCCGGGTGGGCAGGATATCCAGTGGCAGTGCCGATTGTTGCGGGGCGGACGCGGCGTTTGCGGAACGCTCCTGCCACAGAATGTGATTCGCATCAGGCGACAGGGGCTCTGCTTCGGCTCCCGGCACCGGCTCAGACTGCAGTCTGGCCCGTGCCTGGTTCAGCATTTCAACCTGTTCCGGGTTTTTCAGCTTCAGTTTCAGGTCGTAGGTGGCAATGAGCGTGATGGCGCGCTGTTTGAATTCGTCGCTGCCGGTCAGTTCAATTTCACCCTTAAGCTGGCAGTGGCTCTGTGCCGTCAGTAAGGCGGCCAGCACAGCACGATCATCCCGGCTGGCTTCCTGGCTGGCCATCGTCAGGTGCGTGACAAAGTCCGTAAAGACATGCTTTCCGTCCAGAAACATTTCCAGCGGATATTTGATGTCTTTCGGATCCATCCCTTTATACGGGTGACTGAGGCCTTTCATGATGGCGTTCAGATCATGAAGCGGAGAAGGGATGGCATTTTCCACCGGGGGTTTTTCTATCCGGATCCCGTCCGGCTCTGTGGTGTCAGGAGACGCCTGTTTTTTCTTTGGTGGCTGAAACGGCAGGGGCGCATCTTCCTGTACGGGGGCCTGTGTTTCCGCTTCTGAAGTCCGGGGGGCCGGGGAGGACGGTATGTCATAGTAACCGTAAGCCTCGTCGTCCTCATATTCCATAGCTGCAGCCAGTCTGGCATTGATATCGTCAGTGTCAGCCGGCGCTTTTGCCGCATTCATCTCCGGTTCACCGGCAGGGGCCGGGTTGTCAGCGGCGTCCGTTGCGACGGTTTCAGCCGCAGGGGCAGGCTCCGCAGCGGTGTTATCTGCCGCATTCGTCTCCGGCTCACCGGCAGGAGCCGGGGTGTCAGCGACGTCCGTTGTGGCGGTTTCAGCCGCAGGGGCAGGCTCCGCAGCGGTGTTATCTGCCGCGTTCGTCTCCGGCGCACCGGCAGGGGCCGGGCTGTCAGCGACGTCCGTTGTGGCGGTTTCAGACGCAGGGGCAGGCCCTGCTGCGGCGTTATCTGCCACATTCATTTCCGGTGCACCGGCAGGGGCCGGGTTGTCAGCGGCGTCCGTTGCGGCGCTTTCAGCCGCAGGGGCAGGTTCTGCTGTGGTGTTATCTGCCACCTTCATTTCCGGCATGTCGGCAGCATTCGTTGCGACCGGTGTTGCCTGATTATCCGGTGTCTCCTTCATGATGTTCTCCTTCGCCGGACACCGGGCAAGCACCTGCTGCCAGACGGGCGTCAGTTGTTCTGTCAGGGCTGCCAGTCCTCTGGCCTGATGCAGATCGTTGAAATCGGTCAGCCCCTGCTCCTGCTCTTCACGGGTGAACTGTGGGACAAATGCGGTTCCTCTGGTGAGGCGGGCGGCTTTTTCGGCGGCTTCTTTCCCCGGATTCCCCGGACGCCCGGGTTTGGGGAGATCATCATCGCCCAGAAATAACATCGGGCTGCCCGGGTAACGGGCGTGGAGATTTTCCGCGACTTTTACCAGATTCCCGGAGTCAACCGTCATCACAACAGGGTGACGCAGTGCCATCGCGCAGCTGGCCGCCGTGGCGTAACCTTCGGCCAGCACAATGGGGTGGTTATCCTTCAGCGAACCGCCGACGACAAAGAAGTTACCGGCTTTTTCCGCATCTTTTGCCAGCCGCTTGTTACCTTCCGGGTCAATCGTCTGAATCGAACGGATCTGCCCGTCCGTGTTGTACAGCGGAATAACCAGCCCCTGACGGTTGTCAATATGTACGCCCCGCGCGGCCTGAACGCCCTTTTTTTGCAGGTAAGGGTGATCATGCCCGGCCTGTGCCATGCGCTTATATCGCTGTGACGATGTCCGGGCTTTCTGGTCATGCAGGAGGCGGGTCTGTTCTGCCCGGTTCCATGCCTCCTGGGCACTGATGGCTTTGATATGCAGGGCGGCCACCGGATCCGGTTTTTCACCGCTGTAAGACCAGGTGGCGTTAATTTCACTGCCGCCATCCCGGAAATCGTTAAACCAGCCATTGGGATGACCGTCGAGATGCCCGACGTATGAGCCGGATTTTTTACCACCGGTATCACCCTGCAGACGGATCCGGTGCTTCTTACCATCCATCACAACGGGATTTCTGGCATCCAGAATGGCACCGTTTGCCCGGAGAAAATCCTCAAACTGCGTTCTGGCATCGGTGGAGGAAACACCGGAATGGTGTTTATCCGGCAGCCAGGGCTTCAGTTTTTCCAGGTCTGCGCCAGCCCGGGCATACCAGCATTTTTTTTCACGATCGAAAAGCACGGCCTGACGACCGTCTTCAAGTTTTCCGGCCAGTTTTTTAACGTCCTGATGCTGGTCGTGGGGGATTGCCAGATAGGTTCTGGAAGGGGTCATAAATGAGTGTCTCCCTGTCAGAAGAAGTTACGATACCACCAGGGACGTCCGCTGATGCGGGTGCCGCGCAGGCGATGAACAAGTTTCTGGCCCAGCACAGCGGCGGTGATCCCCATGCGGGTCAGAATGGCAAAGAAAGCAATAAGGGCGATGCAGAACATAAACATGAACAGGGATGGCCACCTGAACCACAGCAGCAGCGTCAGCCAGGCAAGAGGGGGAACGCTGAACAGCCGGACAGGTGGTGAGGCATCCCGGGACATGGAGTAATCAGCCATGTTTTTTCCTCCGGGTGAATTCCTGAAAGCCGATGTATTCCGTCGCGGTGGCTTCGGTGATCCGGCCTTCCTGATACAGTGACCATGCGGCATCCGCAATGCGGGCTCCGTTCCGGGTCAGCATGTCGTTAAGCACGGACGGCCACTGGTTCCAGGCATGCTGACGTAACTGACTGCGTACAGACTCATCAAACAGAATGTATTCCCGTACCGCCTGCCGGCGTCCGTCCGTGGTGGGGATCAGGCGCTGGACGATAATGAACTGCAACAGTTCAAGCATGTCCCAGGCCAGCGGTTCACGGTTGTCTGACGGCAGCATTCGCACGCTGCGGGAGAAGGCGTGTCCGGGGGAAAAGGCATGTTCGGTTCCCAGACAGAGGTGACCGGAGAGGGCGCAGTTCACCATGCCTTCAACGGTTTCGCCGTCCCTGATTTCGCCAATGCCGATAATGGTGGGGGCCTGACGCATTGAGAGGCGCAGACCGGCGGCAAAAGAAGGAACGTCCTTACCCACCTCGCACTGCTGGGGCTGCAGTACCCAGTCGTTGCCACCCAGCAGCGCCTCCACGGGATCTTCATAGGTGACGATTTTACAGTGAGGCGATGTTCTGCCGTGGTGCTGATAGGTGGCCGTCAGCAGGGTGGATTTGCCGGAGCCGGTTGGCCCGCAAATCAGGCCGATGCCTTCATGGGGAAGGGCGGCCAGTGCCCGGAATAAATCTTCCGGCAGCCCCATATCAGACAGGTCGGGAATATGGTTATTGATGATACGCAGGGTGACTGCCGCAGCCGTACTGAGTCCCCTGATGGTGGCCTGGGTAAAATTGGCCCGGAAACGCAGCCGTTCTCCCCGCTTCAGGCCAAAACGGCCGTCACTGTTGCCTTCCAGTTGCAGGGAACGGTCAGCGCCTGTTCCCCGCTGTATCAGAGCCTTAATGTCAGGACTGAAGATCCGGTCAGTCAGATATAACAGCGTGGGATGGTCCAGCGTGAACGGGCTGCAGCGGATCATCCGTCCGTGGTGGCCAACAATCAGCGGACCGCCGCTCTGAAGGTGGATATCGGACACACCGTGACGGTAGCAGTGCACGAGGAAGTCACGCAGTCTGTCCGGGGTGACACCACCGGCAAAACTGAATTGATCAAGAGGCAGAAGGGTATCCACGGTGCTTACTCCCCGACCGTGATTTGTGGAACCCAGCGTTTCTTATCCAGTTCAAAGCCGGCGGGCTGTTTCAGGTCACGGACGCGATCGCCCAGCATTAACTGGCTGCGGGTGCCGGTGACGCTCTGATGCTGTTCGGTAACGACAGGAGGCGTGATCATGTTCTGCCGGGCCAGCTGCGTGTATCGCATCATCCCGGTGTAATCACGGGTCAGCCGGTTAAAGTTTGCGGTCAGCGTTTCATCCGCGCTTTTGCGCCCCTCCTCCCATCCCTGCCGCACGGCTTTCGTCCAGACTTCCCGTTCAGCACTGTTACGGGGAACCACGCTGTCGTCAGGACGGGCGGTGGTGGTCAGCCCGGCAAACAGATACTGTCGCCAGCCGGGAGGATTACTGACAAAACGTTCAGGGCGCAGGAGTCTGTAAGTCTGCTGTGCCGTGCGCATCTGTTTGTCGGTAATGGTGGCCAGAGAGCCTGCGCTGGCAATGACCGGTGGCAGCCATCCCTGACGGCTGATGAGAGGCGCAAACTGATACAACTGATCAAGCTCTGTTCCCCGGGCGGTCAGCGCCTGACGCAGTTCCCAGGCACGCTGCGCTTTTCCGCCCCGGAAGCCTTCGGTTCTGCCGGCCTCCGTCAGCATCTGCCAGACGGTTTCATTCACCCCGTCAGGCAGTTTTTTCGCGACATCAATATAACGCTGTATGTCCGGCGGGGCTTCCTCTTCAGCACGGACGATGCCGGCCATGAATAAGAAGGCCATCAGACACCACGGTGCATATTTCATGATGAGACTCCTTTCAGGGGCGGCAGGAAGGTGACCTCCAGAGACGAGGCTGTCTGGATCAGCGTTGCCCGCCAGTTGATCTGAACCTGAATCAGACGCAGGAGTGTCTCAAACGTGATGTTCTGTTCGTGGATGGTGACCGGAAGAGGGAGACGAACACCGGTCATGCGCAATGTCAGGCCACGCCGGTGAGCCAGCTGACTCAGCAGTTCGGCAGCATCACCATCCCAGTCCACTGAAAGGCGCTGTGAGTTGGCGGTGATACGTCCGGGGAACTGCCAGCCTTCAGGTGTCAGGTTATTCAGGGGAATACTGATGGCGGTCACCGGGCGGGGGCTGGTGACCGGGGCTTTTCCGGTGGAATGACAGCCGGCAAGCAGCAACAGTGGCGCTGCCAGCCAGAATGGATGACGTAATTTCATGGGGAAACCTCGGAGATGACAGAGTGTTAACCGGTTTTTTCCTGGCGCCGAAGATACAGCCAGATGGTGCGGATATCCCGGGCATAACGCTGGCGCAGCCCGGCATTGCCGGGAGCAAAACCGGCGTTGTAGGAGCCAATGCAGTCCCATGTCGGACCACATTTCTGCAGGTGTCGCGCCAGCACCCAGGCACCGGCCTGAACGTTCAGACAGGCATCGGTCAGCAGGTCGTTACCGGCGGTGAGCACGCCATAACGACGCAGAACCGGAATATGGCGCTCATTAATTTGCATCAGGCCATAGTCCCGGCTGGTTATCTGCCCGGCTTTGTTCCGGTTATAACCGATGGCACGGGTGTTCAGACGGCTTTCTTTAATGGCGATGGCCTGCAGCAGAAGGGGATCAATCTGATATCTCTCTCCGGCCTGTCGGAAACACCATGCCCCGGCAGGGGGGAGCCAGAGCAGTCCGGAGACAAGCAGCAGAACGCGCCACATCACAAAAAGTCCGCACCGGCAGGTGAAACCGTGACCGTATGGCGATCGAAGTCGATCGTCATCTTCAGTTGATGCTCACGGGCGATTTTTTGCAGGACATATGGCCACTGGTCGTTACCTGCCCATGATACCGGCAGGCGGGAAGCCACTCCGGGCATCAGGTGTGGCTGCCAGCCCGGCGGCAGGATACGCTTCAGCGCCGTTGTCAGGGGAACCTGCCGGCCACGCTGTTGCGTCAGGGGCAGCAGGACCGGCCGTTTCCCGACAAGGGTCACACCGGGAAGGTGCTGCTGTGCTGTGCGGGCTGATGATGACGCGGGGCGTGGTGACGGTGTCGCTTGTGAAAGCGGGTCTTTCTGCAGTGCGCGGATTTTTTCTGCATGCACCGTGATGAGCGTGCTGACAAAGGATGCTGCCGGTGTGTCAGGCGTCCGGGGGGTGGTACTGCAGCCTGACAGAACGACGAGCAGGGGCAGTAACAGGCAGCGATAATGCATGAAGCCTCCTCATGATGTTGTTTTTCCGGTGCGGCGGCCGGATTTATTTCTGCGCTTCACCCGTTTTGTCAGGTGCTCCATGAATTCCTCATGGATGTCCGGTGAGGCATTAATCACCGTGTCGACAACGGCGCGCAGGACTTCTGATTTTCTGACGGGCTGTTCCAGCCTGGTGGTTGCTGCCACGGCAATCCGCGTCAGTGTCTCTTCCTGTTTCTGTTCAACGGTATAGCAGTACACCGGGCTCCTCATAACGACTCACTCCTTTCTCTTTTATTTCGCATATTTTTCTTTACTCCTGTATTTTCAGAAACGCAGGCTTGCCAGCGTCAGTATCAGGAGAAGAGGCATCCATGCGGATAGCATCAAAACCGAAAGATATAACGCTAAAATATCTGTTTCACGATCATCGGTTTCTCCGCTCTCAGCGGCTGATTTCCCCACCGCATCGGAACTGCACCTGTCTGAAGGACTCTGCGACTGCACATCCCGATATTTTTCTGTCGTTTTATTCAGGGTATCCGGGGTAAATTTTTTCATGATGTAAATTCCTCACGTTGTTTATTTCTTCCTGTGGAGAATGAGAGGCTTTTTCTCAGCGCCATCCGGGCTTCGCGGGATTTTTTAATTTCTGACAGGTACACCGGGAGGTAATTTTTGTTACCGGAGAAGGTCAGCGTTGTACCAATGGTGGTTTCTGATGGATGGGTATCTGAAAGTGAGAAATCACTGAACATACCGGCCTCCTGCTGTTGCCTGTGGGTGCCATAAATCACAGTGCCGTACTCCCCATCGGGATGACGGCAGATTGTGCTGCCCGATGTAAATCGTCCTGACAGAAATGTCCTTCTCCAGCAGATTTTCTTTTCCCGACATGACCTGAAAGTTTTCGGCGTAAAAAGCCTGTTCTGCCGCGAATCTGTCCCGCTGTTTCTGCTGAATCAGGTGGAACGCCACCGGGGCCACCATGTCGCCGGTGCTGCTGAAGCAGTTCTCCGTCGCTGAAAGCTGAAGAATGTGATTTCTTTTGCCGGATGAGCGGGAACGCAGCAGGGCTTCATGGAGAATGTCATCCGGAAAACGGCAGATGCCCTGACGCCAGCCCTGTTGCATCAGCTGACTGAGGGCTGCCCGGAAGCGGAAAATGTCACAGTTTTCGGCCCGCCCGGCACTGACCAGCAGGGCATTCAACAGGTTACCAATGGGCATGGTGTGGTTTTTGCGTAACAGCTGTCGCAGGGAGGCGATTTCATCATGCAGACCGGAATCCCGGCAGACGGTATTCAGCCACTCGTTCAGGAAGCGACGTCGTTCTGCATCTGTTGTCAGATGTTCTGCTGCATTCAGCGCCGCCAGCATGCGGGAGAGCAGGTTTCTGACAGGATGTTCTGATTCTGTTGTCATCGGGAGATCCTTACATTACGGGAAAACAGCAGCGCGGAGACGTGACATTCAGGCAAAAAAAAGCCCGGCCATGAAGGCCGGGAAAATGCTCTGGATATCATTGCTCCGGAAGGCCTTTCTGTACCAGTTCCAGGAGCATGGAAATTCTCGACACCGGACGCGGAAGGTCTTCCAGGTGGAGAAGATACTGGTACTGCGCCGGGGTCAGCCTGTCTGAAGCCGTGTCCAACGCTTCACAGACTCCCGAATCTGGCGCGGGATCCGGGTAAATCGTCATCAGCCCGTCAACAATGCTGTTGTGGACTTCAGGAATACGGTTTCCGAAACGCACAAAGTCAATAAAGGCTGTGTGCTGTCGGATGGCAGAAACTGAATGGATATTAAAGTCCGCCTTCAGAAAGAAATATCCCGGAAACACCGGAGCCACCTGCCGGCGAAATGAACACACGGCATCGGTACGTCTGACCACTCTGAGATGCAGCGGTGTCCAGGGATACATGTCCCGGTCACTCAGCCACCCGAAAAGGGCTTCCCGTTTTTTCCCTGCGGTAATGTGTCTTGCCAGATACCAGCGATAGCCTGGATAGTCTGAAATTTGTTCTGTTGCCATCAAAAATCAACGCTTCGCGCGGAATTCATCCAGGTGGATGAACTCTGTCGTTCGGGATGTTATGAAAAGCACGATAAAACAGATGCTTACACATAACGCTTCATCTCTGTGGTAATGCCGTCTGTTCTGGCGGTGAACAGATGACCCCAAAAGTTTAATAAACTAAAAAACGAAGTCAACACGATCGTTAAATCTGGAAATGCCGATTTATCCAGATGAAACGATCGTTTAAATCCAAATAACCAGAATAATATTCTGATCGCGATCTCGTTTTTAGATCATTCGATCGTGTTTCGGGTGATAGCCGATCTTTTCTACTAAAAATGGGGTAGATGGCAGACTAATGTTCTTTTTGTGACCAGATGGGAAAATTGATTTGTGTCAATGGATTTCAGGAGGGGTTGCTGACGGGGATCGAAAAAACTGATGTTCAGAGAGGGGGTTACTTCCAAAAAAGAAAGAAAGCGGGTATATTTTCGGGCGTTGTGGTAAGGATCCATTGGGATCGTAAGGCAGAATGCGCCATAAGGCATTCAGGAGAGATGGCAAGTACGGAGAGTAAGTCGGAAGACTGAAGATGTGCCGGAAGCCATAAAAGGAAAACCCCCATAATCTTCTCATCGAACTTGGCGGAACGTTAGAAGATTATGGGGGCCTCACAGAATACGGGAAAAGTATAATGAAACCGTACCAGAGATTCAACCCCGTGCAGTGTATAAATACACGGCACAATCGCTCCGCCATAAGCGACAGCTTGTGGCAGGTCTGAAGAATACATCATATAACGCCGTACACTGGAGTCAGCTGTCCCCCGAAGACCAGATCCGTTTCTGGGAAGAATATGAGGCGGGAAGGGCGAACTCTTTCCTGGTTGAACCGGAAAGGAAGCGCACGAAGCGCCGTCGCGGTGAGCACTCCACCAGACCCAAATGTGAAAATCCGTCCTGGTATCGTCCTGCGCGCTATAAGGCGCTGAGCGGGCAGCTCGGGCACGCCTATCACCGTCTGGTGAAAAAGGACCCGGTGACCGGCGAGCAGAGCCTGCGTATGCGTATGTCGCGGCATCCTTTTTACGTGCAGAAACGGACGTTCGTCGGTCGCAAATATGCTTTCCGCCCGGAAAAACAACGCCTCCTCGATGCCATCTGGCCGGTTCTGGTCAGCTTCAGTGATGCGGGTACACATACCGTGGGCATGAGCGTTTCCCGTCTGGCCAGAGAAATCAGCCCGAAAGACAGCAAAGGAAAGGTTATCCCCGAACTCGAGGTGACGGTCTCCCGGCTTTCCCGTCTGCTGGCCGAACAGGTGCGTTTTGGTGTGCTGGGTGTGTCAGAAGAAACGATGTGGGACCGTGAAACCCGCCAGCGTCTGCCACGCTATGTCTGGATAACACCGGCAGGGTGGCAGATGCTGGGTGTGGACATGGTTAAACTTCACGAACAGCAGCAGAAGCGGCTGCGTGAAAGTGAAATCCGCCAGCAACTCATCCGGGAAGGTGTACTGCGTGAGGACGAAGATATTTCCGTACATGCAGCCAGAAAACGCTGGTATCTGCAGCGCAGCCAGGATGCGCTGAAACACCGTCGGGCAAAAGCTGCAGCACGCAAGCGTGCTAACCGCCTGAAGAAATTACCTGCCGACCAGCAGATTTATGAGATGTCACAGCACATCCTGAAGCGTATGCCGCCGGATGAAGCCTACTGGTGCACGCCGGAACGCCTGCAGCAACTGGCCATCAGGGAGCTGTACCAGCTTGAACTGACGCTGGCTGCACCGCCACCGCATTAGACAGCACCATTCCTTCAGCACTGAATCATCGCCAGCCCCTCCGGGGCTTTTGGCGCAGGTTCTGTCCGGCCAGAAATCCCCCGTAACCACCTGAAATCCCCACATCTGCCCATACACGGCCATAAAATCTCTCACCGGTCGTCAGAACGTGGCCACGTCGTTTCAGTTATCCACATAAATCCGCAAACAAAAAACTTTAAGAAGCTGCAAACAAGAAACAAGAAACCTGCAATATAGTCTTAACCTCCCTTATCTAATCCCCTGCGTTGTTCCACCGCAGGGAAAGTCTTTATCTCTGAAACACCTGTGAACAGATACAAAAAGGCCTTCGCTTGCAGCGGCCAAAGCCGCGCCGCTCAGAATTTAAAAGCACCTCCCACCGCAAGCGGCGGGCCCCCGACAGACACAGTTCTGATACACCGTGCCCGTCCACCACTGAAAAGCGCCGCCGCCCCCGCCCAAAGGGCGGGAACAACATCGCTTTTAATGATGGATGTTGTAACTAAGCATTCCCATCGCTGTCAGTCTTCTCGCTGGCAGTATCGAGTACACGCTCGTAAGCGGCCCTGACGGCCCGCTAACGCGGAGATACGCCCCGACTTCGGGTAAACCCTCGTCGGGACCACTCCGACCGCGCACAGAAGCTCTCTCATAGCTGAAAGCGGATATGGTCTGGCAGGGCTGGGGAGGGGTAAGGTGAAATCTATCAATCAGTACCGGCTTACGCCGGGCTTCGGCGGTTTTACTCCAGTGTCATATGCAACAACTGAGTGCCGCCTTCCATGCCGCTGGCGCGGCATATCCTGGTGACGATATCTGAATCATTATATACTGTGTATATACGTAGTAATGACGAGGTGATAAATGGCACAGGTTAATATGAGTTTAAGAATCGACGCTGAACTGAAGGATGCATTTATGGCCGCAGCAAAAAGCATGGACCGTAATGGCTCTCAGTTAATCCGGGATTTTATGCGCCAGACTGTTGAACGGCAGCATAATACCTGGTTCCGTAACCAGGTTGCGGAAGGACGTCAGCAACTCGAGCGCGGCGATGTGCTTCCCCATGACATGGTCGAATCCTCTGCCGCAGCATGGCGGGATGAAATGCGCAGGAAGGTTGCCGGTAAATGATGGAGATATTCTGGGCCATGCTGGCCAGCCTGGACCGGAAGCGCATTCGTGAATACATTGCGGAGCAGAACCTGATGGCCGCTATTGAACTGGACGAACGGATTGGTTATTCAGTCAGCAGTCTGGCCGGGCAGCCGTATAAAGGCCGCAACGGTCGTGTGGAAGGTACCCGGGAACTGGTTATTCACCCCTATTTTGTTCTGGTTTATGAGGTCGACAGCCAGTGGGGAAAAGTGTATATCCTGCGCGTATTGCATACTGCACAGAAGTGGCCATAGAGGAGTTGTCCGGATATAAGGAGATGCAATAACCATGAATAATGATGAGCTGGCCACCAGACGTGCGCAGGCGATTGCCGAAGACAGGTGTTTCTCGAAAGGACGTCTGCGCGATGAATTCAGAATGAAGCCAGCCCCCGGTGCTGAGCCGGTTAAGTGGTATAAAAACACTTATGGTGGCAGGTTCGCTGTATACCGAATTGCAGACAGTGTCCCGATGCGTGAGAAACGCCCACTGACGAGTGGGCAACTTCTGGCAGGCCAGCGACTTTCCGTTTTATCCAGACTTAACAGTACCAGTGGCCGGATGGCACGGCAGGCATATGACTGGCTGAGTCTGGCACCGCTCTTTCTGGATACTGAAACGGCAGGACTGGACAATACCGCGGAAGCCCTGGAAATCGGCCCGACCGATGCGTCCGGTCAGGTGGTATTTGAAACCAGACTGAAGTCCACGGTCGCCATCGGGGCGCAGGCCGCCGCTGTGCATGGTATCAGTGAGCAGGCTCTCTGCGGCGCACCATTATGGACAGATGTGGCGCGGCAACTGCGTCATGCTATCGGGGGCCGACCAGTAATTATCTTTAATGCCCGGTTCGACATCCGCATTCTGAAACAGACTGCTGCCGCACATAGCGATCCGGTTGACTGGCAGAACGCTATTGCTGTATATCATCTGAAACTGCTGCAGGAACAGGAACGCCTGAAAACCTGACAGTCGGGCCTGTAGAACTCAATCATAAATATGGTTTCAGTTCTGTCAACAAATTAATGTGTGATAAGGAATAGTGTATCCTTTATATCCCTGATTGCATAGCATGTGAATATGCCTGGTGGATATGTATTTGTCTGTATACTTTAATTTGACAGGTTCAATAATATAACCATTTTTAGTTTTTTGACAAGATACGAATTTATTACTATATTCATCTGGATAAAATACATTTTCAATACTGGATAAAATGTTAATAATCTTTAAAAGACTGCTGCATGGCTGCTGAAATAAATTTGATGGCTTGCAATTACTAAATAATGTTTTGTTTAGTTTATCTAAAACTTTAAAAATGAAACTCACTGTCTGATTCACAAAACGATTGTAGGAATAAGCAGTTTGGTTATTCATATATGGTTTATGGACTTCAGCAATTGGGGAGAAGTAACCATCAATAATTAAACCGAAGAAAAAACCATATATAATTTTACCAGTCTCGGTCTCCATGTTTATGAATCCAACTCGACAATCATCATGTTTTTTGAGGTTAGCAACCAACCGAATCCATTCATGTTCTTTTCTAATTGCACCATTCATTCGTTCAAACTTAAGTGGTTCATTTTTTTTTACCCACTTAATAGCATCACGCGGCTCTTCATCTGTAACCACGCTCACTTTCCGGATAATCAAGAAAGCTATGTCGTACAGTTTATCCAATTCTTCAGTATAATCAAGAAGCGCATCACGATAATTATCATCAATGTCCCACTGACTATCCGTTCTTTCGGTTAGTTGCTGTAGAGTATGTAGTGCAGAAAGTTTTTTCTCAAGAGCAGTAATTTGCCTGTCCAGTGTTGAAACAGGTGGAAAACTATTTTCTTTCTTATAATCCATTTTTTTTAGATTTTCATACAATGGAAAACTACCATCAGTTCTAATTTTCATTATCTGTCCTTACTAATTGTGTTTCCCGTCAGAGCAGCCTCGCAGGCCATGATTTTTGTCACTGATTTAGTCAATACCGGACGGGCTAAACCTTCAGACTGTTTCTCCAGCAAGTTAAGGCAGCGAGAAAATATCAAAGTGTCAGGAGAGTGGGGTTACACCGTCTGGCCAGTGGACTGTTCCGTTTTCTGGGCAGTATATGCCGCCGGCGCTGATAGCGGCAAGTATGGTCGCAAACTCCCGCTCAGTGCAGCGGGCTATTTCCGGATACCCTTCGTCATTAACACGAACCAACCAGAAGACCTGCTTTTTGTTTCCCTCATCCACAAAGAACGGAATATGCAGGTATGCGCAGCACTCAACAGCATCATCAAAGCAGTCAAAGCGCAGAACCTCAGCTTCTTCTTCGTCAAAAAAATCATATCTATGAAGTTTCACGGCATAGCGGGGGAATTTGCTTTTTTGAAACGCAGGTTTTCTTTTACGGGGTTTAGCTGAACGTACCATATTAACTACCTGAAAGCAATGATATTGCCTGTTTTTATAACGGTAATCACAGGCATGGCAAGCCGCAGCCGTCAGGCTACCTACCAAGTCAGCGGCTGCACCACGTTCAGGGGAACCCCGCTGTTCCTTGGCATTTTCTTTCTCCCCTTTTGTGCCTGTCTGGCATTATGTGAACCAAGGGTATTATCGTTTTAAGGCCCCATTGGCTTAGCAGCTACCGTGTTCTGTCAAGAAAAATCGCTTAAACTCTGACGTACAGCCCCCTAAGTACTGCCAGCAAGCTGTCAGTACTTAGTCCCCGTTAGCGCGGCGTAGCCGCGCTAACGGGGTTAAAAGGGCTTACCTATACATCATCATCGCTGAAAGTCCGCATGGCCTCGCAGGGATGGAGGGTGACTGGTTATATTCAGACGACCGTACCGTCTTGCCCGGGTTTTGGCATTTTGGCGGTTTTGTTCCTGTGCTACATGTAACCACCGTGCGCTTCCTTACACGCGCAGATGCGCATTATTTGCCTTGTTCCGTCAGAATGTAATCACTATGATTAAATATGATTAACAACTAATCGGATGTGAAAATGAAAAACAATATCGCACAAACGACAAAAGTGCTTACTGCGCATGTGCCATTACCTATGGCTGACAAAGTTGACCAGATGGCCGCCAGACTGGAACGCTCCCGGGGCTGGAT
>Ga0153921_1000204_pt1 | contig 42461 bp, 29 predicted proteins | sample TSNJ005MetaG_FD_104691 | JGI IMG/M metagenome (GOLD analysis project Ga0153921, IMG submission 104691) | Attine ant fungus gardens microbial communities from New Jersey, USA - TSNJ005 MetaG | ecosystem: Host-associated > Fungi > Mycelium > Unclassified | place: USA: New Jersey, Brendon T. Byrne... | reverse complement strand
TTGTTGATCGTGACGTTTGCGGTTGTCGTTGTGTGGCGCATGGTCATGTACTACATGTTTGCACCCTGGACCCGTGACGGGCACATCCGTGCCGACATCGTGCAGATCGCCCCGGACGTCTCCGGGCTGATCCAGCAGGTAGAGGTGCGCGACAACCAACTGGTGACCAAGGGCCAGGTGCTGTTCGCCGTCGACCAGGACCGCTTCAAGCTGGCCCTGCGCCAAGCCCAGGCCGCCGTAGCCGACCGCCAGGAAACCCTGGCCCAGGCCCAGCGCGAGTACAAGCGTAACCGTGGCCTCGGCAACCTGGTGCCCAGCGAGCAACTGGAAGAAAGCCAATCGCGCGTGGCCCGCGCTCAATCGGCCCTGGCCGAAGCCCAGGTGACGGTGGATTCCGCCCAGCTCAACCTCGACCGCTCGGTGATCCGCAGCCCGGTGGACGGCTACGTCAACGACCGCGCGCCGCGTGCCCAGGAGTTCGTGACGGCCGGGCGCCCGGTGCTGTCGGTGGTCGACAGCAACTCGTTCCATATCGACGGCTACTTCGAGGAGACCAAGCTCGACGGCATCCACGTCGGCATGAGCGTGGACATCCGCGTGATCGGCGACAACGCGCGTCTGCGTGGCCATGTGCAAAGCATCGTCGCCGGTATCGAAGACCGTGACCGCACCAGCGGCTCCAACCTGCTGCCCAACGTCAACCCGGCGTTCAGCTGGGTGCGCCTGGCCCAGCGGATCCCGGTGCGCATTGCCTTTGACGATGTGCCGGCGGACTTTCGCATGATCGCAGGGCGTACGGCGACGGTGTCGATCATCGGTGACAAGGTCAAAGATGGAGACAAACCATGAAGCAGCTCCTGGCAACTGCTGCGTTGGGGTTGTTGCTGTCGGCTTGCCAGGTGGTAGGGCCGGATTACAAGCTGCCGGAAAAGTCCGCCGTCAACCGTGGCGACCTGCAAGGGCAGCTGGCGGGCGAGGGAAACAATGTGGTGTCGGCGCCGGTGCCGGCCGACTGGTGGAAGCTCTACAAGGACCCACGCCTGGATGAATTGGTGCGCCAGGCCATGGCCTCCAACACTGACCTGCGCGTGGCCGCCGCCAACCTGCAACGCGCGCGTTTCCAGACCCAGGAAGCCGAATCCGCCGGCGGTTGGAGTGCCGGTGCCAAGGCCGAGGCCCAGCGCCTGCAGGAGTCGGGTGAGGCCTATTTGCTGACGGAAAAAGTCCCGGTGGCCAACATCGGCAGCGCCAGCATCAGCACCTCGTACCAGTTCGATCTGTTCGGCACCCTGCAACGCGGTATCGAAAGCGCCCAGGCCAGCGCCGATGCCGCGCAAGCCGCCGCCGATATCGCCCGCATCACCCTGGTGGCCGATGTGGTGCGCTCCTATACCCAGGTCTGCGCGGCCAATGAAGAGCTGGCGATTGCCAACGAATCCCTCGACCTGCAAGGCCAGAGCACTAAGCTGACTCAGCGCCTGCGTGACGCCGGGCGTGGGGATGAAACCCAGGTAACCCGTTCGCAGACCCAATACAAATCCCTGCGTGCCGACATGCCGCGCTACGAAGCGGCGCGCCAGGCCGGGCTGTTCCGCCTGTCGATGCTGCTGGCCAAGCCGCTGGACCAACTGCCGGCCGGCACCGCCACCTGCGCCGAGCTGCCGCACATCGCCCAGTTGTTGCCGGTGGGCGACGGCGCGGCCCTGCTCAAGCGCCGTCCCGACGTGCGCCAGGCCGAGCGTCAACTCGCCGCTGCCACCGCGCGTATCGGCGTCGCGACCGGTGCGCTGTACCCGGACATCAGCATCGGCGCCACGGTGGGCACCGTCGGTATCCTCGACGACCTGGGTACCGCTCCCACCAACCGCTGGGGCTTTGGCCCGCTGATCAGTTGGTCGTTACCCACCAATGGCGCGCGTGCGCGCATCCACGAAGCCGAAGCCGCGACCCAGGGTGCCCTGGCCCACTTCGATGGCGTGGTGCTGAATGCCATCCGCGAGACCCAGACCGGCCTCGCGCAATACACCGCGCAGCTGCAACGGCGCGACGCGCTGGCCGAGGCCGGCGAGTCCGCACGGGAAGCCGCCGACCAGACCCACCGCTTCTTCCAGGCCGGCCGCGCGTCGTTCCTGGCCGACCTGCAGGCCACCCGCACCTACACCGACGTCCGCGCGCAACTGGCCGCGGCCAACACCCAGGTTGCCATGAGCCAGATCGATCTGTTCCTGGCCCTGGGCGGTGGTTGGGAAAGCGGACGAACGCAAGCGTCACAGGGCAGCAAACCCTGAGCAGGTAGCTATGCTTTGTCAGGTGGATCGCCGTGACGATCCGCCTGACACTGCTCGCGTTTGCTCATGGGGATTCCAATAATGAAAAACCCTTATGCTCCCGCTTTCTGGTGCGTGTGCTTCGCACTGGTGTTGTTATCGGCTGCCTATTTCTACGGCGTCATGCTTGCCCATCAGATCGACAAGGCCATGGTGTTTCTCGACAGCGCGTGCCTGGTGATTGGTACGCTGTCCATCGGCGTCGTGGCGTGGGCCTCCTACCAAAATCAACGCGTGAAGAAAAAGCTCCTCGAACAAGGCAAGACCCGCGTGGCCATCTGGGACACCAAGGTTGCCCTGCGCCGGGTCGAAACCGTGTTCGACCGCTATTTCTGGGGCAGCTACTGGCAGCCTGGGCGCACCTTCCAGGAAGTCATGGGCGACCTCACGGGCACGCCCCTGGAAAAAAGTCTCGAAGTCCTGAAAAAACAATGCGTGGCCCTCGATCAGCAGGTCGCCGAGGGTAGGCATTGGCTGAATAACGCGCGGGAATTGTCCGATGTCGCCACGCAGATGGCCCGCGAGCGCTACCAACTGGACTTCTGCGACCCCAAGACCGACACCCCGGGCAATGCCGTCATACACCGCGAGTTTGAGGTGTTGGTGTACACCTGGACCGCGCGCCTGAAGAGTTTTGACCACCAGCTCGACGAGATCGAATTGGAGTACTCGTGAACCAACTGCACGCCTGACCCCTCTGAAAAGCTGGGCCGTCCGCGGCCGCCAGTGCTAATCTTCCCCCGCTTTCGGCGGGCTTGAGCCAACCCCTTTGGGGTTCAAGGAAGACAGCCCACTTCTCACAGGATTTGATCAGGTCACTTCATGAATAAGCCAGCAGTTGTTCTTTTGGGTTTCGTTGTCGCCGTTGGCGTCGTCAGTGCAGGCGGCGCCTGGTACACCGGTAAGCAGCTGGAGCCCGTGCTGCAAACGGCGGTGCAGGACGCCAACAAGGAACTGCAACGGTCCATGGCCGGCGTCGACGGCAGCGTCGCCCTGGAACTGGTCTCCCTGGACCGTGGCTTGTTCAGCAGCACCGCGCACTACCGCCTCAAGGCGCAAGGCTCGTTCTTCGGCGAGCAGAACCCCAATCCCGAACTGCTGTTTGTCGACCATATCGAACACGGCCCGCTGCCGTTCTCGCGCCTGGTGTCGCTGAAATGGCTGCCGGTCATGGCCACCAGTCACTACGAACTGGAAAAGAACGCCACCACCGAAAAATGGTTCGCCGCCGCCAAGGACGTGTCGCCGCTCAAGGGCGTGGCCAATATCGGCTACAACCGTTCGGTCAGCGGCAACCTCGAACTGCTGCCCCTGGAGTACAAGGACGAAACGTCCTCGGCAAGCTTCTCCGGCGCCAACCTGGACTTCGACAGCACCGCCGAAGGCAAGAAGGTCAAGGCCGATGGCTACATGAACAGCCTCAAGATCGCCGTGATCGATGCCAATGGCACGCCGTTCGACGCCGAGTTTGCCGGCCTGACCGTGGCCAGCAACCTGGAGAAATCCACCTTCGGCTTCTACACCGGGCAGAACACCGTTGAGTTGACCGACAGCAAGCTGACCTTCGGTCCGCAGAAAGCCGTGCTGACTCTCAAGGGCTTCGAGCAGAAAGACACCAGCGAAATCAAAGACAACAGCATGGATGGCCGCGTTGACTACAAGATCGACGAGATCGGCTACCAGGGCAAACCGGTTGGCTCCGCTGCCATGGCCGTGAGCCTGAAGAACATCGACGTGCCGTCGGGCCTGGTGCTGACCAAGCTGTACCAGGACAAGATGCAGCCGGTGCAAGCCGCCGCCGCTGCCGGTCAACCGGTGCCGGAGCTGCAACTGACCGAAGCCGAGCAGACCCTGGCCGAAGCCAACGTCAACCAGTTGCTGGCCGCCAAGCCGCACCTGGCGCTGGAAAACCTGTCGTTGAAAACCACCCACGGCGAAAGCAAGCTCAGCCTGGTCGTGGACCTGGCCAAGCCGGCCTCCATGGAACTGCCGCCGATCGAGCTGGGCAAGCAGATGGTGTCCCTGCTGGACGCCAACCTGACCCTGTCCAAGCCAATGATCGCCGACGTGGCCGCCCTGCAAGCGCAGGTAGGTGGTGTAACCGATCCTAAAGCCATCGAGCAGCAATCCCAGATGGCCAGCGAGATGGTCAGCGGCATGGCGGTCGGCACGCAACTGGCGACCCTGGTCGGCAGCGACGTGGTGTCCAAGCTGCACTACGCCAACAATGAAGTGACCTTCAACGGCCAGAAGATGACCGTTGAGCAGTTCATTGGCTTCGTGATGTCCAAAGTCGGTGCGGTGAGCGGCGCGCAGTAAGAATTTCGCCATCACCCCGAAATAAATAATGGGGGAGCGGGGTTGCCTGCGATAAGGGTCAAACGGTCGGCGCGTAGCCTTGCCGTCACCCCCTTATCGCACGCAACCCCGCTCCCCCATTCGCTTTTCAGAATCTGCGGCAATTCTGAACAATTGTTCTGAATTGTCCATTTCGATACAAGCGTCGGGGATAGTTCCTACAGGAAAGCTAGGTCGGGTCACGAGACGCCGACACCCTGAGGCAAATTGCTCAGGACCACCTATCGTTACAGCTTTCCGTGTGTAAGGAAGCTCACGATATGTTGCGAAACCTACCACTCAGTGCCACAGGACGGTTGCGACTGCTCATCGGGGTCGCCTTGTGCAGCCAATTGCTGGTCCCCACCTTCGCCATGGCCGATGCGGCCTATGACGCCCTGATCATTCAGGCGCGCAACGGCAACTTCACTCCCGCCCTCACGCAACTGCGCCAATGGCCCGCCGAGCGCCAGACGCCAGGCCAGATCAGTGACCATCTGGTGATCGCCGGCTGGGCCGGGCAAGACGCTGAAGTGCTGAAGGTGTACGAGGCCCAGGGCGCGAACCGCAACCTGACCTCCCAGGCGCTGGCCACCGTTGCGCGCACCTATCGCAACCAGAAGCAGTGGGCGCAGGCCGAGGCAGTCTATCGCCGCGCGCTGCTGCGTGAACCGAACAATGTCGACCTGCAACTGGGCCTTGCGCTCACCCAGGCCGACGGCGGCCAGGCCAACGAAGCCGTGCAGCGCACCCGCGCGCTGGTGGCGGCCAAGCCGGACGATCCCAACCGCCGCATGGCGCTGGGCTACGCACTGACCCGCGCCGGTCTCAATTACGACGCGTTGTTCGAATTCGACCAGGCGTTTATCCGCACCGGCGACAAGCCTGAAGTCGCTCGCGAGTACATCGTCGCGCTGCAAAAGGCGCGCTTGCCGGAAGCCGCGCTGCGCCTGTCGGCCAAGCGTCCGGGCCTGCTGGATGACGTCACTCAGCGCCGCCTGGAAGGCGACGTGGCGGCCGAGCGTGTGCGCATGGCCGAGTTCGCCACGCGCACCGAGCAGGAACGCTATGTCATCGCCGACCGGGCGCTGCAGGACTACGACAAGCTGCTCGCTCGCTGGACCCCGGACCCCACTGCGCATGACGACGTCGTGCGCTGGCGCATCGACCGCCTCGGTGCACTCAAGGCCCGTGCGCGCATGGCGCAGGTCATCCGCGAATACGAAACCCTCAAGAGCGAAGGCGTGCAGTTGCCGACGTATGCCGTGCGCTGGGTCGCCGCCGCCTACCTCGACCAACGCGAGCCGGAAAAGGCCGAGCCACTCTATCGCCAGGCCATCACGGCGCCGGACGCCGACCCGGCGGACCATGTCGAAGACAGCACCGCGCTGTTCTATGCCTTGCTCGAGAGCGACAAGGTGATGGAAGCGCGCGAGGTCGCCAGCAACCTGGCCGACAGCCAGAACCCACGGGTGGAACTCAAGGGCCTGCCGATCGGCAACCCCAACGACAGCTGGATGGATGCGCAACAACTGTCGGCCCAGGCCGGCACTTACGGCGGCGACCTGCCAGGCAGTGAAGCCGGCCTCGAAGCGCTGGTGGCCAAGGCCCCGGGCAACGTCGGCTTGCGCCTGGCCCAGGCCGATATGTACCGCGCCCGTGAATGGCCGCGTCGGGCCGAGGGCAGCCTCAAGGAAACCGAAGCCCAGGCGCCGCGCGACATCGGCCTGGAAGTGAGCCAGGCCTACACCGCGATGGATCTGCAGGAATGGCGGCAAATGGACGCGCTGACCGATGACGTGCTCGCGCGCAACCCGGACAACCGCCAGGTGCAGCGCCTCAGCCGCCTGCGCGATGTACACGACATGGCCGAGCTGCGTGTCGAGGCCTACACCGGTAAGAGCTACGGCGGTGGCGGCAATGACGACGTGGGCGCGGTCGCGGGCAGCCGCGACTGGGGCATCGAAAGCGTGCTCTACAGCCCGCCCATCAATGAAGATTGGCGCGTGTTCGCCGGCGCCGGCTATGCCACCGCCGACTTTACCGAAGGCACCGGCCAGCACCGTTTCCAGCGGGTTGGCGTGGAGCAGCGCACCCGCGACATGACCCTGGAGGCTGAAGTCTCCAACCATTCCTACGGCTACGGCTCCAAGCAAGGCGCCGCGGTGTCGATCACCCGCGACATCAACGACAACTGGCAATACGGCGGCAGCCTCGGCTACCTGCTGGCCACCACGCCGTTGCGGGCGTTGAACGCCGACGTCACCGCCAACGGCGGCAGCGGCTTTATCCGCTGGCGCGCGAATGAAAGCCGCGAGTGGAAACTGTCCCTGAGCCCGTCCCACTTCAGCGACGGCAACAATCGGCTCGAAGCCTTGCTCACTGGCCGCGAGGGCATCTACAGCTCGCCCCATGTGCAAGTCGACCTGGGCCTGGAGGTCGGCGCCAGCCGCAACACCAAGGACGACACGGTGTACTTCAACCCCAAGTCGGACCTCAGCGTGTTGCCCAGCGTCACCGTCAATCATGTGCTCTATCACCGCTACGAGACCCAGTGGAGTCAGCAGTTCCAGGTCGGTGCGGGTACCTATAGCCAGCGCGACTACTCCACCGGCGGGGTCGGCCTGATCGGCTACGGCCAACGCATCCGCTGGAATGACGTGCTGGAAGCCGGCGCCAACCTGAGCTTGATCAGCCGACCTTATGACGGCGATCGCGAACGCGATCTGCGCCTGCTCGTCGACCTCACTTACCGTTTCTAGAAGAGCCTGACCATGACCGTCCTCAGCCGTTGCTTGTTGGTCCTGGGTGTATTGCTGGCCAGTGCCTGCGCCCAGCAACCCGCGCCTTACACCCCACCCGCCGAGCGGCCGACGCCGCCCAATGAGGCGCCGTGGCCGAAGAATCATTTCCTCGGCATCGCCTACCACGATGTCGAGGATCGCGACCCGGACCAGGCGGTGGTGGCGGTGCGCACCGAGCGGTTGATCGACCAATTGGCCTGGCTGCGCGAGAACGGCTACCAGCCGGTCAGCGTCGACCAGATCCTGGCTGCACGCAGCGGTGGGCGCGAGCTACCGCCCAAGGCCATCCTGCTCAGCTTCGACGACGGTTATTCGAGTTTCTACACCCGCGTGATGCCGATCCTGCGGGCCTATCATTGGCCGGCGATCCTGGCCCCGGTGGGCTATTGGATCGACACGCCGCTGAACAAACCGGTGGACTTCGCCGGCACGCCCCGCGCGCGCTCGGATTTCCTCACCTGGCAGCAGGTGAAGGAGATTTCCCAGTCGGGCCTGGTCGAAATCGCCGCGCATACCGACGCCAGCCACACCGGCATCCTGGCCAACCCCCAGGGCAACCTGGAGCCCGCCGCCGCCACACGGCGCTACGATGCCGCTACCGGCAAGTACGAAACCGACGCGCAGTTCCAGGCGCGGATGCGTGCCGACGTGACGGCCATCTCCAACAAGCTGCGCGCCGTCACCGGCAAGGCGCCGCGTGTGTGGGTGTGGCCATATGGCGCCGCCGATGGCACGTCACTGGCCGTTGTGGGCGAGCAGGGCTACCAGATGGCCCTGACCCTGGACGACGGCCTCGACGACCTCGCCAACCTCAAGAGCAGCCCGCGCTTTCTGGTGGCGTCCGACCCAGACGGCGAGCACTACGCCAACGCGATTGTCGGCACCGAGACCAAGGCCTCGATGCGCGTGCTGCATGTCGACCTCGACAACGTCTACGACCCTGACCCGGCCCAGGAGGCGCGCAACCTCGACCAGTTGGTGCAGCGCGTGGTGGACATGGGCGTGAGCACCGTGTTCCTGCAAGCCTTCGCCGACCCCAAGGGCGACGGCCTGGTGCATTCGCTGTACTTCCCCAACCGCCACTTGCCGGTGCGCCGCGACCTGTTCAACCGCGTGACCTGGCAACTGCGCACCCGTGGTCATGTGGCGATCTTCGCGTGGATGCCGGTGCTCAGTTTTGCCCTCGACCCGGCGTTGCCGCGCGTCACCCGTTGGGACCCGAAGACCGGCCAGCTCGGCCTTGATCCGGACCAGTACAAGCGCCTGTCGCCGTTCGATCCGAAAGTGCGCCAGCAGATCGGCGAGATCTACGAAGACCTGGCGCGCAACACCGCTGTCGACGGCGTGCTGTTCCACGACGATGCGATCCTCTCGGACTTCGAAGACGCGAGCCCGGCGGCGCTCAAGGCCTACGCCGCCAACGGCCTGCCCGACACCATCGCCGCCCTGCGCGCCGACCCGGCCGTGATGCAACGCTGGACACGCTTCAAGAGTCGCTACCTGATCGACTTCACCCAGGAGCTGACTGCCAAGGTCCGCGCCATCCGTGGGCCGCAGGTGCAGACCGCGCGCAATATCTTCGCCGAGCCGATGCTCAACCCCGGCAGCGAAGCCTGGTTCGCGCAGAACCTCGATGACTTCCTCCAGACCTACGACTGGACCGCGCCCATGGCCATGCCGCTGATGGAAGGCGAAACGCTGAAGAACTCCAATGCCTGGTTGGAAAAATTGGTCGCCACGGTCAAGGCGCGCCCCGGTGCGCTGCAACGGACCGTATTCGAACTGCAAGCCAAGGATTGGCGCACCCAGGCCGCGCCCGATATCGACGGGGCGCAGATGGCACAGTGGATGGGTGTACTCAAACGCCAGGGGGTCACGAGTTTTGGTTATTACCCGGACAACTTCCTGGAAAACTCGCCGGATCTGAAGACAGTGCGTCCGGCCCTTTCCAACCAATGGAACCCTTGACCATGTTCGACAGAATCCTGGCGTTATTCGTGCTGGCACTGGTGTTGGGTGTGCCCCTGGGCCTGATTTTCCTGGTCACCGGGCAGTTCCTGATGGACTTCGTGTTTTTCTACCCGCTGTTCATGTCGGCGCTGTGGATCGCCGGCGGGCTGTATTTCTGGTTGCACTGGGAGCGCCACTGGCCGTGGGAAGAAGACACCCCGGCGCCGGTGCTGGCCGGCAACCCGCTGATCTCGATCATCATCCCTTGCTACAACGAGGGCGAAAACGTCGCCGACACCATGGAGGCCGCGCTGGCCCAGGTGTACCCGAATATCGAGGTGATTGCGGTCAACGACGGTTCCTCCGACAACACCGCCGCAGTACTGGATGCCCTGGCCTTGCAGCAGCCACGCCTGCGCGTATTGCACCTGGCGCAGAACCAGGGCAAGGCGGTGGCGTTGCGCATGGGCGCGGTGGCCGCGCGCAGCGAATACCTGGTGTGCATCGATGGCGACGCGTTGCTGGATAAGAATGCGGCGGCCTACATGGTTGCGCCGATGCTCGACAACCCGCGCCTGGGCGCCGTCACCGGCAACCCACGGATTCGCACGCGCTCGACGCTGATCGGGCGGGTGCAGGTGGGCGAGTTCTCGTCGATCATCGGCTTGATCAAGCGCACCCAGCGGGTGTTCGGGCGGATCTTCACGGTGTCGGGTGTGGTGGTGGCGTTTCGCAAGAAAGCGCTGGACCGCATCGACTACTGGAGCACCGACATGATCACCGAGGACATCGACGTCAGTTGGAAGCTGCAGCTCGATCACTGGAGCATCTTCTACGAGCCGCGTGCACTGTGCTGGATCCTCATGCCGGAAACCGTCGGCGGCCTGTGGAAGCAGCGCCTGCGCTGGGCCCAGGGCGGCGCCGAGGTGCTGTTCAAGAATATCCGTGGCATCTGGCAGTGGCGCCATCGCTACCTGTGGCCGTTGCTGTTCGAGTACTGCCTGTCCACCGGATGGGCCTTCACCTTCCTGCTGTCGGTGATCTTCTGGGGCGTGGGTAAATTCATCCCGCTGCCACAGGCAATTACCGTGGACTCCCTGGTGCCGCCGGCGTTTACCGGGCTGGTGCTGGCGATGGTGTGCCTGGTGCAGTTTGCGGTGAGCATCCTGATTGACCGGCGCTACGAGAAAGACCTGTGGAAAACCCTGTTCTGGACCGTGTGGTACCCGATGGTGTTCTGGCTGGTCAGCCTGTTCACCACCTTGGTCAGTTTCCCCAAGGTGCTGTTCAACCAGCACCAGAAGCGCGCCCGCTGGGTCAGCCCGGATCGCGGTATCAAACCCCTTGAAGAGGAGGCGTGAGCATGAAACTGGTCAGAACCCGCCAACGCTCCGTGATGTGGATCATCGATGTGCTGTTGACCCTGATGGCCTGGGCCGGCTTGATCTGGCTACTGGCTCGCGGGATTACCTCGATGCTCGACACCCACGGCGGTCCACGTATCGAGGCGCCGATTTTTGCGGCGCTCAACACCCTGCAGGTTTACCTGTGGATTGCCTTGTTCAACGCCGTGATCCTGATCAGCTGGGCGCGCTACCAGCAACGCCGGGGCCGCAAGTTCGCCCAGCGTCGCGCCGAGGCCAAGGCCCTCACCGACCAGAACCTGAGCGACAGCTTCAGCCTCGGCGAGGGCGACCTGGAGCAACTGCGCCGGCCTGGCGTGCTGGTGATCCACAATGACGACGACGGCGGTGTGGCGGAGGTCAAATCCCATGTCTCGCGGGATGTGGAAAAGCCGGGGCTGACCCTGGTGCCTGGCCAGGATCGCAACAAGGACGCCAGCTAGGATTTACGCTGGAGAGTGTTCCCGCGCAATGTGGGAACACTCTTGGGTAATACCGATAAGTGGGATCCAATTCACAAAAACTCCGCGAACTTTTCTGCCTTTTCCGGTACTAACTTATCTCGGCAAGAACTTGATGGCTAACTAATGGCAACTTTCAAGTTCTCCGACGAATCGCCATCAAAACTATTGCCGCTTGTCGGAATAATACTGCCAGTCACAGGCTGTATTTCTTTTTGATGATTTTTAGTTGTTATTAATCAATAGGTTAAGTGAGTAGCTAGTACGGCTGTGCAACTAATCCAGTTTCTTGGGTTGACGCAAGTTCGATGTTAGTTTGCCGCCCCTTGATTTTCGACGGATCGAACATGTTTTTGTTATCGCCACGGACTCGGTATTTGCTGTGCACTTTCCTGCTCGCTTATTTGAGTATGAACAGTGCCATGGCCGCCCCTACGCCAGGGGATCAGGACCTGATTCGCGACCGCCAGAACCGCCTTCTCGAAGAGCAGCGCCGGCGCCTGGAAGAACTTCAGGACCTGCCCGGCAAAGACACCAAGGCCCAGGCACCGGCCACGCCCGTCGATACCCGCTGCTTCCCGATCCAGGACATCGAACTCAAGGGCGCCGATAGCCTGTCCGCCGCCGACCGCACGCGTCTGCTCAAGCCCTATATCGGCCAGTGCCTGGGCGTGGCACAGCTCAATGAACTGCTCAAGGTCATCACCGACTATTACATCGCCAAGGGCCGGGTCACCAGCCGCGCCTACCTGCCGCAACAAGACCTCTCCAGCGGTCACCTCCAGGTGCTGGTGGTGGAAGGCAAGCTCGAAGGCCTGAAGGGCGCCGAGGGCAGCAGCGTGACCGACCGTGAATTGGCCATGGCGTTTCCCGGCAAGGTCGGCGAGGCGCTCAACCTGCGCGAAGTCGAGCAACTGGTGGACCAGCTCAGCCGCTTGCCGTCCAAGCAGGCGCAGATGGAATTGATCCCCGGCAGCCAGGTCGGCGGCAGCGAAGTGGTGGTGAAAAACCAGCCGCAAAAGCCCTGGCGCGCCAGCCTGTCGCGCAACAATGACGGGCAGAAAAGCACCGGCGAACAGCAATGGGGCGCGGGCCTGGAGTGGGACAGCCCGCTGGGCCTGGCTGACCAGTTGATAGTGCGCGGCGGCCACGACGCGATCAGCGACCACCAGAAAACCTCGAAAAGCAGCATGCTCTACTACAACCTGCCGTGGGGCTGGTGGAACTTCAGCTACAGCTACAGTGAAAGCGACTACCGCACGCCAGGTGACCTCCAGGGCTACAAATACAAGCAGACGGGCGACAGCCAGAACCACCAATTGCGCGCCGAGCGCGTGGTGCATCGCGATGACGTGAGCAAGACTTCGGTCAACGTCGGCCTCACTCATTTGCGCACCAACAACTACATCAACGACGAGCGCCTGGGCGTCAGCAGCAACCGCCTCAGTGAGTTCCAGGTCGGCCTCAGCCACGGGCGGCGGATCGCCAGTGCCTTCGTCAACCTGGACGTTGGCATGCAAAACGGCATCGGCGCCTTCGATGCCCAGCGCGACGAACAGCGTCGCGACGGCTTCGGCAACCTCACGCCCACCCCTCGCTACCGTAAATACACAGCCACCGCCAGCTACCTGCAGCCGTTCACGCTGTGGGGCGAGTCGTTCAGTTTCACCAGCCTGGCCACCGGGCAGCGCAGTGAAGATGTGTTGTATCCGTCGCAACGCATGAGCCTGGGCGGTTCCTACTCGGTGCGCGGGTTCAAGGACCAGCAACTGAACGGTGACAGCGGCGGCTACTGGCGCAACGACCTGCGCTGGACCCGTCCGGTCACGGTCGGCTGGCTGCGCCCGGCCTTGCTCGAATACGGCGCCGGCGTCGGTTACGACCAGGGCGTGATTCGCAATGACCGTTACAACGACACCCAGCATGGCCGGGTGTCGAGCAACTCCGTTGAGTTGTTCGCGCGGGGCAAATACGTCAGCACCAGTGTGACGTTTGCCCATTCCCTGGAACGACCTGGCGTGGTGACCGAGCGCGAAGCGCCGATCTACTTCCGCCTGGATTTCTTCCTGTAATTCAACGCCGCTGCCGTGAGATTCTGAATATGGACGTTCGCCCTGTTGTTGCCCTGAAAACCCTGTCCCAGCGTGGCCTGGCCCTGATCCTGGCCAATGCGCTGTTCTGGCAGCCGCTGCTGGCCCAGGCCGACGGTATCGTGGTCAGCGGTCCGGGCACGACTGTCGGCCAGGCGGGCAACGGCGTGCCGGTGGTGAACATCGCCACGCCCAATGGCAGCGGCCTGTCCCATAACCAGTTCCAGGACTACAACGTCGGCCCCAATGGCGTGATCCTCAACAACGCCACGGGCATGGTCCAGAACACGCAGCTGGGCGGGATCATTGTCGGCAACCCGAACCTCAAGGGCGGCGCTGCGAATGTCATCCTCAACGAAGTCAACGGCGGCAGCCCCAGCCAGTTGCGCGGCTACACCGAAGTGGCGGGCCAGTCGGCCAAGGTGATCGTCGCCAACCCGTATGGCATCAGCTGCAACGGCTGCGGTTTTATCAACACCCCGAATGTCACCCTGACCACCGGCAAGCCAGTTATCGACAAAGTCGGCCGCCTGGACCATTACCAGGTGGATGGCGGTGCGGTGACCATCGACGGCAAGGGCTTGAACGCGAGCAACGTCGACCATTTCGAGATCATCACCCGTTCGGCCAAGATCAACGCGCAGATCAATGCACGCGAGCTTACGGTGATCGCCGGTCGCAATGACGTCGATGCCAAAAGCCTGAAAACCACCGCGCGCGCCGACGACGGCAGCGCCAAGCCGGAGCTGGCGATCGACTCGTCGGCGCTGGGCGGCATGTACGCCGGCGCCATCAAGCTGGTGGGCACCGAGGCCGGCGTCGGCGTGAAGCTCGACGGCACATTGGCCGCCAGCGGCGGCGATATCCAACTCGATGTCAACGGCCACCTGAGCATGGCCCAGGCCGCCTCCAGCGGTGCGGTGGACATCAAGGCGGCAAGCCTGGATGCCCAGGGGCCGGTCTACGCTGGCACTACCCTGAAGGCCAAGACCAAGGGCGAGCTGAAAAACCGCAAGAGCCTCGCTGCCCGTGACAGCATCACCCTCGCGAGCAACGGCAAGCTGACCAACAACGGCATTATCGAAGCCGGGGTCAACGCCGACAACACCCGCAATGCCGGGGGCGACGTCAAGCTCGACAGCCAGCAGATCACCAACACCGGCACCGTAATCGCCAATCGCAACCTGACCGCGACCGTCACCCAAGACCTGGATAACCAAGGCGCCAGCATGAGCGCCAAGCAAGCGCTGAACATCACCGCCGGCAGCCTCGATAACCGCAACAAGGGCAAATTGCTCAGCGACGGTACTCAAACCCTCAACGTCAGCGGCCTGCTGGACAACAGCCAGGGCGGCATCATCGACAGCACGGGCGTATTCACCCTGCACGGCGATACCCTGGACAACAGTGCCGGCAACCTCACCGGCGCCAGCACGCTTACCCTGGATTTGCTCGGTGACCTGATCAACCGCAACGGCAAGCTGGCGAGTGTCGGGCCCTTGCTGGTCCAGCGTGCCGCCCACCTCGACAACCAGGGCGGCAAGCTCGCAAGCCAAAGCTTGCTGACGGTGTTCGCCACCAGCATCGACAACCAGAACAGCGGCACCCTGGCCGCCAACGATGGCTTGAGCCTGACCGCCTCCGAAGGCGTGCAGAACGGCACCAACGGCCTGATCCACAGCGAAAAGGCCGGCCTCGTCATCACCGCCGGCACCCTCGATAACAACGGCGGACGCATCGCGGCCAAAGGCGGCGATGCGCTTATCGATGCCACGGATTTCAACAACGGCAGTGGCAACCTGTTCGCCCGTGACCGCGTGCGCCTGAGTGGCGTGAATGTGGATAACGGCGGGGAGATCGCCGCCGACCGGGTCGACGTCAGCCTGCGCGGCGCGCTGGTCAACCGTGGCTTGATCGAAAGCGCCACGACCCTGGATGTCGACAGCGCAAGCCTCACCAACAGCGGGCAAATGCGCGCCCTCGGTGTCGTCGGCAAGACCCGCTACGCCATCGGTGGCCTGCTGAACAACAGCGGCAGCCTGGAGACCGCCAACGACCAATTGAGCCTCGCCGCCGGCACCTTCCAGAACACCGGCGGCAAGGTGTTGCACGTCGGCACCGGCGTGCTCGACCTCAGTGGCATCAGCCTCGATGACGTCGGCGGCAGCCTGGTGACCCAGGGCGACTTGACCCTCGACAAGACCCACTGGACCAACAGCACCGCGATTCAGGCCGGGCGCCTGACGGTGAATGTCGACAACCTGCATCAGACCGCCACCGGGCAATTGCTCGGTACCCGCAGCCTGGTCGGCAGCGGCCAGGACTGGACGGTGGGCGGCTCCGTCGCCAGCCAGGGCAGCCTCGACCTGTCGGTGGGCAACCTGCTCAATGACCACGGGTTGATCTTCAGCGGCGGCGACATGAACCTGAAGGTCGACCGTCTGAAAAACCTCGGCGCCAGCATCTACGCCATGGGCAACCTGCGCGTTGACCGCGACGGCCAGGGCGGGCTGGCCACCAGCATCATCAACAGCTCGGGCACCATCGAAAGCGAGCGCAACCTGGTCCTTGCGGCCAGCACGATCGACAACATCCGTACTGTGCTGACTACCGAATCGGGCATCTACAGCGCCTCCATCACCCCTATCGCCTGTGTCGAGGGCGTGACCGGTGGCGACTGCGACGGTGGCAAGCAGAACCGACCGTTCCAGATCACCCAGCGCGATCGCTTCATCGTCAGCGACGCGACGGCGGCGTCCAGTATTACCTCGGGCGCCGACATGCTGCTGACCGGCGGCGACCTGCTCAACAGCAGCAGTAGCATCGCCTCGGGTGGCAACATGACGGTGCGGGTCAACCAATTGACCAACGTCGGTGTGGTGACTCACGACACCCAGTACGACCGCGTGTTTACCTCCGATCGCGAGCGCAAGCCAGAGGGTTGGTACCGCTACGCCGCGGACTTCACTGACCAATATTCCATTGGCGGCACTCGGTACGACGCCAATAACCTCGGCGGCCTGGAAGCGTCGCTGGCGACGTTTATCGGCGCGATGCAGATGGAGAAGCTCCCCCTGCGCAAGACCACCGAACTGGCACCGGTGGACCAGAGCTACGCGGCCGTGATCCAGGCCGGTGGCGCTGTGACTGTGCAGGCCCAGGCCGGTATCGACAACAGCGTCGTGCGCGGCGGCTACACCTACGTCGGCAGCGGCGCCAACAGCCATGCGCCGGGCTACTCGACCGAGGTCAGCCTCAACCCGCAGCTGCCGCCGGACGTCGCCCAGCAACAAGTCAACCCGTTGGGCCTGCCAGGCTTCGACCTGCCCACCGGGCAGAACGGCTTGTTCCACCTCAATGACGGCAATGGCGTGAACGGCGTGCCCACCAGCCAGTTCGCGGCCAACCCGCACAAATACCTGATCGAAACCAACCCGCTGCTCACCGACATGCGCCAGTTCATGAGCTCGGACTACATGCTCAGCAAGCTCGGTTACGACCCCGACACCGCGCAACGGCGCCTCGGCGACGGCTTCTACGAACAGCGCCTGATCCAGCAGGCCGTGCTTGCGCGCACCGGCCAGCGTTTCATCGACGGCCAGACCAGCGATGCCGACCTGTTCAAGCACCTGATGGACAACGCCATCAGCAGCAAGGACGCTCTCAGCCTGTCGGTGGGCGTCAGCCTCACCGCCGAACAGGTTGCGGCCCTGACGCACGACATCGTGTGGCTGGAAAACGCTACCGTCGCCGGGCAACAAGTGCTGGTCCCGGTGCTGTACCTGGCCCAGGCCAGCAACCGCCTGGCGCCCAATGGTGCATTGATTACCGGTAGCGACGTCAGCTTGATCAGCGGCAGCCACCTCAATAACGCCGGCACCTTGCGCGCCAACGGCAGCCTGCTGGCCAATGTCGGCAGCAACCTCACCAACAGCGGCTTGATGGAAGCCGGCGGGCGTCTCGACCTGCTCAGCGGCAACAACCTGACCAACCGCGCGGGCGGTGTCATTGCCGGGCACGACGTCAACCTCGCCGCCGGCGCCGACCTGCTCAACGAGCGCACGGTGACCACCCACGAAAGCGCCAGTGCCTATCGCACCGAGCGCAGCGATTTCGTCGACAGCGCCGCGCGCATCGAGTCAGCCAACGCGCTGACCTTGCAGGCCGGGGCCAACCTCAACAACGTCGGTGGTGTGCTCAAGAGCGGCGCGGACACCACCGCGCAAGCCGTGGGCGACGTCAACATCAGCGCCTCGCAAACCCTCGACAGCGGCGCCATCGGCACGCGCTCCAACTACAAGACCATCGCGCAACAAGGCTCCGTGGTGGAAGCCGGTCGCGACCTGCACGTGGTCGCCGGGCGCGACATCAGCATCGTGGCCAGCCAGGTGCAAGCCACGCGCGATATCAACCTGGTCGCCACCCGCGATTTCAACGCGGGAGCAGCGGCCAATGAGCAGCACTCGACGTTCAACTCGAAAAAGGTCAAGCGCATCGAGGACCACGTCCAGCAAGTCTCCAGCGTGATCAAGGCCGGTGGCGACGCCAGCCTGAGCGCCGGGCAGGACCTGCAACTGGTGGCGAGCCAGGTCAATGCCGGCAGCGAGGCCTACCTGGTGTCGGGTAAAAACCTCAGCCTTAAAACTGCTGAAGACCAGGACTACAGCTTCTACAGCAAGACCAAGAAAACCTCCCAGGGCAAGAAATTCCGCCTCGACGAAACCGACGCCGTGAACAATGTCGGCAGCCTCGTCAGCGCTGGCACTCACAGCACGGTCGTCGCCGGCGAAAACCTGCTATTGGCCGGCAGTGCCGTCACCGCCGAAAAAGGCGCGGCGCACTTGGTTGCCGGGCAGGACGTGAGCATCCTCGCGGTGAGCAATTCGGACAGCGCCCGCCACGAGCGCAAAGAGAGCAAAAGCAGCTGGGGCGGGCTCAAGGCGAGCAAGGTCGAGGACAAGGTCGACGAAAAACGCACCACCGCCATGGGCAGCATGATCTCCGGCGAAACCGTCACCGTCGCGGCCAAGCGCGATGCCGTGGTCACCGGCTCCGCGCTGGTCAGCACCGGCGACCTCGCCGTGCAGGCCGGCCGCGACCTGACCATCGATGCGGCGCAGAACACCTTTGCCCGCACCGACATGCACAAGGAAAAAAACCGCGACCTCACCGGTGTGTTGACCGGCAACACGCTGGGCCTGGATGACATCACCGGCAACCAGAAACTCTACATCAACAGCTCGAAGCACAACGGCACCGCCAATGAAATGACCCTGACCGGCAGCACGATTGGCTCCAGTGCAGGCAATGTGTCGCTGACTGCAGGGCGTGAGCTGGCGGTGATTGCCAGTGATCTGGTGAGTACCAAAAACATGGCGCTCACCGGTGCGAACGTCAGCATTACGGCCGGCATGGAAACCGCCAGCCAGACCAGCAAGGACAGTTCCAAGAGCCTGGCGGTAGGCCGTGTGATCGCGGGCACCGTGGTCGATACCACTAAAAGCATCCGTGATGCCGCCGAGGCAGCGCGCAGCTCCGACGACCCGCGTCTGAAGGCAGTGAAAATCGCTCAGGCGGCGCTGTCGGTCTACAACCTCAATAACCAGGCGGGCGAGCTCAATAAGCAAAGCACCGGTTTCAAGGACAAGACCGGTGGCTCCGCCGGTAACGGTTCGCTGATCAAGATTGGGACTGAACTGGCCAACACGCGGACCAAAAGCAGCAGTGAATACACAGCCCAAACCGCTCATCAGAGCAGTCTCAATGCGGGTGAAAACCTGCTGATTGTCGCGGCGGGCGACGCGCCGCAGACCTTGGGTGACCTGCTGATCACCGGCAGTTCATTGAAAGCGGGCAACACTCTGTTGTCGGCGAAAAACAACATCCTGCTGCAAAGCGCGCAGAACACCACTGAGCGTAAAAACGATGGCTCGCGCAACCGGACTGCCATCGGCGCCAGCTTCAACATTGGCGAGCAAAACGGCTTCACTCTCGACCTCGGCGCACAAACCGCCAAGAACCTGGGGTCGGGTGGCTCGGTGACGCAGGTCAATACCACCCTGGACACCGGTTCACTGGTGCTGCGCAGCGGCCAGGACACGACCTTGGCGGGAGCGCAGGTACGGGCTGATCGCATTGATGCCGACATCGGCGGCAACCTCAACATCCTGTCGCGACAGGACACCGAGACCTCCAAGAGCAAGCAGGACAGCGCAGGCTTCGGAGCGAGCATCTGTATCCCGCCGTTCTGCTACGGCTCCACCGTGGCGGCGTCGGCGAACCTGGCGGCGTCGAAGATGAACAGCGACTACCAGGCGGTGACCGACCAGAGCGGGTTCTTTGCCGGCAAGGGCGGCTACACCATCGACGTGGCCAAGAACACCACCCTGCAGGGCGCGGTGATTGCCAGCGAAGCCACGGCTGACAGGAATTTACTGCTCACCGACCGTCTGCTGGTCAGCGACATCAAGAACAAGAGCGAGATCGAAAGCAAATCGGCGGGCATGAGTGTGTCCGGTTCCTACGGTGGCGGTGTCGGTACGCTCACACCCGGGGCGCTGTATGGCATGGCGCTGAATGATTCGGACCACAGCCACACCCGCAGTGCCGTGAGTGAAGGCACGATCGTGGTGCGCAACCCGGAAGGCGCGGGCGACCTGATCGGCCTGAACCGCGACACGGCGAATGCCAACCAGCACCTCGACAAGCCTGACCAGAAGGCCATGCAAGAACGCATGGACCTGATCAAAAGCTCGATGGAGTTGACCAAGGGGATCGGCGACGCCATCGCCGCCGCCAGGATCAATGCCGCCAATGACCCCAACAGCGACATCAATAAAGCCACACGGCAGAAGCTGATTGAGGACGGTATCGCTAACCCGACACCGGCGCAGATCAGCCAGCAAGCCCAGAAGGATTATGGCGTCGGCAGCAGCTTCCAGAAGGCCAGCCAGGCCGTGACGGCCGTGGTGCAGGCGGTCATGGGTGGCAGTGTTGGCGGTGCGCTGGCGGGTGCGGCGGCACCGTACCTGGCCCATGAAATCAAGCAGCAGACTGAAGGCGACCCCTACGCCAACCTGATGGCTCACGCAGTGCTGGGTGCGGTGGTGGCGCAAGCCCAGGGTAACTCGGCGTTGTCAGGGGCAGCCGGTGCTGCAACCGGCGAATTTATTGCCCGTCAGTTGTATCCGGGCACCGCGACCGCTGACTTGACCCAGGCGCAAAAAGCAACGGTTTCCGCGCTGTCGAGCTTGGCTGCGGGTGTGGGCGGAGGGCTCGCGGGCGGTGACATGTTCGGCGCTGTCGCCGGCGCTCAAGCAGGACGTAATGCGGTGGAAAATAACTGGCTGAGCGAGACAGAAGCCCGTGCACTTGATAAAGAACTGACAGCCTGTAAAAACGTCAGGGGTGGAGACTGCGCGCCGGTGATAAAGAAATACATCGATATCAGTAATGAAAACAGTAAAAGAATGGCGGGTCGCTGTACGGGCGGGGGATGGACGTGTGTCCCGCGCGAAGAGGAAATCCAGGCAAGTACCAATGTTGCCAGAGATGCCGATCCCTCACAGTTCCGCATGAGTGAAAAGTTGAAGAACCCCGAGGCCATTGCGCTGGTTAATTATCTGAATGGCGCGGACCTCAAGTTTCTGAAGGAAAACATTACCGACTCAGACCGCGTGATGTCGGTTGTCATCGATCCGTTCACGTGGCCTGCCATTTTGATGGGCGGTAAATCCATTCTCACCAATGCAGTGACCAAAGGGCGAGAACAGTTAGTCTCCGTGGGCGTTTCCGCCGGTGTTGGCGCCGGTATCCAATACGTGACGGATGGCAAGGTGACACTGGCGGACGTGATTGGCTCTGGGATAGTCGGGGCCATCACCCCCGGTAAAGGGTACAGCCCTACGGTCACGTGGAATGCAACAGGTAGTTATTATCAGGCTGAAATGAAGGGCGATGATCCGTTCATGGCGGCCTTGGTAGGTAAAGCGGGCGCAACCGTAGGGTTCGGCATTGGTAACATGGTCAAATTACCCTTGGAGAAGGGCCTTAACCCTTTGTCCAAGCAGTACGAGTGGGTACCGGCCGGAATATGGACTATTACAAAGCCCGCCCCGCCAAGCTCCATTCCTTCCATCGCGGGTAATTTGGGTGACTCCACGGCCTCCGGGCTTTTCAACAAAAGCGTTGAGTACTATATGAAGAAAAGAGACCTCAATGAGAAGAAATGAACCCTGGTGGGTCGCCATTTATCTGCCGTGTGCCTTTGCGTTGGCGCTGCTGTTCATGAGTGTGTTCTTCCAGGTGGCGGGGTACTGGTTGAGTGGTGGCGAGGATGTCATCGGACTGGTGAAGGAAAACAGCCTGCTGTACCTGAAAGTGGCCGGGGTTGGATTCATCGCGGGGTGGGTGCTTTGGTTCTTTAATGTGCGCTGATTATCCACGGGCAGCGGAGCGTATCAGGCGGACACTGCGTTAAACTCCGGCCCGTTGTTCGGCTAGGCGCCTTTACCTTTTCAAGGACGATGAATGAAACCCGTAAAACTTTCCCTGCAGGCCTTCCTGATGTCCTGCCTGGTGGCCGGCTGGGGCCTGGTGTATGTCGACCGCATCCAGTGGGGCATCCGCGTCGCGGCGCTGATGTATATCGGCATCGTGCTGCTGGGCCTGTGCGGGCTGATCTCGACGCCGCTCGGTTTGTATGTCCTGTTGGGCTTCATTATCAGCGTCAAGCTTGCCTCGGCGGTCACCGCCGCGGTGCTGGCGCGCCGCTACACCGGCCCGCTGAATGTGCCGCGCAAACGTGTCCACGTGCTCTATGTGAGCGTGCTGGTGGTGATCACGCTGGTCTTGCTCTCGGTGCTGCGTGCACCGCTGCTGGGCTTCAACACCTACTTCGTACCGACAGCCTCGATGGCGCCCGCCGTGTCGATCGGCGACTACATCGTGTCCGACCTGCGCGCGGGACCACCCAAGGTCGGTGACATCGTGGTGTACCGCTGGAATGGCACCGAAGCGATCAAACGCGTGGCGGGCGTCGCCGGGGACACCTTGGAAATCGTCAACGGCGAGCTGATCCACAACGGCGAAAACCTTGGGCTGTTCCATGCCCAGGCCGACCGTGTGAAAGGCCCGGAATCGCTGACGCTCGCGCCGGTCAAGGTTGCGCCGGGGCACGTCTACCTGCTGGGCGATAACCGCCACAACAGCAATGACAGCCGCTTCATGGGCCAGGTCGCGGTTGAGGACGTGGTGGGCAAGGTGACCGGTATCTGGTCCTCCAAAGACCGGACGCGGATCGGCACGACATTCCCTTGATACCTTCTTGAAGCTGGAGCAACACCCTATGAATGTCCCGAACACCACCGGACGGGCGACCATCCTGGCCAGCATCGGCCGCCGCCTGGCCGCTCGTATCATTGATTGCGCCATCGCAGTGCTGATCTTTTTCATCGTCAAATCCGGCGCCGACGCGGTGTCTGCCTATGTGCCTGCGATGACGTCCCAGCGTGGCATTCTCTCGGGCTTTTTTGCCGGCTTCGCCTACGTCCTGTTGGCCGATGCATTGCCCAATGGCCAGAGTCTCGGCAAGCGCCTGTTGAGCATTGCCACCGTCGACCGCAAGACCCGCAAGGGCTGTACCCTTTCGCAGTCGCTTACCCGCAATGCCGGGGTGCTGGTGGTGATCGATTGGGTGTGGATCTTTATGGAGTCACGCACGCGCCTGGGGGATATGTTCGCCAAGACCATCGTGGTCCAGACCGGCAACCTGACCACGGTGCGCAGCCTGGCGGACATTTATGACAACGGCACTTCCCGTGGCTGATGGTTATTTAACGGACAAGGACACGTCAGATGATTTACCGAGCTTTTATCCTCCTGTGCCTGGCAGCCCTCGCCGGATGCCAGGGCCTTCCCTATCGCGGCGCCGAAGATCAGGCGCGGATCACGGCTGACCTGAAGCTTGCGGCGACGCCCGCCGAGTTCACCAGGTTGCGTTGGGCGTACACGAACTACGGCGTGATGAAGGGCGAGCAGACCGAGGATGCAATCGCCGTGGTGCAGCCGGGCCTGATCACGTTGGTGGGCTATGCGGGCGGGCACTATGTGCGTCAGGCCAGCTTTCCCGTGGCCACGGTGGACTGTGCGTACATCTTCGACAGCGAGACCAGTGATCGGCCGATCTGGCTGCTGCAGCAAGACCGTATCGTGTTCCTTACCGTCAGCGACTTCCGTGGCAATGGCGACGTGCTCAAGCGCACGCAATTGGTCAAGGCATTGGCCGCCAACGGCTTCACGCTGCACACCGATGCCCAGGGCCCTGCCTACCGCCCCACCGGCAAGTCGGAACGCCTGTTGGTGCTCAACCCCATCGTCGGCAAGCACATGGAAGACATCGCCGAGAACCAGGCGCACAACGTGTGCCGCCCTCAACCCCTTAAGAATAAATGACTGATGAGCGACTCAGCGTCGGTGGCCGGCAGCGATAACCTGGCCAGCCCGGTCAAGCGGCTGCTGGGCTACCTCATCGATATGGGCGTGGCGTTTGGCTTGCTGTTGTTGAAGACGCCGCTCGGCTATGCCGCCCTGTATGCCCACACGGCGACGAGCCTGATGTTTTTCCAATACGCCAGCTCCGCGCTGACCTTATTGGCGATTGGGTACCTTCTCTTTTGCGATGCGTTGCCCCAGGGCCAGAGCCTGGGCAAGCGCGTATGCCGCACGGCGGTCGTGGGTTATCCGTACCCCACGAACTGCACCGTCGTGCAGTCGTTCCTGCGCAACCTGCCGAAGCTGTTGCTCAGTGTGCTTGACGGTATGTTCGTATTGATGGGACTGCGTCGGCGCCTGGGCGACATGTTGGCCAAGACGGTGGTAATCAATACCTGACGCGGGCATTCAAGGTGGGAGCGCGGCAGCTCCCATCTTGATCCCAGGCGTGTTACAGCAACTTGCGCTGCACCGCCTCGTCGAGCGTGCTGCGCGTCAATGCGTCGACCACTTCGCGTGTATCGCTCTGGAACGGCAGGCCCACGATCAGCACCAGATGCACCCAGGTGCGCACCGATTCACTCTTCTTGACCCGGCCCAGTTCCTTGCCATCCTTGTCCTTGAACACCGTTTCAAGGGTGAAGATGTTCTTCGCGGTGGTCGGGATGACACAGAACGTGAAGCCGGTAATGAACGCCGACACCGGGCTGTATTCTTCATTGTTGTGCAGCGTGGCATCCACATAGAGGTCCGAGTCGACCTTGTCGGTGCTCACCCGCGCGAAGCGGTTGGACTGGCGAAACGTATCCGCCACAGTCTTTTCCCACAGCGCCGCCGGCGCACCCGCCGCCGCATTGCCCGGGCCGCCGTTGACGTGGTTCTGCGCGGTGGTGCGCACGTACACCGTAGGTTTTTGCTCCGGCGCATTGGCGGTCGGCGGCCAGGTCTGCACGGCTGGCAGTTCGTGTTGCGAGTACGACACGCAGCCCGTCAACAGGACGGCGGCGAGTACCAGGCAGTGTTTGATCAATCCTCTCATGCAGTGCTCCTTGAAGTTATGGCTTGGCCAATTTGGCGGTGGCCGTGTCGAGCAGTTGCGCGACCAGTTTGCTCAATTGCTGCGCGCCCATGGACGGTGCCCAATACTCGCCGCTGTAGAGGCCGACGTTGTGCTCGAACTTGATCGATTCCTTGGCCGCAGCCAATTCCTTGCCGTTGCGGTCGACGATCACCAGGTCGCCGGCGACGTCGAAGCTGTCGACATAGATCGGGCCGTTGACCCAGATCCAGATCGTCAGCGTCAGCAGCGCGCCGGGCACGTAGGCCGGGTGCGGGCTGCGATGGCCCTTGAGGGAGGTCATGTTGAACTTGAGCACGACGTCGTTTTCTTCCAGGCGCACGGGGTACTCGGTGACTTGCTTGAAGTAACCCGCCGTGCGCACGTACTGGTTGAGCTGGGCCGTCAGGGAGCGGCTGATCGCCGTCTTGTTGGCCTCGTTGACGTCGGCGTCACTTACCGCCACATCGGCGATTTGCGCGCTGCGCGGGCTGCTGGCCGCTGCCGGGTGGAGCGGGGCACCGATAGGGCCGGTGACGGTGTAGGAGACGCAGCCGGTCATCGACAGCGTCGCGATCACGGCCGCGGCCCGGAGGAGAAGTTTAAGCACGCAATATCCCTATAAGTGAACGAACCAAGTCAGTGTCTCGACCCATCCGGGGATAACTTGAGCCTCCATTGTTTATTTCGCCAAAAGGCCCTCGGGCGGCTTTGCGAGCGGCGGGGCACAGGAGTAAAGTCGCGCCCGTTACCTGACATTCCCCTCGCATTCGTTGCATGGAAACCCGCTCAATGGACCTGAAACCTCTCGCCCTGTGCAGCACGCTGTTGCTGCTGTCTGCCTGCAACCACCAACCCTGGGTGCCCTACGTTGCACCGCCCGCCGGTACCGACACGGCCAAGTTGCGTGTGATCACCAATGGCGAAGTGCGGGGCGGCGCGTACACCGGCTGCGTCGGCAATGAGCAAGGCTTGGCCAAGGCCGGGCGTTTTTATGATGTGGTCAAGCCGAGCATCAATTACCCGCAATCACCCTTGGTGCCGCCAAAGTTGGGCATGCCCCCGCGCGTGCTGCCGAAGATGGCCGAATACCTCGGTGTGACTAGCATGGCCGAAGGGATGTACACCGAGATCGTGGCCGAATACCAGGTGCCGGCGGGTAAGCCGTTTCTGATGGTGCGCGAGGAGTTGGCGGTGGGCAGCTACGGCAGCACCTACAGCAAGTGCCCGGCGCTTTCGCGGGTGTACACCTTTGAAAAGGGCCGCCAGTACGAGGCTTACGTCGGCATGGTGTATGGCTCGGATACCGAGGGCAAGATGGGCGTGCGTTGTCCCTTCTTTGTCTACGAGTTGCTGGCGCCGAACCAGGGCATCCCGATGGCGATGGAGTCGACAGTGGCAGCCGATCGCCCGTGCCGTTGAGGTGCGGGTCGATTCAGTAGACACGGTTTAACCCGAACCACCTGAAGCTTGCGTCTGACCTTGTGAACGGATCATTCATTCACGAGGTTCAGACCCATGTCCTACTCCCCGCTCTTCCTGCGTCCTGCTGCCCAGGGCTTTGCCGTGACCTTGCTGGTGGCGCTGGCTGGCTGCGGGCTGTCTGTCTCGCATGATGTGGCCAAGCCGGCCAACGTTGCGCCGGTCGCCGAGTTGAAAAGTGCCGCCGTGCAAGGCGCTGTGAGCCAGCGCATGCCGTTACCCGCCCCCATGACCACGCGCTTGGTGATGCAGGATTCGGCAGCGATGGTCTACCGCAGTGAGCCCCGCGAGCAATACCAGAACCTTCCGGATAACCCCGTGCACCGCGTGGCCGAAACGCCGGTGTCCACCTTCAGCGTCGATGTCGACACGGGCAGCTATGCCAACGTAAGGCGTTTCCTCAATCAAGGCAGCCTGCCGCCCGAAGGCGCCGTGCGACTGGAGGAAATGGTCAACTACTTCCCCTACAACTACGCGCTGCCCACCGATGGCTCGCCCTTTGGTGTCACCACTGAAGTCGCCACCACGCCGTGGAACCCGCACACCCAATTGCTGCGCATCGGCATCAAGGCCTCCGACCGCGCCGTGGCGGACCTGGCCCCGGCCAACCTGGTATTCCTGGTGGATGTGTCCGGCTCCATGGACCGCCGCGAGGGTCTGCCCCTGGTCAAAAGCACCCTGAAGTTGCTGGTGGATCAGTTGCGCGACCAGGACCGGGTGTCGCTGGTGGTCTATGCCGGTGAGTCCCGCGTAGTGCTCAAGCCCACCTCCGGGCGAGACAAGGCCAAGATCCGCAACGCCATCGACCAACTCACTGCCGGCGGTGCCACGGCGGGCGCGTCCGGCATCGAACTGGCTTACCAGATGGCCCGCGAAGGGTTTATCGACAAAGGCATCAATCGCATTCTGTTGGCCACCGACGGTGATTTCAACGTCGGCGTCAGCGACTTCGACAGCCTCAAGCAAATGGCCGCAGAACAGCGCAAAAGTGGCGTCTCCCTCACCACCCTCGGCTTTGGTGTGGATAACTACAACGAACACCTGATGGAACAGTTGGCCGATGCCGGCGACGGCAACTACGCCTACATCGACACCCTGCGCGAAGCGCGCAAGGTGCTGGTCGAGCAACTCAGCTCGACCTTGGCGGTGGTGGCGCGGGATGTGAAGCTGCAGGTCGAATTCAACCCGGCGCGCGTCAGCGAGTATCGCCTTTTGGGCTATGAAAATCGTGCGCTCAAGCGTGAGGATTTCAACAACGACAAGGTCGACGCCGGCGAAATCGGTGCAGGGCATACCGTCACCGCGTTGTATGAAATTGTGCCGAAGGGCGAGAAAGGCTGGTTGGAGCCGCTGCGCTACGCGTCAGCGCCTGAGGTGGCGCACAACACCGGCGAGCTGGCGCTGCTGCGGGTGCGCTACAAGCCGGCGGCAGGCGGGGACAGCCGGCTGATCGAACGCCCGATCGTCAACGCGTCCACTGCGGCCAGCGACGACCTGCGCTTCTCGGCGGCCGTGGCGGCCTTCGCCCAACAGCTCAAGGGCGATGGCCGCTACACTGGCAGCATGAGTTTGCCGGACACCGCCGCACTGGCCCGCTCGGCGCGCGGGGATGACCCGTTCGGGTTGCGTAACGAGTTTGTACAACTGGTGGAATTGGCCCAGAGCCTCAAAGCCCCGGCCAAACAGTGAATAAAGGGAGTTAGCCATCGATATGCCCGCTCCAAACGACCTGCCCAGCGACGAATCGCTGCTGGCCCGCTACCGAACCGGCGATGGTGCCGCGTTCGAAGCCTTGTACGCGCGGCACCGCCAGGGCCTGTATCGGTTTTTGGTGTCCCTGAGCAACAAGGCCGAACTGGCCGAGGAAATCTACCAGGAGACCTGGCTCAGCCTGATCCGCAGCAACACGCAGCCACAGGGGAGGGCGAGTTTTCGTACGTGGCTGTTCCAGATTGCCCGCAATCGCCTGATTGATTACTGGCGCAAGCACGGGATTCACAACCCCCTGCACGACAGCTACGACGAGCAACTGCACGCCCAGCCCGACGACAGCGCCGGGCCCGAGCAGCAACTGAGCCTGAGCCGCGACCAGGCGCGTCTCGACGCCGCGCTGCAGGCGTTGCCCGAAGACCAGCGCGAAGTCTTCCTGCTACGCCTGCACGGCGACCTTGAGGTGCCGCAAATCGCCGCCCTCACCGGCGCCCCGCTGGAAACCGTAAAAAGCCGCCTGCGTTACGCCCAGCAGAAACTGCGCCGCCTGCTGGCCGAGGAGATACCCGCATGACCGACTCACGACAAATGCCTGACGACGAGCTGATCCAGCATTTTCGTCAACACAGCACGGGCGAACCGCCTGCGTCCCTCGACGCCTTCATCCTCGCCACCGCCCGCCGCGAAGCCCCGGCGCCGCAGCCAAACCTGTGGCAACGCTGGCTGCAAGCCTGCCAACGCCCGCGCTGGCAGATGGCATTCGCTACCGTCGCAGGCCTCGCCCTGATGATCGACGTGGTGATGCGCTCGCCGGTGCCGCAGCCCGAGATATCCACCGCGACCTTTTCCGGGCTTCAACAGGACACAGCACGCCCGGCGCCACAAGCGTTCTCGGCGCCTGCGCCTGCCCCCATGGCCCGCCTGGCCGTCGCCCCACCGCCCCAAGCTGAAATCGCCGGCTCATTGGCAGATGCCCCCGCCGCCAAACAACTGAGCAAGCGTGCGCCGGTGGCGTTGCCATCGTTGGAACAGGGCTTGCGCGAAATCCTGCGGTTGCGCGCGGCGGGAGAAAGCAGGGCGGCGGATGAGCAACTGCTGGCGCTGCATGAGCGTTTCCCCGAGGAAGACCTGCCGGCGCGGTTGGAGGCGTTGCAGAAGCATTGAATCAACACCCACAAAAAAGCCCCAGCGCTTTCGGCGCTGGGGCTTTTTCATGTATGTGGTGGCCCGGCGTCGTTTGAACTGGAGGGTTTTATGCCCGGTTTATATGGGCTTTATCGGGCGTTGATCGGTTAGGCATACAAGCTGGCATACACGGTGCTGGCTGCTGAGGGTTGCAAAGCTGTGTAGATTGAAGCTCAGCGCTATGCAGGAAGGTTATTACCGTGCCTCTTGAAAATGATTTCGAACCCTTGGTATTTGCAACCGAAGCTCAAGAGCAGATGTTCAACGACATCCGTAGGGAGCTGCCAAATTTTCCGGAAAGCCTGATCTATCACTGGCTACTTCCCTTCGCGGAGGACATAGGGTGGCCGCCGGTATTCAACGCCGATCCGACGATGAAGATTGCACGTTGGCAATCAATCCTAAAAAAGCCACTTCACTACTGGTGCACTGTGGTCTGGAAATTGGAGTATTTGAGACCAGACCAACTGACCTTTACTGAGAAGGAGCTTCGAGATCTGCATGACATGATCTTGGGTCATGCCTATGGTCAGCAAACGCTGTTGACCATATTTCTCGGGGAGAGCAGCAAAGGGCGTTTCTTTCGACAAGTGGGTGACCTTCTGAAATTAGGAGGATTCACCGAGCCACCCGTGATCGTGAATACAGGTGCTCAAATTCACCTAGTTGATGGTAGTCACCGAATGGCCGCGCTGATTTTTGTGATGAACGACTCAAGAGTTCGTGACGCTCATGAGCTCCGTGGTTTGCCGTACGAGTCATTGTCCGAAACTCATGCATTCTGGGTTGGTTACCCGCCCGCGGAATAGCCGCTGTCTGATCTGCGCTGAGGAAATTGGCGGGGCCCCTGGGAGATTCTTAAACACACGGGGCATGAAACCCGCGGGATCGTGGTAGCGGCAGCCGCACCAGCTTACTGAAATTTCAACGTTGAAATTGAAAGGATCTTGAAAAGAAATGGGCATCCTTACCCGATCTGTAACGGTCATGGGTTTCGTTCAGGATAGTGAACGATTGGCCCGGTCAACTCGGTCAACCAGTCAACTAACTTTGGAGCCCAGCCACTAACGAGATCCGGCGGGTTCTATGCCCCGTGTCTGTCCGAACTGCCCAGGGTCCCCAGCGGCTTCCCGATTCATAGGGCAAATGCACGGGTGAACAGCAGTTTACCCCGTTCACCTGTTCACTAAGCTGGGCACCTTTTCGCTGACACGATCAGGCGGGTTTTCTACCCCGTATCGAGTCAAATTCGCGAGGGACCGGTTGAGTTTAACGTCATAGAAGCATGGTCATGACCTCCGTCGCTGAAGGCTTTTCCTCAAAAGGGGCAAGGGGGGGCTAAAAATCGGTGTTACAGGTGTTACTTTTGTAACGGAGCTGGTTAACATATTGATATTTATGATTTTTATAGTCGTTACACTTCTGTGAGACGCTCGCGTGATGAGGTGTTACAAGTGCTAGACGTGTTACATCTGATGCGGCTTGATCTGGCTGCTATTAGTAAGATGGGGTTTGGCTCGGGACCACTTCAGGCATGAGCGGGGAGCTTGGAGGTTTTTAGAGTTCCACCTCGTCAGTATTTGAAAAGCCGATTTAAGCGCGGCTTCCAATAATGGCCGCTTGCCAGTTTATTTGGACACTGCTTGTGTTTTGACCTCACTATAGGCGGCTCCCGCAATTAGAGCGCAGGCGGAGCTCGCTGGTGATCTGCTGTAAACGCGCTGACGCGAGCACGCCATATAACAACTAGGAAGTGCTGGGCTTTTATTGGAGATCGTATGAGCTTTTTTACGGACGAAGAATCAGAGTCGTTGAGGATCAGTAGAATGATCCTACACGTGGTTGGCCCCAAGGACTTTCTGGCGATGCCTGAGCGCTCTTTGGAAGAGGAGGCGTTCTTCATAGGCAAGATACAGGACATGGCGGCTACGCCAGTCTTCATGTTCAAGTCGGTCTCCACAACGCGCCAAGAAATCGAGTCCATAGCGACCGGCGATGTCTCTTTTGAGCATGGAGCGCAGAGTTTGGCTGCCAGCTTTAATCGCAAACACGTCGGCGGCAGCGCTGACGGCGTTCTGTGCATGTTTGAGCTTGAAGTCGCAGATCCAGATGTGAAAATCTACAGCCTGATCAAATATGACTACAAGCTTGCCCTTGAGCAAAATGAGTCATCTCCAGGTCAAGCCTTTCGCAGAATAGTTACGGCCCTGGTGGATGATAAGAAGGCCATCCAGAAGACGGCGCTGGTGCGTGTCGTCGATGGCGTAGCAGATCACAATATCTCAGCGACTGACCGGACCAAGCAAGGTGCTGACCTTGCAGACTATTTCGCCGATTTCCTTTCTGTCACCAGAGCTGTCTCCGATACAGAGCTGAGTGAGATAGCTCGAAAATTGATAAAGGGTGCTCTACAAGCTTGCAAGGCTGATTTGCCTGACCAGGATGTGCCTCGGGCCGTTAAGAGGGCACAGGCTTCCCTGGGCGCTCGTAGAAAAATTGATGAAGAGGCAATTGTTGAGGCGGTCATGGCGGCGGCGGGCCATCCGGAAGACGATAAAGTTGCTAACAGGCTGGAGCGTGAAACCCGCAGGCGTGTGAAGGGGAGCAAAATCCATGAAATAAGCTTCAAGCCAGATCGGCGGATTTTCCGGCAGCCCTACATGCGCAAGATTATGACGGTCGAGGGCGTGACGATTCTGTTCCCGGACAAAATCGAGAATCCTAATGTGCTGGTAGTCGACCTTGACGGAGACAGAAAACAGATCATTGTTGACACCGATAAGGTCATGGAGGACAGCGTTGTCACACCTAAGCCTGGTCAAACTACTTAATTGTCTAGCGAGAACTCAAAAAGCTTTGATCACGGAAGGGGCGATGAGTCTCGTCGCCTCAAATTTGTCAGCCGAAACCACTCTCGAAGTAGCGCGTGCTGCAGCCGAAGGGGGTTGGCCATTCAGCATTGCCGATAGCCATGGCACTGAATACGGTATTGAAGAGGTTGATGCTGATTTTGGACCTTTTCGTATTGCGCTCGAAAAGCCCTTATCTTCCGAACAAAGTGCTTCTGATGATCTGTTTATCGCCACCGAGATTGGGTATAGGGGCTTTCTCCGCAGGGGCCATAGTGGGTCATGCTGGCGCATCCTTGGGTTGACCTCTGCGTTCAGCACCCGGGCCAGGATCTATTGTGGATGGACCGAATCCTTACCATTGATGGAATCACCAGCCACCAAGCCGCCTCGTCTACTGGTTAAAGAATCGGCGAACGTTCGCACTGTTCCAGAAGACGTTCGGCATTGGTTGCTTGCAGAAGGTTATGCCCTCGAACCAAGTGACCCATTCCAAGTGATCTGGGCAGCGCACGCGCTCAATTATCTAACTCGTTGCTTTGCAAACGAGATCGACTCCACTGGTACCACGCTCACCTTTAAAGGACCACCTAAGCTAAGCCTCACGATCAGCCATATGGCAGATGGAGGTGAGGAAGCGTCGCTTGAAAGTTTTGAGATTGTCCAGGAAGCAGCTGGTTGGGTCTTCGACAGTGCGAGGGAGGCTGAGGTAAAACACATCCTCCTATCAGCGGAAATCGCCCGATCCGGTAGGGCCGACGGCTTGGCAGGGGATTACTTCAGGGAATACCTCAGAGGCGCACTTGATTGCGCCAAGATCGCCTATCAAATGGCAGTGTCGGAGATCACCAAGGACACCCTTAAGTCCTTAGGGGAACTGCGCAAGGCTGTCACTGAGGAAACGTCAAAAGCGACAGATGCAACCCGCCAAGCTGTAGCCGCGATAGCTACAGCTTTAACGGTCGGCCTTGGCCTGATCGCAGCCCGACTCACAGTGCAGATCAATCCCTACCTAATTTCCCTAGTCATGGGCGTGGCGTTTGGCTATACCATCATGAGCGTGGTGTCGGGACGGAAATTCATTACCATTCAACAGAGAGTGCGCCAAGAGTGGCAGCCAAAGCTATACCGTTTTCTATCCGGCGAAGAATATAGAAAAATGGTTGCTGAGCCTATTGGCGAAGTAGAAAAGCTGTTCACTCGCGTAAGCAGGTGGGGCTTATCGATGCTGGGCGTGAGTGCTTTAGGGATCGTCATTTTTGCATTCGTTTACGAAATTCCAGCCATTTCCAAAGGCGGTTCTACGGTTCAACCTCAGCATCAGGTTGAACCTATGAAACCGATGCCAAAAGTTAGGCCTCCGATTCCTCTTAACTTCGGCATGGGGATAAGGGCGTACTTCAAGATTACCTCGTTTATATTGGTAACTTACGTGTGATGATGTGTAGCATATCTTTGCTCTTGGAGATCAGCTCATTTCAATGTTTTTCGTGAGATAAAAATAAAGGCGTGTAGTTTTAAACTTCGACTCTCTATCTAAGTTGCAGGCAAGGGATCAAATGAAACCAGTTAAGCCCTCAGATGCTCAAGCCAGTAATGATTGGAGGCTTCAAACATTTTCCTACTTGGCTGAGGACTGGGTCTCACCGTGGTCCGGAATTTTATCGCCTAAAGGTACGCGCATTACAGTATCTACAATAATATCTTTAACAAAGAAAAAGCATCTAACAATTCCGTTGCCTAATGCTTCGGCCTTGCTTCTTAATGCATCTGCGTTAGCATTCATTTCAGCAGGTGAGATTCGTGACCTAAGCGGTATAGACAAAACGCTCCATAAGGAAGTCAATTTTCCGACTGATAAGGATGCATTTGACTATATTGAGAAAATGATCGAGTCGATTGTCTTGGCTTTCACCGCTATCGAGGCATTCGCTAACGAAACAATACCTGCAGATTATTTTTATGCGCGTCATAATAAAAGTAAAGTCATTCTAGAGGCTGCTAACAAAGAGACAATAGAACGCTTCACTTCGTTAGACGAAAAACTGACAGAAGTTCTGCCGGAGATTTTGTGTTGCGCCTCACCAAAGGGCGGGCGATGCTGGCAGGCTTATAAGCAGCTAAAGAATACTAGAGACCGAATAGTTCATATGAAAACTGAAGATCGTCGGTCCTCTGGACCGGAAATAGATACAGTATGGAAGGCAATTATTCTTACGCCGGAACCCTATCTGTCAGCAAAAAAAATTATTGATTATTTTATAAGTGCTATGCAAGAGAAACCGAACTGGCATAAAAATTTCCCTTATTGAACTTAAGTGTTTGGCTGAATATTGGATATGACGTTAATTGGAATGCTTGTATGGTTCGCGCTCTCAAGCTAGGGGCGAAAATGAGGGAGGGGAAAATTTATGTCATTGTTATTAGAGCAATTAAGGGAGGCAGCTTCGCGGGGCCAGTTTATGCATGTCTTGAGAGGTAAATTAAAGGAGGATAAGGCTAAAGCTGGGTTGGTTGGAGTATTGGTTGAGCTTCAACGCAGCGGCGATCTTGATGTGTTGTCAGAGTTTAAATCTCTAGAAAAAGTAGATATTGGTTATGAGGCTTTTGCTTTAGTTTCATTATTTAATAAGTTTTTGTTGGCGATTTCAGCTCCTATTGCCGATGTGTTAGATTGCGTGGTACATGTTGAAGGGCTGATGGAGGGGGCAGGAACTATCCAAGCTTTTGAGGATTACTGTAAAAAAGATCGCGCTCGTTCGCGGAGCGCTCTTGAAGTAGCGCAAGAGTCGTCAATTTTACTCCCGCTCATTAGCCCTATTCTGATCGCGGGATCGACTTATGATTTTCCTTTTTTTCACACCAGAGCCTTGTTACTTTTAAATTCAGAGTGCGCCATAACTCGTATTCAGGCGCTGATGGCCTGTGCTAGGTTTTCGTATGAAGGTGCAGATGGCGCTCTGGAGAAAACTATTATTTCCATTGAGAAGCTTGTCTCGATCCCAAGTGATGAAGAACAGAGTTCCATAGCCTTAAGAGCATTAATTTCAATAGCGAGTACTCCGGGCAGCAATAATGAGTCATTGAGTCTTGCAGTTATCAAGAAGATTTTAATAGATCATCGCCCTCTCGTTGTTCGAGCCGCAGCGCATGCGTTTGCGATGATAGATATTGTGAAAGCTCCAAAGCTTACCTACATGTTATTGGGCTTTCTTGAAACAATTGAAGTTGTTGATAAAACTATTTTGGACGTTGTGAGTGTTGGGCTGCACAAATATTTTATTGCTGATAGGTTTTTAGAGGCGTTGGAGTTTGTAGAGAAGCTTTTAGAAAAGCATGAGGACTTAACTCTTTCAGGTTTTGGCCATTTTTCATATCTCCTATCGCAGGCAGAAAACAGGTCGTTTCTTGAGATTTTAATTACTAGATGGTTACTATCTAATAATTACAAATTGGCCGGATCTATAGCGACTTTAGTAGCGGGTGATGGCCGCTCGGGGATTCCTATTTCTGTTGATGCAAATATTTTAAGAGCCTTGCCTCCTGACTCATACGTATTACTTGCAAAAAAAGCCTGTGCTTATTTTTTTGTATATCCTGTCAGTGCCGCCAGCTATATCATATCTATGATGGCTATATTGCCTGAGAAGGCAGACGCCTTAGTCGGTGTTTTATATTATCCATTAGGTATGAGCTATCCTTCTAGTGTGAAAAAATATATAAATTGCTTGTGGGGGCCGCATCCTAGCTTTTTTCAGAAGGCTCTAAATGCATTTGACGACGCGCTCTCCGAATATCACAATGGATTGAGTGTTGCTGAGGGTGCGGAGGAGTTGCAGCCCTCCGCAGCACAGAGAGAAACATACAATTTGAAATTTCATAGAGAAATGCTGGAATCTTTTAAGGGGGCTAGAAAAGATTCACTCCTTACTCAGTTAATGGGTAAGCCATCGGTGATACTTTACGGCAATAGTTCGATTAACTATATATATCCTGGAAGCGGCAGCGAAAGGCTGAGGCAGGAAACACCAATGCACAGCGTAAGTGCCTCAATGGAATTTCCCTCCTTGGATTACCTAGAGCATCACCAGCTCGAGTATTTTCTTCGAGTGTCCAAAGCGACGAGGATTTCTAAGTGAAGCTAATTATTAGAGAGTATTTATCTTCGCTAAAAGAGAGAGGCGAACTGGACGCGCTGCTGCCAGATCTTTTGTCCCAGATGGGACTAGATGTTTTTTCAAAACCAGGCGTAGGTGGTCGTCAATACGGTATTGACGTTGCAGCTGTTGGCAGCATTGATGGCGCACCGGAAACCGTTTACTTATTTTCTGTTAAGTCTGGCAATCTGGGTCGAACAGATTGGAATAACACCGATCAGGCTTTAAGGCCTTCGCTTGATGAAATCCAAGATGTTTATATTCAAACACATCTTCCTCTCGAGCATCGTGACAAACCAATTGAAATATGTTTGTGTTTCGGTGGAAATATAAAAGAGACAGTCCGGTTAGAAGTTAGTTCTTATATCAAACGTCATACCAAAGATAACTTGCGGTTCAGCGAGTGGGATGGTGAAAGGCTCGCGAATTTAATTGAAAAGCATTTTCTTCGAGAGGAATTACTTCCCGAGAACTGCAGGAAATTATTAAGAAAGTCGCTAGCTATTCTTGACGAGCCTGAGGCCTCTCATGGATTCTTTAAAGAGTTGGTTGGTCTGGTTTTAGATGTCGATAGATGCAATCCAGAAAAAGTTTTGATGGCAAGCCGTCAGCTTTATATCTGTCTGTGGATACTATATTCTTGGTGTCGTGAGCAAGGCAATATTGAAAGTGCATATCTAAGTTCGGAATTCGCCGTGCTGCAGGGATGGGATGCCACAAAGGCTCACACACAAGGAACTATTAAAATTTGCCGTGCCGTTACGGCTATTTACGGCGCGATACGCAGCTTGCAGCTTCAGATATCCATTCAATATATTACTTCCGTTATCATGCCGCGCACATCAAATTTGCACGCGTTATCGGCTGCTATACGTGGCTCCGCATCAATTGATGTGAATTTGAAGCTATTTGATATATTGGGGCGGTTGGCAATCGCTGGTTTGCATCTTTGCTGGCTGTTCGAGAGGTACTCTCAAGAGCAGCGAGAAACTGAAATAGGTAAAAGTACAGTTCAACAGATAGTTACGCTTCAGCAAGTCATGGCAAATATGATTGAAAATAACCCAGAATTAAATTCGCCAGTTAAAGACGATCATGCTATAGATATAGTGCTCGCATTTTGGTTTATGGGGCTGGATTTCGGCGTTGATAATAATTCAGCGGAATGGTTGCAGCAGATCGTTACTGGTTCTATGTTTCGGTTGGCAATCAAAAGTACCTATCCATGTAACTTAAGCGAGTATCATGAGCTTATTCATCATCCGCGCGCAGACTCAGGCTATTTTGAAGAGGTTACAGCAGGCTCCATACTTTATCCGAGTTTGGCGATGCTCTGTGCTCTTACAGGTGCCGACGAATCGTACAATAATATTCGCGGTTTGAAATCCGAAGTTTTACAACATTGCAATTTTCAAATCTGGTTTCCCGATGCCGCTTCCGAAGATAATTTCTTATCCGGCAAGGCGGCGCACGGGGCTACGCTCTCGCACGTGAAGATACCAAGTGACAAGTTTGAGTACCTACGGGCGATTTTTGATGAGGCAGATCTCTCGTCTAGCTTCTATAGATTAAGTGCGATTGAGCGATCGCAATTCCCATTATTGCTTATAGCATGTAGATATTATCGATACCCGATCCCAGTCCACTTTTTTAAAGCTAGCTATGAAATGGCTATTTCAACTATAGGCGGAGGCAGTAGCGCTAATTAAGTTACCTCGACTGCGCTGGGCTTCATTTGGCGCAGTGGCATAAACGTTAGATGATAGTCGTTCCGCTTATTCGCCAAGTGATGTGCGATATTGGCAAGAGTAAACAGCCCGCGAGCGCGGGCTGATTCGGGGTTACGCGGCTAGCAGCTCGGCCAATGAGATATTACGAGCGACCGCTGCCAAATCGGCGCGCTCAAGCCTCGAATGGAAGGGGCCGAAGCGAGGCACCTCCAGCCCAGACAGCCCATCTCCCATTCCGCCTTTTTGGTAGCTGACGGCAAGTATCCGTGCGCCTACAGCGAGCAGTTGCTCGGTCACCGCGTTCCACTCCTCATCCAATGCAAATCCAACCGCGCTCAACGCGGCTGTCTTGGACTCATCTCCACGTTGGCGAGCACTCGTGATTTGAGCCTCAAGAGCATCAAGCTCGACTTGCAGAGCACTGAGGATCAGGTCTTGCCTCCTTACCTGCTCGTCCGTTGTTGCCAGTTGCTTAGCGGCCCTTTGCATTTCGCCGCTTGCTGTTTTTTCCCCTTCGGCATCACCGCTTGCGAGGCATTTGGCGTAGGAAGTTGCAGCATCGCGCTCGGCTTGTTGCGCCTTTTCCAGGGATTGATCGGCTTCTGATTGAATTGTCTGAAACCGCTCGTTCAGGTGCGATTTTTTCCGTTCCAGCGTTTCGACTTCAGCGGTTGCATCGGTCATCGCTTGAATAGCGTCAGCTTTGATCTGACCAATTTTTTCCATCTTCTCCAGGTGTTGAAGCTTGTTATCAATTGATGCCAGCTCACGGGGAATCACATCTATGCGGGCTTTGACGCTTGATAATTTTTCCATAGCCTCGCGGCTTTCAGGGCTTCCAATTATGTTGCCATTCGCACTGAATCCGCTGGGTGCGTTGCGCCATTCGGCCTCCAGTTGTGGCAGGCTTTCTTCCAATGTTTCCAGTTCTTGAATCAAAGCGACTTGTTGCTGTTTTAGCTGGTTCATGTTGCGTTCCTAAAGGCAAAAGGTTGATTGGTTTTTTTCGTTGGCGGGCCAGGCCAAGGTGAGCCTGCATCCTCATGGAGTGGCCGTTACTACGCCGCCTGGGCGCCGTGATCACCTTGTTCTGGCACTGCGACAACCACATAGCAGCGCTGCAAGCCCAGCCCTGGCAGTCGTACTGCGGTCGAAGCTTTGCCATCCTTTCCAGGCTCTAAAACGCCTCGTCGCAGGAGCTCTTTGTTAACTGCACTCAGGTTCATGCCTCGGAAGATTTCGGAGCGCCATGCTTCCGGCAGCACGTAGTAGGTGTTGGTGGTGTGCAGGGCATCGCCCATGCCGTGTTCCATCGTCTTGCGAAAGCCCAGCCGATCAATCGTGCGTGGGCCGTGCTCATCGATCTTGGCGGCGGCGGATTCCCAGCGGGTAAAGCGGCTTTCTCCAAATCGCTCGATGACTTGGCGTAGCCGGGCCAAGATTGCATCGCCCTCGAAATTACCGGCGCTGCCGCGTTCAGCCAGCCACGCATGCAGGCACACCCGTGCGGCAGTAGTGGCGGTGCCATCGGGCCAGCCGGTGACGCCGAAGGCGGTCGCCAACTCTCCGGCCGCTGCCGCGAGCCCGAAGCGAAGGGCTGCACGTTGCGCCTGCCCACTGGCCGAGGCAGGCAGGTTTTGGGTGATGAACTGTTCTACCGTGCGGCGAACGATCACCGACCGCCTGAGCATTTCTCCAGGCGCGCACAGTGCGTGCAGGAAGGCGGTGAGGGGCGTTCCGTAGTATTTGGCTACACGGGCCTTGAGCGCATCGGAGAGGGCTGCAGCATCCTCAAAACCGTTCAACACATCGAACACGCCGAGGCCGTTGCTCGCATCCGCCGGCACAACGAGCATGCGCACCTCCATACCCGCTTTCAGCTCGTTGTTGGCATCCGTGTGCTGCGCCAACGTCTTTTCGTCAGTCGAGCGCTGTGGGGCCACCAGATATGGCCTGTCATAGAAAGAGTTTGTGCTGCAGCTGTGTGGTCTTGCCCTCGGAGCTGTGCCCGTAAATGGAGATAACCTCCCGGCAAATACTCGAGCAGGTTCAGCACCGGGCCTGCAAAGACCACTGAGACGATAATGTGCGTGTTCCTTGCCGCCGTTGGCGCCTTTGCGGTTCGCAGTGGATCACACCGGTCGATCTTCTTAAGAGCGACGATTAAAAGCCAGAAACAACAAAGCCCGCACAGGGCGGGCTTCGTTGGGGCTTCATAGACTGTCTGATACAGCCAGAAACTAGTATGTGGTGCACCCGGCGGGATTCGAACCCACGACCCCTGCCTTCGGAGGGCAGTACTCTATCCAGCTGAGCTACGGATGCTTGTGCGGGCGACATCATACCCATGTCGTCCTTGGGCGTCCATGCCGGTCTTTGGACGTTTAAGGGTGGGAATTTTCCGTACAGCGGCCCTGCGCCGGGCGCCAGCGGTCGGTGTGGCGGAACCGGTCCCGGTTACGCTGATCAGAAAGATTCGGCAAATGCGCGGTTTTCGTTCTTTTTTTCGAACAGACTATTGCCCTGTACCCCCATTGATCCTAGGATTCGTTTGAGATTTCAAACGCTCTGTCTCCCGTGCGCTCTTTCACTGATCCCGCGCGCTGGGGCTGATTTCCCTGACGGCAGCCCACAAGGCGCCTTTCAACAACTCTAATTCGCTCCGCGTGCGCGCGGTGCTGTTAAGGAAAGCCGACATGCAGCTCAAAGATACCCAGTTGTTCCGCCAGCAAGCCTTTATCGATGGCGCTTGGGTCGATGCGGACAACGGTCAGACCATCAAGGTCAACAACCCTGCCACGGGCGAAATCCTCGGTACCGTGCCGAAGATGGGCGCCGCTGAAACCCGCCGCGCCATCGAAGCCGCCGACAAGGCGCTGCCGGCCTGGCGCGCGCTGACTGCCAAGGAGCGTGCGAACAAGCTGCGCCGTTGGTTCGAACTGCTGATCGAAAACCAGGAAGACCTCGGTCGCCTGATGACCCTCGAGCAAGGCAAGCCGCTGGCTGAAGCCAAGGGCGAAATCGTCTACGCCGCCTCCTTTATCGAGTGGTTCGCCGAAGAAGCCAAGCGCATCTACGGTGATGTGATCCCCGGCCACCAGCCCGACAAGCGCCTGATCGTGATCAAGCAGCCGATCGGCGTGACCGCTGCAATCACCCCGTGGAACTTCCCGGCCGCGATGATCACCCGTAAAGCCGGCCCGGCCCTGGCCGCCGGTTGCACCATGGTGATCAAGCCAGCTTCGCAAACCCCGTTCTCGGCCCTGGCCCTGGTTGAGCTGGCGCACCGTGCCGGTATCCCTAAAGGCGTGTTGAGCGTGGTCACCGGCAGCGCCGGCGACATCGGCGGTGAGCTGACCAGCAACCCGATCGTGCGTAAATTGTCCTTCACCGGCTCGACTGAAATCGGTCGCCAGTTGATGGCCGAATGCGCCAAGGACATCAAGAAAGTCTCCCTGGAGCTGGGCGGCAACGCGCCATTTATCGTGTTCGACGACGCGGACCTGGACAAGGCCGTCGAAGGCGCGATCATCTCCAAGTACCGCAACAACGGCCAGACGTGCGTCTGCGCCAACCGCCTGTACATCCAGGATTCGGTCTACGACGCGTTCGCGGAAAAACTGAAGGTCGCAGTGGCCAAGTTGAAGATCGGCAACGGTCTGGAAGATGGCACCACTACCGGCCCGCTGATCGACGAAAAAGCCGTGGCCAAGGTTCAGGAGCATATTGCTGATGCCCTGAGCAAAGGCGCCAAGCTGCTGGCCGGTGGCAAGGTGATGGAAGGCAACTTCTTCGAGCCGACCATTCTGGTCGACGTGCCGAAAAACGCCGCTGTGGCGAAGGAAGAAACCTTCGGCCCATTGGCGCCGTTGTTCCGCTTCAAGGACGAAGCCGAAGTCATCGCGATGTCCAACGACACCGAGTTCGGCCTGGCTTCCTACTTCTATGCCCGCGACCTGGGCCGTGTGTTCCGTGTGGCTGAAGCCCTGGAATACGGCATGGTCGGCGTCAACACCGGGTTGATCTCCAACGAAGTGGCGCCGTTCGGCGGCATCAAGGCGTCGGGCCTGGGCCGTGAAGGCTCCAAGTACGGGATCGAGGATTACCTGGAAATCAAATACCTCTGCCTGGGCATCTAAGCCGGGAAGGGATCGCAGCAAACGCAAAGGGCACGAGAGCGCTGACCCTTTGCGTGTTTCAAAACGTTATTCGTAGTGGCCGGGAAAGCTGTGGCAGTCGATCATCGCATGCTGCCGTAGTTGCCTCCCCGCCACGTATTCCTTGAGCTACGCCACCCGATGAGTGGCGAATGAGGACTTTATGAGCAAGACCAACGCTTCTTTGATGAAACGCCGCGAAGCCGCTGTACCGCGCGGTGTTGGCCAGATTCACCCGATCTTCGCCGAATCCGCGAAGAACGCCACCGTG
>Ga0153921_1000200_pt1 | contig 43148 bp, 48 predicted proteins | sample TSNJ005MetaG_FD_104691 | JGI IMG/M metagenome (GOLD analysis project Ga0153921, IMG submission 104691) | Attine ant fungus gardens microbial communities from New Jersey, USA - TSNJ005 MetaG | ecosystem: Host-associated > Fungi > Mycelium > Unclassified | place: USA: New Jersey, Brendon T. Byrne... | reverse complement strand
GCGGAATTGGTAGACGCGGCGGATTCAAAATCCGTTTTCGAAAGGAGTGGGAGTTCGAGTCTCCCTCGGGGCACCATCTTAAAAAAAGACCTTGAAATTCAAGGTCTTTTTTTTCGTCTGTAGAAAAGTGGCCAGCCCGCGAAATGATCGATCGCCGCCGTCGCCACTTTGAAATGCAGTCTCCTGTGGGAGCTGGCTTGCCTGCGAAAACGCCAGCCCCAAAAGCCTCAAACCACCTGCCTACACACGACTCTCTTCCCCCTCCTCCTCCACACCATTCGGCAACATCCCATTCGCCAAATCATCCACCACCGCCTTCGCCATCTCCCCCAAATAATGCGCCGCCCAGGCATAGCGATCCGCGCCCTTCTCCATCGCTGCATCCAACGCCAGCATTTTGGAACAATGGAGAAGCTCGGAGACATGCTCCAAGGCATCACGGATGGGCACACCGGAATTGACGCGGAATAGGCGGTGGAGACTTGGCTGCTTGCCGCAGGTAGAAAAGGTGATGACGCCAAGGGTTTTGTTGAGGGGTGGATTGATCATTGGCCACCTACCAGATGGACGGAGGTGCGAGTTGAGGAATTTCGAAGGTAAGACCTGTCAGAAACGATCATTGCTTAAGCTCCTAATGTAGAGAGCTGCCACGTTCGTTTCTCATGCGAATGGGTGGCAGCTATGCGCGGGCTGAGAAACCGGGACAATAGGAACCCGGCAGACCCGAAGGTCTCCCACGCATAGCCGCCATTACATAGACTTACGGGCGATAAAAAGCGCCAACAGTCTAATGGATGGTGGCGCCTATGCGCCTATTGTTTCTCGGATTCTCAAGTCCGGTCGCTAGGTTGATAGCGACGCAGCGGAAGGTAGCGCAGGAGCGGTTAAAGCAGGAAGCCAGGATCTGTGGCGGGAAATTTCCGGCGGGCTGCCTGGAGCGTCGTGAACGTCAGTAGCGAAGTTTTCGCCTTGCTCCAATTACACAATGTATCGGATGGTTTGAGGATGCTGCCGTCCAATCTGATGTACTCCCGCATCAGGTAGCCGAGTTTTTTGGCACACGCCACGACTGCCTTCCTGCACACATTCTGCGCGCCTGAGTAAATGCTTAGCGGTCGGTGATCACTCGCCACATGTTAGAGCAACTCGAGACTCAAAACCTTCCTGCTTCTAAAAGTAAGCAAGCCCTGCCCCCCCTTCCCTTCGACCTAGCCACCGCCGCAGGAGAGTTAGCGCGTCACCGGCCGGCCCGATTGGACGGTCAAGAGCGCCTCACGGAGGACCCTGCATCTATGAGCGGCCGAACGCAGCGGCGCCGGTGATTTCCGGAGCGATGAGATCTTGGCGCGGCTGCGTCAGGTCATCGAGCGCTTTGGAGAAAGCCGCTTTACCCGCTGGGAATCTGCCGCCGCCAAGATGGACAAGCACGGTCCACGCATGATTGATCGATTGGGCTTTCGCAAGACGATTGAACACGGCATGTGCGATGTCCTGCACACCACCAACACCTACTACATGCTGCCGGAAGCCTGGAGGGCCGAGATCTTCAAGGGCATGAATATCAGTGCGGTGAACAAGGAGCTGCTGCAACGGAGCGTGCTCGAGCCGGGAACCGACGAAAGGCGTACAGCTTGATTCGCCTGCCCGGGTTAGGGCCTCAACGCTGCTATGTGGTGAAGACAGTTCCCGGAACGGATGAAGGCGAGGCCAAGGCCGCTTGACGGTATGCCTGCTGATCGAGGTAGTGCCGGCTCATTCCCGGCCTTGCCAGCCATTCGACAACCATCCCTATCAACCGCAGTACCCAGAGACAATACAGATGAACACTATCCAAGAACTGAAAGACCGCCGCGACACACTGACCCTCGAAATGGAGAGCATTCAGCGCGACCTGGCGCCCTTCGAAGAAGCGCTGGAAAGCCCAGAGGTTATCCAACAAGGGCGTCAACGGGCAGTGCAAGATGAAATCAACGATCACAAAAGGCGCATCGACTCGCGAGATCATGAGATCTATCGCCTGAATCAAAAGATTCATCGCCTCGAGGCACTGGCGAACCGTGAGAGCTTGGCTGCGGACTACATCAGCGCCATGGCGACTTGGAAAGCCGACGAAATGGAACTCAATGAAAAGCGCACCAGTATCGAGACCCGGTTGCAGCAGGTCCGTCAGGGCGATCAGGAAGACATGGCAAAGGCTCGACAAGCTGAAGCCGACGCAGCAACCGCTTATGCGCAGGCTGTCGCCTGGGGCGATGTGGAGGGCGAGAAAGCCGCTAACGCGGAAGCTCAAAAGGCAGCTAAAAATCTCACGGCGGCGGCTGAGCATCACCGCCGTCAACAGTTGCTCATCAGGGCGCTGGAGCTAGAGCTGGTAACGATTGATCTGCATATCACAGAGGCACAAAAAGAATGCGCCAAGATCGAGAACAACGCGGCTCACCTGGCGAACACTGTGCTGGAAGAACAGTGGAACGAGGCTGCGAAAGCACTGCTGGAGACCGGCGGCAAGTTGTGGGCTGCACGAAAACTGATTAATCGTGATCCGGTTGCGCTGCTGAATCTGGACATCCCTGAGCAAGGTGAAAACTTCGGAAGCTGGACCTTCCGAGAACTTGCAGAACGATCACACCAACACAGCCTGCTTGACCTGTTGGCGGCCTAACCCAAACCTTTCCCGAAGCAGCCTGAGAACGACAGGTTGTTTCGGGCCTACCATCGGTCTAACCATGAACAAACCACCACAGAACAGCGCTCAGATGCCTGATGACCTAAAGGCCCGAAAGCTGCATCTAAACGGGATAATTGTCGGCATCGCTGGCATGAAAAAGCTCAACGCAAGAGCAAACAAAATCACCAAGGTTGAGACGCTCACGATTGATGCAATCAAGGCAGAGCTTGATTTCATTGACGTCCAACTCAAAAGAAAGGGAGGGTGATGAAGAAGCGGAAGCCTAAGAAGCTTCCGCTTTGCTAGATCCTTCCATTACAAAGAATACTCCAGATTTTTCGGCTTTCGGTCTGTGGTGGCTGCGAGCTTATGACCGCTTCCGGCCAAAAGCGGACAACTAGGAGTGGCTACGAAATCCGGGGCGACTCAGTCAGCCTGAAGAAATCAAGAGTTTGAAGTAGAGCTCGGCAGTGCGCGCCCTACTTCTCCAGATGTTGTTTGAGCAGACCTAGTTTGGAATGATCAACGGCTGGCGTTTGTGAGCGAATCAGGCTCAAGGGTCGCCATCTGGCCTGCTTGGTAGGAGTTCAAGACCCTACGTTGACCACCACCTTACCTACAGCCTGACCGGACTCAACCAGTGAGTGTGCATTTTGGGCCTCCTCTAGCGAATAGACGTGCTCATCTAACAAAGGCTTGAGTTTGCCCTCCTCCGCCAAGCGGGTCGCGAATTCCAGGATTTCACCATGACGTGCGCGGCCATTACCACTGAGCATAGGTAGAAGGACGAAGACTCCTGAAAGGGTTACGCATCGGAGTGAGCCTGCCGCCAGGTTATGCACTCCAAAAGCCGCGCAGCTGACAACGTGTCCATAAGGTTTAACGCTAACCAGAGCATCGTCTAGGCTCGACCCGCCCACGGTGTCATATGCCAAATCGAAGCCAACCCCGTCCGCGTATTCACTCACGATCTGTTCGATGGTTGTGCTGCGGTAGTCAATGGGGGTCGCGCCATATGCTTTAACGATATCAGCCTTTTGCGCAGAAGCTGTTGCGAAGACGTGTGCTCCGTGAGCGATTGCGATCTGGACTGCGACGTGCCCAACGCCACCTGCACCACCTTGCACAAATACCCGCTGCCCCCGCTGGACATTTGCGCGATCTACGAGGCCTTCCCAAGCGGTGAGGAATACAAGTGGCAGAGCAGCAGCTTCACGCATGCTCAGATTTTCTGGTTTGAGCGCCAGTAGGTCTGCATCTACCGCTGAATATTCAGCCAATGTACCGGGAAGCCCACGTACGCCCCCGGTCAACCCGTATACCTCATCCCCTATCTTGAAGCGACTAACCCCTTCACCGACGAGCTCAACCACACCGGCTAAATCCGTGCCGAGAATCGCGGGCAATTCAGGCATTGCATACGGGGCGACGCCAGCTCTGATCTTGGTATCAATTGGATTTAGGCCGCTGGCAACGACACGGACGAGAACTTGGCCGGGGCCAGCAGTAGGCTTTACTACGGATGTAAGGTGGAGCGTCCCATCGGTGTAATCTTTTAGAACCTGGGCATGCATAGTCAGCGGCGTGGACACGAGAGTGCCTCCTTGAGATGGGCAGGACTGAAAGGAAAGTTTCAGTTAAGATTGGGGGAATAGGTCTATTCTGTCTACTAGGCACTATTTAGTAACGTAGGCACCAAAAGGTAACCATGAGCATTCCTACTTCTCGAAATCCAGGTCACCCCCTAGTGGTCTACGAGACCTGCCCTCCCCGCAGGATCCACTTTCTCATGGCTCCCAAGTGGTCTTCGATGGTGATTTACGTGCTGAGCTTCGGGCCGCTGCGCACCGGCCAGCTCCAACGTTCCATGCCCGGTATCTCAAAGAAAATGCTGACACAGACCCTACGCGAACTTGAAGGAGACCAACTGATCGTCCGTAAAGTCTTCCAAGTTATTCCCCCCATGGTTGAGTATTCGCTTACTGAAAATGGGGTCAGGTTTGTGGAGCCCTTGATGGCGCTATACGATTGGGCCGAACAAAACGCCGACCTGCTGGACGAAATTGAAAAGCACAGAGCAGCAGAGAGTTGCAACAATCTAGCAACGGCAGTCGACTGAAAGCCTTGGCTCTGGATGAGATACTTAAGGAGCTTTCGCACTATAGAACCTGGTCAGCAGGCTAGGGGCATTTGGCTTTGAGGTAATCCACGAAGACCCTCAACTTGGCGGGCATGTGCGTTCGGTGGGGATAGTACAAATAGAAAGGCTCCCCGACCGGACTGAAGGATTCCAACACTGCGCGCAGCTTTCCTTCGGCAAGCTCTTTCTCGGCAAACTGGCGAAATACGTAGGCTAGCCCCACGCCCTTGCACGCAGCAGAAACCACCGCGCGCATTTCGTCGTATATGACATTGCCAGTCACGTTGACCTGCTGATTTCTGTCATTAACCCAGAATACCCATTCGTAAAATTGCCCTCGCGTGTGAAGTCGCTGACGAATGCAGGTATGAGCTATCAGTAGCTGGGGCTCCTTGGGCTCGCCGTGTTGACGGAAGTAGTCTGGAGAACCAACGACAATGCGTTGTTGGGGCAGCCCCAGAGGCACGCCGATCATATCTTGCTGGACGGTATGCCCCAGCCGCACGCCGACATCGAATCCCCCTCCCACAATATCGCTGAGAATGTTGTCGATGGAAACTTCCACGCTCAGGGCCGGATACAACCGCAAGAACTCGGTGAGATGAGGCTCGATCAAGCAGACGAACGCGACGTGGGAGGAATTGATGCGAAGCTCCCCGCTCGGCTGATCGTAGTCTGATCGGATCTGATCGATGGCGCTGTCCACGGAAGCCAGCGCAGGCTCGACAGTCTTGAGTAACTGACTTCCGGCATCGGTCAGGGAAACGCTGCGCGTGGTGCGATTAAAGAGCCTGGCGCCCAGCGCTGCCTCCACCTGCTTTATCGTTTTGGAGACCGCCGTAGAGCTGACACCCAACTCGGAGGCAGCACGGGCAAAGCTCAAATTACGGGCCACCGTCACGAACACCGAAAGTCCAGGGAGAAGTGCCGGGTTATGACCGCTCGATGTGGATTACACATTCGCCTCGATTATCAACTTTAAGTTCATAACCTATAACGAACTTACCGCCTTATCGTCAACAAACCTCGCCATTAAGCTCGGTGTTTCATTTAAGCATTCCAAGAGGATGACACCTTGCTTACGAATCGCACTCCCCAGTCTGAGTTTGAAAATCGTTGGAAGCGCGCCCAAGCTGTTGCCAAGGCCAACGGCGTTGAGGCACTGGTTATCTGGGGTAAAGGTGGCGGCACCGTCGACACAGCTAACGACCTGATCTACCTCTCCAACTATTGCCCTGTGTTTCCCTATGCTCCGGATCTACCGGGTCTCTGGGCGGGACTTTCTCACGGCGCCGTCATCATCCCTGCGACAGGCGAACCCATTTTAATCACCGAGTCACCGGCGATTCGTCGGGACGTGATTGCCGTTCAGGACGTGCGCTCGGCAAATGGCTTCGTTCCCGACAAAGTTGCGGCAACGCTAAAGGAAATGGGCCTCGGCAGTTCCCGCGTAGGCCTGGTCGCCGGGCCTTGGTTGGTTGCGTCTGTCTACAAACGCCTGCTCAGCGCTGCGGTGGGCGTACAGTTCATAGAGCTCGATTACGCTATTGAAGGGCTGCGCAGCCATAAGTCAGCTTTCGAGTTCGAACTGCTTCGCGAAGCCGCCGAGGTAGGCAATGCCTCCATGGAGGCGATGATGAAAAGTGCAGCCACCGTTGGCACCACTGAAGCCGATGCTGTTGCGGCTGCCTACAACATTGCTATTCGTCGGGGCGCGGCAATGATCGACGCGGCCTGCTCCTCAGGCCCGCATTCATCTTTCTACGCACATGGCATGGCACCGCAATGGACGACACGCAAGCTTGAAGCGGGCGACCTCTTCCACTGTGACATGTACGGGGCAGCCGTCGAAGGCTACACTTGGGACTTTTCGCGATCTGTCGTCGCAGGCGGTAAATGGACAGCTGAACAGAATGAAGTGTACGACGGCGCAATTGCGGCCATTGAGGCAGGCGTTGACGCGTGCAAGCCGGGGGTGTCGGCACAAGCGCTGTATGACGTCGTTCTGCAGGTACTTCAGAGCAGAGAGATTTATTGCGGATACCCGCTGCACGGGCATTCCTACGGTATTGGCTGGGAATCGCCTTGGTTGGTGCCTGGCAACGAAACGAAGATTGAGCCCGGCATGGCAATTGCCATCGAATGCATGGCTGGACGAAAAGACGTTGGCTTCGTGAAGTTCGAGCATAACGTGCTGGTGCACGCTGATCGCATAGAACTGATTTCAACTTGCCCAGCCCGCCTGTAACGCCATATTCCTGACACGGATTAAATAGCAGCTGCAATGCCCGCCCTGATGATGGGACGGGCATTCGCGCGGCTATTCCTAAGTCTACGAGTTAGTCGCGGCTATTCGCACAACTCTACGTCCAATTCACGTTCCTTGATGTTGGCGATGGGCTGAAGGATGGAACCATCGAACTCACGAAGCTCTGCGCCTGCCTCGATCAGCAAAGGATAGTCAGGATTGCCGAGCGCGCCGCGCCCCAGCGCCACAAGATCAGCCCCCGAACGTATTACCTCGGCTGCACGATCTGGATCATGCAGGCCGCCGTTCGCAATGATCGACACGCCCGGAGCATACTTCCTGGCCATAGCGACGAGACTGTCTTGAGAACCCTCGAATGCAGGCTGCCACGCCTCATATTCAGTGACATGAATAAAATCGACCTCAGCATCAGCCAGAGTGCTGAAGATGATTTGAGCGTCGCTTTCACCACCGAGCCACTTGTTCTTGAAATCGTTGACCTTGCCCTGAGAAATACGGATGCCCACCGGCACTTTCGCTCCGACACGTTCCTTCACCGCAGCGACCACCTCGACGAGAAGACTCATGCGCTGACGGATATCACCGCCCCAGCAGTCATTGCGCAAGTTGGTGTGGGCCGTTAAAAACTGGTCGAGTAGGTACCCGTTCGCTCCGTGGATTTCGATACCATCAAATCCTGCCACCTCGACCGCACGTGCTGCCGTATCCACGAAGCCTTGAATGGCCTCCGCGATCTCAGCTTCAGTCATTTCGACAGGCATACGGTAAGAGCCTGTGCCATGGTAAACAGTCATCTGCTTGCCCACGGGCTGAACGGCAGAGGGGGCAATGTTGTGATCGCGATAGATATTGCCCTGACTCAGCGCACCGGCGTGCATGATCTGCGCAAAAACGAGAGTGCCCTGCGCCTGCAGATCCTGGTTGAGCATCGACCATTTTGCTGCCTGCTCCTCATCTGCTAATCCCGGTTGGTTGGGGTACCCCTGCGAAAATGCCTTATCGGTGTACAAACCTTCGGTGATGACTAGACCGAACCCGCCTTTGGCGAACCGTAGGTAATAGTCACGCATAGTTTGTGTGACCAGGCCGTCCTCCGTCGCAGTTACCCGCGTCATCGGTGCTACCGATAGGCGGTTCCGGAAATGCGCGCCTTTGATATCGTAGGCCGATAAGATGACTTGCTTTGTTTCGCTCATAATTGCCTCGTAAAGTCGTTTAACACACTATGGAACCGGCTGTTTCAAGCATGCTATCGAGCGAAATTGGCGAGACAAAGGCTCTTGCCAGTGAAGCGGGCTTAACAAAAAAGGATATAAAATGCTGACGTCCGACCTTCGGGTATTTCAGGCAGTCGCGTCTGCCGGCAGTCTTTCCGCTGCTGCGCGTCAACTGGATGTGCAGCCTATGCAGGTGTCACGGCGAGTGGCCGCACTGGAGGAAGAATTGGGCACGCGCTTGTTCCATCGCACCACCCGATCAGTTTCGCTCACCTCTGAAGGCCAGCTCTTCCTACCGTATGCATCAACGATAATTGATGCGGAAGACAGTGCGAAAAGCGAACTGGGCCCAGCGTCCGCCAAAGCGAAAGGCGTCCTGCGCATGACCGCACCGAGCGTATTTGGCCAATCAATAGTGGTGCCTATGCTCTCTCGCTTATTGGAAGCCCATCCTGATCTGAGCGTTGACCTAGATCTCTCGGACAAAGTGATCGACATCGTCGGACAAGGGCTGGATCTAGCCCTTCGCCTTGCACCATTGGGAGATTCCGAACTGGTCGCCAAGCGAATTACTTCAAACCCCCGCGTGATATGTGCATCGCCTGACTACCTACGCCGCAATGGCCGACCTACGAAGTTGACTGAGCTGGCGGCTCACCACTGCATTCAGCTTCAAGCCATTCCGCGCTGGCCGTTCATCATTGATGGAGAGCTCACTCGCAAGCGTGTAAACGGTCGTGTCAACACCAGCAGCGTAGACGCGGTAAGAAGCGCAGCGATCCAAGGTCTCGGCCTCGCCATGCTGACCTCATGGGACATCATCCGCCAGGTACGCGACGGTAAGCTTGAAATCGTTGAGTTACAGGATGCCGAGATGGAGGATCTCTCGGTCTGGGCCGTGACGCCTAGCCGACGTTTTACGCCTATGCGGGTCAAAATATTCTTAGGCGCGCTGGAGGATGAGCTGGATATGATCAGAAAATCAGGCTGACGCGCATTTACCTTCAACCGACGCCTATGCGGTGCCCGAATTCAGCTGGAGAATTGGATTCCACTTACCCGCTCACTTTAATTCGACTTGACCAGTCGTTTGCATCAAATGTAAGCAGCACCGCGGAGGGGGGGTTGACCGGCAGAACGATTTAGCCAATCTGTTGCGTCGACCGATTGAATCCACAGCCGAAAGTAGCCGTACGTGAGCGTCAGCTATCGGCCCAACACGTGCACAAATGCCAGCCAAGGTACGGGCGCTGATCGACTTTCTTGTAGAGAAGCGTTCACTGCTGGGCTGAAGTGGTGGTCTTGGAGGCGAAGTACACCGCTGTCCGCTATTGGCCGGTAGCTGCCGCTCATGAACGACCCCTTTCGACCCATAGCTGTCATTCAATTGAGGTAACGAAGCGGGTTTCGAGACCTACACTTACTGGCGGTAGCGCATTTATCAATACGACGGCGTCGTCGCCCTGGTTAAGGTAGACCAATGAGTCACCGGTCTCGAACGTAACTCTGAATCCGGCCAGCCAAGGCTCTTGCCCGTTGAAAGAGTCAAGAATCCCCTCAACTGCGCAAATTTTTGTGTTCTCGAGATGGGTTGCTGATAGACCTGCAAGTAGGTTTTCCCTCTTCCAGGAGCAGGTCACGTTCGGCTCTATCTCGAAGGAAGCCGGCGTATCACAAGGCAACAAGTCCGCGCCTACTCTCTCGCCATCACTCAAGAGATACATGGATACAACTTCTCGCTCTCCAAAACGCCACTCTAGAGGACCTATGTCTCCCAGATCTTTCTCGTCGTTGAAATAGTACTGATCATGCAGCAGCACATTCAGCCGCTTTCCCAAAAGCGAACGTGCGTTTTGTAGGTCTAGGGCAGCTCTTGTAGGGGATGGGGAGTGTCGGCTAGACATCGGGCACCTCATACAGGTGGGAAGAGAGGCAGATACTACACAAACGCCATTACGTCCGCTTCTGGCCGGTAGCGGCCCTTCTAAACGCAGCCTCTAGGTCGATGGCACCCGCCGCAATCATCACAGTCAGCTCCTGCCAAGGCGTTAATTGATGTAACACCTCTTCGCCATGTAACACGCATATCGGAAGACCAGACCCAGCCGTGTAACGCCATAAAAATATATTAAAATCATATAGTTAGATACTTATGCAACACGCGTAACACCGGTAACACGGTTTTTTCAGGGTAGCCCCCTAGCCCCTGTGGTATTGCTCCTTCAGCGAAGCGAGGTGGATCATGCTCTTGGCTTGGGTTCGATGGTGGGGACCCTGGAGAATTCTTCTAGGTACGGGGCATAGAACCCGCGCGTTCGTGTTAGCGGATGGATTTTTTAAGTTGGTTGACAGGTTGACGTGGTTGACACCCATCACCATGGTTGACGCCATGCAGGTGTTCACTTTCAGCAACAGATACAGCCACCTTTACCGAAGCTGTAACGATGGCCCTTTTTCTTCAAGATCCTTTCAATTTCAACGATTGAAATTTCAGTAACTTCCGGCACCTCCCACTAACTCGATCCCGCGGGTTTCTGACCCCGTGCCTTAAGGAAGCCCTCAGGGTCCCCGGCGCGTTTCAGCTACGCTCGCAAACCTCGCCTCGATACTCACCAACATCAGGTATCCGTGGCCGCGGCCGATATCGTCTCTGTCATTTGCCTGCCCTAAACACACCAGCATCTGGTGAGTCAGCAGGCGTTACCTAAGTGGAGACAGAGTGATGGGCCAAGTTAAAGAAGCAATGGACACCCTCACAGAAGGCGTCGGGCTGGCGAAAACGATTGCTCTGAAGGCTGCGAAGCGCCCATGGAGCAGGGTGACGCTGATGGCCGCGGTCGGTGTCCTTGTGATGGGGTCTTATTGTTTCTACCTGACGTTGTTGGTCGGTGAGTTCGGCAAGAATACAGACGACTTCTTTGCCGAATATCTGATGCAGCAACAGGACACCTTTGATCAGCGAGCACTGGACTACATCGAGATCTGCATAGATGCCCAGAAAAATAATGATTCGAACAAGGACTACTACTGCCAGGACGCCACTGCCTTTTACAAGGACGCCATCACGGATTTACGCAATAACAGGGCTGAAGAGAACATCCGGCGCGCTGCCTATAGCGCAATGAAGGTTGAGTTGGGGGCCAAGCTCCGCGCGAGCGTTATGGAGCGCGCGATAAAGAAAAGACCAAAACTCAATGACACCCTGAAATTTTTACTTAGCATCCAAGGTATGATTCTCTTCTGCACGATGGGTGCGATCGTCATGGGCGGTACCGCTTTTTACACTTATCGCTTGGCCCCGCCAGAACGATAGGCCAGCCAGCGAGCCGGAGCTTGTATCCCTACTTGTATCCCAAATTGTATAATCAGCCTGCAAGCCACGTATTATATGGAACCCGACAGTCTCCCTCGGGCGCCATCTTAAAAAAAGACCTTGAAATTCAAGGTCTTTTTTTCGCCTGTAGAAAAGTGCACTCCCCCTCTCCGCCCCCGTAAACACCGAAAAAACCGCCTCGCACAACGCCGCGAACGATCTCAACGATGACGCGGTCAATCAATAACATGAACGCCCCCCTCTACGGCTATGATCGTGCACCCAGCCTCAAGGAAGAACGCGTGCATCTCCCACCTCAACACAAACTCGCTCCCCTTTTGCCGGCCGATAACTGATCATGGCCCCCACCCTCGACTGCTGGAAGGTCCTCAACCTCCCCGTGCACGCTGACGAGCGTACTCTCAAACGCCAATACGCCAAGCTACTCAAGGTCACGCGCCCGGACGATGATCCCGTTGCTTTCCAACGCCTGCGCGAAGCCTACGAGCAGGTGCTGCATAGCGTGCGCAACGTAGCAGACACACCTGATCAGGCAGAGTATGTGGCGCCTAGCCTGGCGCGTTCCGCCCTGGAGCAAGCCTATGCGCTGCTGTCCGAATTCGATGACTCGCGTGCAGCTGAATATTGGGCCAAAGCCTTGGCCCATGGGTGCGCCGCCGAGTTCGAACAGTTGCTGTTCCAGCTTTGTGTCAATGCGCCGGATGAGCACTTGGCGCTGCTGACCTGGGGCGCGGAAGAGCGTCAATGGCTGACGCCTTGGCAACAGATCAACAGCGGCGGGTTTGCGCACCAGCGATTGGTCCTGGCCCTTACCACTGCGCTGTACGCCGACCTTGAGCAGTTGATGAAACCCGGCGAGCAAGCCTTCTTTTTCACGCACCTGGAGCGGGCCTGCCGGCAGGGCTGGTTGCTGGATTTTATCCATCGCCAGGCTTTGCAGGTGCATGTGCTCAACCTGTTCACAGTGCATCAGCACTGGTCAGCGCAATTGTTTCGCCAGGTGTGCCGACTGTTCGGCTGGGATGCTGAAGGGGCGTGTGTGCCCATCGAGCCGGCGCAGTGGCAGGCATTGAACCGGCGTTGCGAGCAGCACGCCTGGCTGGATGAGTTGGGTGAACTGGCGCGACAGCGTGCGCAGGCGCCCAGTCCCACGGCCAATGCAGCGGCGTTGTTCCTGATGTGTACGAAGCCCGCGCAGCAGGCAACGCTGACCGCCACGTTCGGCGAGGCAGACTGGCAGGCGTGCGAGCAGTTGTCGGCAGAATTTTCCACACGTTTCGCCGATCTGCTGGGGTTGTTCCCCAATCATGATCCGTGGTTCTGGCAGGCCATGATTGGGTATCGTCCGGTGCGCCATGGGGTAACACGGGCAGCCAGCGTACTCACCGCCTGCCTCGCGCTCAGGCAACTTGCCAGCGTGACCGATTGGGGTCCTTGGCTTTTGATGTTGCCGTTGTATGCATTGGGTGGTTACCTGATGGCGCAAGTCGGCAAATGGCTGCTGGACTACTGGGCCGCCCTGTCGGAAAGCCTGCATGACCTCGATCAACGCGTCAGCCGCTGGTGCGTCCGCCACCGGCTCCTCTCAGACCGTCGCCACTTGGTGATCCGTAACAGCGGTCCGCTGCTGGCACTGGCCTTGGTGATCTGGAATTGGCTGGGGTTGCTCGGGCTGGTCACGTATGTGGGCACTGGATTGATCGGCTTGTTGCGACCCGCGCGTGCCGTCGCTCGCGAACACGCGTATCGCTGGCAACGGCCATGGCAGGCGATCCAGCGAATTGCCGGCCTCAGTTGGCTGCAATGGATGTTCTGCATCGGGATGATCGGTGTCATCGCCTATGTGCAGCTTTATCGACCTGGCACCTGGCTGACGCAGGCACTGTGAACATGCACTACAGCGAGAAAAACCCACCCGCCAGCGCAGCGCAAATCGACACGACCGCTGGGCACCTGGCCTTGCCTACCGACGCTTGGATCCGCACGTTCTGGGCATTCAGTGACGGCGCAATGCTGGCGGACCTGGTGAAAATCCATGCAACCCACGAGATACTCGAACGTCAGCAAACGTATGAAATCGCCGAGTACTTTCCCGACCATGTACTGGTGGGCGACGACTCCGGAGGGCGCCTGATTTTACTGGAGCGCACCACGAGCCCGCGCTTTTACCTGCTGGACGCCGGATGCCCCTCCATCGACGATGCCGAGGTGTACTCGTCGCTGGAAGAATTGGTAGCAGCGGTCGTCGCGGGCGACTGAACCAATCAAGACAAAGGAGATGCCCATGACATTGCCACAGTTTACTTACCACCCCGACCCGGTCGGCAGCGGCTCGGTGCAACCGTCTAGCACCGTCTGCGTCTGTTGCAATCAGACGCGGGGCTACATATACGTGGGTCCGGTGTATGCCATCGAAGAGTACGAGGCCTGCATATGCCCGTGGTGCATTGTCGATGGCAGTGCCCACGAGCGCCTCGGTGCGACATTTGTCGACGAGGACAGTATCGGCCTGGACGGCGACGCCGGGCTAAGCGACGCGCAGGTCGCCGAAGTCAGCCAGCGTACGCCGGGTTTCAGCGGCTGGCAGCAGGAAGCGTGGTTCACCCACTGTAACGACGCAGGCCAATTCATCGGCAAGGCTGGTCGTGCAGAATTGCTGGCGCTGGGCGCCGAAGCGATCGCTGCGGTTCAGGACGCCACCGGATTGGAAGACGGTCCGCAGTGGCAGGCGTTCTTCGAGGCGCTGGATAAAGACCACGGTCCTACTGCGTACCTCTTCAGATGTCGCCATTGCGCCACGTTGGGCGCCTATCAGGACTGCCACTGACACACCGACATCCTTCAGCCCACCTGAATGCAGCGGTCGGTAGCCTTACTTGAGCAAGGCAATCACCGCGCAGACGACGGTGATCGCCAGCGCCGGCCATTGCATCGGCATGAAAAAGAAGTGGTGACGCACCCCGTCGGCATGTGGCTCTCGGTTCAGTACAAAACCCAGCACAGTGTTGATCGCTGAGCCCGCTCCAAAGCCGATCAACACCTGCATCAGCGAGGTGTCGCCGGGTTTGACGCTGGGATCCGGCCACAGCCACATCAACAGCAGCACCATGGCCAACGGTGTAAATAACGTCAACCAGCCTGCGCCGCGATAGATCATCTTTATTCCTTATTAATGATGCCAGTGGCTCAAGCCGACTCGCGTGCCTGCTCTTCAGCCGTAAATACTGCATCGAGTGTGTTGAGGAACACGTCGTGGCTCAGGATGCCGGTGGCGATGGTCGACAGGACGGGTTTGCCGCTTTCGTCCTTGATCACCACCTTTTCGGTCCAGGCGTTGAGGTCGACAGTGCGCAGCGACGACATCGGCACTTTACGCCCCTGGTATTCGAGGAAATCCTGGCTCACCACAATCGGCGTCGTAGTGACTTTGAGGAAGTTTCCGGAAACACGCTTGCCCCTGACCTGCCCAGAACCGATGCAGTTGAACGTGACCGCCCCGCCCGATGCCAGCGTCGCCATCACCGCCGGCAGGCGTGCTCGCACGTGCAGTTCACGAACCAATTGCTGGAAGTCGTGAAATCCCTTGAGGGTCTCGATCACTCGATGAAACGGCTCGGAAGCATTACGACGGTAGGCAACGTTAGTGATCAAGCCGGTCAGCACGGTCTGCCCGGAGCCGAACAGATACAGGTCGTCAATCTCCGCGAAAGCGGTGTATTCACGCTGATCGTTGATGATGCGCTCGATGCCGCGCTCATACACCTCGTAACGCGGCGCACGCAGTTTCTTGTGCCAGGCGTAGGCAGCAAATACCCCGATCCCGAGAACCACCAGTAAAGCACTGGTGGCGTAAATCAACGTGTGTGGGTTACTGAAGCTGAGGGCCATGCCACGGGACGTCTGGAGACTGACTGGCCCCTCATTGCCCGGCGGCAGGATCGTGCCCAGATACAACACAAATACGGCGAGCCCCAGCAATACAACTGCGAATATCAAGCTGAAAATCAGAAAGCCCTTGCCGTGGCGGAAACTGGCAATCAGCTCGCCGGTGACGGAAGGCGCTTGTGAGGGGGATGGCGGCATGGGGATTGCGTCCTTGTAATGGGGGAGCCGATGAGCCGTGCGCCCATCGGGGTGGGCGTGGCACGGCGGTTGGAGCATGGCTAATTAATATCGTTCCTTGTGCATGCGGGTTAATGGGCACGGGTTCACAAAATTCGCGGCGCTCCGTCTTTTTTTTCACGCACAGAACAGTGATCATCGCCCTCCCCCCAAAAAGCAGAGGCACCGAAACCATGGAATTGACGCTGGAAGCGGTTGCGCTCTTTGCACTGAAACTGGTGCACGAGACGGACGGCGGCAGCCCGGTTTTGCGGGATGACCTGGTGATGGATGGGTATGAGCGCGAAGTGTTTGGGCTGCTGGTGCGCCAGGGAAACCTGGCGGCTATTCAATCCAAGATAGCGGACTGTGTTGACCAGGCACTTGAGGCATTGGGCGGCGCCAATACGGTGATGGGTCGCGAACTGCAACGGTTGGCGGCTGATGTGCAAAGCGTGGGTCAGCTTGATGAACTGCCGGCACCGCTGAATGCCCTCAAGGATTACCTTAAGGACATCCAATAAAGCAACCTAGCGCCGCCCTTCAACCGCCATCCGCACCGCCAGCCCCATCAGCACCGAGCCCATCAGCCAGCGCTGCACCACCTGCCAACCCGGCCGGGTGACGAAAAACACCGCGATGGAGCCCGCCATCGTGGCAATCACCGCGTTGACGCTCACGCTGATGAAGATCTGCGTAAAGCCCAGCACCAAGGATTGCGCCAGCACACTGCCATGGCCGTTCGGATCGATGAACTGCGGCAGCAGCGAGAGATACATCACCGCCACCTTGGGGTTCAGCAGGTTGGTCACCAGGCCCATGGTGAACAGCTTGCGCGGGCTGTCCTGGGGCAGGCTCTGCACTTGGAACGGCGAACGACCACCCGGTTTGATCGCCTGCCACGCCAGGTAAACCAGGTAAAGCGCACCGCCGAAGCGCAAGGCGTCGTAGGCAAAAGGCACTGCCATCACCAAGGCCGTTATCCCCAATGCCGCGCACAACATGTACACCACAAACCCCAGCGCCACGCCGCCCAGCGAGATAAACCCCGCCGTTCGTCCCTGGCAGATCGACCGAGAAATCAGGTAAATCATGTTCGGGCCGGGCGTCAGCACCATGCCGAGTGAAATCAGCGCATAGGCCAGCCAGCTGGACAGTTCAGGCATCCTTCGGCTCCTGGGGTATTGTTCTGTCGACGTGAAACATTTGGCCAACGTTGCAGGGTTGGACGCCATGGTAGGGCGTTCAAAATGCGCGCGTTAGATACAGATCCGCGAGCAAAACGTCATACACCCACGGCACTACTCATCTAAGGACCGGCCCATGATCGACTTCAACAACAAAGGTTTCTTCAAGCTCAAGCAAAACAACGAATACGCCGAACGCGTCTCGGCCCTGCTGCTCGACGGTGAAGAAGTGATCGACGCCTACAAGGCCATGCGCGACGGCGTGGTGTTCACCACCAAGCGCATCATCGCGGTCAACGTGCAGGGGATTACCGGCAGCAAGAAGGACTTCACGTCGCTGCCGTATAAAAACATCGTCGCGTATTCGGTGGAGACATCCGGGACGTTTGACCTGGACTCGGAGTTGGAGATTTACTTTTCGTCGCTGGGGAAAGTGAGGTTTGAGTTCACGGGGAAGACGTCGATCGTGGAAATCTCGCGATTGATTTCCAAGCATCTGCTGGGCTGATCCGCGGACAAAAAAAGACCTTGGCGTCCCAAGGTCTTCTTCATTGCTCACGCCAAGGAAGGCAGCTACGCAGTGGTGGGCCTGCTGGCGCGCTACAAAATCAACAAGCCCTGAGTGCATCGGTCACTGAATAACGTGTTCGACCGCCAGTATTCCAGCGGGTATGGGCGATACAACAGCTGCTTCAGCGGTGACCCACGCCATCTGATGGTGGGGCTCAAGTATCAGTGCCGAGGGCCGCTGGTAAGCCGCTGAACTTTCCCACGCCACTCATCGAACAAAGCGCATATCAGGCGCTGATTCGCCTCCGTAGGCTCACTTACTCGCACAAGGAAGTGAGCCGCTCATGTCAGAACGCTTTTATCCCCCCACCGAAGCAGAGCAACTCAAACAGCGCATCCTGATTCCGCAGCCATTGCGTGTGCCGTATTCGCCGACGGTTGATTTTTTCGAGCCAACCCCTGCCCCGGTACCCACGCTGGCCAAACCTTGCGGCTGCGTTTTCATCAAGCCCTGCCAACTGCCTGACGGCGTTACCCATTACTTCAACCCAGCTGGGTATGTCCCGTTGGAGTTGGTCACGGTAAGCGACGGGGGCCGGGGAAAGATGAAAGACGTATAGAGAAGTAAGTGGAGCGTTTGTTATGACAATGAAAATACGGCTGCAATGGTTCAACAAACAAACAGCAAATCTGGAGGCAGCTGAATACTCAGCAGACTTTGAGGAAGACGACAGCATTCTTAACGAACTCGATTTACACGAGGAACCACAAATCTACTCTGGAGGAATTGACATTCTCCCAAGTTGGATAGCGATTCTTCAGCCACATTTCCGGCGGGCGATAGAGCCAGATCTTTTCGACTTCCAAGTTTCTTTTCACTACCAGGGCATATGGCCACCACCCCCAAAGCAATCGAACAAGGAATCTTGATGCAATGAGACCTCCCCAGCAAAAGCCCCCCCTCTACCGCTCAGTCAACACCCGAACCCACGGCGTGCGCCACGGCAGTTGTCGCGCCTACCGGTACGAGCGGCACACTAAAAGCGAAAAAGACAAACGATCAAACCGCGGTTCGATGCACAGCCATCAACGACACGGTTTTGATTACACTCCGCTGTTCCGGTTTCTCCTATCCAAAGTGGGCCACCCGTGGGATGAGGTTTTCAGTGAAGCCAAAGCCCGCTTGGATCGCCCAGAGCCCATCTTCTGGATGGTTGCGATGCATGAAAGCGACAAGGAGGAGTCCGTGAGAACGGATGAAAACAGCTACTACAGCGGCTTGTGGGTCGACGAAGCGGGCCTGCTGCAAAAGGTCAATCCAATGCTGACGCCCGAGCAGATGGGGCCCTTCTCCGACTACGACACCCACACCTTCAACGGTGTGGTATTCGCACAGTTTTCAGCACGCAAACGGTGGGCAAAACCCACCGTTTAATCAACTTCGCTTAGCCCTCTTTCGCCTCACTCCCTTCACCTCCAATCAACACCCGATTCGCCGGATCCGTAATATCAAACACCTGCTGGGCACACGCCGCACTATTGAGCCTGAACTGGAACTCAACCAGATACACCTTGGCCTTTTCCGGGCTGAACGTGCTCATCACCGGGCCGCAGCTGTAGTAAGCGCCGTTGCCCTGGCTTCTCGCTGAACTGGAGACGGTGAGTTTCTTGCCTGGATCCGCTTGGAGTTCCAGCTGCGGAAAACGCTTGAACCCGGCGCTGGCGACGGTCTGGTTGAGCTTGGCGATCCAGTTGAAGACTTTGCCTTCGCCGGTGTCCATGACGGTGCCGAGGGTTTCCAGGCGCTGGTCGGGGTCGCCTTCGCGGCGCACGGCGAATTCGACAGGGTTGGTGCCACCGCTGGCCTTCATGATGACCTTGGCATGATCCGCATCCACGGCCACGGTTTTCTGGCGCAGTTGGATACCGTCCTTGAGCAGGCTGGGCGATGAGTCGCGTTGGTTGGATTGGCAGGCGCCCAAGGCCAGGGCGAGGGAGAGCAGCGCGATTCGCTTCACGGGAGGATGTCCTTATCAAGGTGAGAGTGAGTGATGACTGGACCCGAGTTTAAACGGATTGTTCCGCACTGAAACGGCGAGCTGTCACACTTCGGGAAGGCGGCGATGCAAATGCGCAGGTCTGGCAGGCATACCGAGGTGATCCTTTCGCAGCCTCGCTAAAGCTCGACAACTCCCACAGGTGAGCTTCATCGCGCCGGATATTGCGATCACCCAGGGGATTGAAATAAGGGCGACACCGCCAATCCCCTGTAGGAGTTGTCGAGCCTTAGCGAGGCTGCGAAAGCGGTGTGCCAGGCGCATAAAAATGCCAGCAATGCCACCGCCTTCGCAGCCTCGCTAAAGCTCGACAGCTTGCTCCCACAGGTGAGCTTCATTGCGTCAGATATTGCGATCCCCCAGGGGATTGAAATAAGGGCGACACCGCCAATCCCCTGTGGGAGTTGTCGAGCCTTAGCGAGGCTGCGAAAGCGGTGCATCAGCGCACCCTGAACACCAGCCGCGCACATAACCCGCCTTGCTCCAGGTTATGCAATGCCAGGCGGCAGCCGATCTTGCCGACGATCATCTCGACAATCGCCAATCCCAGCCCCGCACCGTTGGCATTGCCGCGGCTGTAAAAGCGTTCGAACAGGCGCGCCAACTCCGTCTCGTCGATCCCTGGCCCCTCATCCTCCACGCTCAGGCAATCGGCGCCAATCACCACTTTTACTTCGCTGCCCGCAGGGGAAAAGTTCAGCGCGTTGGTCACCAGGTTTTGCAGGGCGATGGCCAGTGCCACCGGCTCGGTTTCGACCCAGCACTCTTCATTACCTTCGAGCACCAGCTCCACGCCGCGCTCCATGGCCAGCGGGGTCAGTTCGGCGAGTTCTTCGCGCACCAGTTCGGTGAGTTGCACGGGGATGCGCTTGGGGTTGTTCAACTGCGGTTCGATGCGCGCCATGGTCAGCAGCTGGCTGCCAATACGGGTGGCGCGGTCGACGCCATTGACCAGGAAATCCAGGGCCTCGCGCTGTTGCTCCGGGGTCGCGGCGCTTTGCGCGTTCTGGGCGTGGATACGCAGGATCGCCAAGGGTGTACGCAGTTCATGGGCGGCATCGGCGATGAAGCGGCGCTCGCGCTCGAGCAGGTCGTCCACTTGGACCAGCAGTCGGTTGAGTGCGGTTTGCATGGGCTCAAGGTCAGTCGGCAGGGGCTTGAGGTGCAGCGGTTGCAAGGTGTCGGTATTGCGCCCACGAATCGACAAGACCATCGCGCGCAGCGGTTTGAGGCCCCAGCCGATCACCAGCCAGATCAACAATGTCAGCAGCGGCACGCCGATCAATGTGGGCCACAGCGTGTGGCGCACGATGCGCTGGATCAGGTCCTGGCGAATGTCGTCGCGCTCGCCCACCCAGATCAGCAAGCCCTGTTGCGGATCGGCGAGCAGGAAAGCGCACCAGTCGTTGCCGTTGTCGAGGATGTCGTGGGAACCGAATGTGGTCGGCGGCGCTGCAAGGATCGGCGCTTCGGCGGAGCGCACCAGCAACTGGCCGTCAGTGCGCCATACCTGGAAGGTCAACCGGGTTTCATAAGGATGGGCGACGCCCTCCACGCCGACGCGGCTCATGGCCTGGTCAAACGCCTCGTACAACCGGTCCCAGTCCGCTTCGCCGGGATCGCGCTGGCGCAAGACACCTTGCAGCAGGCGCGCACTCTGGGCGAGCTGGGCGTCATAGACCTCTTCGATTTCGTGGTGGCTGTCGCGTAATACCAGCCAACTGATCAGGGCGTCACCTGCCAATATCAGCAGCAAGACGGGGATGAGGATGCGCGCGCGAACCGAGCTCATGGTTTGAGCACCAGCACATAGCCGACACCGCGCACAGTGCGGATCAGTTCGGTGGAGAGCTTTTTACGCAGGTTGTGAATCAGCACTTCCAGGGTGTTGCTCTCGACGCGGTCCTGCCAGCCATACAACGCGCGGGACAGCCGCTCGCGCGTCACCACCTTGCCGGGTCGCACCATCAGTTGGTGCAGCAGTTGGTATTCCATCGGTGTGACGATGATGTCTTCGTCCAGGTAGCGCACTTGCTGGGTGGCCGGGTCGAGGTGAATGCCAGCATGCTCCAGCATCGGTTGCGCACGCCCCTGGCTGCGGCGCAACAGGGCACGCACGCGGGCCTTGAGTTCTTCTACGTCGAAGGGTTTGACCAGGTAGTCGTCGGCGCCGGCGTCCAGCCCGGCGATGCGTTCGGCGGTGCCGTCGCGGGCGGTGAGGATCAGCACCGGCACGTCGTGCTGCTCGGCGCGCAGTTGCTGCAACAGGTCGAGGCCGTCGAGGCGCGGCAGGCCGAGGTCGAGCAGCAGCAAATCGAAGTTCTCCGTGTGCAGCGCATGCAGGGCCGCGACGCCATCCTGCAGCCAATCGAGGGTATAGCCCTCGGCGCCCAACGCCACCCGAATCCCCTGGCCGAGGGCACGATCATCTTCGACAAGGAGCAGGCGCATAGCAGAATCTCTGTAGGAATCGGCGGCATCATGCCGGGTTATGACACGGGGCATTTCGGCAAAGATGTTACGGCTCGTTGCCAACTAAGGTTGCGCTAAGGTTGGTTTTGCACTGTGAAACCTCCCACTTCTGCTGAGAGCTTTTCCATGCGCAAAATTCTCCTGCTGTCCCTGATTATCGCCAGCCCCTTTGCCATCGCCGGCCCGCAGTGCACCACCGCCGAGCGCTCGCAATGGCAAGACGAGAAAGCCTTCCAGGACAAGCTCAAGGCCGAAGGCTACACAATCAGCAAGTTCAAGGTCACCGACGGCAACTGCTACGAGATCTACGGCTTCGACAAAGACAAGCGCAAAGTCGAGATCTACCACGACCCGGTCACCGGCAAAGCCGTGAAGACTGAGATCAAAGGCTGATGCCAGGCGAATCCCTGCGCCTGTGGGACCCGTTGGTGAGGCTGTTTCATGTGTCGATCGCCGGGGTCTTTGTCGCCAATTACTTCTTCAATGAAGCGGGCGATGACTGGCATGTCTGGCTGGGCTACTACGCCATGGCCTGGCTGCTGGTCCGGCTGGCGTGGGGATTTGTCGGACCGCGCAGTGCGCGTTGGACGGACTTTTGGCCTACGCCGAAACGACTGGGTGCCCACGCGCGCTCGCTGCTCAACCGCCGCCCGCTGCACCGGTTGGGTCATTCGCCCATTGGTGCGCTGGTGATGCTGTTGATGTTGCTGGCCTTGCTGACCCTCGGCGTCAGCGGCTTCCTGATGCAGGAAGTCGATGCGCTATGGGGTGCCGATTGGCCCCAGCAAATCCACGAGACGGCCGCCAATGTGCTTCTTGGCCTGGTCTGCGTGCATGTGCTGGCCGCGCTGTTTGAAAGTATCCAGGTGCGGGACAACCTGCCGTTATCGATGCTCACCGGTCGCAGGAAGCGCCTGCCGGATGAGCGTGCGCAGTAATCCTTTTGCCGACAGGTTCCCTATGCGCTCCGCCTTATTGATTTGCAGCCTGCTGGCCGTATTCTTCGCGGCCTGGCAAAGCCATCCGCCCCATGTGCTGGCACCGTTTGCCGAGACCAGCCCGCCCCCCGCGAAAGTGGCGGCGCCGGCGCAATACACCAGCCGCTTCGTGTCCACCCAACTCACTGACTTTGTGCATTCCTCGTCCGTCACCGCCCTGCCCGGCGGCGATTTGATGGCGGTGTGGTTTGCCGGCTCCCGCGAAGGCGCGGCCGATGTGCAGGTGCGTACCGCGCGCTTTGATGCGCGCAGCGGCGAGTGGGGGGCCGAGCAGGTGCTGGCCACGCGGGAAAGCACTCGCGACGGCACCCAGCGCTATATCCGCAAGCTGGGCAACCCGGTCATCGCTCTCGGGCCGGATAAACGCCTGTGGATGTTTTACGTATCGGTGTCAGTCGGTGGCTGGGCCGCCAGTGCGATCAATCTGATGGTCTCGGAGGACTTCGGCGCCAGTTGGTCGGCGCCAAGGCAGTTGGTGACCTCACCGTTCTTCAATATCAGCACCCTGGTGCGCGCCGCCCCGGTGTTCCATGCCGACGGCTCGATCGGTCTGCCGGTGTACCACGAGTTCATGGGCAAGTTTGCCGAGTACCTGTACTTGAGTGCCGATGGCGCAGTGATCGACAAATTTCGCATCAGTCGCGGCAAACACTCGCTGCAACCGACCATCGTGCCGCTGGACGGCAAGCGCGCCGTAGCGATGTTGCGCTACGCCGGCGACACCCATCACCGGGTCCTGGCCAGCCGCACCGAAGACGCCGGCCAGACCTGGAGCGAGCCGTACCCGCTGGAGCCGGCTAATCCCAACTCGTCGCTGGCTGCGGTGGGCACGGTGGACGATGGGTTGCTGGTGGCCCTGAACGACCTGGAGGATGGCCGTTTCAAACTCAGCCTCTACGGCACCGACGCCCAGCTCAGCCAATGGCGCACCGTGGTGCAACTGGATGAGTCGCCGGACCCGCTCGGCCAACCGTTCTCCCCCGAAGCCTATAAGGCGATCATCGGCGAAGGCTTCCGCGCCTCCAGCGGCGCCCGGCGCCTGCCGCTGGAGCAGCGCTTTCTCAGCAACCTCGACTACCGCGTGTGCAAACCCCAAGGCTGCGATTTCGAATACGAATACCCGTACTTCAGCCGCAGCCCGGACGGCATGTACCACCTGGTGTACTCGTGGAATAACACCTTTATCAAACATGTCAGCTTCAACGAAGCCTGGCTGGCGGAGCGTCTCTGATGGTTTCGATGTGGCAGGCGCATTTGAGTTTTGTACTGCTGGGCTTTGTGTTGCTGTGCGCGCTGCGCTTCACCGCCCCCTGGCGTCCGTGGCTGCTGCCGGTGCTGGTGGCGGTGAGTTTTATCCCTATCAACGAGCTGCCGCTGGCGGCGTACGTGCGCAGTTTTACCGATGACCTGGCGATCAGCACCCTGGTGTTGTTGGCGTGGGTGGGCTTGAGTCGCGTGGGCGTGGTACAGCCGCTCAACCGGCAGCACCACGTGCAAATGTTGCTGCTGTTTGGCCTGCTGAGCCTGGTGCTATACCCGGCCACGCTGGGCCTGACGTATTTCGATCCCTACCGCTGGGGCTTCAATCCGCGGCCGATGATTGTGCTGGTGGGCGCGGCCGCGCTGTTGATGCTGTGGCTGCGCAATGCGCTGGCGGTGTGGATGTTGGCGGTGGGCACCCTGGCGTTCGCGCTGCGGCTCAAGGCTTCGGAAAACTACTGGGACTATCTGGTGGATCCGCTCTTGGCGGGCTACTGCGTCGTGGCTGGATTAATGCAACTCAACCTGTGGGAGCGGGCTTGCTCGCGAATGCGCAGTGTCAGGCAGCATCTCTGGCACTGAACCACCGCGTTCGCGAGCACGCCCACTCCCACATTTGATCTGTGGTGTTGTTGAGAAGAGGGAAACTAATGGGTGCGTTGCAATCACGCCGCCTGCGCTACGGCGTGGGCGCGATTGGATTGGTATTTGCGTTGCTGGCCGCCTTGCGGCTGATATTCGTGCTGGCGTTTTCCGGGCTCGCCCTGGACACCCCGGCGTTGCTGGAAACCGTTGGCATCGGCCTGCGGTTCGACCTGCGCCTGGCGGTGCTGTTGCTGCTGCCGCTGGCGGTGCTGGCCTGGCTGCCACGCTGGAACCTCACCACCCTGCCGGCCCTGCGCTGGCTGGCGCGGGGTTACCTGGTGATCGCACTGGCCGGGGTCGGCCTGGTGTACATCATCGACTTCGGCCACTACGCCTACCTGGGCGTGCGCATCAACGCGACGGTGTTGCGTTACCTGCAAGACGCGCAGATTTCACAACAGATGGTGTGGGAAACCTACCCGGTGCTGTGGATAACCGCCTGCTGGCTGGCGGCGGTAGCACTGTGGGTGTGGGCGTTGATCTGCCTGGAGCGGCTGACCCTGGATCGCCAGCCCACGCCCACGCGCAAATGGGCGCTGGCCTCGGTCTCGGTGATCGGCCTGGTCGCCGTGCTGCTGGCCCTGCTCGGCCGCGTCGCCAACCTCAACCTGGAGAACCCAGTGCCGTTGCGCTGGAGCGATGCATTCTTTTCCGGCAACAGCCAGGTGGCCGCCGTGGGCCTGAACCCGGTGCTGTTTTTGTATGACACGCTCAAGGTCGGCCAGTCACAGTTCGATGAAGCCCAGGTGCGCGAACATTACCCGCAAGTCGCCACGTACCTTGGTGTTGACCAGCCGGATGCGCAGCAACTGAACTTCATCCGCGAGCAACCCGTGCAGCCGTATCGACTGGCCGGCGAGCGCGCGCCGAACGTGATCTTCGTGATGCTCGAATCCCTCGGCACCAGCGCCGTGGGAGCCTACGGCAACCCGCTCAACCCGACGCCGAACCTGGACCAGTTGGCCACGCAAAGCTGGTTCTTCAAGCACTTCTATGTGCCCGTCACCGGCACCGCCAAGACCGTGTGGGCGAGCATCACCGGCGTGCCGGATGTGACCCGCCAGGAAACGGCCACCCGCAACCCGCTGATCACGCGCCAACACACTGTGATCAACGCGTTCCAGGGCTACCAGAAGTTCTACCTGATCGGCGGCAATGCCGGTTGGGCGAATATCAACGCGCTGATCCGCCAGAGCATCGACGGCGTGCAACTCTATGACGAAAGCCACTGGCGTTCGCCGCGGGTGGACGTGTGGGGCATCTCCGACCTGGACCTGTTCAAGGAAGGCGACCAGCTGTTGCGCAGCGTGCCCAAGGACCAGCCGTTCTTTGCCTACGTGCAAACCTCCGGCAACCATCGGCCGTTCACCATTCCCCGCCTCAACGACGGTTTCCAGGTCAAGGACGTGACCCTGGAACAGGTGCAGGCCGCCGGTTCGCGCAGCGTCGAGCAATACAATGCGGTGCGCCTGCTGGACTACAACATCGGCCGCTTGATGGAAATCGCCAAGGCCGGTGGTTGGTACGACAACAGCATTTTCGTGTTCTTCGGCGACCACAACACGCGCATCAGCCAGATCCCACACATGGCCCCGGCCTTCGAACAACTGGGCCTGGAAAGCAACAACGTGCCGCTGCTGATCCACGCCCCCGGCCTGCAACCGCGCGTCATAGAAGAGGCGGTGGGCCTGGCGGACCTGCTGCCGACGGTGGCCGGCATGGCGGGCATACCCTTTCGCAACGGCGCCATGGGCCGGGACATCCAGCAACCGGCGCCGGAGGGCGAGCGCGTGGTGCCGCTGGTCTTGCAGGAGGGCACGTTCCCGATCATCGGCGGCGTGACCAAGGACTTTTTACTGCAGATGCAGCATGACGGCAGCTCACCGACCCTGCATGACCTGGCCTCACCCACTCCGCGCGAGGACGTCGCCGCGCAGCATCCCCAGGAGTTTCAACGTCTGCGGACGCTCACGCAGGGGCTGCATGAGAGCGCGCGGTTGATGCTGTTCCGGAATGTGCGGGAGTGACTATTTATCCTGGAAGGTTTCCAGGTAGGCGAGGATGTTTTCGATTTTTTCCGGGTCGCTGATGCCCCAGAAGATCATCCGCGTGCCACTCACCACCTTCTTCGGTGCCTCGATGTAGGCGGCGAGCTTGTCGCGGGTCCAGACCACGCCGGAGTTCTTCATCGCGTCGGAGTACTGGTAATCGGTGGTGGTGCCGGCGGGTCGGCCGATGATGCCGTTGAGTTCCGGCCCAAAGCCACCGCGCGCACCTTCGCCTATGCTGTGGCAGCCGCCGCAGGTCTTGCTGAAGAGCTTGCCACCCGCCTCGACATCGCCTGCGGCAAGGGCCGAGCCGCTGTTGAGGATCAGGGCGAGGATGAACAAGGCGTACTTCATGGTGGACTCCACAGCGGGTGATAACGGCAATTATGCCTGTTTGTCAGGAACGCATGCCCATCCAGATCACCGCTTCAGTCCATGCCGTGACCACCGGCGCCAGCGCACGGAACCATGGGTCCTGCGCATCAATCTGCGCGGCCGAGTGGTCGTGGTGGTGCTGTTCCTCGTCGACAATCGAGGCAATGGCGGCCACGGCCAGCGGATCAATGTCACGCAGCGTGTGCAGTTGGTGCGCCAGGTGCTTGAGCACGACACTTTCGACGGCGACCGTCGTGGCGACAATAGCCTTGCGCCCACAGACGCCGGTGATCAACCCCAACGCCAGCCCGCCCAGCCCACACAGCCAGTAACTGCGGCAGCGACGATAGCCGCGCCGCTGCAACTCGACCTGGAATACCGCGCGGTGGCGACGCTCGTGAGAAAGAAACGCTTGCAACTCGGCCACCATGCCGGGCGCGAACACGCGGGCCATGAACAATTGGCCGCTGTAGATGCAGATCGCGCCATGCTCGCCGGCGTGGTCGACTTTGATCATGCGGTTGCCCAGGTCCGGGTCGATCAAGGAGGCAGCGGGAGCGTTCACGGTTGACGGCCTTGTGTGTGCGCCGGTGAGAACCGGACCGGTCAGGATGGCAGAGCGCCGGTATCGTGCAGCACACCCACTCAAATGCGCAAGCCAGACCCTCCAAGTGACCACCCATCGCCTTATAAACATCCAATCGAACCTATCCGCGCCTGCCCCACTCCACCTTACTGGACCCTGATGGTGGAGTAAGGATCATGGCTCAGCCATCGATTTTAGTGCTGGAAGACGACGAGATCATTCGTTCGTTAATGGTGGATGTGCTGGAGGATTTCGGGGCGGTGGTAACGTCGTTTCCTTCGGCGGATGAGGGGATGATTTACCTGGAACGGGGCGATGATCCGGTGGACCTGATCGTCAGCGATGTGCAAATGCCGGGGCTACTCAATGGCTACGACCTGAGCCGGGTTGTCGCGCATCGGTGGCCGAGCGTGCCGGTGCTGCTGACGTCTGGCAATACCAAACTGGCCGAGCAGTTGGGCGGTTCCGTACGGTTCCTGCCCAAGCCGTGGAGCACTGAGCATTTGCTGGAGTGTGTGCAAACCGCCTTGACCCAGCAGGGCTCGTCCTTGCATTGATAGCATGGCGATATCACCCGGACCGAACTTCACATGGGTCCGTGTGGTCATTGAAGAGCAGGGAGCGACTTTTCTGATCCGCTGGTCAGCCTTTTCGCCTTGTGCGTTCAGTTGATCGCCATGAATTGTGTAGAATCGTCGCCCATTTCCAAGCGTCATTCATGGCCGAGAGGCCCACACTTCGAGCTCATTGAATGCATTCACCGGCCCATGACGTTAGTGCGCCCTCATTGCTGGAAGCGTTGCGTGAAGGCACCGGCCTGTTGCACGTGGCGCTGGAAAAACGCCTGCCGTTTTTCTCCGAGCGCCTGGATGCCAGCTGGTATCAGCGCCTGGTCCGGGCGTATTACGGTTTTTATGCGCCGATCGAAGCGTCGCTGTACGACCGAGATTTGATTCCCGTGGGCTACGACCAGGCATTGCGTGTGAAAACGCCGACCCTGGTGAACGATCTTAACGCCCTCGGCGTGAGTGACGCCGCTATTCATGCCCTGCCCCGCTGCGCCCATCTGCCCCGCCTCGACACGCCCGCCGCCTGCCTCGGTGCCCTCTATGTGCTGGAAGGCGCGACCTTGGGCGGCCAGGTATTGCGCCGCGAAATGGCCCAGCGCCTGGACGTGAATGCGGACAACGGCGGTGCGTTTCTCAATGTTTACGGTGCCGACACCGGTCGACGCTGGAGGGATTTCCTCGATTACCTGGGCCACATGCCGCTGGACGCCAAGGCCAGACAGCACGCGGTGGATGCGGCCCGTTCGACGTTCAACTGCTTTGAGCAATGGCTCGACAGCCAGGAGGTACTGCTATGAAACCCGAAGATTTTGAAGAGCTGCTTGCCAACTGTGCCGACGAGCCGATCCGCTTCCCGGGTGCGATCCAGCCCCACGGCGTGCTGCTGACCTTGTCGGAGCCGGACCTGCGCATCATCCAGGTCAGCGCCAACGTCGCCGCCCTGTTCGGCCACGCACCCGAGGCCCTGCTGGGCCAGCCGCTGCACACGCTGATCGGGGCCGAACACGCCCAGGCCGTGCAAACCGTGGCTGCGCAAAACAGCTTTTTCGATGCCCCGCCGCTGCATGTCAGCCTCAACGGCGCCGAGTTCGAAGGCCTGCTGCACCGCCATCAGGACGTGCTGGTGCTGGAGTTCGAACCGCGGCTCAAAGACTTCCGCCCACGCGCGCTGAATGGTCGCACCAGTGACCTGGGCAAAATGCTGCAACGTTTGCAGTCGGCGAAAACCCTGCAGGCGCTGTACGAAATCAGCGTGACCGAAATCCAGGCCATGACCGGTTACGACCGCGTGCTGATCTATCGCTTCGAAGACGAAGGCCACGGCCAGGTGATTGCCGAAGCGTCGGCCCCGTCCATGGAGCTGTTCAACGGGCTGTTCTTCCCCGCGTCCGACATCCCCGAGCAGGCCCGCGAGCTGTACCGCACCAACTGGCTGCGCATCATCCCGAACGCGGCCTACGAGCCGGTGCCGTTGTTGCCCAAACTGCGCCCGGACACCGGCCAGCCGCTGGACTTGAGCTTCGCCACCCTGCGCAGCGTGTCGCCGATTCACTGCCAGTACATGCAGAACATGGGCGTGCTGTCGTCCATGAGCATCTCGCTGATGAAGGGTGACAAGCTGTGGGGCCTGATCAGCTGCGGCAACCGCGAGCCACTGCTGGTGCCCAACGACCTGCGCACCGCCTGCCAGACCATCGGCCAAGTCTTGTCGTTGCAGATCAGCGCCATGGAAGCCCTGGACCTGAGCCGTCAGCGAGAAGAGAAAGTCGAGGCCCTGGCGCTGCTGGACCAGGCGATGAAAGCTTCGCAAGACAACGTGTTCGACGGGCTCGCCCAACGCGGCCAGTTGCTGATGGACCTGACCCTCGCCGGCGGCGTGGCGATCATCGAAGACAAACAATTGCACCGCTACGGTAACTGCCCGGAACCGGCGCAGATCCGTGCCTTGCACAAGTGGCTGCAGGACAGCGGCGAGGCGGTATTTTCCAGCCATAACCTGGTGTCGGTGTACCCGCCGGCTGCCGAGTTCCAGCAGGTGGCCAGCGGCGTGTTGGCCATGAGCCTGCCCAAGCCGGTGGACAATGGCGTGATGTGGTTCCGCCCGGAGGTGAAGGAAAACATCAACTGGAGCGGCGACCCGAAAAAGCCCCTCGACCTGGAAAACTCCGACGCCGGCCTGCGCCTTCGCCCACGTACTTCATTTGAAATCTGGAAAGTCGAAATGGCCGGCATCTCCACCAAGTGGAGCCATGGCGACCGCTTCGCCGCCAACGACCTGCGCCGCTCGGCTCTGGAAAACGACCTGGCCCGCCAGGTACTGCGCGAGCAACAAGCCGTGCGCGCCCGCGATGAACTGGTGGCGGTGGTGTCCCACGACCTGCGTAACCCGATGACCGTAATCTCGATGCTGTGCGGCATGATGCAAAAGGCCTTCAGCTCCGATGGCCCACACACCTCACGGCGCATTTCCTCGGCCATCGACACCATGCAACAGGCCGCCGGGCGCATGAATGTGCTGCTGGAAGACTTGCTCGACACCTCGAAAATCGAGGCCGGGCGCTACGTGGTCAAGCCGGTGGCGCTGGATGTCAGCCAGATGTTCGAAGAGGCCTACTCCCTGCTTGCCCCGCTGGCGATGGAGAAAGGCATCGACCTGTCGTTCAACACCGAGCCCGGCCTGCAGATCAATGCCGACCCGGAGCGGCTGTTCCAGGTCCTGTCGAACCTGATTGGCAATGCCATCAAGTTCACCCCGCGCCAGGGCAATATCGGTATCAGCGCCATGAGCAATGGCGAGGAAATCGTGTTTTCGGTGCGTGACTCGGGCGAAGGCATTGCGCCGGAACAACTGCCCCACGTGTTCGATCGCTACTGGACCCAGGCGGAAAACAACCCCACCGGCAGCGGCCTGGGGCTGTACATCACCCAAGGTATCGTGCAGGCCCATGGCGGCAAGATCGTCGCCGAGAGTGAATTGGGGCGTGGCAGTGAGTTCCGCTTCACCGTGCCAAAGGTGATGGAAGAGTCGCATACCTGACACGCCTCCCGCCCTGGCGCTCTGCCAGGGTCAGGGTGCCGCGCGGATTACTACAGCGCGTTACGTAAAGGCGTCGCACACACCTGCGCGGCGTTTGGGCTGCACGCCAGGGAGGCCGCGACTTCGCCCGAAGCGGGCGGCTGCGCCGAAGGCCGCGTCGATGATTTCCAGCCGCGATCCGTCACATGTTGCGGCGAGGCGTTTATAGCGCGGTTGCCGTCCCCCTCTGTAGGTTTGGCTCAGCTTCACTAAGCGGTGAGGCTTACCACTGACAGAGGACCACCTCCATGATAAGTACCCTCAATCACTCGTTGAACATGCCTATTGCATCTGTGGCTCAGCAGGATGAAGTCACGCGCTCTCGCAACAAGCGCAGCATCGAGCAGACCCACCAACACGCCTCCTCCATTGCATCCGATGGCCCGGCCGCGAACGACAGGCGCAGGAGCACCGGCACCAGCACGCTGGACAGCCTGGGCGGCGGTCGACTGCTCTAACCGGGCATGTGAAGGGCTGTGCACGGCCCTTCATACCCTCGCCTTAACAAAACACTGACATTCAATGCGCTAGAGTTTTCGGCCGACCCCGCCTGGAGCCCTTCCCTGCATGCTGCCACCCGACACATTGCCCGCCGTACTCGCCGGCCCCCTGCTACGCCGCCTGGAACCCCAGCGGTTGGTGCTGTGGCTGATGGGCACCCGGGAGCTGGTACTGACCCTGACGCTGCACATCGCCGGGCAGACCCGTAGCATCGTGCTGGATCAGGGCCAATGCCAAACCGTTGCGGTGGGGCATGACGCCGTCATCCACTTGATCGACGTGCCGCTGGATGACGCCCTGCCCCAGGATGAGGTCATTGGCTATGACCTGTTGATCGACAGCCTCGGCATCGCCGAGTGGGCGCCACACCTGCTGTACGCCGACGCCCAATACCCCAGTTTTGTGCTGCACAGCCGTATTCATCAGTTGGTCCATGGCTCGTGCCGCAAACCACACCATCACGCGGCCGAAGGCCTGCTGTGCGTCGACCGCCTGCTGGCCGAAGCCCACCTGCCCGAGCAGCGCCCGGCCCTGCTGATGATGAGCGGCGACCAGGTGTACGCGGACGATGTCGCCGGGCCCATGCTGCGGGCGATCCATGGGTTGATCGCGCGCCTGGGCCTGTTCGATGAATACCTGGAAGGAGCGGTGATAGACGACAGCGCCAGCCTCTACGGGCATCGCGCCAGCTACTACCACCGTGCCGACCTGCTCCCGGCGCTGGACAGCAATGAAACCCTGCGCGAGCGATTTTTCGGCGGGGTGAAAAAACCGATATTCACCAGCAGCACTGCCGATAACCACTTGGTCACCTTCGCCGAAGTCATGGCGATGTACCTGCTGGTCTGGTCGCCCACGCCCTGGAACCTGCTCACGCTGGAGCCTCCCCGCTTGAGCGCCGAAGAACAGCAGCGCTACGCCCGCGAGCGGGTACAGATCGAGCGCTTTCGCCAGGGCCTGCCGGGCGTCGCGCGGGTATTCGCCCACCTGTCCACGCTGATGATCTTTGACGATCACGACATCACCGACGACTGGAACCTCAGCGCCCAATGGGAAGAAACCGCCTACGGCCACCCCTTCTCCAAACGCATCATCGGCAATGCCCTGCTGGCCTATTTGCTGTGCCAGGGCTGGGGCAACCAGCCGGATGTCTTTGGTCCGCTGGTCAGCCAGGTCCAGGCGCTGACCACCCAGCCCCAGGCCAACCACCTGAACGCCAGCGCCCAGGATGCGTTGCTCGAGGCCCTGCTGAAATTCCAGCAATGGCACTACGTACTGCCCACCACGCCTGCGCTAGTGGTGCTGGACACCCGCACCCGTCGCTGGCGCAGTGAGTTCACCCTCAAGCAACCTTCCGGCCTGCTGGATTGGGAAGCCTTGAGCGAACTGCAGCAGGAACTGCTTGATCACCCCTCGGCCATCATCGTCTCGCCCGCGCCGATCTTTGGCGTCAAGCTGATCGAGACCGTGCAAAAAGTGTTCAGCTGGTGCGGCCACCCCTTGCTGGTGGACGCGGAAAACTGGATGGCCCATCGCGGCGCCGCCCAGGTGATCCTGAATATCTTCCGTCACTCACGGACACCGGGGAACTACGTGATCCTGTCGGGTGATGTGCACTACTCGTTCGTCTACGAGGTACTGATCCGCCATCGCAATGCCGGCCCGAAAATCTGGCAGATCACCAGCAGCGGCATCAAGAACGAATTCCCGCCGCGCCTGCTGGAATGGTTCGACCGGCTCAACCGCTGGCTCTACTCGCCCCGCTCGCCCCTCAACTGGTTCACCCGCCGCCGCACCATGCAGGTGGTTCCGCATATTCCGGAACATGCCGAAGCGGGCGAGCGGCTATGGAACTCGGCGGGGATCGGCCAGGTGTTTTTCAACGAACAGGGCCAACCTGAAGAGATTTACCAACACAACGCGGATGGGAAGGCCAGGACGAGAATGCTGGCCCCCAAGTAACTTTTCTTCATCGACAACAAGGCCGTCCAGCTCGGATGGCCACGAGGGGTGCCTGCGGTTCGAACGCTGGCGCGAAGCGCTGCGCATCGTCAAGGCGCGGGGAAATCGTCGGGCGCCCCAGATAGATAGCCTATTGCCATCCTGCCAAAAGCGTACATTCGCCCTATTCAAAGCACTCAAATCCCGTTGTACAGTAGCGCCAGCCACGGAGTACCGGCATCAATATCGGCAGGCCTTGGATGCCAGCCCACGCAAGGATCGCGCAATGAACGATACTCCCGGCAACAGCCCACCGGGCACTGATTTCTCTCACTTCAACGCCGACATGCTGCACACCGTCCTGGAGTTGGTCAGCGACGGCATCTGGGATTGGAACGCCAATACCGGGTTCGTGTACCGCAACCCGGGTTGGTATGAAATGCTTGGCTACCCTCGACACGCCCTGGAAAACAGCGTGTTCACCTGGGAAAACGTGATCCATCCGGACGACTACCCCCAGGTGATGATGCTGTTTGATGACTATATCCAGCGTCGTGCCCCCTACTACCAGGCCGAATACCGTTGCCGCAAAAAAGATGGCAGCTACCTGTGGATCGAAGACCGTGGCTACGTGATTGCCCGCAACGCTGACGGTTCGGTGGCGCGGATGGTGGGCGCCCACCGTGATATCCATTCACGCAAAAGCTCCGTCGAGCAACTGGAACAGCGCAATCAATCCCTTGAAGTGCTGGTGGCCGAGCGCACGCGCGAGCTGTCACGGGTCAACCAGCAACTGCAATTGCAGCTGGATGAAAATCGCTCCCTCGCCGAACGCGACACCCTGACGCTGGTCGCCAACCGCTATCGCATGGAAAAAACCTTGCTGGAAGAATGCGAACGCGCCCAACGCTTTCGCCTGCCGCTGGCACTGATCGCGATGGATATCGATGACTTCAAGCCGATCAACGATCAGTACGGCCACAGCGCAGGTGACGAGACGCTGGTGCGGGTGGTCGAGCGTTTGAAAGGCTGTATACGCGCCGATGACCTGCTGGCTCGATGGGGCGGCGATGAGTTTATGGTACTGCTGCCCAACACGTCGCTGGAGACGGCCAAGGCAATCGCCGAAAGCATCTGCGAGGCGTTGAGGGATAACCCGGTGAGCGACGACTTCCACGTCACCCTCAGCGTAGGCGTGGCGGCGAGCCAATCGGGTGATACCCCCGCCGCCTTGATGGCACGTGCCGACCAGGCGTTGTATCGCGCCAAGGCGGCGGGGAAAGGTGGGGTCGCCGACTGAGCCCCGGCGTTATCGCACCGGCGGCGCGTACTGGATACCGCCGTTGTTCCACAGCGCATTGAGCCCGCGTTTGATCTTCAACACGCTGCCCTGGCCGATATTGCGCTCGAACACTTCGCCGTAGTTGCCCACCTGCTTGACGATCTGCACGACCCAGTCCTTGCGCAGCTTGAGGTCCTTGCCGTACTCACCGTCGGCGCCCAGCAGGCGCGCGACATCCGGGTTCTTGCTGGTCTTGGCCTGTTCCTCGACGTTCTGCGAGGTGATGCCCATTTCCTCGGCATTGAGCATCGCGAACAGCGTCCACTTGACGATGCTGAACCACTCGTCATCGCCCTTGCGCACCAGCGGCCCCAGCGGTTCCTTGGAGATCACCTCCGGCAGCACCACGAACTCATCCGGGTGAGCCATTTTGATCCGCTGTGCATACAGCCCCGACTGGTCGGTGGTCAGCACATCACAACGCCCGGCCTCCAGGCCCTTGGCGCTCTCGTCGGCGGTGTCGAAGGTGATGGGCGTGTACTTCATGCCGTGGGTGCGGAAGTAGTCGGAGACATTCAGTTCAGTGGTGGTGCCGGCCTGGATACACACGGTCGCGCCGTCCAGTTGACTGGCACCGGTCACTCCCAGTTTGTTGTTCACCAGAAAGCCGATGCCGTCGTAGTAGGTGATGCCCGTGAACACCAGGCCCATCGCCGAATCACGCGAGCTGGTCCAGGTGGTGTTGCGCGAGATCAGGTCGATTTCGCCGGACTGCAACGCGGTGAAGCGCTCCTTGGCGGTCAATTGGGTGAACTTCACTTTCGACGCATCGCCGAACACGGCCGCCGCCACGGCGTGGCACACGTCGACATCGAGGCCGGTCATTTTGCCCTTGCTGTCGGGCACGCCAAAACCGGGCAAGCCGTCGCTGACGCCGCATTGGATAAAGCCTTTTTTCTGGATCGCATCCAGGGTCGCCCCGGCGTGCGCAGTGCCGGCCAGGCCGAATACGGCGGTGGCGCCCAGTGCGGCCAACGTGGTTTTGAATCGGTTCATGCAAGGCGCTCCCTGTCATTCCTTATTATTCGGCGCTGCACAGCCCGCGCCGGTTTATAGTGCTGCCGGGCAGTATCCACGGCTTTACGGCGCTGCCACAAACGACCTTTAGGCAAAGGCTCCTTCCGATTTGGAATGAACTGCATGATTTCAAAACGCTTGACCCCTTCGATGACGGCCTTGCAATGCTTCGAAGCCGCCGCCCGCCACCTGAGTTTCACCCGCGCCGCCGAAGAGCTGCACCTGACCCAGAGTGCGGTCAGCAAGCAGGTGGCACAGTTGGAAGAGATGCTCTGCCACAATCTGTTCGAGCGGGTCCGCCAGCGCCTGTACTTGTCGCCGGCCGGGTCGTTGTACCTGGCCGAGGTGCACAAGATCCTCACCCAGGTGGACATCTCCAGCCGCTACATCCTCACCTACGGCGGTGAAACCGAGGTGCTGCGCATCGCCACCCAGCCGACCTTCGGCGATCGCTGGCTGGTGCCCAAGCTCAAGGACTTCGCGGCGAAACACCCGAATATCCACCTGGACGTGCGCAACGAGCTGGAGCCCTTCGACGTGCTGCAGGCCAAGGCCGATATCGCATTTTTCTTCGGCCAGGGCTCATGGCCGGGCGCGACCTGCATCGAGCTGTTTCGTGAAGCCGTGGTGCCGGTCTGTGCGCCGGGGTTTGTTGCCGAGGGCAGCGACGCGTCGTCGCGCCACACCTTGCTGCAATGCACCTCGCGCCCGGAGGCCTGGCACGAATGGTTCCTGGAACAAGGCCTGCACTCGCAGAACAGTTACCACGGGCCGCGTTTCGACACGTTCTACATGTGCATTCGCGCGGCGCAGTCAGGCTATGGCGTGGCGCTGGTGCCGCATTACCTGGTGGCCGAAGAACTTGCCCAAGGCAGCTTGACGATCCCGTGGGACTACGCCATGCCCAGCAGCGGCGCGCACTTTATCGCGCATGCCGAACACGCCGGCGAGATCCCCAAAGTCAAAGCCTTCCTGAACTGGATGGTCGACTACGTGAGTGCACATCGCGACTTTTAATAATGACCCGGCGACTTTATTTCGTTTGCGGCCAGGGTGGGCGCACGGCTTAGATAAAAACACGTCCGCCATTGCCGAGTCCGAGATTCATGAGCCGCGAAACCATCAGCCAGTCGATTTCCATCGTCCACCCGATCAGCCTCAGCCACGGTAAAAACGCCGAAGTCTGGGACACTGCGGGCAAACGCTATATCGATTTTGTCGGCGGCATCGGCGTGCTCAACCTCGGCCATTGCCACCCGGGGGTCGTGGACGCGATTCGCGAACAGGCGACGAAACTGACCCACTACGCCTTCAACGCTGCGCCTCACGCGCCCTACATCGAGCTGATGGATCGCCTGAGCGCGTTTATCCCGGTGGACTATCCGGTCAGCGGCATGCTCACCAACAGCGGCGCCGAAGCGGCGGAAAATGCCCTGAAGATCGTGCGCGGGGCCACCGGCCGCACGGCGGTGATCGCGTTCGACGGGGCCTTTCATGGCCGCACCCTCGCCACCTTGAACCTCAATGGCAAGGTCGCGCCCTACAAGCAAAAGGTCGGCGTCCTGCCCGGCCCGGTCTATCACCTGCCCTACCCCAGCGCCGACAACGGCGTGACCTGTGCCGAAGCGCTGAAGGCCATGGACCGCCTGTTCAGCGTGGAAATCGACATCGACGACGTCGCCTGTTTCATCCTCGAACCGGTGCAGGGCGAAGGCGGTTTCCTGGCCCTCGACATCGAGTTCGCCCAGGCGCTGCGGCGTTTCTGTGATGAAAAAAACATCCTGCTGATTGCCGATGAAATCCAGTCGGGCTTCGGGCGTACCGGCCAGCGCTTCGCCTTCTCGCGTCTGGGCATCGAACCGGATTTGATCCTGCTCGGCAAAAGCATCGCCGGCGGTGTACCGCTGGGGGCGGTGGTCGGGCGCAAGGCGCTGATGGACAACTTGCCCAAAGGCGGCCTCGGCGGCACCTATTCCGGCAACCCGATTGCCTGCGCGGCGGCATTGGCCACCCTGGACGCGATGACCGATGAGCACTTGCAGGCCTGGGGTTCGCAGCAGCAAACAGCGATTGTCAGCCGCTATGAAACCTGGCGTGCACAGCGCCTGTCGCCCTACCTCGGCCGCCTGACCGGCGTCGGCGCCATGCGCGGCATGGAACTGGCCCACGCCGACGGCACACCCGCGCCGAAACAACTCGTCCAGTTGCTGAGCCTGGCGCGCGAGGCCGGCCTGCTGCTGATGCCCAGCGGCAAGTCACGGCACATCATCCGTTTGCTCGCACCGCTGACCATTGAGCCAGCGGTGCTCGAGGAAGGCCTCGACATCCTCGAGGCCTGCCTCAAGCAACTGGACTAGTACCGCGCATCCACCGGCTTGCCGCCGTTCGGCCAATCCTTGACCTTGTCCGGGAAGTCCGGACGCGGTTGCCCGGCAAAATACGCCGCCACGTCCACCGCGTCCTGGTCGGACAAACCGCCCTGCCCCAACGGGAATTTCTCGTGGAAGCCAATCGGCATGTTGCGTTTGACGAACGCCGCCGCGGTGTAGGTGCGCGCCATCCCCGCGCCGATGTTGAACGACTGCTCGCCCCACAGCGGCGGGTAGATCAGCTCGCCATCGGCCCGCGCCAGCCCCTGGCCGTTGTCGCCATGGCAGACCGCGCATTGCTTGGCATAGACCGCCTTGCCATTGGCCAGGTCGGGCTTGATCGTCGGGTCGACCTTGCCCACGCCACGCCCGGCGACTTTGTCTTCAGGCCGCGTGTTGTTTTTCATCCAGTCAAAGTAGGCGACCATCGCCTGCATATCGGCTGACTGCGGCGGCAACGGCTTGCCGTTCATGGAGCGCCGGAAGCAGCCGTTGATGCGTTCTTCCAGGGTCACCACCTTGCCCGCACGCGGTGCGTAGCTGGGGAAAAACGCCGACACACCGACAAAGGGCGAGCCGTCTGCCACAGTGCCGGCGTTGAGATGGCAACTGGTGCAATTGAGCGAGTTGCCGACGTTGTCAGGCAGCAGCGCCTTGGTTTGCAGGTGCAGGCGCATGCCGCGCATGACTTGATCAGCGTTGGGGGCGGCCAGCAGATCGGCCAGGCGCGGGGTTTCGAAGGCGGACGAATCGGTGGTGGCCGGGTTGAGCTGGGCGCGCAGCTTTTTCACTTGGGCGGCGTCGATCGGGGTGCCCTGGTTGCCCCAGCGTGTGCGCACGAAACTGAGGATCTCGGCGATTTCCGGGTCCGCCAGCCGGGCGAAACCGGGCATGGTGTAGACCCGTGGGTGAGTCGCCGTTTGCGCGGTTTCCCAGCCGGTCAGGGTGATGTGCAGCAGCGACGTCGGGTTGCTCGCGGCGATGCTCGGGTTGCCGGCCAGGGGCGGGAACAGGCCTTTCACGCCGGCGCCGTCACTGCGGTGGCAATCGCTGCAGAACTGCATATAGCCCAGGCCGCCGCGGCTGGTGAACAGGTCGGCAGGCGGCGCGGCGGGCGCCTGGGCCACGGACGGCATCGGCAGGTCGTCTTTGCCCGGCGGCAGGGATTTGAGGTAACTGGCGATGGCAGTCAGGTCATCGTCACTGAAATGCTGGGTGCTGTGGTGAATCACATCAGCCATATTGCCGGAGACGGTGGCAAAGCGGTTCTGCCCGGTCTTGAGCAATTGCACGGTGTCGTCCACAGTCCACAGGTTGCGCAGGCTCAGGGCGCGCCAATGCTCGACGGTTTCGCCGGCGAGGTAATGCTGGCCGCTGCGGCCGGCATCGCTCAGGGCTTTTTCCTGGAAGGCAATGCCGCGCGGTGTGTGGCACGAACCGCAGTGGCCGAGGCCCTGGACCAGATAGGCGCCACGGTTGAGCACCTCGTCGCGGCCCGGGTCTGGCTGGAACGGCTGCTTGTCGAGAAAGGCGAAGTTCCACAGCGCCAGGCCCCAGCGCTGGTTGAAGGGGAAGCCCATGTCGGCGTCGCGGTTGGCCTGGGGCACGGGCTCCACCCCGTGCATCAGGTAGGCGTACAAGGCGCGCATATCCGCCTCGCTCATCTTCGCGTAGGACGGATACGGCATCGCCGGGTACAGATTCATACCCGCAGGCGTGACGCCTTCGCGCATGACCCGGTCGAATTGTTCGAAGGTGTAGTGACCGATACCGGTCTCGCGGTCCGGGGTGATATTGCTCGAAAAGATCGTGCCCATCGGCGTGCTCAGTTCGAGGCCGCCGGCCATGACCTTGCCATCTTTGGCGGTATGGCAGGCAATGCAGTCGCCCAGTTGTGCAACGTATTGGCCGTGTTCGATCAGTGCGGGGTCGGGGGTGTTGGCGTGCAGGGGAAGGGACAGACAGCACATCACCCCCACAAGGCCAAGACGTGACAGGGGAAGCGTCATCGCAATATTCCTTTAAAAACCCGGCCTGGAGCGGTCTCCTCGGCGCAGGTCTGCAATTATTTTTATACGTCATCAGGCAGATAACCCGGGGCGGATTCGGCCCCCGTGTTGTTGTAGCGAATTTCCCCGGGGCGCCTGTTGATATGGATCAGCACAACCGTGGGGCAGAGTGCCGCCTTGACCTGATCCCCCTCCCCGCTGAAAATGCCCGACGCTTTTTTGTCCCCCGTTTACTGAAGTAGTGAAATTTCAATGTCCGATTCCTACACCACCGAAGAATCCGTAGTCGCCTTGCAATCCAAAGCGGAATACGAAAACGCCATCAATCTTTCACAGCACGTGCCGGCGGCCAAGATCATCAGCGAGATGGTGCTGGACGCGTTTCACACCTCCAAGGAAAGCGACCAGATCCGCGAGCTGCGCGTCGCCATCCGCCAGGCCCACGATGCCTTCGACGACGACAAGGCCTATGACCTGATGGGCCAGCTCAAGCAACTCAAGGACGCCGAGGCCGCTGACAGCGCCGCCCTGGAAGACCTGAGCAGCAAATTCTCGATCAGCCGCATCCTGTCCAGCTTCAAGGACGACCCCGAGTTCCAGGAGCTGGTCTACGGTCTGGCGCTGAAAGTGCTGAACCAGAGCCACCAGGCGATCAGCAACCCAAGCGCCGGCAAGAGCAAGGCATCGCGGCCCAAGAAAGAAGCCGAAGTGTTTGTGATCAGCAAGGACGGCATCAGCGTCACCCTGCCCCTGCGCACCCCGCGCTCGAAGCTCAATGTCGACCGCGAGGCGTTCGAGTTCCTGGGCTTCAGCTTTGTCGGCGAAGGCGATGAGGCGGAGCTTGAAGTCGAGAGTTTTGTGGATAACGCCGGGGCTGAGCAGCCGTTGAGCCGCAAGAGCGTGATCACTGCGCTGCAACAGCAGACCGCGTTCGATGGGTACAGTATCGCGCAGCAGTAACCTGAAAGTAATTGCCTGAATGTGGGAGCTGGCTTGCCTGCGATAGCATCACCTCGGTTTTATTGAAGAACCGCGGCGTCTGCATCGCAGGCAAGCCAGCTCCCACATTGGTTTTGTATGAGTTTGCAGGCTGCGCTAGACCTGCGCCGCAAACACCTCGCGAAACCGCGCCATCTCCCGCTTGTTCCCCACCGTCACCCGCACCCACTGCGGCCAATTCTTCCACACCCTTCCGATCATCACGCCGTGCGCGGCCAGCGTCTCGACGACCTGCTCCGCCGGTTGCTTCACGTCGATCATGAAGCAGTTGCTCTGCGACGCCGTGCAGGTAAAGCCACGGGCCTTGAGCCAGTTGACGGTCTCGTCGCGCAGTTGCGTGTTGAGCGCCTTGCGCTGGGGCAGCAGCTTGATGTCTTCGAGGCTCGCCAGCCCGCCGAGCAAGGTGGTGCCCGCCGGTACGTTGTCGCCGCCAAACACCGCCGACCGTTCCAGCAGCGCCGGATGGCCGATCGCCAGGCCCAGGCGGGCGCCGGCCAGGCCGTAGATTTTCGAGAAGGTGCGCAGCACCAGCAGGTCGTCGTGGTCCTTGACCCAACTGACAACGCTGGGCACGTCGGCAAAGTCGATGTAGGCCTCGTCCACCACCAGCACGCTGCCGGAGGGTTTGTTCGCCAGCGCCAGGCGGATGGCATCAAGCGGGGTGATGGTGCCGGTAGGGTTGTTGGGGTTGCACAGGTAGAGCATGCCGGCCTGGGGATCGGCGGCGAGCATGGCGGGGATATCGTGGGCGTGGTCGGCGCCAAGGTTCACTTCATGCACCGGCGCCTTGTTCGACTCGGCGGCCTGGCGCGGCACTTCGTAGGACGGCGTAGCCATCACCAGGCCACGAGAGGCGCTGGTGAACGCCAACACGGCGTAGCGCAGGGCGGCCATGGAGCCCGAGAACACCGCCACCTGCTCTGCGGCGAGGCCCTGCTGCTGGGCAAACAATGCGGCGAGCGCGTACATGTGCGGGTAGGGATAGCGCCCGGAGGTGGCGATGCCGCGCGCCATGGCTTCGCGCGCCGCCTGTGAGGGGCCGTAGGGGCTTTCGTTGTAGTTGAGCAGCACCGCGTCAGTCGGTTTCGGCGGGGCCGCCACCGCCCACTCCAGGCGCCCCAGCCAGGGTAACGCAGCGCCAAAGGCAAGAAGGGACCGACGACTAACGCTGACCATGGTAACTACTCCTTGTAGACCGGTGATGGATTCGCACAGCTCGTACAGGGAGGTATGACGAGATAATCCTGGACGAATTTAAACCGGCGCCCAAGAAAAAGCCCCGCGCTTCTCTCGAAGGCGGGGCTTTTTCAACGCTGCGACACTCAGTGAGCGTAGGTCAGCAACAGCTCTTTCGGCACTTGGAAATCCAGGGACATCATCACGCTGAGCGCGGTGATGGTGAAGATCGAGAACACGAACAGCTTGCGCGCCCAGACGGTGTCATCCACCGCCTTGTAG
>Ga0153921_1000199_pt1 | contig 43165 bp, 41 predicted proteins | sample TSNJ005MetaG_FD_104691 | JGI IMG/M metagenome (GOLD analysis project Ga0153921, IMG submission 104691) | Attine ant fungus gardens microbial communities from New Jersey, USA - TSNJ005 MetaG | ecosystem: Host-associated > Fungi > Mycelium > Unclassified | place: USA: New Jersey, Brendon T. Byrne... | reverse complement strand
GTCATCGACTACTAGCACCCTAATCAAGCAGACACCTCGCGATATGGTCTTATAGGTTGCTGAACACCTTAGCAAAAAACCAAGGCGCAGACCTAGTTGCAAGTGTCATATATATAGAGTTTCAACGCGCTGCGCCTGCCCGTCGAAGCACGAACCGCGCTGTTTATCGGCTTAAAGGTCAGGAATCCTGGGGTTGCGGCTTGGGTTTTCCGTTGCGTATGGATGAATGCTCGGCCAGCGTGGTGGTCAAGCGGCGGATTGCATCCTGGTCTTCCTTGAACATCGCTCGATAATTGCCCAGCACTTTTTCTTCGATCTGGCTCAGGTTATCCAGTTGGATCGGCGTGGGGCTGCCCGTCAACACGTACAGGATATCCACACCTCTTTGCGCCACGCGGGAAAGGTAGTCAGCCTTGGGCGCCCGACCGCCGTTTTCATATTTGCCTTGCGCGTTGGCTTCAACGCCTCCTATTTCACCAAACACTTTTTGCGACAGCCCTAGCCGCTCTCTTTCTTGCCTTAAACGCGAACCGATTCCACTCATTTGGATGTATGATCCTAAATTGGCACACCCCAAGAGGTGACACACTCATCTCTTCGTTAAACAAACTTGAACGGTTTTGAACTATGCCCGCAATCCGCACTGCTGCACAAGCCAAGGCTTGGCTTGAACACCAAGGAAAGTCAGTTCAAGCGTTCGCCCGGGAACACGGCGTGGACCCGGCAACCACTTATCAAGTGCTCGCTGGGCGCAAAAAGGGGCGGCGTGGAGAGGCCCATAAGGTAGCGGTCCTTCTGGGCATGAAAGAGGGCGTCATCCTGGCCGAGAATGAGCCCCTGAGACAGGAGCTGGACGTACTGTCCTGACCCAGTATGCGCTTATTGAAACGTTGTGCCTGTTTTGCCCGAATGAGTGTGCTATTCGCCCGCCAGCGTTGACCGACAGTCGAGTTCCATACGCCAGAAGCAGTCCTCTTCCCCCACGATGCTCAGGCCTCGGCGCTGATACAACCTTCTCGCCGGATTGGTCTTGAACACCGTCAAGCGTAGTAGCCCCAGGCCGTGCGTGCGCGCTTTCAGCGCCATCTGCTCCAGCACCCAACTGCCCGCGCCCTGCTTGCGACAACACTCGAGCATGTGCAACTCGCGGATATACAGGGCCTTGCTGTCCCGACTGAGGCTGACAAACCCCATCACCGCGTCATCGCGGCAGATCAGCCAGTTCTCACGCCCGGCCCAGGCGACGTCGAAGCCATCGTTGGACCACAGCAAGCCGTACTGCAGGTAGTAGCGGCTCATGGCTTCGTGGGTCAGGGTGCGGGCAAAGGGCAAGTCGTTGGCCGTCGCGGCCCGTAGATGAAAGCTCATTTACACTGCTACCACTCGGCCAGCCCAACGCCCACCTTCGCCCTCGGCGATCACCAATGCGTCGCCTACCCCTGGGGTGGCGGCAATCAAGCGGCCATTCGGCGCCCAGATCGCGCTGCGACCCGCGCAGGCCCAGCCACCCGATGGGCCACCATGGTTGGCCATCAGTACCAGCAGGCCATGCTCGGCGGCATAGCCTTGGAGCAAAGCGCTGTCCGCCGCATAGCCGCCTTCGCTGACCAGCACACCCGCCGCATACACGGTGGCACCCGCTTCAGCCGCGCGACGAGGATGGCTGGCGTGGGAAAAGTCCGCACACACCGCCAACGCAATGCGCTCATCTCCCCGCTCGAGGGCCGCGCCCCCCTGCCCGGCGACAAACGCCAACGCTTCGCCGGGGTGCAAATGCTGCTTGGTGTAGACGCCGAGGGAACCGTCCGCGCCCAGCACCAGCGCACCGATCAATACGCCCTCTTGCGACGCCAGCCGGACCGGCATGCCCACCACCGCGGTCAAGCGCAGCTCGCGTGCCATCTCGCGCAGCGGCGCCAGCACGGCAGCGTCGGACTCTATGGCCAACTCAGCCGCCAGAAACGGCTCGTACCCGGTCAGCGACAGCTCCGGAAAGACCAGCACTTGCACGCCGTTGTCCGCCGCCGCGCGCATGAACGCCAGGTGCCGGTGGATGTTGGCCGGCACGTCGCCCGCGATGGAAACAGTTTGAGCAGCAGCAAGGGTCAAGGCGGTCATGGTCGCGTCCAAGCAATCATTAACAAGGTGTGTCCAGCATATCGGCAGTCCCTCATAGCCGTAAGTACCCCGCGGCAATAGAAATTACTGATTGAATCCACCGGTGTGCCTCTAGTAAGCTCGCTCCATCATTTGGAGACATACCATGTTGCAACTCACCCACCCTCAGGTTTGCCCTGCTGCCAGCGCCCAGCGCTCGGTGTCGGCTACCCGTGTGAACGGTTCGAGCGCACTGGTCAGCTTTTATTTTGGGTATTGGTTTAGCCACTGGCGCGCCTGATACCTGAAATCGGCGCCCACTACTCAAGGGGTCGCCTACCAGAGAAATCTAACCCCCGGTCGGCTCCCCGACCGGGGGTTTTGTTTTTTCAGGCCCTGAAAATTTTGTTGCACACCGGACATTTAAAAGGAATCAAGACATGAACTACGCCACCTATTACCGCTACGACACCTCCACCGCCTGGCGATTTAGCAAGCTCCGCTCGGGACAGCCTGCCGCCTCCGATCGGTCACCTATCGGTGGCAAGCCAACACACGTAGCCGATACGGCCAATTGTCGAACACCCCAGTAGGGCGAAGCGCGCGGGAACAGCCCGCCGCTTGCCCAGGAAGCCTTGAATATGAACTCTGCCACCGCCGCTCTGCCCGTTTCGAACCTGACCAGCGCCAACGAAGCCCTGACCCAGCGCCTGCCCAGCTCGCTTGAGCTCAAGCACCAGTTGCCCCTTAGCCCGTTCCTCAATGAACAGATCCACGCCCATCGCCAAGCCGTGCGCGCCATCCTCGATGGCCAGGACTCGCGCTTGCTGGTGATTGTCGGCCCGTGCTCGATCCACGACCCGGAATCGGCCATGGAGTACGCACGCAATCTGAAGAAGCTGGCCCTTGAAGTCAGCGACCAGATGCTGCTGGTGATCCGCGCCTACGTCGAAAAGCCGCGCACCACCATCGGCTGGAAAGGCCTGGCCTACGACCCGCACCTGGATGGCAGCGATGACATGGCGGCCGGCCTCACGCTGTCGCGCGAGCTGATGCGCGAAATGCTGCGCCTGGGCCTGCCGGTCGCCACCGAGCTGCTGCAACCGATGGCCGCCGGCTACTTCGATGACCTGCTCAGTTGGGTCGCGATTGGTGCACGTACCACCGAATCGCAGATCCACCGCGAAATGGCCAGCGGCCTGGGCATGCCCGTGGGCTTCAAGAACGGCACCGACGGCGGCGTTGCGATTGCCTGCGACGCGATGCGCTCGGCCGCACACCCGCACCGCCACTTCGGCGTCGACAGCCAGGGCCATCCGGCGATCATCCAGACCCCAGGCAACCCCGACACCCACCTGGTGCTGCGCGGCGGCCACCGCGGGCCGAACTACGACGCGCAGAGCGTGGCGCAGGTCAAGCACGACCTGGCCAAGTCCAAGGTAGCGGCACGGATCATGGTCGATTGCAGCCATGCCAACAGCGGCAAGGACCCGTTGCGCCAACCGGCGGTGTTCAACGACGTGCTGGAGCAGCGCTTGCAGGGCGACACGTCGCTGGTCGGGATGATGATCGAAAGCCACCTGTTCGAAGGCTGCCAACCGTTGAGTGCATCGATGAAATACGGCGTGTCGGTGACCGATGGCTGCCTGGGCTGGGACGGTACCGAACAACTGCTGCGCAGCGCGGCGCAGCGTCTGCGCGAACAACGCAATAGCACTGACTGATGAAGCTCAAAATGTAGGAGCGGGCTTGCCTGCGATAGCGGTGTGTCAGGCTACAGATCTGTAGCTGGTGTACCGCAATCGCAGGCAAGCCCGCTGCCACATTTGGCCGGTGACAAGTTCAAGAAAGGGGATACAGCGCCTCATCGAACTGCGCCATTTTCGGGAACACCAACGGCTGCTCATCCGCCAGCCCTTGCAGCCGCTGCTCGTACGCGATCAGAAATGCCTGCCGCGCCTCATCGCTGATATACGGCACATGCCACGCCACGAACGGCGCCAGCACTTCATACCCGACATACGCCAAGGTCCCGCGCAGGATCGGCCGCAACATGTCCTCCAACGGCCCGTGAATCGCGCCCTCGCCGAACATGTGTTCACGCCCGCCCAAAGTCACCGTGACCAACGCACGCTTGCCCGCCAGCCCGCCCTGATCGTAAAACCGCTTGCCGCCGTAACACACGCCCGACACCAGTACGCGGTCGATCCAGCCCTTGAGCATCGCCGGCACCGAGAACCAGAAGATCGGAAAATTGAGGATCAGCAAGTCAGCCCAGAGCAGCTTGTCCAACTCGCCCTGGATATCCGCCGCGATCGACTGCTTCTTCACCCCCAGGCGCTGCTCCAGGGCATACACCAGGTAGTCAGGGTTTTCCCGCGCGCAAAAGTCCGCGGCCGACGCCACCGGGTTCCACTGCATCGCGTACAAATCACTGACCTGCACCTCGTGCCCCTGCGCGCTCAACGTGGCGATGGCCTGATCACGCAATGCGGCGGTAAACGACTGCGGTTCAGGGTGCGCGTGAACAATCAAAACCTTCATGTAAATTCCTCAAACAGTGGGCGCCGCCCGTTGGGCCAGCAAGTGATCGAGCCAGTCCGGGTCCATCGCAGGTTCGGATGAAAACAACAGGCCGGTGTAGTCCTGGTACGGCGGGGTGAAAATCGCGCTGCGGCTGCCCTGGTCCACCACCCTGCCCCGCTGCATCACCACCACTTCATCGGCAATCGCGCGGACAGTGGCAACGTCATGAGTGATGAACAGGTAGGCCACGCCGAGTTGCTGCTGGAGGCGGTTGAGCAGTTTCAACACGCCCTCGGCCACCAGTTGATCGAGGGCCGAGGTGACCTCATCGCAGATGATCAATTGCGGGTCGGCCGCCAGGGCGCGGGCGATGCAGATGCGCTGCTTCTGCCCGCCGGACAGTTCTCGCGGCTGGCGCTCCATGTAGGTGGCCGGGTCCAGCTCGATCATTTCCAGCAGCTCGGCGACCCGCGCACGCAGGGCCTTGCCCTTCAGGCCCAGGTAAAACGTCAGCGGCCGGCCGATGATGTCGACGATGCGCTGGCGCGGGTTCAGCGCGGTATCGGGAATCTGGTAGATCATCTGGATGCGCCGCAACTGCTCCTTGCTGCGCTGGCGAAAGTCCACCGGCAACGCCTCGCCGTCATACAGCACCTGCCCGCTCGTGGCCGGGAGCAAGCCGGTGATCAGGCGCGCGGTGGAGCTCTTGCCGCTGCCGGACTCGCCGATCACCGCCAGGGTCTGGCCGCGATACAGCTTCATCGACACCTCCTGCAGCACCGGTTGATGGCCATAGCTGGCGCACACCTGGCGCACATCCAGCAGCGGCTGCTCCTGTACCGGGCACGGCTTGGGCTCGGTGCGAAAGCTGCGCACTGCCCACAGCGACTTGGTGTAGTCCTGCTGCGGCTGGCTGAGCATGCTGCGGGTGTCGGCCTCTTCCACCAGCTTGCCGTGGCGCAGCACCATGATGCGGTCGGCCATCTGCGCGACCACCGCCAGGTCGTGGCTGATATACAGCGCGGCGCTGCCGAAGGTTTTCACCGCATCGCGGATCGCCGCGAGGACTTCAATCTGCGTGGTGACGTCGAGGGCGGTGGTGGGTTCGTCAAAGATGATCAGGTCGGGGTGGCACGCCATCGCCATGGCGGTCATCACCCGTTGCAGCTGGCCGCCGGAAACCTGATGGGGATAACGTTGGCCGATGGTCTGCGGGTTGGGCAGGCGCAGCACGCGGTACAACTCCACCGCTTCGCGCTCGGCCTGGGCACGGTTGATGCCGCCGTTGATCACCGCCGTTTCGACGTGCTGGTCGATCAGCCGATGCGCCGGGTTGAACGACGCGGCCGCACTTTGCGCGACATAGGCAATGCGCAAGCCGCGTAACTTGCGCAGCGCTTCAGGCTTGGCCTGCAGCAGTTGAATGCCGTCAAAACACACCGAGCCGTCCGTGATGCGGCAACCGTCGCGCGCATAGCCCATGGCGGCCAGCCCGAGGGTCGATTTGCCCGCCCCCGACTCGCCAATCAGCCCCAGCACTTCGCCGCGCTGCAAGGTCAGGTCGATGCCCTTGATCAGCGGGTGCCAGGCGTCCTCGTAATGCCCCTCGATCTGCAGGTTGCGGATTTCCAGCAGTGGCTTGTCCATCCTCAACACTCCTTCAGACCGCTGGATTTATGCAGCATCCAGTCGACGACAAAATTCACGCTGACGGTGATCAACGCCACTGCCAGGGCCGGCAGCAACGGGCTGATATCGCCGAAGGTGATCAACACCGCGTTATCGCGGACCATGCTGCCCCAGTCTGCGGTGGGCGGTTGGATGCCCAGGCCGAGGAACGACAGCGCGCTGATAAACAGGAATACAAAGCAGAAGCGCAGGCCGAATTCGGCAATCAACGGTGCGGCGGCGTTGGGCAGCACTTCGCGGGTGACCAGCCACCACAGGCCTTCGCCGCGCAGGCGGGCAGCCTCGACGAAGTCCTGCACCACCACGGTCATCGCCACGGCGCGGGACAGGCGAAACACCCGTGTCGAATCCAGCAGCGCAATCACCAGCACCAGCGAGGTGGCGTTGGTGCCCACCACGCTGAGAATCAGCAAGGCAAAGATCAGCTGCGGGATCGCCATGAGAATGTCCACCACCCGCGACAAGCCCTGGTCGATCCAGCCGCCCTTGATCGCGGCGACCAAACCACACAGGCCGCCGAGCAGAAACGCCAGGGTCGTGGTCAGGAACGCGATGCCCAGGGTATTGCGCGCGCCGTACACCAGGCGGCTGAACATGTCGCGCCCCAGGTTATCGGTGCCCAGCAGGAACTGGCCGCTCCACGGCGCAAAGCCCTCGCCCACCACCTGGGTTTCGCCGTAGGGCGCCAGCAGCGGCGCAAACACCGCCACCACGATGTACAACACAATGATCAGCAGGCCGAACTTGGCGCTCAACGGCGCCCGGGCCACTTGGCTCAACAGGCTCATGGTCTACCCCTTCGGATGCATCAGGCGTGGGTTGCTGGCGATGGACAACACGTCCGCCCCGGTATTGAGCAGGATATAAGTGGCGGCGAAGATCAGGCTGCAGGCCTGCACCACCGGAATGTCGCGCTTGGACACCGAGTCCACCAGCAACTGGCCGAGGCCCGGGTACACAAACACTACTTCGACCACCACCACGCCCACCACCAGGTACGCCAGGTTCAGCGCGACCACATTGACGATGGGCGCCAGCGCATTGGGCAGCGCGTGCCGCCAGATAATCCGCGACTGACGGATGCCCTTCAGGCGCGCCATCTCGATATACGGGCTGGCCAGCAGGTTGATCAGCGAGGCGCGGGTCATGCGCATCATCTGCGCGATCACCACCAGGCTGAGGGTAGCCACCGGCAACACCGAGCGTTCGAGAATGGTGCCGAAACTGGCATCCGGGGCCAGGTTCGACAGGCTGGGAAACCACCCCAGCTTCACCGAGAACACCAGGATCAACAGGTACGCGACGAAGAACTCCGGGAACGACACCGCGCTCAACGCCGAGGTGTTGAGCAGGCGATCGAACCAGCTGTTGCGGTACAACGCCGCCAGCATCCCCAGCACCAGCGCCGTCGGCACCGAGACCAACGCCGCCAACGCGGCCAGGCTCAAGGTGTTGCCCAGGCGCGCGCCGATCAACTCGGCAATGGGTCGCTGGTTGGCCAGCGAAGCGCCGAGATCACCGTGCAGCAGACGCAGCAGCCAGTGCGCGAAGCGCGTCAGCGGCGGCAGATCCAGGCCCAATTGCGCGCGAAACGCCGCCACGGTTTCCGGCGTAGCGGACTGGCCGAGCATGGCCTGGGCGATATCCCCCGGGAGCATGCCCACGGCGAGGAAGATGATCACCGACACGGCGAACAAAGACAGCAGGCCGAGGGCCAGGCGTTGGAGCACCAGTTTGAATAAGCTATTCATGTTCGGTTCTCATGAGTTGGGCATGTTCTCGAAGGCGACAAATGTCCAATGTGGGAGCGGGCTTGCTCGCGAAAGCGGTGTGTCAGCCAATACAGATAGAGACTGACCCAGCGCATTCGTGAGCAAGCCCGCTCCCACATTTGGTTTGTGGCGTTTCTGAAGTATTCACGCCTGCCACCACCGCTCGATCAGCCTCAGCCCATCCAACTCGCCATAGGGTGCGGTCTGCGCACCGTGCGCCACGCGGTTCGAACGCGCCGCCACCGAACTGGCAAACAGCGGCACGATGGCCCCGCCATCATCCCGGCACAGGGCCTGCATTTCGTTGTACATCTCCTGGCGCAACGGGCCGTTCATCTCGCCACGGGCGGCGGTCAACAGTTGGTTGAAGCGCGGGTTGTCCCAGTGGGTCTCGTTCCACGCCGCACCCTTGGCGTAGCCGATGCTGAACATGCGGTCGGCGGTCAGGCTGCTGTACCAGAACGAGGTGGTGAACGGCTGCTTCATCCACACGTTGGAAAAGAACCCGTCGGCCGGTTCGCGCACCACGTCGATGTCGATACCGGCCTGGCGCGCCTGCTCCTTGAACAACACCGAGGCGTCCACTGCGCCGGTGTAGGCGGCGTCCGACGCCTGCAGGCGGACCTTGAGCGACTCCACCCCGGCCTTGCGCAGGTAGAAGCGCGACTTGTCCGGATCGTAGGTGCGTTGCTCCAGGGCAGCGTTGATAAAGCGGCTGCCGGGCTGGATCGGGTGGTCGTTGCCCACCAGGCCGTAGCCGTACAGCACCGAGGCGAGCAAGGTTTCGCGATTGATCGCGTGCTTCATCGCCATGCGAATGTCGTTGTTCTTGAATTCGTTGCTGTCGCACAGCATCGGGAAGGTGTAGTGCTGCGCGCCCTTGGTTTCTTCGATCACCAGGTTGGCGTTGCGCTTGAGCAGGGCCACGGTTTTCAGGTCGACCTTGTTGATCACATCGACCTGCCCGGTGACCAGCGCATTGACCCGCGCGGCACCGTCGGCGATGGCCAGCAACTCGGCGCTGGCGAAATGCGCGCGACCGGGTTTCCAGTAGTCGGGGTTGCGCTCCAGGTCCATGCGCACACCCGGCTCGAAGCTTTTCAGGCGGTAGCCGCTGGTGCCGACGCCGGCCTTCCAGTCGGCGGCGCCATCCTTGGCGGGCATGATCACCAGGTGATAATCGGCAACCACGTAGGCAAAGTCGGCGTTGCCAGAATGCAGCTCGAACACCACCGCATCGTTGCCCTGGGCGCTGACGCTGGCGACGTCGCCGAGTACGGTCTTGGCGGCCGACGTGGAGTCCTTGCTCAGGTGATGATTGATCGACACCACCACGTCTTCGGCGCTCAGGCTTTTGCCGTTATGGAAGGTCACGCCGGGGCGCAGGTGAAAGGTCCACACGCGCGCATCCGGGGTCGATTCAAAGCGCTCGGCGAGTTCGGGAATCGCGCTGCCGTCGACGGCGATTTCGGTCAGCGTGTTGTACACCGCCGAGAAGCCGACAAAGGTGAAGGTGTCGACCCAGGAACCGGGGTCGCGCGAGTCAGTGGTGCTGCCTCCGGCCAGGCCCAGGCGCAGCACGCCGCCGGGCTTGGGCGTCGCGTCCTGGGCTAATGCGTGCAGCGGCAGGCCCAGGGAAAACGCCGCCGCCACCGCACCGGCCACGGCGCTGTGTTTGAGGAAGTCCCGTCGGTGCATCGCTTGAGTCATTTTGTTGTTGTTTTCGCTCATGGTCTTGCTCCTCTAAAGATCAACAGGCACAGGCATGTTTCAGCTCGATCAAGGTCACGCCGTTGCGTTTGAAGGCGTTGCGCAAGTCCGTCTGCAATGCATCCAGGTTCTGGGGCTGGTTCACCGTGCAGCCGAACGCCTGGGCGAACAAGGCAAAATCCGGATTGCGCGGCAGCACGCCGATCGGTTCGATCTCCAGGTCGAGCATGTCGTCACGGATCTGGCCGAGGGCATCGTTGTTCCACAACAACACCACCAGCGGGCTGTCCAGTTCTTCCACCGCCGTCGCCAGTTCCTGCGCGGTGTAGAGAAAGCCGCCATCACCCACCAGCACCAGGCCGGGCCGCTGCGGCGCGCCGAACTTGGCGCCGATGCCGGCCGGCAAGCCGTAGCCCAAGGTGCCGTAGCCGGTGGGGTGCAGCCAACTGCGCGGGGCCCGGCTGCGGTAGGCGTAGTTGCCGGTGTAGGCCAGTTGGGTCATGTCACTGCTGATCACCGCATTCGCCGGCAATTCGGCCTCGATGCGCTCTAGAATCGCCTGGTGGATCGATTGCAACGGACCGTGTCCGGACTCGATGGCCTGCAGCACTGCCGCCACTGATCTGGCCGCCGCTGCAGCGTCGCGCGGTGCCGGCGGTAACCGTTGCAGCAGGGCTTGCACCGTCTGTTGGGCATCGCCTTTCAGCGCGACGGCGCACGGGTAGAAATCATTGAATTTGCGCGGGTCGATGTCCACGCGCAGCAGCTCGCCCTTCATCGGCAAACGCTCGCGCCAATAGTCGGTGTCGGCCATTTCCGTGCCGACCGCAAGCACCACGTCGGCCTCGCTGATCAATTGCCAACCGGGTTCGACGCACAAGGTCGAGCCGGCATTAAGCGGATGCTCGATCGGCAACAGGCCTTTACCCGCGACACTGCTGAAAAACGGCGCCGCCAGTTGTGTGCTCAAGCGCTGCAACGCCTCGCCGGCTGCCAGCGCGCCGCCGCCGGCGATGATCATCGGGCGCTTGGCCACCGACAGTTTTGCCGCCGCTTGGTCCAGGTCTTCCGCCGAGGGCAAACCGCGCCCTGGGCGGCGTACGACCTCATTGCTCCAATCTCTCTGGATCGGCGCGGCCAACACGTCGAGCGGCACCGAAATGTGCACCGGCCGTGGCCGCTCACTGTCGAACACCGCATAAGCACGCGCCACCAGTTCGGGCAAATCCTCGGTGCTCAAGGCCACGGCGGAAAACGCCGTGATCGGCGCCGTGATCGCGCGCTGGTCCTGGGTCTCATGCAAGATGCCCCAGCCCTTGCCGAGGCTGGCAGTGTGGTTGACGCTGGAAATCACCAGCAGCGGGATCGAGTCGGCGTAGGCCTGGCCGATGGCGGTTGCGGCGTTGGTCACGCCAGGCCCGGTGATCACAAAGCACACGCCCGGCTTGCCGCTGACACGCGCATAACCATCGGCCATAAAGCCCGCGCCCTGTTCATGGCGGGTGAGTACATGGCGAATGCCGCTGCCGGGCAAGCCGCGGTACAACTCCAGGGTGTGCACTCCGGGAATCCCGAAGACGGTATCGACGCCATAGTTGGCCAGCAACCGCACCAGGGCCTGGCCGCCGGTCAGGGTTTTATCGTGCATGTTGATCTCCTAGACGAATCAACGCGTCGACCGCCGTGGCGCCGTGGGCGTTGACCAGCAATGGGTTCACATCCAACTCCAGCAATTGCGCGGCGTTGGCGCAGGCGTAGTCGGCCACCGCACGGATGGCCGCGACCAGCGCGTCGAGATCCGCCATTTCGCGCCCACGAAATCCCTGCAGCAACGCGGCGCTGCGCAAGCTGAGCACGGCGTGGCGGATCGCATCGTCAGTGGTCGGCAGCAGCAGGCTGCGACTGTCCTTGAGAAGTTCCACGAGGATGCCACCAGCGCCGATCACCAGGGCCAGGCCGAAGTCATTCTCGCGCTTGATACCCACGATCAGCTCGGCCAACGGCGGGGTCGCCATGGACTCCAGCAGCAGTTGGTCAAACGCTACACCGGGCGCGTACGCGGCGATCTGCCCGCGCATCAGCGCCAGCGCAGACGTCAGCGCCACACCATCCTGCAGGTTCAAGGCGACGGCACCGGCCTCGGTTTTATGCGGCAACTGCGTACTGACCGCCTTGAGCACCAACGGGTAGCCCAGCACATCGGCATCGGCAGTCGCGCGTCCCGGCGTACTCAATACCGCCGCCGGCGTGTTCAGGCCGAACACGCGCAAGGCTTGCTTGGACGCCCACTCATCCAGGGCCAGGCCCTGGCCTTGCAGGGGTTGCGGGCACAGCGGCACGAGGCTCGACTCGCCGCGCGCCAGCAAGGTCCGCCGATTGTGCTGATACTCGGCGATCCGCCCCCAAGCCGCGAGTGCATCCTCCACGCCTTGCAGCGCGGCAATGCCGTGGGCATGCAAGCGCTCGCGGGCATGGGCCGGCAGCAATTCGGGAAACGCCGAGGTGACAAACCCGGTCTTGCCATGCCGGTCGAGCGCGTCGCAAAACAGCCCGAGCAGCAGGTCGCACTCCTTGCGTTCGCCAGTGAATTCGGCCGGGTAGTCCAGCACCAGCATGGCGGCATCGGCCTCCGTGCGCAGGGCGGTATCGAGCATCGTGTCGAGGGCTTCGCGGTCACCCCAGATGGCGGTGGTGAAGTCCAGCGGGTTGACCAGGTTGGCGTAGCTGGGCAGCACCTGCGCCAGCTCTGCGCGCTGGTCTTCGTCGAGTGTCGGCAAGGCCAGTTGGTTGCGCTCGGCGTAGTCGGCGATCAGCCCCGCGTCGCCACCGGAACAGGCCAGCGCGATCAGGCGGTTGCCAGCCGGCAGATTGCCGCACGCTGCGGCTTTCAAGGTCTCGACAAAACTCACCGGCCCACTCACGCGGATCACCCCGAGCCGGGCGAACAGGCTGTCGTACAGTGTGTCGGAGCCGGACAGCGAACTGGTATGACTCAGCGCCAGCTCGGCCCCGATCTGCGACACGCCGGTTTTCAACGCGATGATCGGGATGCCCTTCTCCAGCGCCTTGTGCGCGGCGCGGGCGAACCCCGGGACATTCTTCAAACCCTCCAGGTGCAGACCGATGGCGGTCACGCGCGGCTCATCGAGCAGTACGTCCATCAATTCGGCCACGCCCAATTGCGCCTGGTTGCCGACCGAGGCCATGTAGGCCACCGGCAACGAGCGGTCGCTCATCGACAGGTTGTAGGCGAAGTTGCCGCTCTGGGTCAGCACCGCCACGCCCTTCTCCACCGCTTTGCCGCCGTGGGCCACCGGCCACAGGGCGGCGCTGTGCAGGTAGTCGAGCAGGCCGTAGCAGTTGGGACCGAGCAAGGCCATCTCGCCAGCGGCGTGCAACAACTGCTGCTGCAGCGCGGCACCACTGGCGCCGGTTTCGGCAAAGCCGGAGGCGTAGCAGATCGCGCCGCCGGTGCCGATGGCGGCCAGTTCAGCAACGCAGGTCAATGTCAGTTCACGGTTGGTGGCAATGAATACCGCATCCGGGCCGCACGGCAGGTCGGCGACGCGGCGCACACAGGGGATGCCGTCGAGGCTGTCATGCTGCGGGTTGACCAGCCACATCGGCCCGGTAAACCCGCCGTCGGCACAGCGCTTGAGGGCGCGGGCCATGCTGCGCCCGCCGACAAAAGCCAGGTGCCGGGGCGCCAGCAGGCGCTTGAGATTGTCGCGAATAGCCTGGGACATAAGCGTTCTCCGCGCCGATCAGCGCAACAGCGGCCGCAACAGTTCACGGGCGATGATATGGCGCTGGATTTCCGAAGTGCCTTCCCAGATCCGTTCGATCCGCGCGTTGCGCCAGATGCGCTCCACCGGCCCTTCATCCATCAAGCCCATGCCACCGAAAATCTGCACGGCCTCGTCGGCGACCTTGCCCAGGGTTTCGCTGGCAAACAGCTTGGCCATGCCGGCCTCACCGTCGGTCATGCTGCCCTGATCCATTTTCCAGGCGGTGTGCAGGGTCAGCAGTTCAGCCGCGCGTATCTGCGTGGCCATGTCGGCGAGTTTGAAGCTCACGCCCTGATAGGTGCCGATGGGCTGGCCAAACTGCTTGCGATCCGCTGCCCATTGCAGCGACACCTCCAGCGCACGCTGGGCCTGGCCGACGCAGTTGGCGGCGACCATCACGCGCCCGGCGGTGAGCCAGGCGTTGGCCACGTCCCAGCCTTTGCCCACTTCACCGAGTACCTTGGAGGCTGGCACGCGGCAGTCGTCGAAGAACATTTCGTAGGTGTGGTAACCGCGGTTGCTCACACACTTGGGGCCCCGGCGAATGGTCATGCCCGGCGTGCCACGGTCGACCAGGAATGAAGTCACCGCATTGCGCTGGCGGCCGTTGTGCTCGTAGGTGTCGGTGACGGCAAACACGATGGCGAAATCGGCGTGCCCGGCATGGCTGATGAAGTGCTTGCTGCCGTTGATCACGAAGTCGTCGCCGTGGCGCACGGCGCGGGTCTTGATCGCGTTGGCGTCCGAACCGGCACCGGGTTCGGTCAGCGCGAAGCAGTCGATTTTCTTGCCCTGCACGCACGGCAGCAGATAGTCGCCGATCTGCGCGCCGGTGCAGGCCATGAGGATTTTCGACGGGCGCGCGACAAACACATGCAGGGCCCACGACACCTTGGACAATTCCCGTTCGATCAACGCCTGCGACAAGTAGTCGAGGCCACCACCACCGACCTCTTCCGGCATGTTGAAGGCATAGAAGCCGGCAGCGATGGCCTTGTCGCGGATCTGCGCGGCCAGCTCTGGTGAAACCTCGTCGGCGCGGTCCACCGCCTCCTCGTGGGGCAACAATTCCTTGGCAACAAAACTGCGTACCGCGTCCACCAACATGTCTTGTTCTTGGCTGAGTTGGAAATTCATGGCGCTACCTGCTCGAGGGTGTCGTTGTTGTTATTTGCCGCAGAATGTCGGGAGGCGTTTTTCCATGGCCGCGCGCAGGGCTTCGGCGCCATCTGCACTGCGTCCGCATAACAGGCCGGCGGCCAGTTCGGCTTGCAGTTGCTCGGGCAGGCTGCGGTCGGCGCCATCGCGGATCAGGGTTTTGGTCTGGGCGAAGGCGAAGGTCGGGCCGTTGGCCAGGCGGGTCGCCAGTTCGAGGGTGTGGGCATGCAGTTGCTCATCGGCGACCACTTCACCGACCAGGCCGGCTGCCAGGGCGCGGTCGGCGCTCCACAGCTCATCGAGGAACAGCAGGCGCTTGGCCTGTTCGCTGCCGATCAGGCGTGGCAAGTGCCAGCTGGCACCGGCGTCCGGGGCATACGCCATGCTGGTGTAGCCGGCCTTGAAGCGCGCCGACTGGGCCGCTACGCGCAGGTCGCAGCACAGGGTCAGGTCCATGCCGGCGCCGACGGCCGTGCCGTTGATCGCGGCAATCGTGGGCTTGTCGAGGCTGTGCAGGCGGGTCATGAGGGCGTGGGCGGTTTCGGTCCAGCCGTAGGTTTCCAGGGCGCCGCGTGCTTCGGCGTCAGCCCACTCGGCGAGGTCCGCGCCAGCGCAGAAGCTGCGGCCGCTGCCGGTCAACACCACCACACGCACGGCCGGGTCGCGGTTGAACGCGTCGAGCAGGCTGTGCAGGTGCTTGAGGGTCGGGATGTCCAGCGCATTGCGCTGCGGCCCTCGGTTGAGGGTGATCCAGGCAACGCCTGCCTGCACGTGGGTGAGCACGGACGAATCGCTAGTCATGGCTTCCTCGAATTATTTTATTTGGCGTGAGGGGTGCGACATGGGGCGATACTAAACGAGTGTTCAGTAAGGAGGCAATCGGCAAATCTTAAATTTTTTCAGTGCCGGAAAAACCGCCCCGGACCTTGCGTCCAGGGCGGCGAGGAAGGCTCAGGGTTTGAGCTGGTAACGCTTGCGACCGCCGGACTGCAGGCCGTCGACCCAGGCTTCGCAGATCTGGATCCCCTGCTCCGGGGTGAACGTGCCGGGGTTGAGGCCCGACTCCAGCCACAACCCGTCGAGCAAGGCGCTCAGGCCGATGGCCGCGAGGTCGGCGTCGAACTGCTCCCACCCTTCTTCGCGGGCCATGTCGGTCAGGGCCGAACGCATGATGGTGCGGTATTCGCCGTAGGAGTGTTCGTGGGCCAGGTTGATCGCCGGCGCCGTCTTCACCGCGCCCCAGAACACCAGCCACGCATCCAGCAACTGCGGGTCGAGCAACTCGGCGGAAAACGAGCCCCGAAACAGCGCCGACAAACGCTCCCGAGGGTTGGGCGGCGCCTTGGCCATGGTCTCGCGCAGCAGGCTCATGACCTGGCCGGTGATGGTGCGGTAGGCCTCGGCCACCAACTCATCCTTGCCCGAGTAGTGGTGGCTGATCAGCCCTACGGAGACCCCGGCCTCGGCGCTGATCTTGCGGATCGAGGCGCCCTGGAACCCGTCACGCTTGAGGCAAGTCAGGGTCGCCTGGACCAGATTGGCCTTGCGCAATTCCGGCTCCATCCGGGAGAAACGGGTTTCCTGGGTCATGGCGCGGTGTCCTTCGGTTGAGTCGGCTGCACGACTCTACATCAGTCGCGGTACCCCGGCGACACCCGATCCAGCATGCGCAGCAACGCCGCCCACGCCAGTTGCATCGCATCCAGGTCCACCAACTCGCCCTCCTCCAGCGGCCGGCCGGGGTTGTTGAATTGCTGTTCGGTGTACTGGCAGACCTCGGCGGATGGCAGCACCAGTGGGCCACAAGCTTGAGCGGCGATCTGGATGTCGCAGGCTTTTTCCAGGTAGTACATGCGCAGGAATGCCTGGCTGACGGTTGCGCCTACCGTCAGCAAACCGTGGTTGCGCAGCAACAGCACCGGCTTGTCGCCGAGGTCGCGCACCAGGCGTTGCTGCTCGTCCAGGTCCAGGGCCACGCCTTCGTAATCGTGGTAGGCAACCTTGCCGTAGAACTCCATGGAAATCTGGTTCACCGGCAACAACCCGCACGCCAGCGCCGCCACCGCGCAGCCTGCGCGAGTGTGGGTGTGCAGCACACAGTGGGCATCTTCGCGGGCGCCATGGATCGCGCTGTGAATCACAAAGCCGGCCGGGTTGACCGCATGCGGCGACGGCTCGACCGCGCGCCCGTCGAGGCCGATCTTCACCAGGCTGGAGGCGGTGATTTCATCGAACATCAGCCCGTAGGGATTGATCAGGAAGTGATGCTCGGGTCCGGGAATGCGCACCGAGATATGCGTGAAAATCAGGTCGCTCATGCGGTAGTGCGCGATCAATCGATAACACGCCGCAAGCTCTTCGCGCAGGTGCTGTTCGGTGGAGTGAGGCATTTTTATTCTCCGGGCACGGGGTGGGTGAAGGCGACGCTAATCCAGACGCCAGTAAAAAAACAAGTTGATTTTTTACTGGCGGCAGCCTCCTATAGAAAAATAACAATAACAGCGCCTGGAGTACCCGCACCATGTCGCCCTCTGCTTTCCCGCACCTGTTCGAGCCCCTGGCACTGCGGGGCAAACGCCTGAAAAACCGCATCATGTCCAGCGGTCATGACACCTCGATGCCCACCGATAACCGGGTCAACCCGCCATTGATCGCCTACCACCGTGCGCGTGCCGAAGGCGGTGTCGGCCTGATTGTGCTGCAGGTGGCCGGGGTGCATGACAGCGCGCGGTACACCTCCCATGTGTTGATGGCCACCGACGATGCGTGCATCGAGGGCTACCGCCAGCTGGCGGAAACCTGCCATGCCCATGGCACCGTGGTGCTGTCGCAGATCTTTCATCCCGGGCGGGAAATCATGGAGTCGGCGGATGGCCTGCTGGCGGTGGCCTACTCGGCCTCGGGGGTGCCCAATGAACGCTTCCGGGTGATGCCGCGTGCGCTGGACCAAGCGATGATCGATGAGATTGTCGCGGGTTACGCCGCCGCTGCCAGGCGCTTGCACCAGGCCGGGATCGACGGGGTCGAAGTGGTCGCCAGCCATGGGTACCTGCCGGCGCAGTTTCTCAACCCACGGGTCAATCGGCGCAGCGATGGCTACAACGGGGCGCTTGAGCAACGGCTGCGGTTCCTGACGGAAATCCTCGCCGCCGTGCGCGCGGCTACCGACGCGGACTTCATCATCGGCCTGCGCATTTCTGCCGATGAACGCGATGCCGAAGGGCTCACCGAAAGCGAATCCCTCGAAGCCGTGCAGAGCCTGCAGTCCCAGCTCGACTACGTGCATATCGTCGCAGGCACGTCGGCCTCGCTGGGCGGTGCAATCCACATCGTGCCGCCCATGGCGATTGCCGCCGCGTACCTCGCCGATGAGGCCGCGACGTTCAAGGCCAGCCTGTCGATTCCGCTGTTCGTCACCGGGCGCATCAACCAGCCCCAGGAGGCCGAATTGATCCTCGCGCGCGGCCAGGCCGATGTGTGCGGCATGACCCGCGCATTGATCTGCGACCCGCTGATGCCCGCCAAGACTCTCGACGGGCGCGTCGAAGATGTGCGCGCGTGCATCGCCTGCAACCAGGCCTGCATCGGTCACTTTCACAAGGGCTTGCCGATCTCGTGCATCCAGCATCCCGAGACCGGCCGCGAGCTGCTATTCGGCGAGGTGCAAGCGACGCTCAAGCGCAAGCGCATCATGGTCGTGGGCGGTGGTCCGGCGGGTATGAAAGCCGCAGCGGTCGCGGCGCAACGCGGGCATGCCGTGACGCTCTACGAGGCCAGCGCCCAGTTGGGCGGGCAAGTGCTGCTGGCGCAATTGCTGCCAAGGCGCAGTGAGTTCGGCGGCGCCAGCACCAACCTGCAACGCGAGATGCAACTGGCCGGTGTGCAGGTGCTGCGCAACACCCGCGTCGACCGCGCGCTGGTGGAGCGCGAGCAACCCGACCATGTGATCATTGCCACCGGCGCCGAACCCTATTGGCCGGCCTTCGAGCAAGGCGGCGAACTGCAGGTGGTGGATGCCTGGCAGGTGCTGCGCGACGCAGTGCCCCTGGGGCGTTCGGTGGTGGTGGTCGACTGGCGTTGCGACTGGATCGGCCCCGGTATTGCCGAGCGCCTGGTGCGCGCCGGGCATCAGGTGCAACTGGCGGTGAATGGCACGCACTGTGGCGAGAATCTGCCGCTGTATGTGCGTGATCAACTGGCCGGCGAGCTGCACCGGCTGGGCATTCCGATCATCCCGTATGCGCGCTTGTACGGCTGCGACGACACCACGGTGTACCTGCAACACACCGCCAGCGGCGAACCCATGCTGCTGGAGAATATCGACACGCTGGTGTTGTGCCAGGGCCATCAGCCGGTGGACACTCTCGGCGCGCAGCTGCAGGGCCTGGTGCCGTTTGACCGGATCGGCGACTGCCTGGCGCCGCGCACCGCCGAAGAGGCGATCTACGAAGGACTCAAGGTGGCATGGAACCTGTGAACGACCAACCCCAGCAACTGTTTCTCGGCACCCGCATCCGTGGTTTGCGCAAGGCCAGCGGCATGACCTTGACCGCCCTGGCAGAGGCCAGCGAACTGACCGCCGGCTACCTCAGCCAGCTGGAACGCAACCTGGCGTACCCGTCGATTCCGGCACTGTTCAACATCGCTCGCAGCCTGGGGGTGACGATCCAATGGTTCTTCGCCAGCGAGACCACGCCCGCACCGGCAGACGCAGGCTACGTGGTGCGCAAGGACAATCGCCAGAGCATCCACTATGAAGACGGCATCGTCGACCAGTTGCTGACGCCCCTGCCCAACCATCAACTGGAAATGCTGCAATCGAGTTTCCCACCGGGCACCTACAGCCAGCAGAGCTACAGCCATGAAGGCGAAGAAGCCGGCTATGTGTTGCGCGGACAGTTCGAGCTGTGGGTGGGAGAGCGGCACTTCCTGCTGGCGGCTGGTGACAGCTTCAGCTTTGCCAGCAGCGAACCGCATCGGTATGGCAACCCCGGCAAAGTGGAGACGGTGGTGATCTGGGTGATCACGCCGCCGACATTTTAGGCCAGGCCCATTCGTGACCTGCGGTAAAGAGTCCTTTTCGGATTCGACGGTTTTTCCGAAGGAACGACGGGCGGATACTCGACTCCATTGTTCACACCTCTTCAGGAGTTACTGATGTCTATCCCCACGTCCAACGTACCCGCCTTCGGCCTCGGCACTTTCCGCCTGCAGGGCCAGGTGGTGATTGACTCCGTCAGCACCGGCCTGGAACTGGGCTACCGCGTCATCGACACGGCGCAGATCTACGAGAACGAAGCTGACGTCGGCCAAGCCATCGCCGACAGCGGTGTGCCCCGTGATGAGCTGTTCATCACCAGCAAGATCTGGATCGCCAACTTCGCCGAAGGCCAGTTGATCCCGAGCCTCAAGGAGAGCCTGCGCAAGCTCCAGACCGACTACCTGGACCTGACCCTGATCCACTGGCCGTCGCCGGAAGACCAGGTCCCCGTCGCCGAATTCATGAGCCAGTTGCTGGAAGCCAAGCGCCAGGGCCTGACGCGCCAGATCGGTATTTCCAACTTCACCATTGACCTGATGAAACAGGCCATCGCAGCGGTCGGCGCCGAGCACATCGCGACCAACCAGATCGAACTGCACCCCTACCTGCAAAACCGCAAGGTGGCGGAGTTCGCCCGCGCCCACGGTATCCAGATCACCTCCTACATGACCCTGGCCTACGGCGAAGTGCTCAAGGACCCGGTGATCCAGCAGATCGCCGAGCGCCATCAAGCCACCCCGGCCCAAGTGACGCTGGCCTGGGCCATGCAACTCGGGTACGCCGTGATCCCCTCCTCGACCAAACGCGCCAACCTGGAAAGCAACCTCAAGGCCCTGCAACTGACCTTGAGTGCTGCCGACATGGAGCAGATTGCCGGCCTGGAGCGCGGCCATCGCTTGACCAGCCCCAAGGGCATCGCGCCGAAGTGGGACTAGGCGCCGACCACCCGTGCGCGGGATAACTCGCGCAACCAGGGCAATACCCGCAGGCCCGCCGTGGCTGCGGGTGGGTCGATGATGTCCATGAAATGTTCGAGGTTGACGTTGTCCGGTACGCCGGGCAGCCGTACCAGCACCGCCGGTGTTGCGCCGGCAGGTGCGCCCAGGTCGAGGTGGTCGTAGACCAGCACGTGGCGTACCTGGGGCTGGGGCCCGCAGCTGTGCAGCGTCAGCCCCGCATTGATGATCAGCACGTCAAAGGGTTCGGCCGGAATGGCGGTGAGTATCTGGACTTCTTCGAAGGTCTGTACCGGCACGATCCGGTGGTACCCCAACTGATTGAGCATTTTTTCGATGTACAACCGTTGCAGGTGCTGTTCATCGGCAATCAGGATGGTCAGTGCTTTGTTCGGCATGGCAAACCCCTGGGCTGGCAGCGCTCGTCAGTGAGCGTCGCCCATTTTCCAGACATATCCCGAAGACAAAATCAGGCATGTTCCCCCTTCATGTAGGAGTTGTCCCAAATGCACCGAATGGCTGTCTACCTCGGTCACGCCTGATTGCAGTACTGCCCGAGGCTGTGTTGCAAGCCAGCGATAGCCCGTTCCACCGCTTGCACTGCTGCGTCCAATGCCTCGCCTTCGCGCCGCTCGCACAGCTCTTCCAAGGTCTCGCAGCTGGCGATCAACGCCTGAGACTTGACCAAGCGTGCGCCCCCTTTGACCCGGTGGGCCAGGTCATGCAGCCTGGCGAAGTCCGTGCGATTTTGCTCAACACCCAACCAGGCGCGATCTTCCTCCAGGCTGTCGAGTAACGGCGTCAGCAACTCGTTCAGTGCGACCTTATCGCTACCGGTCAGCGCGATCAGCGTGCTCAAATCAAACGTCGGCTCAACCGCCTGTGTCACCTCGCCAACCGCGCGCGATGCCAACGCGGCGCGCAAGTCTTCAAGCCCGGTGGGCTTGAACAGGCAGCCATCCATGCCGGCTTGTCGGCAGCGTTCGGTTTCTTGTGGCTGCGCATTGGCGGTGAACCCCAGCAACAGGCACGGCGTGAGCCCGCGCTGACGCTCCTGGGCACGAATATCCCGCGCCAACGTATACCCATCCTTGAAGGGCATGTTGCAATCGGTGATCACCCCGTCGAACTGCCCGGCCTGCCACACGGCAAAGCCTTGGGCACCGTCATCGGCGGTGGTGATGCGGTGCCCCAGGAAGCTCAACTGGCGAGCCAGCAGCAGGCGGTTGGCCGGGTAGTCATCCACCACCAGGATGCTCAACGCCCGAGCCGCCGGAACAGGCAAGACGGGCAATGCATCCGGCACGCGGGTGGTCATTTCCAGCGACAGCGTCACATCCACCCGCGTGCCCTTGCCCAGCACGCTGCTCAAGTGCAATTGCCCGCCCATCATCTCGCACAGGTTGCGGCTGATGACCAGTCCAAGGCCAGAACCACTGCGTGCCGATTGTTCGTTATTGCTGGCCTGGATAAAGGGGTTGAACAAGCGCTGCTGATCGACAGCGCTGATGCCAATGCCGGTGTCCTCCACCCATAGCCGCAGGTCCAGTTGATCGCCGACCAATGCCCCCTGGGCCCCCACGCGTACCTGACCACTGGTGGTGAACTTGATCGCATTCCCCAACAGATTGGACACCACCTGCTTGAAGCGCAGCGGGTCGATCAACACCGCATGGTCGATCAGCGGGTCGAGCTCCACTTGCAACACCAGGCCCTTGTCGCGCGCCAACCCTTCAAATACCCGTGCCACCGAGGCTAGCAGCTCGTGCGGATTGGCGGGCTCCAGGGCCAGTGACAGGTGGCCGGATTCAATCCGCGCAATGTCGAGAATATCGCCGATCAACTCCAGCATGCTGTGCGACGCCACCGAGGCCACCTCCAGCGCGGCGCGGTCGGCACGCCCCTGCTGGGCGTTTTCCAGGGCCAGCTCGATCATGCCGATCACAGCGTTCATGGGCGTGCGTATCTCATGGCTCATGGTGGCCAGGAAGGTGGTCTTCGCGCGGTTGGCTGCGTCGGCCTCCTCCTTGGCTTCCTGCAATTGGCCCAGCAAGCGCTGGCGCTCGCTGACATCGACCCAGCCGGCAATCATGCCCACGACGCCGCCGTTGCTATCCCGGTAGGGCAGCATCCACTGGTAGATGGTCAACACCCCGCCACCGGGAATCTTCAACACGCGGTCATGGATCTGCGGTTCGCCCTGCTCCATCAAGCGCAGGTAATCGGCATGGAACGACTGGGCCTGGGGAGGGTTGCCGGTATCGGTCTCCACCACGGTCTTGCCAATGACGTCTTCGAGCTTGAAGCCGAAGACATCGAGGTAGGCGTTGTTGCACGCCATCAAGCGGCCTTGGCGATCGCGCACGTAGATCGGGTGCGGAGTGCCGTCGATCAGCACGCTCATAAAGCGCATCTGGTCGCTCAAGGCCCGCTCCGCCTGGGCGCGCTTGCGAATCAGGTTACGCAGGTAGAACACCCAGCCCAGGGTGACCAACAGCAGCAGCGCGGCAAGCACGAAGCCTTGGATAATCACGTTGCGGTGCCGCAGCCAGTAGCTGTCTTCGAGGATGATTTCACTGCGCCAATGGTTGGTCAGCTCGTCCATCTCTTCGGGGGTAATGCTCAGCAATGCCTTGTCGAGGATCGAATACAACTCCAGTTCACTGCGGTTGACCCCCAGGGTAAAACGCGCCGGCTCCCGGCCGACCGTACTGGTGATGCGCAGGCGTTCACGGTAATTGCGCGCGATCATGTAGCGCGCGCTGATCAACGAAACCGCGGTCGCCTCCACGGTGCCCTTGGCCACCAACGCCATGGCCTGCTCGGTGTTCTCGACTTCGACAAACACCACGCCTGGGTAGTCCTCGGCAATCTGCATCGCGAGGCTGTTGCCGCTGACCACCGCCAGGCGTTTGCCGGGCATGTCCTCCAGGGTAATCACGCGCTCATTGTCCGCGGACACCACCAGTGCATAGGGGTTTGACAGGTAGGGCCGGGTAAAGCGGATCTTCTCCGACCGCTCGATGCTCGGCGTCACGGCCGCCAGCATGTCGACGCGCCCGGTGCTGACCGCGTCAACCAGGCGCGGCAGTGAAGTGCCCTGCTCGATGTCGAACTTCAGGCCCGTACGCAGGCTGATCCGCGACAACACCTCTGCGCTCAGGCCTTCGAACTCGCCCTTCTCGTTGAAAAACGACAGCGGCACGAACTTGTCGACCACCGCCACTTTTACCCGCGGATGCTTCTCCAGCCAGCGCTGCTCATTGACGCTCAAGCGCAGCCGGTCGGCCTCGGGAAAACCAATACCACCGGCACTCCAACGGCGCAGGATTTCCATCTGCTGGTTGGCGGGAACAGCGGCCAGCGCGGCGTTGATGATCCTCAGCAGGCGTGTGTTTTCCTTGCGCAGGGCGAACCCGAACGGGTTGGCTTCCATGGCCGAAAAATCCGCCATGCGCACATTATTGAGATGGTTCTTGTTGATCAGGTAGCGGGTGCTGATGGCATCCCCGAGGTACACATCCGCCTGGCCGAACGCGACGGCGCCGATGGCCTCGAAGGTCGAGCCAAACAACTGCAACTGCGCTTGGGGGTAGAACGCCTGGACGGCGTCGGGCGGCATGTAGTGGTAGAGCATCGCCACGCGCCTGCCCGCGAGATCGGCATTCAATGCAAGGTTGTCACCCGCGCGCGTCACCAGCACGGGTTGATCATTGGCGTAGGAGCGCGATAGCACCAACTGCGGGTCGGCGAACTCATAACCGTTGGCCGAGCCGAGAAAATCCACCGCGCCGCTCTTGAGGGCGTCGATAACTTCATCGCGCGTGTCGTAGCGTCGAACCGTGACCACGATATTCAGCGCCTGGCCGATCAGCGCTGCATAGTCGGCGGTGATGCCTTCCAGTTCTTGCTTGTTGTTACTCAGGTCAAAGGGCGCGTAATCCGGCGCCGAGACCCCGATGATCAATGTGCGCTGCTCGCGCAGCCAGCGCCAGTCGGCTTCATCGAGCATCACGCTGGTGGGTTCAAGGGTTGAGTGGCCGAGTAGCCGCAGGCTTTGCGGTGCATCCACGGCCATCACCGCCGCAGGCAACATCCCCACGAGCAGGATGACCATGAGCTTGATCAACCGTGAGGGGTTCATTTCAGATCAGGTGATTGCGCTGCGCGAACTTGGACAGATGCACCACCGAGGACATACGTAGTTTCTCCTTGAGCCGCGTCTTGTAGGTACTGATGGTTTTGTGACTCAACAGCATGTCCTCGGCAATCTCCTTGTTACCCAGGCCCAGGGCCAGTTTTTGCAATACCGTCAGCTCGCGATCGGACAGCGCCTCCACCAACTCCTGCTCGGTGGATTGCAGGTCGTCGCGACGCACCGAACTGGTAGGCAGGCTCGGAAAGCAACTGTAGCCGGACCTGATTGCCCTGATGGCCTTCTGCAGCTCGTCGAGTTCGCCGGTCTTGGCGACAAACCCCATGGCACCGGCACGCATGCAACGGGTAGAAAAGAACACGGCCAGGTACGAAGTCAGTACCAGTATCTTGCAAGGCAGGTCCAAGGCTTTAATCCGACTGATCACCTCCAACCCACCGAGCTTGGGCATTGCCAGGTCGAGAATGACAAGGTCCGGACGCTCCTCACGGGCAACCTGCATGGCATCCGCGCCGTTACCTGCTTCGAAGATGGTGTCGAAGCCCTCCTGCTTCAGCAGGTGCTTGACGGTGGCGCGTATAAACGGGTGATCATCCACAATTAAAGCTTTGTTGCTCATAAGACTCCCCTGGGAGGATCAGTACGCTTACATATCACGTGAGTCCTATCTACCTGTGAAAAGTAACAGTTCCGACAAACGGTGCTGAGTACTCTGCGTGACACTTCAGGCAGTACGGGCCTCTCCTTTTGAAAAACACGATGAAAACGTAAAGCTGCGCCTGGGTTCCTAAATAGGCGCAAGCGCGCAACCTTAACAATGGCGTGTGGTTTCAAATGAAGGGATAGTCTCGAATGCTTGTAGGACTTTTCCTCTCAGTAGCATAGTCCGTGTTGAACAAGGCAAAGCCTGACGTCCGCGTACTACTCCGTGGTGCTTGGGCTCCAGAAGGCCTGGACCACCAGGGTCGACAGAGAAATGCGCGCCACCAGGGCATCCAGCTCGTCACCGTCCACCGAGGTCACCGCCAGGGTGGCTTCGATTTCGACTTCGTCAGTGCCGAAAGGCCGCACATCGACATCACTGGCCGGGTAGTTGCAACGCGCCAATTCGGCTTCCAGCAGTGCGAGCACGGCTTTCTGCTGGGTACGCCGGGCGATGACATAGAGGATATTGGTGACCTCCGCCGACACCACATCCAGCGGCTGGCGGTTGATGTTGTTGACGATCGGCCGCAGCAAGGTATTGGCCGCCAGCACAAACAGCGTGCCGAGCAACGCTTCGAGGATCAGGTCGGCGCCGGCACAGGCCCCCACCGCCGCCGACGCCCAGAGCGTGGCGGCGGTGTTGAGCCCGCGCACATTGCCTTCTTCGCGCATGATCACGCCCGCGCCGAGAAAACCGATGCCCGAGACCACGTACGCCACCACCCGCACCGCGCCTTCTGCGCCGCCCAGGCGGTTGGCCATGTCGACGAAAATCGCCGCGCCCACCGCCACCAGCACGTTGGTGCGCAGGCCCGCCGTGCGCTGGCGGTACTGACGCTCGAAACCGATCAGGCCGCCGAGGATGAACGCGGCGGTGAGGCTGACCAAAGTGTCGATCAGCGAATTGAGGTTGATGTTGTTGATTGCTTGCATAAAAAATCTCCTTGAACGCCAGCGCCTGCAGGAGCTGGCTTGCCAGCGATAGCACCGTTACTGCCAGCCAAATTTACGGATATAGAAGCCTTTCACCGCCTGGGTCAGCGCCATATACGCCAGCAGGATCAGCGGCAGGAACACGAAGTACAACAACGGCAGCCACCAGGGTCTGCGGCACTTCGCGGCTGACGCTGGTGTCGGTCACGGTTTCAAGCATCGCCAGGCGACGCAAATGCCGGGCGATGTGCCGATTCCGCAGGAAACCGGCAAACAACGCTTTGAGCAGAATGAGGCTCATGGTGTAACTCCTGCGCGAGGAAACCTGCAGGCAGGTACGACCGGCTGCACCCTGCCAGTTCTACAGGCACAGTCAGCTCGGCCCGCCTGCCGCAAAAAAAGGCAGGCGCGTCCGTAGCATCCCGAGGTCAGTCAGGTGCTGGTCAGCGTCGATGAGAGGGATCGGACAGGCGCCAGGACTGGCTGCTGTCGGGATGCCGCTTCTCGCTTTGTTGGCGAGACAACGGCATCAGGAAAATGCGCGTTACCTTGCCAAGTATGTGCCGGTTACCGAAACCGGCCGACTACTGTCACTCGAACAAGTACCCACTGAGGGTCTCCGCTATTGATGAAAACGCGCGAAGCTTACGCCTCGTTTACGCGGGAGTAAACCGTAGGAAAGCTTCCGTAAGGTGGATAAGAGGATTCTTCAGGGAGGGTTCAGGAGCCGCCGAGGGGCCATTCAGCTACACCCTGGACGTCCATGAAACGCTGCCTTTTTTCAATGACTAGTCGACAAGCCTGGGCTTCACCTGGGCACCGTCGGGCAAATCCTTTATCTCCCGTGCCAGATCACCGCAGAACCGAAGCTGCTCAACATGATCCAGGCATCGCACATTGTCGATGACGTACTCGCCGCCCAATACCGGCGAAATAACCCAATGATAAACCTGGCCAGGCGCCAACGGTCCCAGGGCCTCCTCGGCCTGCTCCACCATGGGTTGCAGATACCAGTCGCGCAAAAATGCCTGATCCCTGGAAACCTCGTCCAGCACGGCACGCGTCTGCGCAATGACCTCGCAATAAAGCGCTTCAGGGCACAGCCGCCAATAGCGTCCCTGCGTGTCCTTGATCATCACATTGCCAAAGGCGGTGGTCCCGACGACCTCGACGGGATCAATGCCGACCCACCCCCAGCTGTCGCGAATAGCTTGAATCAACGGCATGCAGCCTCCCGGTTCACAAACACTTCAATCATCGCGCGTCAGCACTTCCAACAACTCAATCTCGAAGCACAGATTGCTGTTGGGTTTGATATGCGCGCCCATCGACCGCTCGCCATACGCCAGGTGCGCCGGGACAAACAGCCTGCGCACGCCGCCGACCTGCATGCCCATCAGGCCCTGGTCCCAGCCCTTGATCACGCGGCCGGTGCCGATCACACACTGGAACGGCTTACCCCGCTCCCAGGACGAATCGAACACCGTGCCGTCTTCCAGGGTGCCGGTGTATTGAGTGGTGATCAGCGCCCCCTTGACCACGGCTTTGCCGGTGCCTGGGCGGATGTCGGTGACCTGGAGTTCGTCGTTGCTCATGGCGGGGCTCGTTGAAGGCGTGAGGGGTGGGGTTTTCCCAGAATTGGCGGGGATTTGCAAGTTTAGCCAAGCCGAATAAGCGCCTCTCTCCCCCTACAAAAGAACACGATGTTCCCTAACCCAAAATCACATGTCTCTTATTTTTAACCGCCGTCCCGGCATCCAATCTAGGTAGAGAGAATCAACTAGCGCATGGAATATCAGAATGACCATTGGCTCCAGCTTCAATTTCCCAGCAGATGTTAATCAACAGTCAGAGAGAAAAAAACGCGCGACAAATAATAAATGGAGAGCCACATTCCCTAACCCACCCGACTTATGCTTTGACTATCGCACCTTGGTAGAGCAAGAAAACGGCATCGCCAACGCGACCAACACAGCGCACAAGATTTGCATCATCGGGGCGGGCATAACAGGCTTGACCACTGCCCGCGAACTGCACAGATGTGGCTTCAAGAATATTACATTAATCGAAAAATCCAAGCGTATTGGCGGCCGACACCTCACTGCCCTCGGGGGACGCAATACCCGTACTGTGGGTCGCCCCCCTTTTGAGATGGGCGCAATGAGAATGCCTTTCTTCAATACATCAAACACCCCTCCCAAAGAGGGCCGCTCACTCATGGCCTATTACGCTAAAGAGTTTGAGTTGGTCCATTCGGACTTTCCGAACCCTGGCAGCCCGGCGGTCCGTGCAACGGGAGTCTACCTGCGTGAAGGCAGCATGGAGAGTGGCGACGAACCCACCATGCTTATCTGGAAAAATGCAGACGGAAAAACGCCACCCCCCGGTGAAATGTTAGGCCGCGTCTTTGCTAAGTGGAAAAAGTTTGCCGAACGCATGACCGTGCACATTTCCGAGCATTATGGCGCGGAGCACTGGGAATCAATGTGGGCTGCTATCGTAAAAAAATACCAAGGCACCTCATTTCGTGATCTGGTGAAAATGCCAACCATCGATAGCTGGCGCCAGAGTGATCCTGGCAATTTTGGCGGAATGGGCATGACCGCGCAGGAGTCTGCCATCTTCTATTCGATTGGTATTGGTGACGGAAGCTGGGGAGCCTTCTACGACGTCTGCTCAATCTACCCAATACGCACAGCGATATTTGGTTTCAGTAGTCATCTTCAGTTAATTCACGGCCGGGTAGATTCAAAGGGTGCGGCCATCGCCTCACCTTATTTAAATGCTGCAACGGTGACTGACTCAAGAGGACTTCGCTTCAACAAACCAAACTATATGGGTCTTGGCTCGCTGGCTGAGTCGCTCCTATTTATAAAAGCGAGTGAGCCCACCGAGTCACTGTATGAGCATTTAATAAAAACCCCATCAGGATTACTGACCAACAGTTCAGTGACAAAAATAAAGGCCCTTAAAGATGGGAAAATAAGGGTTTACTACGATTGGAATGCTGCTCAGCCCAAGGCAATGAGGAAAGAATTTATTGACGTTGACTCCGTGGTGATCACACTGCCTTCGTGGCTGATAGAGACACAAATATCTGTCGAAGACTTCACTCAGGACATGCTGCCCTTCGAAACAATCGAAGCCTATAAAACAGCGCATTGGGAAACCAGCTGCAAAGTGTACGCCCCGCTCAAAAAGTCCTTTATTTCACGTAACAAAACCATACCTCAAGCCATCGTGACCGACAGCTTCATACACGACATGTACACCTACCGCTACAACGAAAACAGCACCTACGACTGCATACTTTTAAGCTACACATGGGAGGACGATGCGACGAAGCTATCACTCTTCAGCGACACAGAGCTCGTGGACAAATGCATAGAAGAACTGGATAGAATCTTATTGAAGTCAACCAATATCAAAGCGCGCATCTCTCCCTATATAGCACGCGAACATGCAGTTGTTCAGCGCTGGATGAACGACAAACACTCCCTCGGCTGTGCAAAGCTCTATCGCCCTGGTACCTATTACGAGGCCGTCAGCCTGATGAAATACAACAGGGACTTTTCTCACATGTCCGGACTTTATCTTTGCGGGGAGTCTTTTTCTGTGGATTCTGGCTGGACAGAGCCGTGCTTCAGAGGTGCCATTGATACGGTGATCAATATTTGCAGCAAAACTCAAGCACACTTCAACGGCGGTTTTACCCTGCGAGACTACCCCGAGTACGAGTTAGAAAGTTAAATTCGCACGAGAGAAATCTACTACAACGCCATAGGAATCATCTGACTATCCTTTAAACATATTGTCGCCTCTTATAAACACCCGACCAAAACCGGTCGCATAAAAATAAGAGGTCACTCATGAGTGAGCCAACAAGTTTCGCCCGCGTCGCAGTTATTCAATTCGATCCGCAGGTAGGCGTCTCCAATCGCAGCGACAACCTGCGTCAAAGCCTTCTACTGGCGACTGAAGCCGCAAACGGTGGCGCCAATCTGATCGTGTTGCCGGAGCTTTCAAACTGTGGATATTTCTTCAGTAGTCGCCAGGATGCGTTCGATCATGCTGAAGAGGTGCCGAACGGACCTAGCGTGCGCGAATGGATGGATTTTGCCTGCAAGCACCAGGTGTATCTGGTGGCGGGTCTGAGCGAAATCGACGGCATGCGACTATTCAATACTGCCGTATTACTAGGCCCCAACGGATTCATCGGCAAGTATCGCAAAGCTCACTTATGGAATTTGGAAAAGCTCTGGTTTACCCCGGGCAATAGTGGATTTCCGGTATTTGAGACCCCCATCGGTCGCATTGGCCTGCTGATCTGCTGGGATATTTGGTTCCCGGAAGTGCCGCGTATTCTCAGCCAGCAAGGTGCCGATATCATCTGCAGCTTGAACAATTGGGTGTGGACGCCGCCACCGCTGTTCGATGAGGCAGGCAAGTGCATGGCATCCTACCTGACGATGACAGCAGCCCATGTGAACAACGTGTTCATCGCTGCCGCCAGCCGAATTGGTGAGGAACGGGATGCACGCTACCTCGGGTGTTCCCTCATTGCAGGAACAAACGGCTGGCCGATTGGAGCAGTGGCTTCGGCCAATCGCCAGGAAATTCTTTTTGCCGATATTGATATTACCAGTGCCCGCAGCGCGCCAATCTGGAACGACCTCAATGATCTGCAACGAGACCGCAGACATGATCTGTATGACCAGATGCTCGGGTACTCCCTCCATCCTGCCCTGCCTCGTTGAGAGGAGGGCAATCTATGGAAACTTCATTTACCAAGAAAACGTCGACCTTCTCACCCGTGGATATCACCGTGGCTGCGCTGGGATTTGTCGCGATCTTGCTGGTGCTATGGGTGGTATTCAGCCATCAGGGTGCCTGGCCCGGCTACAGTGATTTGGTCATGTCCCTGCCCAACCCCATCGCATGGTTGCGGTGGATACTGGGAGATATCAGTGAGGTAGCTTTTTACAAGCATGAACTCGCATCCCTGGGTCTATTAAGCGGCGCTTATCTGGCATGGTGGGCGAGCAAGCACGGTAAGGCCTGGCAAGGCTTTTCCATTTGCTATGGCACCGGATTGTGGCCTTGGTTGGTGACCAGTTCATTGATCGGTCTCTTGCTGAGCAACCTGCTTTGGGGCTGGAGCGTAACTGCCGAAACTTGGCAACCTACGTTTGCGGCTTTTGTTTCCTTGCCCGCAGCGATGGTGCTCATATTTGGCGGCGGTTGGAAGGTCACCCTCAACGGTGCAGTGCTGGGGGCGCTGTTGGTTACGCCGATGTGCTTGCTGATCGTCAATCTGGTGTGCATACCGCTGGGGTTGCCAGCGGTGATCGGCAATGTACTGGGCATGGCTGCGGGAAGTGTGGTCGCATTTGCACTGTGTCGTAGGGTGCCCTCACTGGTGCGCTCAGACTATGTCGCTCCGCAGAGACCTGTACCTGCGATACCGCCTAATTATGGAGTGATCTGGGGTTTGCGCCGAATATTGGCAGACTTTTCCGAAGCCCCTTTTTTCGGAAATGAACTTGCCAGTCTCGGGTTATTGGCGGGGGTATTGCTCGCTTATAGTCTCAACCCCATGAGCCCGGCTTATGGCTCCGGATTGCTCTTGTACATTATTGGGGCTCAGGCGCTGACATCGGCTATTGGTGTAGTGATCTGGCGACATCAATGGATAAAGCGAGGCTGGTACCCCACCTATGTTCCATTGGTATCAGTGGTACCTGCAGCCGTACTGAGCCATGGAGGCAGTTGGATGGTGATTGGATCAAGTGCTCTGCTGGGTGCACTCGTCGCCCCGTCGCTGGCGTGTTTCATTGCCGCGAGAATGCCCAGTCATTTTCACCCTTACATTGGCAATGTGCTTTCAATGGCGATGAGCACGCTGATGATTGTGCCAGTCGTCGGTTGGCTCGCAGCATGAAAAGTGTGGTTAGGGGATGCCCCCTAACCACAACCTAACTTAAACGCCCGTCAGGCCAACGGCACCCGACGCGTCGTCAGCGCCACACGCCCCACAAAGAAACTCAACGCCGCACCCAGCAGCAACATCGCCAAGGTGCTCCAGGCTGCGCGGGACAGTTGCTTGGCCGCGACTTCGCCTGCTTCACGGGCTTTCTGCTCGGCCTGTTGCTTGAGCTCATCGACCTTCTGCATGGCTTGCTGGTAGGCCTGGGCATAGTTGTCGACGATCTGCGTGGCTTCCTCTTTGCTCTTGCCGGTACGGGCGGCAACGATGTTGACCAGCGCGTCTTTATCGGCCGCGTTCAGCGCAGGCTCACCGGAGGCTTTGACGCGGTCGAACCACTGCTTGAGCGCATCACCGGCCAAGGCTGGATTGGTCGCGGCAGCCGTCGCCGATTGCTTGCCATCCGCTGCGGCCTGATCGGTTTTCTGCTCGACATTGGCCGGGTCCAATTCAGGCTTGCCGCTTTGCTTGAGCAGGGTATCGAGCTGAGCTTGCAGGCTGTTCCAGTCCAGATGGATGCCCTGCTCGTCCAGTTGCTGCTTGACGCTGTCACTGATGCCCGGCGCTGCGGCGGCGATGCCACTACCGGCAGCCGACAGGCCTTTGCCCACCACATTGCCGGCGGTCCCGACCACGCTCGCGGCCAGGCCTGCCAGCAGCCAGGTGGTGAATAACGTGGTCAGGGTCCAGGTCAGCACGCCATGCAGGCCGCCGCGATCCGGTGCCGTACGCCCGGCCACAAAGGCACCCACGGCGATGGCGATCAACGTCGACACAAATAGCCAGATGCCGGCGCCCGTGCCGAAACCGCTCAACGGATTGCCCGCCTGCATCGGGTTGACGGCGCTGGCGCCAATGGCGGTGCCGAGGACACTGAGCACCAGGTAGGTCACCAGGGCAATTGCACTACCCGCGAGTACAGAACTCCAGGACACGCGAAACGGCGAACGGTTGGTTTCATAGACAGTGGTCATGATTGATCCTTTTGCAGTGATTGACCGTCTCAGTCTGGCCAGCCACGTGTCCGCTCGTCCCCGCGCAAATGCACCAGGCCATCTGGTGCATTCGCACCCCGGTGCAGGCAATTGCTCTGCACTATCCTGAACCCTGGGTGTCGTACTTTCATGCGTCCAGAACCCGGAGAAACCATGACCCAGGATGTCCTCGCCAAAGAAACCAACCGTCGCCAACTGCAGCAGATCATCTCCGGGCTGTCCGACGGGATAATCCTCGCCGAGGTCGACCAGACCATCCTCTGGGCCAACGATGCCGCCCTGGCCATGCATGGGGTGGATGAGGTCGCGGCATTGGGCGCCGATACCCGCGAATACGCCGAACGCTTCAGCCTGCGCTATCGCAACAACCATCCCCTGCCGCTGGAAAACTACCCCCTCGCCCGTGCGGCGGCGGGTGATGAATTCAGCGATGTGGTGGTGGAAGTCACCCCCACCGCCGACGAACACAAGACCTGGGTCCACCGCCTGCGCAGCCTGGTGATCAGCGATTCCCACGGCGAGCCCGAGTTGCTGGTTCTGATCCTCAGCGACGCCACCGAGTGGGCCAGCGCCGAACAGCGCTTCGAGAAAACCTTCAACGCCAACCCGGCGCCTGCGGTGATCTGCCGCCTGAGCGACCTGCGCTATATCAAGGTGAACCAGGGTTTCCTGGAGATGACCGGCTACAACCGCGACCAGGTCATCGGCCGTTCGGTGTATGAGCTGGACGTTCTGGAGCAGGCCGATCGCAAGGACCTGGCCATCCAGCGCCTGGGCGAAGGCGCGACCATCCCGCAGATGCAAGCCGAGCTGAAGCTGCCCGAAGGTGGCAGCAAACTGGTGATCGTCGCCGGCCAGCCGCTGGACATGAACGAGGAGGAATGCATGCTGTTTTCCTTCACCGACCTGGAGCCACGCCGCAAGGCCGAGATTGCGCTGCGCCAGAGTGAAGAGCGCTTCGCCAAGTCGTTCCGCCTGACGCCTGTGCCGACCCTGGTGTGCAGCGCCGCCAACCGGCAGGTGGTGGACATCAACGAAGCCTTCATGACGATTACCGGGTACACCAGTGAGGAGCTGATCGGCAAGGCCATCGAAGAGATCCACTTCATCGACAGCGCCCCGGCGGCCGCCCAGGTGTTCGCCACCCTGGAGAAAGCCGGCAACCTCGATGGCCAGGACCTCAAGGTGCGCAAGAAAGGCAACGAAGTGATCGACTGCGTGCTTTCCGCCGACACCGTGGTCATCCAGGACGTGCCGTGCTACCTGCTGGTGATGATGAACATCACCGAGCGCAAGCGCTCGGAGCTGGAGCTGGTGGCTGCCATCGAGGAAGTGATGCAGGACGCCTCGTGGTTCAGCCAGACCCTCATCGAAAAACTGGCCAACGCCAAGAGCGTCAACAGCCCCAACCTGCCCAACGTGGCCTTCACCGACCTGACCGCGCGTGAGCGCGATGTGCTGGGCCTGATCTGCGAAGGCCTGGCCGACAAGGAAATCGCCTCGCGGCTGAAACTGGCACCCAATACGGTGCGTAACCATGTGGCCACGGTGTACTCAAAACTGGGGGTGCACAGCCGCAGTGCGGCGATTGTCTGGGCCCGTGAACGCGGGCTGTTTGCCGGTGAATTAAGGGTTAAAAGCAAGCGCTGAACATACAAATGCACTAGTCCAGCTAGTATGAATTCGCCTTATCGGATGGCGTACCGATCCCTAACCTTCAAGGGGTGAGCACAGGGCTTTGAACCTGTGCCGTCGTGAAACGACACCTTGAAGGAACCCTCATGTTTACGCTCTCTCAACTGCGAAATTGCATCGAAGAAGGCCTGGCGCCGCTGACATGCGAGTTCACCCTGTGCCGGGACGCCTCATTGACCCTCAAGGTCTATGACGCCGAGACCGGCCGGGTGGACCTGGTGGTGACGGGGATCAGCACCAACCGGCTGCAGACCCCGCAAGAAGTGGAAAAAATGGTGGAAGAGCTGCGCTACGAACTGCAAAGCAACAACATGGGCAAGCTCACGCTGGATGACTTGCCTTCAACGACGAACCAATGAAGTAGAACACCCCACCCGCGACGATAAATGCCCCGAGCATGTAGAACATGTAGTGGGCCGGCAGGCTGGCCAGCACCAGCCCGCACAACACCGGCCCCAATGCCGCCCCCAGGTTGGACAGGTTCTGCGCCCCGTAGTACATGCCCCGCAGGTGATCCGGGGCAATCCGGTCGATAAACATGTACTCGGCCGGGAACACGATAATTTCCCCCACGGTGAACACCGCCATCGCCAGCACCCACCACAGCACGCTGGTGGACAGCGCGAACCCGATCAACCCCAGCATGAACATGCCCAGGCCGAAGATCAGCCATTGGCTGAGGTAACGGTGCGAGATGCGCCGGCCAATCACGTACTGCAAGGCAATCACCAGCACCGCGTTGGTGGTCAGCACCGCACTGATCACGGTGTAGGTGTATTCCGCGCTGGTGGTGGTCACCAGGTATTGCGACAGGTAGGCCGTGAACTGGCCGAACACCACGGCGCTGAGCAGGCCGCCGAGGGTGAAGCACACCAATCGATGGTCACGCAGCAACACACGGCCGACGGCCAGGAACGACACCGGCTTTTGCGCGACCTCGGCGGTGGCCAGCGTGCGATCGCCCCAGCGCCAGTACAGCAGGAAAAAACCCAACCCCAGCAACGCCGAAAGGATGAACGGCAGGCTGATATCCAGCTTGGCCACCATCGCGCCAAAGAACGGCCCCACGGCGTAACCGATGTTGGTCAGCGTGTACTTGATCGAAAACACTTCGCTGCGCGCCTCTTCGGGCAAGAGGCTGGCAAAGCCTGCCTTGACCGCAATGTCGATCACCGCATAAGCCAGGTTGATCAGGATCAGGCAGCTGTAGAAGGCCCAGATATTCTGCGCGAGTACCGTGCCGATAAAACCCAGCACAAACACCACGCTCAAGCCGAGCAGCAGCCGATAGCTGTTGATGCGGTCGACCAGGAAGCCGCCGTACACGCTGAGCAGCGAACCGACGATCAGCGAGCTGCCGATCACCAGGCCGACCTGACTGATGTCGAGGGCAAAGTGGCTGGTGAGGTAAATGACCAGGTAGGGGAAGGTGATGGCCTTGGCCAACGTCAGCATCAACGTGGCGGACAGCAACAGGTTCACGGTGCGAGGGTAGTTTCTTATTGTGGCAAGCATCCTGCTCTCTTTCGGTCAAAGGTAACGCGACGTTTTATGGCCGGTTACCTTAACGCGGAGGAAGCAAAAAAGCCGGGCTATTTTTTGACTGGGGTGATCTCGAGGATGGTGCCGTTGGTGGTTTTCAGCAGCACGAACTTGTCGCCGACCCGCGCCCATTGGCTGTCGGCTTCAGGTTGCTTGAGGCCACGCTTTTTCCAGTCGCTGACCGCCGACTCCTTGCGCATCAGGATGTCCGGGGCACGGTCGCCCTCTTTGAGATCGCGGGCGTTGATGTTGGAAGGCTGCACGGTTTCCTGGGGGGTATCACCCGCCTGTGCGACAAAACTGGCGGTGGACAGGCTGGCAGCGACCAGCAGGCAGGCGGCGAGGGTTTTGGACTTCATAGGTGCTCCTTCAATGAATGACGCGTACCCAGGTTCGGACCACGGGCGCACGAAATCATTCATGCAAGAAAAGCCTGACAGGTATTTATCAGCTAAGATCGCCGGCTTTCTTGTAGCGATAAGGACATCACAATGATCCTCACTGTTTTCCTGGTCATTTTCATCTGCGTCTCGAGTGTGATTACGCTCTATTTGATCAGCCTCTACAACCAACTGGTGAGTTTGCGCAACCGTTTCAAAAATGCGTTCAGCCAGATAGAAGTACAACTCAAGCGGCGCCATGACTTGATTCCCAACCTGGTCGAGACCGCCAAGGCTTATATGAGCCATGAGCGCGACACGCTGATGGCCGTCACCGAGGCGCGCAATGCTTCCGCAGCCTGCCTCAATGTCGCAGCGGCAGAACCTGGCAGCGCGCAGTCAATAGTGCACTTGGGCCAGACCGAGGGCCGACTCAACAGGGCCATGGATAAACTGAACATCTCGCTAGAAGCGTATCCGGACCTGCGTGCATCGGAAACCATGATGCAGTTGAACTACGAAATGACCAATACCGAAAACCGTATCGCCTTCGCCCGCCAGTTCTTCAATGACTCAGTGATGAACTACAACACCTTCCGGCAGAAATTCCCCACGGTGCTGATGGCGGAAGCGTTTGGCCATGGGGCAGACGCCACCTTGCTGGAGTTTGCCGACAGCGAGCAGATTCAAAATACTCCGGTCGTCTCCTTTATCTGATAGCCGCCACGGATGGCCGTATGAATTTTTTCGAAACCCAGGACCGCGCCAGGCGCGGCGCCAGGTATGGCATGCTGCTGATGGCCGCCATTGTGCTAAGCCCGGCGGTGTTTTGGGCGTATTCAGTGCCATCGCTCGGTAAGGTCTACTGGTATTACCACCTGGTTTTTTGCTTGGTGATAATTTTCGTCATGGCGGCAGCCTGTTGGTACCAGAGCCACAGGTTCTGTGATAGCAGCGACTCCATTTCCATGGATTTTGGCGGGCACCTTATCAGCCTGCAGCCAGAAGAAGGTGATCGCTGGGTGCTGGATATTGTCGAGGAAATGGCCATTGCCTCCGGCAGCCAGGTACCCATGGTTTACGTGCTTCTAGATCAAGAAGGCATCAATGCATTTTCCCCCGGGTTCACACCGCAGGATTCAGCCATTGCGGTGACCTACGGCGCGACGGTTTTGCTTAACCGTGAAGAAATGCAAGCGCTGGTTGCCCATTTGTTCTGCCAGATTCATAACAACGACATGCGCATGGATATACGCATGGTGGGGCTGGATACGGGCGCATTGGTCTTGGCTTTCCTGATGGCGCTATCAACCGCCGGTAGTTTTTTACTGTTCGGATTCGGCTGGTGTGCACTCGTTCTTTTCGCCACATCCCGTATTGCTCGCCAGCGCAAATACCTGGCCGACGCCACGGCAGCACAGCTCACTCGCAACCCCCAGAGCGTGGCGAGTGTGCTGAAGAAAATTGAAGGATATGAATACGGGTCACTGCTCAGAGGCGAAGAGACATCTCTTTTCCTTTCGACGTTCTTTGCAGCCCCCTTCGAAACGTTCAGAGATCATTTTGCCTCGCCCCATCCTTCACTTGAAAAACGCATCAAACGCCTCGATCCGGGCTGGGACGGCGAGTACCCGTATGTCCCAACGCTGGCCTCGCTGGTAGGCAGCGATGAGGCTACCGCCGAGAATCGTCGCCGGTGGCAGGAGCTCGGGGCAATCTCTACGGCTGTCCGTCGAAAGGGCGAGGAAACCACCGCAGCGCACCTGTACCAAACCCAGGTAAGCCTGAGCAAGATTCCTGCAGAGGTGAGAGCAGCTGCACGCCACACCAGCGGTGCACAGGCGTTGATCTACCGGTTGCTGCTCTGCGCGAATGAGGACGCTCGAGCGCAGCAACTGAACTTTTTGCAAGGGGTTCCCGACCCGGAAGTCGTTCAGTTCTTGCAGGGTTTGAGCGAACCCATGAACGGCCTGGATGGCTACCTGCGCTTGCCACTGTTCGACTTGTGCATTCCCGCACTCAAGCATCTCGAAACCGACTCGTTCCAGCAGTTTACTCACAATATTTCGCTACTGATCCGAACCGATTACCGAACCTATCTGATGGGTCTGGCCCTGCTTCATATCCTCAATACCCAGGTTCTAGGTGCACCGAAAACCAAAGGCCGCTATCTGCTGCGCCAGTTGGAAAGGGATGTCACGCTATTGCTCAAGGTACTCGCGATCATCGGCCATAGAGGCGGTGCGCAGGCGCAGCTGGCTTATTCCCGGGCCTGTGAGGTATTGCCCTTCCATGTGCCCCCAACGAATAGGGTTGATGGCAGCGAAGAACTGGACGCGGTAGAGATTGCCTTGAAAAGGCTGCCCGAACTCAAGCAACAGGATAGGGACATCCTGATGGACGCAATCGCTGTCTGTATTGAGCACGACGGTCGTATAACCCATGAAGAAATAGAGCTGATGCGAGCGATTGCCAACATTCTGGACTGCCCGATGCCGGCAAGGTTTCAGACGCCATCACTCAAAGACACTTGCGCGACGCCATTGCCTCCATGAAATTAATCCTGTAATTTTTCATGAAATTATTTGATATAAATTTCATGAACCAACAAGAAGAACTCGACGCCCTGGCGATCCTGATTCACGACCTGCGCAAACACAAGAAGCTCACCCTCGCCCAATTGGCGCAGAAGATCGAGCGTTCCGTAGGTTTCCTGTCCCAAGTGGAACGCGGCTTGTCGCGGCCTACCGTGGCCGACCTGACCGCGATCAGCCACGCCCTCGACGTGCCCACCACGTATTTCTACAGCCTGTCCAAACCCAAGGCCGTGAGCTGGGTGACCCGCCCCAATGAGCGGCGGACGGTGTATTACGCCAACGGCATCACCGACATCCTCGTCTCGCCGAGCATGAATGGCGCGTTCTCGATGCTCGACAGCCTGTTGGCCCCCGGCGCCAACAGCGGCGAGCAAACCATGAGCGACCGTGCCGAACAGGCCGGTTTTGTGCTCGAAGGCGAGTTGACCTTGTGGGTCGAGGGTGAGGCCGACTCGGTCACCCTCGGCCCTGGTGACAGCTTCCACCTCGCCAGCTTTGCCCATTGCCGCTACGCCAACCTGACCGATCTGCCCGCCCGCGTGCTGTGGGTCTACAACTAGGAGCAACACCCGTGAAAAGCCAATCTTCCACGTTGCTGGCCGAAGTACGGACCTTTCGCCAGAACCACCCCGACGTGCGGTATGTGGACCTGATCGCCCTGGATATCCCAGGGCATTTCTACGGCAAGCGCTACCCGATAGAGATGCTCGAAAAGGTCGCCGCCGGCAGCCCCCTGAAGCTGCCACAGAACGCCGTGCTGCTGGGGACTCAAGGCGGGCTGTTCAAGATTGGTGACTATTGCTTCCATGACGGCGATCCGGACGCCAATCGCCGCCTGGTGCCGGGCACGCTCAAGCCGGTGAGTTGGGAATCGCAGCCGTTGGGCCAGATGCTGATCACCTCCGACGGCACCGACGCCCCGATCGAATTCGAGCCCCGCGAAGTCCTGGCCAAGGTGCTGGAACGCCTGCAGCACAAAGGCATTCACCCAGTGGTGGCGTTCGAACTGGAGTTTTACCTGTTCGACAAAAAGCTCGACAACGGCCTGCCGCAATTCGCCCGCGACCCGCTGAGCGAGGATGCCGACGACCAGCCCAACCTGCATATCGACCGGCTCTCGCGTTTCAGTGAAGTGCTCGACGATATGGCGCAGACCGCCAAGGACCAGGGTATCGACATCACGGTGATCACGGCCGAGATCGGCCCCGGCCAGTTCGAGATCAATTTCGGCCACCTCGACGATGGCCTGCGCGCCGCCGACTGGGCCGCCCTGTTCTGCCGCAGCACCCGCGGCGTGGCGTTGAAGCATGGCCATCGCGCCAGCTTCATGGCCAAGCCTTACCTGCAATACCCCGGCAGCGGCATGCATGTGCATGTGAGCCTGTATGACGGCGCCGGCAATAACCTGCTGGCCGCCCATCAGCAGCAACCGCTGCGCCATGCGGTGGCCGGCTGCCTGGAACTGCTGCCGCATTGCATGCCGATCTTCTCGCCCAACCACAACGCCTTCCGCCGCCTGGGTGGCACGGTCAACGCGGCGACCCGCGCCAGCTGGGGCTTTGAGGACCGCGATGCGTGCGTGCGCATTCCCGAATCCGACCCGCGCAACCTGCGCATCGAGCACCGCCTGGCCAGCGCCGACGCCAATCCGTACCTGGTGCTGGCGGCCATCCTGGCCGGGCTGGAACATGGCCTTGAGGCCAAGCGCGAACCCATCGCGCCGTTGAACGAGGACCGCAACAGCGGCACCGACTTCCCCCTGGAAATGCTCGACGCCGTGCGCGCCATGCAGCATCAACCGGTCGTGCGCGATAAGCTGGGCGCTGAATTTGTCGACGTATACTGCGAAAACAAACGCCAGGATCACCTGGCCTTCCAGCAAGAGATCAATGCGCGCGAATACCGCTGGTTTCTCTGACCCCATGGATAACCGATGACCGACCAAAGCGCCCCGGCCCTGAAGGAAATTTTCAACGTCGAACGCCTGCAGCACATCGCCCGCGAGATGAGCGCGGTGTACCCGGCGTTCGACGCCAAGGGTTTTCTCAAGCACGCCAAGGCCGGGCTGGCGCAGTTGTCGGTGATGCAGCGCATGGCGCGGGTCAGCGAGAGCCTGCACGGGGTGATCCCGCTGGAGTATGCGCAGACCCTCAAGCTGCTCTACGCGCTGGCTCCGTGCCTGAACAGCGCATTTGTCAGCCTGTTCCTGCCGCATTACGTGGCGAGTTACGGCCAGGCTGACTTCAAGCGTTCCATGGCCGCGCTCAAATACTTCACCTCGTTTGGCTCGGCGGAATTCGCGATCCGCCACTTTCTGCTGAATGATTTCGCGCGCACGCTGGCGGTGATGCAAGCCTGGTCGCTGGACGACAACGAACACGTGCGCCGCCTCGCCAGCGAAGGCTCGCGCCCGCGCCTGCCCTGGTCGTTTCGCCTGGCCGAGGTGCAGGCCAACCCCGAGCTGTGCGCGTCGATCCTCAATAATCTCAAGGCCGACAGCAGCCTGTATGTGCGCAAATCCGTCGCCAACCATCTCAACGACATCACCAAGGACCACCCGGACTGGGTACTCGACCTGATCGAGGGCTGGAACCTCGACAATCCCCACACCGCCTGGATCGCCCGCCACGCGCTGCGCAGCCTGATCAAGCAAGGCAACACCCGCGCGCTGACCATCATGGGCGCCGGCGCCAAGGCCGACGTGAAGATTCAGCACCTGAGCGTCACGCCGGCAGTGATCACGCTGGGCGAACGCATCACCCTGTCATTCAGCCTGGAATCCACCGCCGCCACTGCGCAGAAACTGGTGGTGGACTACGCCATCGACTACGTCAAAAGCGCCGGGCACAGCGCGGCCAAAGTCTTCAAGCTCAAGGCATTCACGCTGGGCGCGGGTGAACAGCAACGTATCAGCCGCGAGCAACACATCCGCGAATTGACCACCCGCAAGCACTATCCGGGCAAGCATACCGTGCACGTGATGGTGAATGGTGAACGCCTGGGCAGTGCTGACTTCGTATTGCGCGACTGATGCAGGTGGGGCAACACCCCAGGTCCACTGGGGATTGGAGTAGGCCTAGGCACCCGGGTGTACGCAGGTCAAATGTGGGAGCTGGCATGCCTGCGAAGGCGGTAGATCAGGCACCGAATGCATCAACTGACAGCCCGCCTTCGCGGGCAAGCCCGCTCCCACAGGGGGATCCGTATGCCTCGAGCTCCCGGGTGTAAGCAGATCAAATGTGGGAGCTGGCTTGCCTGCGAAAGCGGTGGGTCAGGCACCCACTGCATCAACTGACCCACCGCCTTCGCGAGCAACCCCGCTCCCACAGGGGGATCCGGGTATGCCTCGGGCTCCCGGGTGTAAGCAGATCAAATGTGGGAGCTGGCTTGCCTGCGAAAGCGGTGGGTCAGGCATGCACGGCATCAACTGACAGCCCGC
>Ga0153921_1000196_pt1 | contig 43895 bp, 40 predicted proteins | sample TSNJ005MetaG_FD_104691 | JGI IMG/M metagenome (GOLD analysis project Ga0153921, IMG submission 104691) | Attine ant fungus gardens microbial communities from New Jersey, USA - TSNJ005 MetaG | ecosystem: Host-associated > Fungi > Mycelium > Unclassified | place: USA: New Jersey, Brendon T. Byrne... | reverse complement strand
GCCGTCACAGGGCGCGGACGCCCCCGGTCGCTGTGCCACAATCGAAGCATGCTTCGTTGGCTCACGGCCGGGGAATCCCACGGCCCCGAACTCATCGCCGTCCTGGAGGGTCTCCCTGCCGGGGTCCCGGTCTCGCTCGACGCCATCCGCGCCGATCTGGCCCGCCGCAAGCTCGGCTATGGTCGCGGCGCGCGGATGAAGTTCGAGCAGGACGCGCTCGACATCTCGGGCGGCGTCCGCCACGGCTCCACCCTCGGCAGTCCGATCGCCCTGCGCATCGGCAACACGGAGTGGCCGAAGTGGGTCGACGTCATGAGCGCCGAGCCCGTCGAGCCCGAGAAGCTCGCCGGCGGCCGTGGAGCGGCGCTGACGCGTCCGCGCCCCGGGCACGCCGACCTGGTCGGGATGCAGAAGTACGGCTTCGACGAGGCCCGCCCGGTCCTGGAGCGCGCGAGCGCCCGGGAGACCGCCGCCCGCGTCGCGCTCGGCGCCATCGCGCGCTCGTTCCTCGGCGAGCTGGGGATCACCCTGGTCAGCCACACGCTCTCGATCGGTCCGGTCCGGGTCCCCGAGGGGTCGCCGCTGCCGACGCCGTCGGACGTGGACACGCTCGACGCCGATCCGCTGCGTTGCTTCGACCCGGCCACGTCCGAGCGGATGGTGGCCGAGGTCGACTCCGCACACAAGGACGGCGACACCCTGGGCGGCGTCGTCGAGGTGCTCGCGTACGGCGTCCCGCCGGGACTCGGCTCGCACGTCCACTGGGACCGTCGGCTCGACGGCCAGCTCGCGGCCGCGCTCATGGGCATCCAGGCCATCAAGGGCGTGGAGGTCGGCGACGGCTTCCTGACGACCACCCGCCGCGGCTCCGAGGCCCACGACGAGCTCCTCGCGGAGGACGGCACGATCGTGCGCACCAGCGACAAGGCAGGCGGCACCGAGGGCGGGATGAGCACGGGAACGGTCCTGCGGGTCCGCGCCGGCATGAAGCCCATCGCGACCGTGCCGCACGCGCTGCGCACCATCGACATCGCGACGAGCGAAGCGGCGGCGGCGCACCACCAGCGCTCCGACGTCTGCGCGGTGCCGGCGGCCGGCGTGGTCGCGGAGGCGATGGTCGCCCTCGTGCTCGCCAACTCGGTCCTCGAGAAGTTCGGCGGGGACTCCCTGCCCGAGACCGCCCGCAACCTGCGCGGCTACCTGGACGCCATCCCGCAGAACCTGGCGACCGAGCGCGTCAGCGCGCCCTACGCCTGAACGCCGTGACGATCGTCCTGATCGGCCCGCCGGCGGCGGGCAAGACCCGGCTGGGCAAACGCCTCGCCAAGCGGCTCGGCCTGACGTTCATCGACACCGACGCGCGCGTCGTCGCCGACCACGGCCCCATCTCGGAGATCTTCGCCGACCACGGGGAGCCGCACTTCCGCGCCCTGGAGCGTGCGGCGGTCGCCGCGGCGCTGTGCGAGGGCGGGGTGGTCTCCCTGGGCGGCGGGGCGGTGCTCGACACCGACACCCGGGCCGATCTCAGCCGTCGCCGCGTCGTGCTGCTCACGGTGCAGCCGGAGGCCATCGCGCAGCGGATCACCGGCGGCAAACGCCCGCTGGTGTCCGACATCGAATCGTGGAAGCGGCTCGTCGCCGAGCGCGCCGAACTGTACGCATCGCTCGCGGATTACACCGCGGACACCTCGTCCCGTCCGATCGACGCCATCGTGGAGGAGATCGCCGAATGGGTCGAGCAGGAGGAAGGACACCGATGACCGACGCCGACACCCCCACCGAGATCCTCGTCGCGGGGGACGACCAGTACCCCGTGGTCGTGGGGCGCGGTGTGCGCTTCGACCTCGCCGACCACCTGGGCTCCGGGGTCAACAAGGTGCTCCTGGTGCACCCGCCGACGCTGGGCGCCGCGGCCGCCGAGCTCCGTGAATCCCTCCTCGGCCGGTACGAGGTGCTCCTCGCCGAGGTGCCGGACGCCGAGGCCGCGAAGCGGGTGGAGGTCGCCGCGTTCCTCTGGGGCATCATGGGCCAGGCCGACTTCACCCGGTCGGACGCCGTCGTCGGCTTCGGCGGCGGTGCCGTCACCGACCTCGCCGGCTTCGCGGCCGCGACCTGGCTGCGCGGCGTGAAGCTCGTCCAGGTGCCGACCACGCTGCTCGGGATGGTGGATGCGGCGGTCGGGGGCAAGACCGGCATCAACACGGCCGAGGGCAAGAACCTCGTCGGCGCGTTCTACGCGCCCGCCGCGGTCGTCGCCGACCTCGACACCCTCGCCTCCCTCGGCCGCAACGAGATCCTCGCCGGGTTCGGCGAGGTCGTGAAGTACGGCTTCATCGCCGAGCCGGAGATCCTGGACATCATCGAGCGGGATGTCGCCGTCGCCACCGATCCCGAGTCGCCCGAGTTCCGCCGCCTCGTCGAGCTCTCCATCGGCATCAAGGCGCGTGTGGTGGGGGAGGACTTCACCGAGCAGGGCCTGCGCGAGATCCTCAACTACGGCCACACCCTCGGCCACGCGATCGAGCACGCCGAGCGCTACCAGTGGCGGCACGGCGCGGCCGTGGCCGTCGGAATGGTCTACGCCGCCGAGCTCGGCCGCCTGAGCGGGCGCCTGTCGGACGAGGCCGTCGACCGCCACCGCCGCATCCTGGAGTCCCTCACGCTGCCGACCACGTATCCGCTCGGCCGCTGGCAGACGCTCCTCGCGACCATGCAGCGCGACAAGAAGGCGCGCGGCAACCTCCTGCGCTTCATCGTGCTCGACGACATCGGCCGCCCGAACGTGCTCGCCGGCCCCGACCAGAGCCTGCTCTTCGCGGCGTACCAGGAGATCGCGTCCTGATGGCCGAGCGGAGCGTCGCGCAGAAGCTGCTGGTGAAGGAGGGCGACGTCCTCCACCTCGGCGGTGCGACGCCCGAGCTCGCGGCCCTCGTCGAGCCCCTGCCCGCGGGTGTGACGGACGGCCCTGCCGCCGACGCCTCGGTCGCGGTCGTCTTCGTGAGCACCCGTGCCGAACTGCTCGAGCGGTTCGGCACGGAGCTGCCGCAGCTCGGCCGCGCCCGTGCCGTCTGGTTCGTCTACCCGAAAGGCAACCGCGCCGACCTCAACCGCGACACCATCATCGCGGAGTCCGGGGCGTTCGGCTGGCGACCGATCAGCAACGTCTCCGTCGACGACGTCTGGTCTGCGGTGCGCGTCCGCCCCCTGACGGACGCCGAGGCACCGGTAGGGTGAACGGCATGAGCAGCGTCCTCGTCCTGAACGGCCCGAACCTCGGCCGGCTCGGCACCCGCGAGCCCGACGTCTACGGGTCGCAGACCCTCGACGACCTGGGCCGGCAGCTCCAGGAGGACGCGCCCGAGCTGCGGATCGACCTCCGCCAGACGGAGGCCGAGGCGGAGCTGATCGGCTGGCTGCACGACGCCGCCGACACGGGTGCCCCCGTCATCCTCAACGCGGGCGCGTGGACCCACTACTCGTACGCCCTGCGCGACGCGGTCTCGCTGGTGACCTCGGCCGGGGGCACGGTGATCGAGGTGCACATCTCGAACCCGCACGCCCGCGAGGAGTTCCGCCACACGAGCGTGATCACGGCCGTCTCGACCGGCGTGATCGCGGGTTTCGGCTTCGAGTCGTACCGGCTCGCGCTGGCGTACATTCGCCGAAACGGGCGCTGACGTCTAGAATCTTTCCCGGGCCGCTGCTTCGCGCGCGGCGATGTGGACCGCTGACGCCCGCGGCATCCACCCGGAACTCTTTCGCAAACTGAATGGATCTCGCGCATGGCATCGACCGCTGACATCAAGAACGGCATCGTCCTCAACATCGACGGACAGCTCTGGAGCGTCATCGAGTTCCAGCACGTGAAGCCGGGCAAGGGTGGCGCGTTCGTCCGCACGAAGCTCAAGAACGTCACGACCGGCAAGACCGTCGACCGCACGTACAACGCCGGCGCCAAGATCGACATCACCAACGTCGACCGCCGCGACTACCAGTACCTGTACCAGGACGGCGCCGACTTCGTCTTCATGGACACCAGCGACTACGACCAGATCACCATCCCGGGCCCGATCGTCGGCGACTCCGCCAACTTCATGCTCGAGAACCAGAACGTGACCGTCGCGCTGCACGAGGGTTCGCCGCTCTACGTCGAGCTGCCCGCCTCCGTCGTGCTGGAGATCACCTACACCGAGCCGGGCCTGCAGGGCGACCGCTCGACCGGCGGCACCAAGCCCGCCACGGTCGAGACCGGCTACCAGATCCAGGTCCCGCTGTTCCTCGAGACCGGCACCAAGGTCAAGGTCGACACCCGCACCGGCGACTACCTCGGCCGCGTCAACGACTAGTGAGCGCCCGGACCAAAGCCCGCAAGCGCGCGCTCGACCTGCTCTACAGCGCCGACCTGCGTCAGACCCCGCTCCGGCAGGCCCTCGCGACCGAGGCCGAGCGCGCGGCGATCGAGCCCGCGCGTGAAGCCTCCTGGCTGTACGCGCGCGAGATCGTCGACGGCGTGATCGACCACCAGGACGAGATCGACGAGCAGATCGAGACCTACGCGCAGGGCTGGACCCTCGCGCGGATGCCCGCCGTCGACCGCGCCATCCTGCGCATCGGCGTGTGGGAGCTGCTGTTCAACGACGCCGTGCCCGAGGGCGTCGCGATCTCCGAGGCCGTCGAGGCCGCCACGGTGCTCTCGACGGACGACTCCGCCGGCTTCGTGAACGGGCTGCTCGCGAAGATCGCCCAGAGCAACACGACCAAGTAGCGCGACACCACCAAGTAGATCCACCGCTCCAACCGAAGGGACGACGTGAAGCGCACCCGCCGCATCCTCGCCGCCACCGTCCTGGCCGCCGCACTGTCGATCGGCGTCTCGGCCTGCTCCGTGTTCGCCGACACCTCGGTGCCGGTCGCGACCGCGAAGGCGCCGACCGGCGTCGACGGTGCCGTCAACTTCGACGACCGCTACATCTCGGCCGGCACCGGTCAGAAGAAGGTCGACCTCTGGTTCGACGCGATGTGCCCGGTCTGCGGCGCCTTCGAGAAGGCGAACGGCGACACGATCGAGAAGGCGGTGAAGGACGGCTCCATCACGCTGCGCCTCCACCCGCTCACCTTCCTCGACGCCGCCTCCAGCGGGACCGGCTACTCGACGCGCGCGGCCGCGGCGCTCACCTGCGTGGGCGTCCACGACAAGGCGCGCGTGCTGGACTACTACCAGGCGCTGTTCACGGACCAGCCCGAGGAGAACTCGAAGGGTCTGACCGACGACGAGCTCGCGAAGCGGGCCACCGATCTCGGCATCACCGACATCTCCGGCTGCCTCGAGCGCAGCGGCTCCTACCAGGCGTGGGCGCAGGCCAACACGGCGCACTCGCAGAGCGGCCCGATCGTGGTGGACGGCAAGAAGGCCCTCGACAAGATCGAGGGCACCCCGACGGTCCTGGTCGACGGCAAGCAGTTCACCGGGAGCATCAGCGACGCGACCGCGTTCGAGAAGTTCCTGAACGACAAGTGATCGGTGCCGGGCTGATATGCTCGGATCTCGGTAGACATCCTTTAATGAGCCGTCCTGTGAGGCGGGGAAGGAGGTCGGCATGACAGTGCGCACCGTGCTGCAACAAGCTGACATCGCCCGGGCACTGACCCGGATCTCCCACGAGATCCTGGAGTCGAACCGGGGAACGAACGACCTGGTGATCCTCGGCATCCCGACGCGCGGCGTCGAACTCGCCCGCCGGATCGCCGAGACCATCCAGCGCATCGAGCCACAGGCCGTCGCTTCGCCCGCCGACATCGTCGGCGCGCTCGACGTGACGATGTACCGCGACGACCTGTCCCGCAACCCGATCCGCACCCCGCAGCCCACGTCGCTGCCCGGGCCGATCGACGGCAAGACGGTCGTGCTCGTGGACGACGTGCTCTTCTCGGGGCGGACGATCCGCGCCGCGCTGGACGCGCTGAACGACCTGGGGCGCCCGCGCGCCGTCCGGCTGGCAGTGCTCGTCGACCGCGGTCACCGCGAGCTGCCCATCCGCGCGGACTACGTGGGCAAGAACCTGCCCTCCGCCGCCTCCGAGCGCATCTTCGTTCGCCTGGAGGGCGTGGACGGCCAGGAGTCGGTGACCATCGAGTCGCCTGCCGATGCGACCGCCGCCGACAGTGCGGAGGCCGGCGCATGAGGCACCTGCTGTCGACCAAGACCCTCTCCCGCGAGGACGCCATCCGGCTGCTCGACGTCGCCGAGGACATGGCGGACGTGCAGGAGCGCGAGGTCAAGAAGCTCCCGACCCTCCGCGGCAAGACCGTCGTGAACCTCTTCTTCGAGGACTCGACCCGCACCCGCATCTCGTTCGAGGCGGCGGCGAAGCGGCTCTCCGCCGACGTGATCAACTTCTCCGCCAAGGGCTCCAGCGTCTCGAAGGGCGAGAGCCTGAAGGACACGGCCCAGACCCTGGCGGCCATGGGAGCCGACGCCGTGGTCATCCGCCACGGTTCCTCCGGCGCACCGCAGACCCTCGCGACGAGCGGCTGGATCGACGCCGGGATCGTGAACGCCGGCGACGGGATGCACGAGCACCCCACGCAGGCGCTGCTCGACGCCTTCACCATGCGGCGGCGTCTCCACGGTGCTGCGTCGCGCGGGCGCGATCTCGACGGCGTCACCGTGACGATCGTGGGCGACATCCTGCACTCCCGCGTCGCGCGGTCGAACGTGTGGCTGCTGCGCACCCTCGGCGCACAGGTCACGCTCGTCGCGCCGCCGACCCTGCTGCCGGTGGACGTGACCGGCTGGCCGGCGGCGATCGGCTACGACCTCGACGCTGCGATCGACGCGGATCCGGACGTCGTGATGATGCTGCGCATTCAGGGCGAGCGGATGAACGCCGCCTTCTTTCCGAACCCGCGCGAGTACTCGCGGCGCTGGGGCCTGGACGACGAACGGCTCGGGCGTCTGCGCACCGATAGCATTGTGATGCACCCGGGCCCGATGAACCGAGGGCTGGAGATCTCCGCCGCAGCGGCGGACTCGCCCCGCTCGACGGTCAGGGAGCAGGTGGCGAACGGCGTGTCCGTGAGGATGGCGGCGCTCTACCTGTTGCTGTCCGGTGGCGAGCGGGAGGCGTAAGACGACGATGGACGAGAAACTGGCCGAGAAGTATGTGATCGCGGGCGCGACGCTCGCCGACGGCACGCGTGCCGACCTCCTGATCGACGACGGCCGCATCGCGGAGGTGGGCTCCGGCCTCTCCGTCGCGGGCGCGTCGCGGATCGACGCCGACGGGCTCCTGGCGCTGCCGGGCCTCGTCGACCTGCACACCCACCTGCGCGAGCCCGGCTACGAGCAGAGCGAGACGGTGCTGACCGGGACGCGCGCCGCCGCGGCGGGAGGCTTCACCGCCGTCTTCGCGATGGCGAACACCTCCCCGGTGGCCGACACAGCGGGTGTCGTCGAGCAGGTCCTGAGCCTGGGGGAGTCCGCCGGATACGCGACCGTGCGCCCAATCGGCGCCGTGACCGTGGGACTGGAGGGCGAGCGCCTGGCCGAGCTGGGCGCGATGGCCGACTCCCGCGCCCGGGTCCGCGTCTTCTCCGACGACGGCAAATGCGTCTCCGACCCGCTGCTGATGCGCCGGGCCCTCGAGTACGTCAAGGCGTTCGACGGCGTCATCGCCCAGCACGCGCAGGAGCCCCGGCTCACCGTCGGCGCCCAGATGAACGAGGGCGCCCTGTCGGGCGAGCTCGGGCTCGCGGGCTGGCCGGCGGTCGCCGAGGAGTCGATCATCGCCCGGGACGTGCTCCTGGCCGAGCACGTCGGCTCGCGGCTGCACGTCTGCCACGTCTCGACCGCCGGGTCGGTCGACGTCATCCGCTGGGCCAAGGCCCGCGGCATCGACGTGACGGCCGAGGTCACGCCGCACCACCTCCTCCTGACCGAGGAGCTGGCGGCCGGCTACGACGCGCGCTACAAGGTGAACCCGCCGCTGCGCCGCTCGGAGGACGTGGAGGCGCTGCGCGCCGGACTCGCGGACGGCACCATCGACATCGTCGCGACGGACCACGCCCCGCACCCCGTGGAGTCGAAGGACTGCGAGTGGGACGCGGCCGCGTTCGGGATGGTCGGGCTGGAGTCCGCCCTCTCGGTCGTGCACGCGTCGGTGGTCGGCAACGGCCTCCTGGACTGGGCCGATGTCGCCCGCGTGCTGTCGTCGACGCCCGCGCGGATCGGCCGGCTCGCCGGCCACGGGACGCCGATCGAGGCCGGAGCGCCCGCCGAGCTGCTCCTTTACGACCCCACCGCGTCGCGCTCGTTCGCGACCGGTGACCTCGCCGGGAAGGGCGTCAACTCGCCCTACCTGTCGATGACCCTCCCGGGGCGCGTCGTCGCGACGTTCCACCGGGGCTACGCGACCGTGCTCGACGGCACGGTCGTCGATCTGGAGGCCGCCCGTGGATAAGTTCCTGCCGACCCTGGGCGTCGCGATCGTCCTCGTCCTCATCCTGCTGCTGGCCTTCTGGGGCTGGCGACGACGCGTGCGGCGCGACGTGCCCGCGGGCGGCGGCCACCCGGCCCCCGCCCAGCTCGGCGCACCGACCGCCGCTGCCGATGTGCTCTACGTCGCGACCACCAAGGCGGGGGAGCAGCTCGAGCGGCTCGTCCTGCCGGGTCTGACCTACCGCGGGAAGGGTTCGCTCAGCGTCTCGCCCGAGGGGATCTCGATCCGGGTCGCCGGCGAGCAGCCCGTCTTCGTCCCCGCCTCGACGCTCACCGGCGTCGGCGCGGCCACCTTCACCATCGACCGGGTGGTGGAGCGGGATGGACTGCTCCGGTTCGGCTGGACCACCAGCGGCGGGGTTCCCGCCGACAGCTACTTCCGGGTCGTCGACCCGGCCGGCCGCGACACGGTGACCGCGGCCATTCAGGACATCCTCCCCGGCGCGACGCCGACGGGGAGCACGACGGGCCCCGAGGGCCCGGAAGATCAGGAGGTGTGACGTGGCGGTGAATCAAGCAGTCCTCGTCCTCGAAGACGGGAAGCGCTACGTGGGCGAGGCCTACGGCGCCACCGGGCGGACGCTCGGCGAGGCGGTCTTCTCGACCGGCATGACCGGCTACCAGGAGACGCTCACCGACCCGTCGTACGCGGGTCAGATCGTCCTCATGACGGCCCCGCACATCGGCAACACCGGCACCAACGACGAGGACATGGAGTCCCGCCAGATCTGGGTCGCCGGCTACGTCGTGCGCGAGCCCAGCCGGGTCGTGTCCAACTTCCGCGCGCAGCGCAGCCTCGACGACGACCTGGTCGCCCAGGGCGTCGTCGGCATCAGCGGCATCGACACCCGCGCGGTGACCCGGCACATCCGCTCCGCGGGCGCCATGCGCGCCGGGATCTTCTCGGGCGCGGACGCCGAGCTCTCAGACAGCGAGCAGCTGGAGCTGGTGCGCAACGCCGCCGCGATGAGCGGCCGCAACCTCTCCGCCGAGGTCTCGACCGTCGAGCCGTACACCCTCCCCGCCGTCGGCGAGAAGGTCGGCTCGGTCGCGGTGCTCGACCTCGGCGTGAAGAAGTCCACCCTCGAGAACCTCGCCGGGCGCGGTCTCGATGTGCACGTCCTCCCGCAGCAGGTCTCGGCGCAGGACGTGCTCGACCTCGGCGTCTCCGCGCTGTTCTTCTCGAACGGCCCGGGCGACCCGAAGGCCTCGGACCGTCACGTCGCTCTGCTCCAGGAGACCCTGCGTGCCGGGCTGCCGTACTTCGGCATCTGCTTCGGCAACCAGCTCCTGGGCCGGGCGCTCGGGCTCCCGACTTACAAGCTGCCCTTCGGCCACCGCGGCATCAACCAGCCGGTGCTCGACAAGCGCACGGGCCGGGTCGAGATCACCGCGCAGAACCACGGCTTCGCCGTGCAGGCGCCGATCGACGCGGAGTTCGACTCCCCGGCCGGCTTCGGCCGCGTCGAGGTGAGCCACTTCAGCCTCAACGACAACGTGGTGGAGGGGCTCAACTGCCTCGACCTGAACGCGTTCAGCGTGCAGTACCACCCGGAGGCGGCGGCGGGCCCGCACGACGCCAACTACCTCTTCGACCGCTTCCTCAGCATGATCACCGGTCGCGAGACCGCGGACGCTGAGCCCACCAAGGAGGCCGGCGCCTGATGCCGAAGCGCACCGACATCTCATCCGTCCTGGTCATCGGCTCCGGCCCGATCGTCATCGGCCAGGCCTGCGAGTTCGACTACTCCGGCACCCAGGCGTGCCGCGTGCTCAAGCAGGAGGGCGTCCGCGTCATCCTGGTGAACTCGAACCCGGCCACGATCATGACCGACCCCGACTTCGCGGACGCCACCTACGTGGAGCCGATCACCTGGCAGGTCATCGAGACCATCATCGCCAAGGAGAAGCCGGACGCCATCCTGCCGACGCTCGGCGGCCAGACCGCGCTCAACGCGGCCATGCAGCTGCACGAACACGGCATCCTCGAGAAGTACGGCGTCGAGCTCATCGGCGCGAAGTTCGAGGCGATCCAGAAGGGCGAGGACCGCCAGATCTTCAAGGAGCTGGTCATCGAGGCCGGCGCCGAGGTGGCCCGCTCGCACATCGCCCACACCGTGGAGGAGGCGCTCGAGTACGCCGAGGACCTCGGCTACCCGCTCGTCGTCCGCCCGTCGTTCACCATGGGCGGCCTCGGTTCGGGCTTCGCCTACACGCCGGAGGAGCTGCGCCGCATCGTCGGCGACGGCATCCACCAGAGCCCCACCAGCGAGGTGCTCCTCGAGGAGTCGATCCTCGGCTGGAAGGAGTACGAGCTCGAGCTCATGCGCGACACCTCCGACAACACGGTGGTCGTCTGCTCGATCGAGAACGTCGACCCGGTCGGCGTGCACACCGGCGACTCGATCACGGTCGCGCCCGCACTCACCCTCACCGACCGCGAGTACCAGAAGCTGCGCGACATCGGCATCGACATCATCCGCGCGGTGGGCGTCGACACCGGGGGCTGCAACATCCAGTTCGCGGTGAACCCGGAGAACGGGCGCATCATCGTCATCGAGATGAACCCGCGCGTCTCGCGCTCGTCCGCGCTGGCGTCGAAGGCGACCGGCTTCCCGATCGCGAAGATCGCGGCGAAGCTGGCGATCGGCTACCGCCTGGACGAGATCCCGAACGACATCACCGGCGTCACCCCGGCGAGCTTCGAGCCGACCCTCGACTACGTCGTGGTCAAGGTCCCGCGCTTCGCGTTCGAGAAGTTCCCGGCCGCCGACCCGACGCTCACCACGACCATGAAGTCGGTCGGCGAGGCGATGGCCATCGGCCGCAGCTTCTCCTCGGCGCTGCAGAAGGCGCTCCGCTCGCTCGAGAAGCGCGGCTCGTCGTTCCACTGGGGCACGCAGACGCGCACCGTCGAGGAGCTGCTGGAGTCCATCCGGACGCCCACCGACGGCCGCATCGTCGACGTGCAGCAGGCGCTCCGCCTCGGCGCGACGCCCGAGCAGGTCTTCGAGTCGACCAAGATCGACCCCTGGTTCATCGACCAGATCGTGCTGATCAACGAGGTCGCCGAGCAGATCCGCGACGCGGACACCCTCGACACCGACACGCTCCGCTACGCGAAGGACCACGGGTTCTCCGACGCCCAGATCGGCGAGCTCCGCGGCTTCGGCGAGGCCGACGTGCGGGAGGTGCGCCACATCCTCGGCGTCCGCCCGGTCTACAAGACGGTCGACACCTGCGCGGGCGAGTTCCCCGCGCTCACGCCGTACCACTACTCCAGCTACGACCTGGAGACGGAGGTCGCACCGAGCGATCGGCGCAAGGTCGTCATCCTGGGCTCCGGCCCGAACCGCATCGGGCAGGGCGTCGAGTTCGACTACTCCTGCGTGCACGCGTCGTTCGCGCTGCACGACGCCGGGTTCGAGACGATCATGATCAACTGCAACCCGGAGACGGTCTCGACCGACTACGACACCAGCGACCGCCTGTACTTCGAGCCGCTGACGCTCGAGGACGTGCTGGAGGTCATCCACGCGGAGTCGCAGTCCGGCGAGCTCGTCGGCGTCGTCGTGCAGCTCGGCGGCCAGACGGCCCTCGGCCTGGCGAAGGGGCTCGAGGCGGCCGGCGTGCCGATCCTCGGCACCACGCCCGAGGCGATCGACCTGGCGGAGGAGCGCGGCCTGTTCGCCGAGATCCTCGACAACGCCGGCCTGCTGGCCCCGCGCAACGGCACCGCGATCGACTTCCCGAGCGCGGCCCAGGCGGCGGAGCAGATCGGCTACCCGGTGCTGGTCCGCCCGAGCTTCGTGCTCGGCGGCCGCGGCATGGAGATCGTCTACGACACCGCGTCGCTCGCGGACTACTTCGAGCGCGTCGCGGGCCAGGGCATCGTCGGACCGTCGCACCCGCTGCTGGTGGACCGCTTCCTCGACGATGCGATCGAGATCGACGTCGACGCGCTCTTCGACGGCGAGCGGCTCTACATCGGCGGCGTGATGGAGCACATCGAGGAGGCCGGCATCCACTCCGGCGACTCGAGCTGCACCCTCCCGCCGATCACGCTCGGCCGCCGCGAGATCGACCGCGTGCGCGAGGCGACCCTCAAGATCGCCGAGGGCATCGGCGTGCGCGGCCTGCTCAACGTGCAGTTCGCGATCGGCGCCGGGGTGCTCTACGTGCTGGAGGCCAACCCCCGCGCGTCGCGCACGGTCCCGTTCGTCTCGAAGGCGCTGGGCATCCCGCTGGCCAAGGCGGCCTCCCGGATCATGGTCGGCGACACCGTCGACGGCCTGATCGCGGAGGGCATGCTCCCGGAGCAGGACGGCTCGGTCATCCCGATGGACTCGCCGGTGGCGGTCAAGGAGGCGGTGCTGCCGTTCAAGCGCTTCCGCACCCGCGACGGCAAGATCGTCGACTCCGTGCTGGGGCCGGAGATGCGCTCGACCGGCGAGGTCATGGGCATCGACAAGGACTTCCCGACCGCGTTCGCGAAGAGCCAGGCCGCGGCCTACGGCGGCATGCCGCTCACCGGGACCGTCTTCGTCTCCGTCTCGGACCGCGACAAGCGCGCCATCGTGCTGCCCGTGCTGCGGCTCAAGCAGCTCGGCTACGAGATCCTCGCCACGGAGGGCACCGCGGAGGTGCTCAACCGCAACGGGATCGAGGCCCGCGTCGTCCGCAAGTACAGCGAGTCGCCGGACGACTCGATCGTCGACCTGATCACCCGCAGCGCGGTGGATGTCGTGATCAACACCCCGAGCGGCGGCACCTCGCGCGCCGACGGGTACGAGATCCGCGCGGCCGCGGTGGCGGGGGACAAGCCGCTGTTCACCACGATCGCCGAGCTGAGCGCCGCCGTCGCCTCCCTCGACGCCGTGCGCGAGGGCTTCGAGGTGACCTCGCTGCAGGAGTACGCGCTGCAGCGGGCGTCGCGCGCATGACCGCTGTCGGCGCAGCGTTCGGCGACCGCCTCGCGCAGGCGTTCGCCGAACGCGGCCGGCTGTGCGTCGGCATCGACCCCCACGCGCACCTGCTCGCCGACTGGGGCCTCCCGGCCTCGGCGGCGGGCGTGCGCGAGTTCGGCCTGATCGCGGTGGAGGCCGCGGCCGGCCGGGCGGGACTGGTCAAGCCGCAGGTGGCGTTCTTCGAGCGGTTCGGCGCGGCGGGCTACGCCGCGCTGGAGGAGGTCATCGCCGCCGCGCGCGCCGCGGGCCTCCTGGTCATCGCGGACGCGAAGCGCGGCGACATCGGCACCAGCGTCACCGCCTACGCGGAGTCCTGGCTCACGCCGGGGTCGCCGCTGGAAGCGGACGCTCTGACGGTCTCCGCGTTCCAGGGCGTGGGGTCGATCGCCGAGCCGATGCGCCTCGCCGAGGAGCACGGCAAGGGGCTCTTCGTCCTCGCCGCGACCTCCAACCCGGAGGCCGCCGTCGTGCAGCAGGCGGTCGTCGCCTCGGGTCCGCGTGCCGGGATGACCGTCGCGCGTGCGATCATCGAAGACGTGCACGAGTTCAACCAGCAGCAGCCGGCGCACGCCTTCGGCACCGTCGGGCTGGTGCTCGGCGCGACCGTCGACCTCGCCGCGTACGGCATCGACACGGACGGCGCCCCGGTCACGCCGGCGTTCCCCGTCCTCGCCCCGGGCTTCGGCCACCAGGGCGCGCGCGTCGAGGACGCTCCGCGTCTGTTCGGCACGCTGGCGCCCGGCGTCATCGTGAGCGAGTCCCGCGGCCTGCTGAGCGCCGGTGCGGACGGCCTCGCCGACGCCGTCGCGCGCCGCGCGGAGGAGGTGCGCGTCAGCCATGGCTGAGACCGCCTCCCGTCGTCCCGCCCCGCCCGACGTCGACCGCCGCGCCGCCTCCGAGGCCGCCGTCGCCGCCCGCCGCGCCCGGGCCGCGGTGAAGAAATCGATCGCCTCCCGCGAGGTGTCGCCGCTCACCGTGCTCGACCACGCCACCGCGAATCCCGACGGCGTGGAGGGGCGGCTCCGGGTCACGGAGTTCCTGCTCAGCGTCCCCGCCATCGGCACGACGAAGATGAACGAGGCGCTCACCGCCCTCGGCATCTCGCCGGCCAAGCGGCTGGGCGGCCTCGGCCGCCACCAGCGACTGCGCCTGCGCGACTTCCTCATCGAGCGCGAGAACAAGGCCGGGCGCCAGCGCAACCAGCTGGTCGTCCTCGCCGGTCCGACGGCGGTCGGCAAGGGCACCGTCTCGACGTACATCCGCGAGAACTACCCCGACGTCCTGCTCTCGGTCTCGGCGACCACCCGGGCCCCGCGGCCCGGCGAGGTCGACGGCGTGAACTACTACTTCGTCGACGACGCCGAGTTCGACCGGATGATCGAGGAAGGTGAGCTGCTCGAGTACGCGACGGTCCACAACGCGTACCGCTACGGCACGCCGCGCGGTCCGATCGAGAAGGCGCTCGACGCCGGCAAGAGCGTGCTGCTGGAGATCGACCTGCAGGGCGCGCGGAGCGTGCGGGAGAGCATGCCCGAGGCGCGACTGATCTTCCTGCTGCCTCCCACCTGGGAGGAACTCGTGCGCCGGCTCATCGGTCGGGGCACCGAGGACTCCGCCGAACAGGCCCGCCGGCTCGAGACCGCGAAGGTCGAGCTGGCCGCCCAGGACGAGTTCGACCACCGCGTCGTGAACCACGACGTCGCCGAGGCCGCCCGCGAGGTCGTAGACTTGATGAAGGTCCGCGCGGCGCCGTCGCGTCCGTAGACCGCCATCGTCGCGCCGCACCCGGCGCCGGCCGACGCACGTCGGCCGCCCAGAACGACCAGGCCGGCCACGGTCTTTCCACAGAACAGCTGAAGGAGTCCCTCCGCATGGCAACCAGCAACAACGGCATCATCGACCCGCCCATCGACGACCTGCTCGCCAAGGTCGAGTCGAAGTACGCCCTGGTGATCTTCGCGTCCAAGCGCGCCCGCCAGATCAACGACTACTACGCCGACCTCCACGAGGGCAGCCTGTTCGACAACGTCGGCCCGCTCGTCGACTCCTCGGTCGACGACAAGCCGCTGTCGGTCGCGATGCACGAGATCAACGAGGACAAGCTCGTCCTGAAGCCGATCGTCGAGTAACGAGCGACGACACCGCCGGGCACGGCCCGGCCCGAGCTGGACTCTGCCGTTGAGGGGGGTGGCGCCGTGAGCGCACGTTTGACCATCGTCGTCGGAGTGACCGGGGGCATCGCCGCGTACAAAGCGGTGGGTGTCATCCGGGCGCTCGTGCTCGACGGGCACTCGGTGCACGTCGTCGCGACGGAGGCCGCACTGCGGTTCGTCGGCCGCCCGACGCTCGAGGCGATCAGCCGCAACCCCGTCGCGACGGACCTCTACGAGGGCGTCGCCGAGGTGCGGCACGTCGCCCTCGGGCAGTCCGCCGACCTCATCGTCATCGCCCCCGCCACCGCGAACACGATCGCGAAGCTGGCGGCGGGCATCGCCGACGACCTCCTCGGCAACACCGTCCTCGCCTCCACCGCCCCGCTCGTCATCGCCCCGGCGATGCACACTGAGATGTGGCGCAACGCCGCGACCGTGGCGAACATCGCGACGCTCCGCGGCCGCGGCGTCCACATCGTCGGCCCGGCGAGCGGCCAGCTCACCGGCGCCGACTCTGGCCCCGGCCGCATGGAGGAGCCCGAGGTCATCGCCCGTGCCGCGTTGCGCGCTGCGGGCGTCTCGCCCCGCCCGGCCGCGACTCCCGCCCCGGAGCCCGTCGCCGACGTGGTGGTGCTCTCGGAGCGCCGTCGCGCGAACGAAGCGGCGCGCCTGCCGCGCGGCGGCGTCGACCTCGCCGGGCGCCGTGTCGTCATCAGCGCCGGCGGCACCCGCGAGCCCCTCGACCCCGTCCGCTTCCTCGGCAACCGCTCGAGCGGCCGCCAGGGCGTCGCCCTCGCGAGCGCGGCGCTGGCTCGTGGCGCCGAGGTCGTGCTGGTGGCCGCGCACCTCGAGGTCGATCCTCCCGAGGGCGTCGAACTCGTCGAGGTGCAGACCGCCCTCGAGCTGCAGAGCGCCGTCGCCGAGGCGGCGCGCTCCGCCGACATCGTCGTGATGACCGCGGCCGTGGCCGACTACCGGCCCGCCGAGACGCGCGACGCCAAGATCAAGAAGTCCGAGGCGGGGGAGACCCTCACCCTCGAGCTCGTCGCCAACCCCGACATCCTCGCCGGACTCGCGCACGACAAGCGCGACGGGCAGGTGCTGGTCGGCTTCGCGGCCGAGACCGAGCCCGACCCGTCCGCCCTGATCGAGCTCGGCCGCGGCAAGCTCGCCGCCAAGGGCTGCGACTTCCTCGTCCTGAACCAGGTCGGCTGGACCCAGGGCTTCGCAACGGAGAGCAATGAGGTCGTCGTCCTGCGGAAGGGCGGAGATATAGTGATGGAGGCCTCGGGCACCAAGCTGTCGGTGGCCGATCGTATCCTCGACGTCATCGCCTGACGCCCGTCGCGACACCTCGCTGGACCCAAGGAGAACAATGGCAGATCTGCGCCTTTTCACGTCCGAGTCGGTCACCGAGGGACACCCGGACAAGATCTGCGACCAGATCTCGGACAGCATCCTCGACGCGCTCCTGACGGTCGACCCGCACAGTCGCGTCGCCGTCGAGACCCTCGTCACCACGGGACTCGTCCACGTCGCGGGTGAAGTGTCGACCCGTGGCTACGTCGAGATCCCCGCGCTCGTGCGCGAGAAGCTCGTCGAGATCGGGTACGACTCGTCCGACGTCAGCTTCGACGGGACCCAGTGCGGCGTGTCCGTCTCCATCGGCGCCCAGTCGCCCGACATCGCGCAGGGCGTCGACAACGCGCTCGAGACGCGCTCCGAGCAGAGCGAGGACGACCTCGACCGGCAGGGCGCGGGCGACCAGGGCATCATGTTCGGCTACGCGACGACCGAGACCCCGCAGTACATGCCCCTCCCGATCTGGCTGGCGCACCGCCTGTCGGAGCGTCTGGCCGCCGTCCGCAAGGACGGGACGCTGGACTACCTCCGCCCGGACGGCAAGACGCAGGTGACGGTCGGCTACGAGGGCATCGTCCCGAAGTCGGTCCAGACCGTCGTGCTCTCGACCCAGCACGCGCCGTCGGTGACGAATGAGCGCCTCCAGGCCGAGGTGATCGAGGAGGTCATCGCGCCGGTGCTGCACGACGCCGGGCTCGAGACCTCGCACATCCGCACGCTCATCAACCCCACCGGACGGTTCGAGATCGGCGGTCCCAAGGGCGACGCCGGCCTCACGGGCCGCAAGATCATCGTCGACACCTACGGCGGCGCGAGCCGGCACGGCGGCGGCGCGTTCTCGGGCAAGGACCCGTCGAAGGTGGACCGCTCCGCCGCGTACGCGATGCGCTGGGTCGCCAAGAACGCCGTGGCGGCCGGTCTCGCCGACCGACTGGAGCTGCAGGTCGCGTACGCGATCGGCAAGGCCGCGCCGGTCGGGCTGTACGTCGAGACGTTCGGCACCGGCACGGTGCCCGACGAGCGGATCATCGCCGCCATCCGCGACGTCTTCGACCTGCGCCCGGCCGCGATCATCCGCGACCTCGACCTGCTGCGGCCGATCTACGCCCGCACCGCCACGTACGGCCACTTCGGCCGGGAGCTCCCGGAGTTCACCTGGGAGCGGCTCGACCGCGTCGACGACCTGCGGTCGGCCGCGGGGCTGTAACGGTGGCGGCGGCCGGCCGGGTCGCCCGCGTCGTCCTCGACTCGCCGCTCCCGCAGCTGGATCACTTCTTCGACTACGCCGTCCCCGAGGAGCTCGCCGCCGAGGCGGTGCCCGGGGTGCGCGTGCGCGTCCCGCTGCGGACGGCGGGCCGGATCGCCGACGGCTACCTCGTCGAGCTAGCCGATCCCGGCGAGGGCTACGACGGCTCGCTGAGCCCGATCGACGCCGTCGTGTCGCCCGTGCCCGTCCTGACGCCCGGGGTGTGGACGCTCGCCCGCAAGCTCGCCGATCGGAGCGCGGGGACGGCGAGCGACATCCTGCGCCTCGCCGTGCCGTCGCGGATGGTGCGCGCCGAGAAGGCCTGGCTCGCGCTGCCGGAGGAGGAGCGGTCGCCCTCGCCGACCCCACCGGCGTTCGGGGTCAGAGGGTACGGCGACGGGACGCTCGAAGCGGCCGTCGCGCGCAACGAGCGGATGGCGGTGCAGGCCATTCCCCGTCTCAGCCCGCTCCCGGACGGCACGTGGGTGGGCGAGTGGGCCATCACCCTGGCCGCACTCGCGGCCTCCTGCTGGGCGGGCGGCCGCACGGCGATCGTGGCCGTGCCCGACCACCGCGACCTCGATCAGCTCGCCGCCGCCCTCGCGGCCGTCGCCCCGGCGGAGGCCGTCGTGCGGGCGGACGCGTCCCAGGCGAACGCCGACCGCTATCGGGCCTTCCTCGCGGCCCTGAGCGGTCCCCGGATCGTGATCGGCAACCGCTCCGTCGTCTACGCGCCGGCGGAGCGCCTCGGGATGATCGCCGTGTGGGAGGACAGCGACCCGCTGCACGCCGAACCGCTGAGCCCGTACGTGCACACGCGCGACGCCGCCCTGGTGCGCCAGGAGCTCGCAGGGTGCGCGCTCGTGATCTCCGGCCTGGTCCGTAGCGCCGAGGCGCAGCGCCTGGTGGAGCTCGGCTGGCTCCGCGACGTCGGTCCCGAGCGCATCGTCACGCCGAAGGTCGTGCTCACCGCCAACCAGCAGGCCACCGAGGACGCGGCGCGCGCCGCCCGCATCCCGTCGATCGCCTGGCGTGCGGCGCGGGACGCGCTGAGCGGCGACAGCGGCCGGCCGAAGGGCCCGGTGCTCGTGCAGGTGGCGCGGCCAGGCTACGTCCCCCAGCTGGCGTGCGTGAGCTGCGGCCAGGCCGCGCGCTGCAATCGGTGCGAGGGACCGCTGGGCCAGACGCGTTCCGGTGCGACGCCGTCGTGCGGCTGGTGCGGAGCGCTCGCGACCGACTGGACGTGCGAGCGGTGCGAGGGCCGGCGCTTCCGGATGGTCAGCCTCGGCTCCGGGCGCACGGCCGAGGAGCTGGGCCGTGCCTTTCCCGGCACGCGGGTGATCCTGGCAGACGGCGACCACCCCGTGCAGCGCGTCGGCTCGGCTCCCGCGCTCGTCGTCGCGACCCGGGGCGCCGAGCCCATCGCCGAGGGCGGGTTCCAGGCCGTGCTGCTCCTCGACGGGGAGCGGATGCTCGCGCGGGAGACCCTCCATGTCGCGGAGGACTGCCTGCGCTGGTGGGCGAGCGCGGCCACGCTCGCCGCGCCCGGAGCGCCCACGATCCTGGTCGGGGTGTCGGGGCCGCTCGCCCGCGCCTTCGCGACCGGACGGCTGGTGGACTTCGCGCGGGCCGAGCTCACCGACCGTCGTGAGCTGCGCTTCCCGCCCGCGGTCCGGCTCGCCTCCGTCACCGGAACGGAGGAGGCCGTCCAGGGTGTGATCGGCGCGGTCGACCCGGGCCTCCTGATCGACGTGCTCGGACCGGCGCCCGTCGACGACCGGCTGGTCCGCGGCATCCTGCGCTTCGAGTACGCGCGGGGGGCGGAGGTCGCCGCAGCCGTGCGCGCGGCGGTCGTGCGCAACGCCACCAAACGGCGCAAAGCGCCGGCCGGGCGCGGCGGCTTCCGTCCGGCGCCGGCTCTCCGGGTGCGCTTCGACGACCCCGAGATCCTCTAGCGGCCGCGGGTAGACTCGACCGCGGTCCCACCCGCTCCACACCCTCCGGAAGAACCTTCGCATGCGCCTCGTCTTCGCCGGCACACCCGCCGTCGCCCTCCCATCCCTCCACGCCCTCGCCGAACGGCACGACGTCCTCTCCGTGATCACACGGGAGGACGCCCCGCTCGGCCGCAAGCGCGTCCTGACGCCGTCGCCGGTCGCCACCGCGGCGGCCGACCTCGGCCTCCCCGTCATCAAGGCGAACCGTCTGGGGGAGGAGGTGACGGAGCAGGTGGCCGCACTCGCCCCCGACCTCGGGGTGATCGTCGCCTACGGCGGCCTGGTGCGGGAGCCGCTGCTGTCGCTGCCGCGCCTCGGCTGGATCAACCTCCACTTCTCGCTCCTCCCTCGCTGGCGCGGGGCCGCACCGGTGCAGCACGCGGTGATCGCGGGCGACGCGGAGACGGGTGCCGCGGTCTTCCAGCTCGTCCCGGCGCTGGACGCGGGCGACGTCTTCTCGGAGCTCCGCCGCCCGATCGGGGCCGACGAGACCGCGGGAGAGCTGCTCGACGCGCTGGCCGTGTCGGGAGCCGCCCTGCTCGCGGACACGGTCGACGCTCTCGAGGCGGGCACGGCCGTGGCGCAGCCGCAGCGGGGCGAGCCGACGCTCGCCCCGAAGCTCGCCCTCGACGACGCCCACCTCGATTTCGGGCGACCGGCACCGGAGGTCTACGCGCGGCTGCGGGGGGTCACTCCGGAGCCGGGCGCGTTCGCCCTGCTGGACGGCGAGCGGTTCAAGATCGCCGAGGCCCGTCCCGCCCTCGACGCCGCGCCCCTCGAGGCCGGCCGCGTGGAACTGCATGACAAGCGCGTGCTCGTCGGCACGGCGACCTCCCCCCTCGAACTCGTCGCCGTGCAGCCCGCGGGCAAGCGCGCCATGGCAGCCGCCGACTGGTGGCGCGGCGCCGGCGGAACGGCGGTGCTCTCATGACCGACCGTCGCCCCCGTGACGACCGTGGCCGTGACGACCGCCCGCGCGGTGACCGGCCGCGCGGCGACCGCCCTCGTGGCGACCGGCCCCGCGACAGCCGTCCGGCCGAGCCGGCGGTGCAGCCCGCTCGCCGGGTCGCCCTCGACGTGATCGCGGCGGTGAGCGATTCCGACGCGTACGCCAACCTCCTGCTCCCGACGCGTCTGGCCCGGGCCCGGCTGTCGCCCGCCGACGCCGCCCTCGCGACCGAGCTGACCTACGGGACCCTGCGCATGCAGGGCTACTACGACCGCGTGATCGCGGACGCCGCCGGTCGTCCCGTCGACCGCATCGACCCGCCGATCCTCGATGTGCTGCGGCTCGGAGCGCACCAGCTGCTCTCGACCCGCATCCCCTCGCACGCGGCGGTCAACGAGTCCGTCGCCCAGGCTCGGCTGGTCGGCAGCCGGTCCGCGACCGGCTTCGCGAACGGCGTCCTGCGCGAGATCGGCCGGCACACGCCCGAGGAGTGGCGCGAGCGCGTCGCCGCAGAGGCCAGGAACGAGGACGACCGGCTCGCCGCGCTCACGTCGCACCCCACCTGGGTGATCCGGGCGTTCCGGCGGTCGCTGGCCGCCGAGGGGCGCGCGGACGAGCTGGAGGCGCTGCTGGAGGCGGACAACGCCGCCCCGCGCGTGAACCTCGTCGCCCTCCCGGGGCTGGCCGAGGCACCGTCCGGCGCGCGTCCCGACCGCTACTCGCCCGTCGGCTTCACCGGCGACGGCGGCGACCCGCTGGGTCTCGTCGAGTCGTCGAAGGGGCGCCTCCGCGTGCAGGACGAGGGGTCGCAGCTCGCCGCCCTGGCGCTCACCCGGGCGCGCCCGGTGCGGCCGGGGGAGCGCTGGCTCGACCTCTGCGCCGGCCCGGGAGGCAAGGCCGCCCTGCTCGCGGCCGAGGCCCTCGCCGGCGGCGCCGAGCTGGTCGCGAACGAGCTCGTGCCCGCGCGCGCCGAGCTGGTGCGCAAGGCCCTCGCCGCGGTGCCGCTGGAGGTACCGGTGTGGGAGGAGGACGGCACCACGTTCGGCGACGAGCATCCGGAGGCGTTCGACCGCATCCTGCTCGACGCGCCGTGCACCGGCCTGGGAGCGCTGCGCAGGCGGCCCGAGGCCCGCTGGCGCAAGGAGCCCAAGGACGTCGCCGAGCTGAGCGCGCTGCAGAACCGGCTGATCGACTCGGCGGTCGGCGCGCTGGCGCCCGGCGGGCTGCTCGCGTACGTGACGTGCTCGCCGCACATCGCCGAGACCCGGAGCATCGTCGCCGGCGCGCTGGACCGGCATCCCGAGCTGGAGGCCGTCGGCACCGCCGAGGTCGTGCAGGGGCTGGCCGAAGCGCCCCTCGACCTGGCGGGCGATCCGGAGGTCGTGCAGCTCTGGCCGCACCGGCAGCTCACCGACGCCATGTTCATCGCCCTGCTCGCCAAGCGCTGAATCCCGCGAGAGGTGAGTAGCCGTGAGTGCGAGGCCCTCCGCACCCACGACTGCTCACGTCTCGCGAAAGGGTGTGCGCCCGCTCGATAGGCTGGTCGTATGGCCCGCATCAACCCGAGCATCCTCGCCGCCGATTTCGTCAATCTGGAGCGCGACCTCGACCGGATCGTCACGGCGGATCTGGTCCACGTCGACGTCATGGACAACCACTTCGTGCCGAACCTCACGTTCGGCCCGCAGATGGTGGAGCGCATCCAGGCCGTGAGCGCCATCCCGCTCGACGTGCACCTGATGATCGACGACCCCGACCGCTGGGCGCCGGGGTACGCGGAGCTGGGCGCCTACTCGGTCACGTTCCACGCCGAGGCCGCCGCCGATCCGGTCGCGCTGGCCCGACGGCTGCGCGCGAACGGCGCCCGCGCGGGCATCGCCCTCAAGCCGGGCACCGACGCCGCCCCGTATCTGGACCTCCTGCCGGAGTTCGACCAGGTGCTCGTCATGACGGTCGAGCCGGGATTCGGCGGCCAGTCGTTCATGCCGGAGACGATGCCGAAGCTGCGCGCGCTGCGCGAGGCGGTCGAGGCGCGCGGCCTCGATGTCTGGCTGCAGGTCGACGGGGGAGTGACCGCCGAGACCATCGTGACCGCCGCGGAGAACGGTGCGGACACCTTCGTCGCCGGATCCAGCGTGTTCCGCGGCGAGCCGGCCGAGCAGATCGCCGGCCTGCGGGCGGCCGTCGCCGCGCACTCCCACTGACGGCGGCGCACAGGGGTCCCCGCGACCGCTACGCTGTAATGGTGAAAACCTTCGACGACCTCTTCGCCGAGCTCAGCGAGAAGGCCGCGACCCGTCCGGAGGGATCCGGGACGGTGCGCGAGCTGGATGCGGGCGTGCACGCCATCGGAAAGAAGATCGTGGAGGAGGCCGCCGAGGTCTGGATGGCCGCGGAGTACCAGTCCGACGAAGAGACGGCCGAGGAGATCTCCCAGCTGCTCTACCACCTCCAGGTGCTCCTGCTGGCCAAAGGCCTGACGCCGGCCGACGTCTACCGACATCTGTGACGCTGCCCTCGAACGCGCCGTGAGGCGCATCCCGCACCCGTCGCACCAGGAAAGACATCGCACATGCTGAAGATCGCCGTCCCCAACAAGGGTTCCCTCTCCGAGACCGCGGCGCAGATGCTCCACGAGGCGGGCTACGTCGGCCGCCGCGACCCCAAGGAGCTCATCGTCACGGACGCGCGCAACGGGGTGGAGTTCTTCTACCTCCGCCCGCGCGACATCGCCACCTACGTCGGCTCCGGCGCGCTCGACGTCGGCATCACCGGCCGAGACCTCCTGCTCGACTCGGGGTCGCCCGCGAGCGAGATCGCCTCCCTCGACTTCGCCGCCTCCACCTTCCGCTTCGCCGCCCCGGCGAACGGCTTCACCGACCTGGCCGACCTCCAGGGCAAGCGGGTCGCGACGAGCTACCCGGGCCTGGTGGGCGCCTTCCTCGCCGAGCGCGGGGTGGATGCCGCCCTCATCAAGCTCGACGGCGCCGTGGAGTCCGCGGTGCGGCTGGGCGTCGCCGACGCGGTCGCCGACGTGGTCGAGACCGGCTCCACGCTGCGCAAGCAGGGGCTGGAGATCTTCGGCCCGGTCATCCTCGAGTCCGAGGCGGTGCTCATCTCGTCGCCCACGCGCGCCGCGGGCGTCGACACGCTGCTGCGCCGGCTGCAGGGCGTCATGGTCGCCCGCCAGTACGTCCTCGTCGACTACAACCTGCCCGCGGTGCTGCTCGACCGCGCCGTCGCCCTGACCCCGGGCGTCGAGTCCCCGACGGTGTCGCCCCTGGGCGAGCCCGACTGGGTGGCCGTGCGCGTCATGATCAAGCAGGACCAGACCAACCGCGTCATGGACGACCTCTACGAGCTGGGCGCGCGGGCCATCCTGGTCACCTCCATCCACGCGGCGCGGATCTGATGTCCGTCGCGGTCCGCGTCATCCCGTGCCTCGACGTGGCCGCCGGCCGCGTCGTCAAGGGGGTGAACTTCCAGAACCTCCGCGATCAGGGCGACCCGGTCGAGCTGGCGCGCAAGTACTTCGAACAGGGGGCCGACGAGCTCACCTTCCTCGACGTGACGGCGACGGTCGACGACCGCTCCACCACCTACGACGTCGTGCAGGCGACGGCCGAGCAGGTCTTCATCCCGCTCACCGTCGGCGGCGGCGTGCGCAGCGCGGAGGACGTCGCACGGCTGCTCGGCAGCGGCGCGGACAAGATCGGCGTCAACTCGGCCGCGATCGCGCGCCCCGAGCTGATCGCGGAGATCGCGGACCGGTTCGGCGCGCAGGTGCTGGTGCTCTCGCTCGACGTCAAGCGGTCCGCGGCGACGCCGTCGGGCTTCGTGGTGACGACCCACGGCGGCCGCACCGAGACCGAGCTCGACGCGCTCGACTGGGCGCGACGGGCGATCGAGCTGGGCGCGGGCGAACTGCTGGTCAACTCGATCGACGCCGACGGCACCAAGGAAGGCTTCGATCTGGAGCTCATCCGGGAGATGCGGGCGATCAGCAGCGTGCCCGTCATCGCATCGGGCGGCGCGGGCGCCGTCGCCGATTTCGCGCCCGCGATCGAGGCCGGCGCCGACGCCGTCCTCGCCGCGAGCGTTTTCCACTCCGGCGAGCTGACCATCGGCGACGTCAAGGAGGCCCTGGCACAGGCAGGACGGGAGGTCCGCTCGTGAGCGACGACCAGCGCGCGGTGCTCGACCGCATCCGCTTCACCGAGACCGGGCTCGTCCCGGCGATCATCCAGCAGTGGGACACCCGCGAGGTGCTCATGATGGGCTGGATGGACGCCGAGGCGTTCCGGCGCACGATGACGGAGGGGCGGGTGACCTTCTGGTCGCGCTCCCGGCAGGAGTACTGGCGCAAGGGCGACACGTCCGGCCACGTGCAGTTCGTGAAGTCCGCCGCGCTCGACTGCGACGGCGACACCCTCCTGGTGACCGTCGACCAGATCGGCGCCGCCTGCCACACCGGCACCCGCACCTGCTTCGACGCGGACCAGCTCGACCCCGTGGTCGGGGACGGCGCCGCCGACTCCGACGAGATGAGGTCCGATCTGTGATCGCGACGACCGCCGCCTCCACCACCACGCGCGACGACTTCGACGCGCTGGTCGACAGCCACCGCGTCGTGCCCGTCGTGCGCGAGCTGTTCGCCGACGGCGAGACCCCGGTCGGCATCTACCGCAAGCTCGCCGCCGGACGCCCGGGCACGTTCCTCCTGGAGTCGGCCGAGCAGGGCGGGATCTGGTCCCGCTTCTCCTTCGTCGGCGCCGCCTCGTTCGGCGTGCTCACCCAGCAGGGCGACGATGTGCGCTGGCTGGACTACGGCGTGTCCGCCGAGCGCGCTCTCGGCGGGGAGACCGCCCTGCGTCCGCTCGCCGCTCTCGCCGCGCTGCACGAGCGGTGGCAGACGCCGCGCATCCCGGGCCTGCCGCCGCTGACCGGCGGACTGGTCGGCTTCATCGGCTGGGAGGCCATCCGCCAGATCGAGCGGCTGCCCGACCAGCCGCCGGCCGACTACGACGTGCCGGGGCAGGCGCTCGCCTTCGCGGCCGACCTCGCCGTGATCGACCACCGCTCCGGCACGGTCAAGCTGATCGCCAACGCCCTCGCCGACGGCGCGGAATCCGCCGACGCCCTGTGGGCCGATGCCCAGGCCCGTCTCGACCGCATGCAGCGCGAGCTGGCGCAGCCGTCGGAGGCGTGGCTGGCGGAGGTCGACCTCGACACCCCGGCCCACCCGGTGTCCCGCACGCGCGAAGAGGACTTCCTGGCGTCGGTGGAGGTCGCCAAGGAGCGCATCGTCGCGGGCGACATCTTCCAGGTCGTCATCTCGCAGCGTTTCGAGCTGGAGTGCACCGCCTCCTCGCTCGACGTCTACCGCGTGCTGCGGGCGCTCAACCCGAGCCCCTACATGTACCTGCTGTCCCTGGAGCGTCCGGACGGCGGCGCCTACCAGATCGTCGGCTCGTCGCCCGAGGCGCTCGTGAAGGTGCAGGAGGGGCGCGCGTTCACCCACCCGATCGCGGGTTCGCGCCCACGCGGCGCGACGCCGGAGGAGGACCTCGACCTGGAGACCTCCCTCCTCGCCGACGACAAGGAGCGCGCCGAGCACCTCATGCTGGTCGACCTCGCCCGCAACGACCTGCTGAAGGTCTGCGCCGCCGGGTCCGTCGAGGTGACGGAGTTCATGCGGATCGAGCGGTTCAGCCACATCATGCACATTGTCTCGTCGGTGGAGGGCGACCTCCTGCCCGACGCCTCTGCGATCGACGTGTTCCGCGCGACGTTCCCCGCGGGGACCCTGTCGGGTGCGCCGAAGCCGATGGCGCTGCGGATCATCGACGAGCTCGAGCCGGCTCAGCGCGGCGTGTACGGGGGAGTGATCGGCTACTTCGACTTCGCCGGCGACGCCGATCTCGCCATCGCCATCCGCACCGCCACCATCATGGACGGCGTCGCGCGGGTGCAGGCGGGTGGCGGACTGGTCGCCGACTCTGTCCCGCGCAGCGAGTTCCAGGAGTCGCAGAACAAGGCCGCCGCGCCGCTGCGCGCGGTCGCCGTGGCGAACGCCATGCGCCGGGTGACCGGCGCCGCTGACGGCGGGCGCTGATCGCGATGACGGCCGAGAACCCGGACGACACGGCGACGGAGCAGAAGGCCTCCCGCCCGGTGAACCGCCGCTCCAAGTACGTCGCGCTGCTCGCCCTCGTGGTCGGCAGCGGACTGACCCTCCTGTCGGCGACGCAGACCTGGTTCAGCGTGCACCTCACGGATGTCGGGAGTCACGTCGGCATCCTGGGTGTGCCCGGCTCGACCGCCGCTCCGGCGCTGACGGCCCTCGCCCTCGCGGGCCTGGCGCTGACCGCGGCGCTGGCGATCGCCGGCCCGATCTTCCGCATCGTGCTCGCGCTGCTGGGCATGCTGCTGGGCGTCTCGGTGCTGATCTCCGCCGGCAGCGCCCTGGCGGATGCGCTGCGCGCCTCCTCCTCGGTCATCACCACGGCGACCGGGGTCGCGGGCGAAGCCTCCATCCGGCGCCTGGTCGACGCGGTCGACGTGCAGTTCTGGCCGTGGCTCGCCGTGGTCGGCGGCGCGCTGATCGTGCTCGCGAACGCGGCCGTCATCGTCTTCTCCCGGCTCTGGCCGGGTTCGTCCCGCAAGTACCAGACGCGGTTCGCCGGGGCGGACGGCCGTGACGCCGCCGCCGCGCTCGGAATCGCCGACACGCCCGAATCGGACGACGAGGAGGCGCGCGCGGTGGCCGAGGGCGAGACCGCCGCGGAGCCCGCGACGCTCGATCGGGACACCGCGATCGACAGCTGGGACGAGCTGAGCCGCGGCGACGATCCCACGCGCTGAGCCACTAGACTTGATCCGTTCCCATTCCCGTGCGTGCCCGTCGGCGCGCACCCGACGTGCAGGAGTCCCATGAGCACCGAGTCAGTCGAGCCAGGCCACGGTCATTCGCCGGCGGCGTGGACGGCCGTGATCATCATGCTGGTCGCCTTCGCCATCGGCGCTGTGGCGTTCTTCTTCGATGCGCCGGTCATCGTCTGGGCGGCGGCCGGTCTGGCCATCGTGGGTCTCATCGTCGGCTGGATCATGAAGCGCGCGGGCTACGGAGTCGGCGGCTCCAAGTACACCCCGAAGGGTCACTGACGCGTGCTCGCCGACCTCGTCGCCGGCGCGCTCGAGGATGCTGAACGGCGGCGCGCCGAGCGTCCGCTCGCCGTCGTCGAGGCAGCAGCCCTCGATCGTGCCCCCGCACTCGACGCCCTCTCCGCCCTCGCCCCCGCGGACCGCATCAAGGTCATCGCGGAGGTCAAGCGGGCGAGCCCGTCGCGCGGCGCCCTCGCCGACATCCCGGATCCGGCCGCCCTGGCCGCCGCGTACGAGAGCGGCGGCGCCAGCGCGATCAGCGTCCTGACCGAGGAGCGCCGTTTCCGCGGCTCGCTCGCCGACCTGGAGTCGGTGCGCGCCGCGGTCTCGATCCCCGTGCTCCGCAAGGAGTTCGTCGCCGAGCCGTACCAGATCTTCGAGGCGCGCGCCGCGGGCGCCGACCTCGTGCTCCTCATCGTCGCCGCGCTCGACCAGCAGACCCTGGTCTCGCTGCACGACCTGATCGTCGAGCTGGGCATGACCCCGCTCGTCGAGGCGCACACCGAGGACGAGCTGAGCCGGGCGTTCGACACCGGCGCGAAGCTCGTGGGCGTCAACGCCCGCAACCTCTCCACGTTCGAGCTGGATCGCGATCTGTTCGGCCGCCTGGCCGACCGGTACCCGTCCGGCACCATCCGCGTCGCGGAGTCCGCCGTCCTCTCGGCGGCCGACGTGGCGCACTACCGGGCGGCGGGCGCGGACGTCGTGCTCGTCGGCGAGGCGCTCGTCACGAGCGACCCCGTCGCCACGCTCGGCGAGTTCCTGGGAGTCTGATGTCCCTCCGTTCCGAGACCGGTCCCTACTTCGGCGACTTCGGCGGCCGCTTCGTGCCCGAATCGCTCGTCGCCGCGCTGGACGAGCTGTCCGCGGCGTGGGAGGAGGCCAAGGCCGATCCCGCGTTCCATGCCGAGCTGGACGAGCTGCACCGGTCGTACACCGGGCGCCCGTCGATCATCACCGAGGTGCCCCGGTTCGCCGAGCACGCGGGCGGCGCGCGCGTCATCCTCAAGCGCGAGGACCTCAACCACACCGGGTCGCACAAGATCAACAACGTGCTCGGCCAGGCCATCCTGACCAAGCGCATCGGCAAGAAGCGGGTCATCGCGGAGACCGGCGCCGGCCAGCACGGCGTCGCCACGGCCACCGCGGCCGCGCTGTTCGGCCTCGAGTGCACCGTCTACATGGGCGAGGTCGACACGGAGCGCCAGGCGCTCAACGTCGCCCGCATGCGCCTCCTCGGCGCCGAGGTCATCGCCGTCAAGACCGGCTCGCGCACCCTCAAGGACGCGATCAACGACGCGATGCGCGACTGGGTCACCAACGTGGAGACCACCAACTACATCTTCGGCACGGTCGCCGGGCCGCACCCGTTCCCGGCCATGGTCCGCGACCTCCAGAAGATCATCGGCGAGGAGGCGCGCGAGCAGGTGCTCGCCCTCACCGGCCGTCTGCCCGACGCCGTCGCCGCGTGCGTCGGCGGCGGCTCCAACGCCATCGGCATCTTCCACGCGTTCCTCGACGACGAGGACGTGCGTCTCGTCGGCTTCGAGGCCGGGGGAGAGGGCGCCGAGACGCCCCGCCACGCCGCCACCATCACGAAGGGGCGCCCGGGCGTCCTGCACGGCGCGCGCAGCCTCCTGCTCCAGGACGAGGACGGCCAGACCATCGAGTCGCACTCGATCTCCGCCGGGCTCGACTACCCGGGCGTCGGCCCCGAGCACTCGTGGCTGTCCTCGATCGGCCGCGCCGAGTACCGGCCCGTGTCGGACGCGGACGCGATGGAGGCGCTGCGCCTGCTCAGCCTGACCGAGGGCATCATCCCGGCGATCGAGTCGTCGCACGCCCTCGCGGGCGCGCTGGTGCTCGGGCGCGAGCTCGGCCCCGACGGCATCGTGCTCGTCAACCTCAGCGGCCGCGGCGACAAGGACATGGAGACCGCCGGACGCTACTTCGGCCTGATCGACGAAGGAGCCGTGCAGTCGTGAGCCGGGTCGCCGACACCATCGCCCAGCGCAACCGGGAGGCCGGCGGCGCGCTCATCGGCTACCTGCCCGCCGGGTTCCCCGATCTCGAGACGAGCATCGAGGCCGCCGTGGCCCTCGCCGAGAACGGCGTCGACGTCATCGAGCTCGGCCTGCCGTACTCCGACCCCGTCATGGACGGCACCGTCATCCAGGCCGCGACCCAGCAGGCGCTCGCGGGCGGCTTCCGCCTGCGCGACGGCTTCACCGCGGTGCGCGAGATCACGAAGCGCGCGGACATCCCCGTGCTCGTGATGACCTACTGGAACCCCGTGCTGCAGTACGGCGTCGACCGCTTCGCCGACGACCTCGCGGCCGCGGGCGGTGCGGGACTCATCACGCCCGATCTGATCCCGGACGAGGGCGCCGACTGGCTCGCCGCCTCCGACCGGGCCGGACTGGACCGCGTGTTCCTCGCCGCGCCGACGTCCACCGACGAGCGCCTCCGCCGCACCGTGGAGGCGAGCCGCGGCTTCGTCTACGCCGTCTCGACGATGGGCATCACCGGCGCGCGCTCCGACGTGGACGCCGCCGCCCGCACCCTCATCGGCCGCCTCCGCGAGGCCGGCGCGACGAGTGCATGCGTGGGCGTCGGCATCTCCACCGGCGCCCAGGTGCGCGAGGTGCTCGAGTACGCCGACGGCGCGATCGTCGGCTCCGCCCTGGTCAAGGCCCTCGCCGACGGCGGGGTCGAGGCGGTCGCCCGCACGGCGGCCGAACTGGCGGGTGGCGCGGCGCGGTAGCGCCGTCGTCTTAGACTATGGAGGCTGCGCGGCGATCCGCGGCGGCCTGATCCGAATCGAAAGGTGAGTCTTCGGGTGTTTGCGACGATGAGCAGCTGGTACGCCAGCATCCCGAGCCCGGGGCCCGAATGGCAGAACATCCCGATCGATCTGTTCGGGTGGCACTGGCGCATCCAGACCTACGCGATCATGATCCTCATCGGGATCGTCGTGGCGGTGCTGTGGACTTCGCGCCGGCTGAGCAAGCGCGGCGGCGAGCCGGGCGTGGTGCTCGATTTCACCCTGGGAGCCGTCCTCCTCGGCATCGTCGGGGCCCGCCTCTACCACGTGTTCACCCACCCGAGCGACTACTTCTACGCGGGTGCCAACCCGTGGAACGTCTTCGCGATCTGGGAGGGCGGCAACGCCATCTTCGGCTCGCTGATCGGCGGTGCCGTCGGTGTGCTGATCGCCGCGCGCATCACCGGCGTGCGATTCTGGTCGTTCGCCGACGCCCTCGCCCCGGCCCTGCTGCTCGCTCAGGCGATCGGCCGCCTCGGCAACTACGTCAACCAGGAGCTGTTCGGCCTGCCGACCAACCTGCCGTGGGGCCTCCAGATCGACGCCGGCAACAAGGCGATCCCGGTGGGGCTGCCCGACGGCACGCTCTTCCAGCCGCTGTTCCTCTACGAGATCATCTGGAACGTCATCGGCGTCGTCGTGATCCTCTTCCTGGAGCGCAAGTTCCAGCTGCGCTGGGGCAAGACCCTCGCCGTCTACCTCATCTGGTACGGCCTCGGCCGCTCCTACCTGGAGTCGATCCGCATCGACCCGAGCGAGTTCAACATCCTGGGCATCCCGACCAACGTGTGGGCGGCGTTCCTGGCCGTCATCCTCGGCATCGTGATCTTCGTGGTGCAGACCCGCCGCCACCCCGGGCTCGAGCCGAGCGTGTACCGCCCGGGTCGTGAATGGGTGCGACCCGATGCTGAGGTAGACTCTGACGACACGGACTCGGATGACGAGGTCCCCGACGAGGACGACGGGGTACCCGCCGGATCCTCAGGAGCCAAGGCCACAAGCCCAACGAACGGTTGAACCCCGTCGGCTCGAACCACCCGCAACGTCTGTCGAGGCAATCCCGAAAGCATCACCGACCGCACCGAGTCACCAGGCCGCACACAGCCCGGTGAGCGCGGCGGATCCACCTCCTCCCCAGGGCCGATGGCGTCCCCGCACTTACATCCCCACATCCACGACACTGTGAGGACGGTCGAAAGATGGCGTTCACGCCTCCCCGAACCCGGTTCAGCACCCTCCCTGCGAAGCAAGGTCTCTACGACCCCGCCGACGAGAAGGACGCCTGTGGCCTCGCCATGGTGGCGACCCTGCGCGGCACCGCCGGGCACGACATCATCGACGCCGCGCTGCAGGCGCTGCGCAACCTCGAGCACCGCGGCGCGGTCGGCTCCGACGCCGGCACCGGCGACGGCGCGGGCATCATCACGCAGGTGCCCGACGTCTTCCTGCGCGCCGTCTCCGGTGTGGAGCTGCCGGCCGCCGGTCAGTACGCGGTCGGCAACGCTTTCCTCCCCACGGCCGAGGGCGAGCGCGCGGCCGTCAAGGCGGCCGTCGAGTCCATCGCGGCCGAGCAGGACCTGACCGTCCTCGGCTGGCGCGAGGTGCCGGTGCGCCCGGACGAGCTCGGAACGCTCGCCCGCGACGCGATGCCGGTCATCGAGCAGCTCTACGTGTCGAGCACCCGCACGGACGAGAACGGCGCCCCGCTCGCGGGGATCGCGCTCGACCGCCTGACGTTCTTCCTGCGCAAGCGGGCCGAGCGCGAGCTGGACCTCTACTTCTCGTCGCTGTCGAGCCGCACCCTGGTCTACAAGGGCATGGTCACGACGCTGCAGCTGGAGCCGTTCTACCCGGACCTCTCCGACCAGCGCTTCGCCTCCAAGCTCGCGCTGGTGCACTCGCGCTACTCCACGAACACGTTCCCCTCCTGGCCGCTCGCGCAGCCGTTCCGGATGATCGCGCACAACGGCGAGATCAACACGGTGCAGGGCAACCGCAACTGGATGCGCGCCCGCCAGTCGCAGCTCGAGAGCGAGCTGCTCGGCGACCTGTCGCCCGTCTTCCCGATCGTCACGCCGGGCGCGAGCGACTCCGCCTCGTTCGACGAGGTCGTGGAGCTCATCTCGCTCACCGGGCGTTCGCTCCCGCACGCGGTGATGATGATGGTGCCGGAGGCCTGGGAGAACCAGACCGAGATCGACCCGGTCCGCCGCGACTTCTACGAGTACCACTCGATGCTCATGGAGCCGTGGGACGGCCCGGCCGCGATCGTCTTCACCGACGGCTCGGTCGTCGGCGCGACCCTGGACCGCAACGGCCTGCGCCCCGGCCGGTACGTCGTCACGAACGACGGCCTCGTGGTGCTCGCCTCGGAGATCGGCGTGCTCGACATCGAGCCGAGCCGCGTCGTGCGCAAGGGCCGGCTGCGCCCGGGCCGCATGTTCCTGGTCGACACCGTCGCCGGTCGCCTGATCGAGGACGACGAGATCAAGTCGGAGCTCGCCGCGGGCGCGCCCTACGGCGAGTGGCTCGACGAGGGCCGCATCAACCTCAAGGACCTGCCCGAGCGCGAGCACATCGTGCACACCCCGGCCTCCATCACCCGCCGCCAGCGCACCTTCGGCTACACGGAGGAGGAGGTCCGCATCCTCCTGAAGCCGATGGCGACCACGGGGGCGGAGCCGCTCGGCGCGATGGGATCGGACACGCCGGTCGCCGTGCTCTCGGAGCGGCCGCGCCTGCTGTTCGACTACTTCACGCAGCAGTTCGCGCAGGTGACGAACCCGCCGCTGGACTCGATCCGCGAAGAGGTCGTCACCTCGCTGAAGCTGGGCCTCGGTCCGGAGCGCAACCTGCTCTCGGCCGGGCCCGAGCACGCCCGCCAGGTCGTCCTCGACTTCCCGGTGATCGACAACGACGAGCTCGCCAAGATCCAGCACATGGATCCGGCGCCCGGCAGCCGCCTGACCACGACGATCCGCGGCCTGTACCGCTTCGACGCGGGGACGGACGCCATGGAGCGCCGGCTCGCCGAGATGTGCGACGAGGTCGACGAGGCGATCGAGGCCGGCGCGCAGTTCATCGTGCTCAGCGACCGCGACTCCAACAAGGACCTCGCGCCCATCCCGTCGCTGCTGATGCTGGCGGCCGTGCACCACCACCTGATCCGGGCCGAGAACCGCATGAAGGTCGGTCTGATCGTGGAGGCGGGCGACGTCCGCGAGGTGCACCACGTCGCGCTCCTGATCGGCTACGGCGCATCCGCGATCAACCCGTACCTGGCGATGGAGACCTGCGAGGAGCTCGTCCGCTCCGGCTTCATCCCGGGCGTGACGCCCGAGAAGGCGGTCAAGAACGTGATCAAGGCGCTCGGCAAGGGCGTCCTGAAGATCATGTCGAAGATGGGCATCTCGACCGTGTCGTCGTACGCGGCGGCGCAGGCGTTCGAGGCCGTCGGCCTCAGCCAGGCCTTCGTCGACCGCTACTTCACCGGCACGACGAGCAAGCTCGGCGGCGTGGGCATCGAGGTCATCGCGGCCGAGAACCTCTCGCGCCACGAGAGCGCCTACCCGGCCGAGAGCGCCATCGTCGCGCACGAGCGCCTGGCGACCGGCGGCGAGTACCAGTGGCGCCGCGACGGAGCCCCGCACCTCTTCAACCCGGAGACGGTCTTCCGCCTCCAGCACTCGACGCGCACGCGCCGATACGACGTCTTCCGCGAGTACACGAAGCTCGTCGACGACCAGGCCGAGTCGCTCATGACGCTGCGCGGGATGTTCGCCCTCAAGACGGGCGAGCGCACCCCGGTGCCGCTCGACGAGGTCGAGTCGGTCGAGTCGATCGTGAAGCGGTTCTCCACGGGTGCGATGAGCTACGGCTCCATCTCGAAGGAGGCGCACGAGACCCTCGCGATCGCCATGAACCGGCTCGGCGCCAAGTCGAACACGGGTGAAGGCGGCGAGGACCTCGACCGGCTGCTCGACCCGGAGCGCCGCAGCGCGATCAAGCAGGTCGCGTCGGGCCGCTTCGGCGTCACGAGCATGTACCTCACGCACGCCGACGACATCCAGATCAAGCTCGCGCAGGGCGCCAAGCCCGGCGAGGGCGGTCAGCTGCCGCCGACCAAGGTCTACCCCTGGGTGGCCCGCACCCGGCACGCGACGGCCGGCGTCGGCCTCATCTCGCCGCCGCCGCACCACGACATCTACTCGATCGAGGACCTCAAGCAGCTCATCTTCGACCTGAAGCGGGCGAACCCGGGCGCACGCGTCCACGTGAAGCTCGTCTCGGAGTCGGGCATCGGCGCGGTCGCCGCCGGCACCGCGAAGGCCCTCGCCGACGTCATCCTGGTCTCCGGCCACGACGGCGGCACCGGCGCCTCCCCGGTCAACTCGCTCAAGCACGCGGGCACCCCGTGGGAGCTCGGCCTGGCCGAGACGCAGCAGACGCTGATGCTCAACGGGATGCGCGACCGCGTGGTCGTGCAGGTCGACGGCCAGCTCAAGACCGGCCGCGACGTGATCGTCGGCGCCCTGCTCGGCGCCGAGGAGTTCGGCTTCGCGACGGCGCCGCTAGTGGTCTCCGGCTGCATCATGATGCGCGTCTGCCACCTCGACACCTGCCCGGTCGGCGTCGCCACGCAGAACCCCGAGCTGCGCTCGCGCTTCTCGGGCAAGCCCGAGTTCGTCGTGAACTTCTTCGAGTTCATCGCCCAGGAGGTGCGCGAGTACCTCGCCGAGCTCGGCTTCCGCAGCCTGGACGAGGCCATCGGCCACGCCGAGCTGCTCGACGTCGACCGCGCCGTGCAGCACTGGAAGGCGTCCGGCATGGACCTGTCGCCGATCCTGCACGGCCCGGACTTCCCGGAGTCCGCCCCGCGCAAGAACGGCCGGCCCCAGGACCACGAGCTCGAGCTGCACTTCGACAACCAGCTGATCGAGGCCTCCCGCGACGTGCTCGCGAACGGCGGCACCCTCGAGCTGTCGCTGCCGATCCGCAACACGGAGCGCGCGGTCGGCACCATGCTCGGCCACGCCGTCACCGTCGCACGCGGCGAGAACGGCCTCCCGAACGGCTCGATCGACATCACCCTCACGGGCTCCGCCGGCCAGTCGCTCGGCGCGTTCCTGCCGAGCGGGATCACGCTGCGGCTGGAGGGCGACTCCAACGACTACGTCGGCAAGGGCCTCTCCGGCGGCCAGATCGTCGTGCGTCCGCCGAAGGAGGCCGTGTTCGCGGCCGAGCGCAACGTGATCGCGGGCAACGTGATCGGCTACGGCGCGACGCAGGGCAGCATGTTCATCCGCGGCATCGTGGGCGAGCGCTTCCTGGTCCGCAACTCCGGGGCGACCGCGGTCGTCGAAGGGGTCGGCGACCACGCGCTCGAGTACATGACCGGCGGCCTCGCCGTCATCCTCGGCGGAACGGGGCGCAATCTCGGCGCTGGCATGTCGGGCGGCACCGCCTACGTGTACGAGCTCAAGGAGGACCGCGTCAACCGGGACTCGCTCGCCACCGGTGAGCTGGAGCTGCTGCCGCTCGGCAGCGCCGACGTGGAGATCGTGCGCGACCTGCTCGAGAAGCACCGGGCGGAGACGGGATCGGCGCTGGCCGAGCGCCTCCTCGCCGACTTCGACACGACGGTCGCGAAGTTCGTCAAGGTGCTGCCGCGCGACTATGCGGCCGTGCTGCAGATGCGTCAGGAAGCCGTCGACGAGGGCCTCGACCCCGACGGCGACATCGTGTGGAACCGAATCTTGGAGGTGACTGGTGGCTGATCCTAAGGGCTTTTTGAAGACCACGGAGCGGGAGCTCCCGAAGCGACGCCCGGTCTCCGTGCGCCTCATGGACTGGAAAGAGGTCTACGAGGCCGGCGATCCGGCGCAGCTGCGCCGGCAGGCGGGCCGCTGCATGGACTGCGGCGTGCCGTTCTGCCACCAGGGCTGCCCGCTCGGCAACCTCATCCCGGAGTGGAACGACCTGATGTGGCGCGGGGAGGGTCGTCAGGCCATCGAGCGCCTGCACGCGACCAACAACTTCCCGGAGTTCACCGGCCGCCTCTGCCCGGCCCCCTGCGAGTCCTCCTGCGTGCTCGGCATCAACCAGCCGGCCGTCACGATCAAGCAGGTCGAGGTCTCGATCATCGACCAGGCGTGGCAGAACGGCTGGGTGCAGCCGCACCCGCCGGAGCGCCTCACCGGCAAGACGGTCGCGGTCGTCGGCTCGGGCCCGGCCGGTCTGGCCGCCGCCCAGCAGCTCACCCGCGCCGGCCACACGGTCGCCGTGTACGAGCGCGACGACCGCATCGGCGGTCTGCTGCGCTACGGCATCCCGGACTTCAAGATGGAGAAGAAGCACCTCGAGGCGCGTCTGAACCAGATGATGGCCGAGGGCACCCGCTTCCGCGCCGGCGTCAACATCGGCGTGGACATCACCTGGGACGACCTGCGCGCGCGCTACGACGCCGTCGTGGTCGCGACCGGTGCGATGGTGCCGCGCGACCTCCCGATCCCGGGCCGCGACCTGGCGGGCGTGCACTACGCGATGGAGTACCTCGTCCAGCAGAACAAGGCGGGCGCCGGCGACGACGTCTCCGGCCAGATCACGGCGGACGGCAAGCACGTTGTCGTCCTCGGCGGCGGCGACACCGGTGCGGACTGCATCGGCACGGCGCACCGTCAGGGCGCAGCGAGCGTGACGAACCTCGCGATCGGCGTCCAGCCGCCCGCGGAGCGTCCGGACCACCAGCCGTGGCCGACCACCCCCACCCTCTTCGAGATCCAGTCGGCGCACGAGGAGGGCGGCCAGCGCGAGTACCTCGCGTCGACGGTCGAGTTCCTCGCGAACGAGTTCGGCGAGGTCCGCGCGCTGCGCGTGGCCGAGACCGAGTACCTCGACGGTCGCCGCGTGCCGAAGGCCGGGACCGAGCGCGAGATCCCTGCGGACCTCGTGCTCCTGGCCCTCGGTTTCACCGGCCCCGAGCAGGACGACCTCTCGGCCCAGCTTAACCTCCCGTTCGACCACCGCGGCAACGTGCAGCGCGACGGGCAGTACCAGACCAGCGAGCCGGGCGTCTTCGTCGCGGGCGACGCCGGGCGCGGCCAGTCGCTCATCGTCTGGGCGATCGCTGAGGGCCGGGCGGCGGCAGCCGCCGTCGACCGGTATCTTGAAGGAGAGACGCAGCTGCCGTCTCCGGTCCGTCCGACCGACCGGGGCATCCTCGTCTGAGGTGACCCGACCAGGGCATCACCACGAACCGCGCGCCGTCAGGGGCGCACGAACAACGGAGCGAACGAAAGCATGAGAAGGGCGAAAATCGTCTCGACCCTCGGGCCGGCGACGTCCAGCTACGACAACATCCGCGCGATCATCGACGCGGGTGTTGACGTGGCCAGGATGAATCTGAGCCACGGCAGCTACGAGGTCCACGAAGGGGTCTACGCCAACGTGCGGAAGGCCGCCGCGGACGCGGGCAAGCCGGTCGCGGTCCTGGTGGACCTGCAGGGACCGAAGATCCGCCTCGGCAAGTTCGAGGCCGGTCCCTACGAGCTCGCCGAGGGCGACATCTTCAAGATCACCACCGAGGACATCATCGGCACCAAGGAGATCTCCTCGACCACGTTCAAGGGCCTGCCCCAGGACGTCAAGCCGGGCGACTTCCTGCTGATCGACGACGGCAAGGTCCGCGTCAAGGTCCTCGAGACCGACGGCACCGTCGTGACCACCGAGGTCATCGTCGCCGGTCCGGTCTCCAACAACAAGGGCATCAACCTCCCGGGCGTCGCGGTCAACGTGCCGGCGCTCTCGGACAAGGACGAGGCCGATCTGCGCTGGGGCCTCAAGCTCGGCGCCGACATCATCGCGCTGTCGTTCGTGCGCAACGCCAGCGACATCCAGCGCGTGCACGAGATCATGGCCGAGGAGGGGCGCCGCGTCCCCGTCGTCGCCAAGATCGAGAAGCCGCAGGCCGTCGAGGCGCTCGAGGAGATCATCGAGGCGTTCGACGCCATCATGGTCGCCCGCGGCGACCTGGGCGTCGAGCTGCCGCTCGAGGCGGTCCCGATCGTGCAGAAGCGCGCCGTCGAGCTCGCCCGCCGCGCCGCGAAGCCGGTCATCGTCGCCACGCAGATGCTCGAGTCGATGATCTCCAGCCCGGTCCCGACCCGCGCGGAGACCTCCGACGTCGCCAACGCCGTCCTCGACGGCGCGGACGCGGTCATGCTCTCGGGCGAGACCAGCGTCGGCGAGTATCCGACGGTCACGGTGCAGACCATGGCCCGCATCGTGACCTCCACGGAGGAGCACGGTCTCGACCGCATCGCCCCGCTCGGCACGCGTCCCCGCACCCAGTCGGGCGCGATCACGCTGGCGGCCGTGGAGGTCGCGGACTTCGTCGAGGCGAAGTACCTCTGCGTGTTCACCGAGTCGGGCGAGTCGGCGCGACGCATGGCGCGCCTGCGCAACAAGATCCCGATCCTGGCCTTCACGCCGGAGGAGTCGACCCGTCGCAAGATGTCGCTCTACTGGGGCGTCGAGTCCTTCGTGGTCGACCGCGTCACCCACACCGACCAGATGGTCGCCCAGGTGGACGAGGCGCTCAAGTCGACCGGCCGTGCCGTGAACGGCGACAAGGTCATCATCATCTCGGGTTCGCCTCCCGGAATCCCCGGCACCACCAACGACATCCGTGTCCACCGCGTCGGCGACGTGATCTAGGTCCGGATGGAGGAAGGCCCCGCGTCGATCGGACGCGGGGCCTTCCGCGTGCCCGGGGCGTTTTTCCCGGTGAGCTCGCAGGGTGGTTCGGAGGGCCGGAGCGTATCCTGACGGTATGAAGCACCGATGGATCCGCTGGGTTCCCGCGGTCGTCGTGCCCGCGGCGATCGCCGCCGGTGCGATCGTCGTCCCGCTCGCCGCCGGGGCCGCCGACCTCCCCGTGAAGACCCCGGAGGATGTCGTCCGGCTCGTCGCCGCGAGCGACACGAAGACGTTCTCGGGAACCGTCGAGCAGAGCTCGGAGCTCGGACTGCCGGACGTCTCCGGACTGTCGGGCGGCGGCTCCGCGAGCTCGTCGTCCTCCGACGAGCAGAGCGCGCTCGAACTCCTGACCGGCGATCACACGGCCAAGGTCTACGTCGACGGCGCGACCAAGCAGCGCGTCCAGGTCCTGGACCAGCTGGCGGAGCGCGACGCGGTGCGTGACGGCTCCGAGGTGTGGCTGTACGACTCGAAGGGGCAGAGCGCCACGCATGTCACCCTCCCGGCCCGCAGCGAGTCCGGCGGCGGCTCCGCCACGCCGACCCCGCTCGCCACGACGCCGCAGGCGCTGGCCGAGAAGCTGATCGCCGCCGCGGATCCGACCACGAAGGTCACCCTCGCGGCGGCGTCGAGCGTCGCTGGACGCGATGCGTACACCCTCGTGCTCACGCCGCGCACCGACGCGACCCTGGTCGGGTCCGTGCGGATCGCGGTGGACGGAGCGACGGGCATCCCGCTGCAGGTGCAGGTCGTCGCGCGCGGTGCCTCGGCGCCGGCGTTCGAGGCCGGCTTCACCACCTTCAGCACGGACCGGCCGGACGCGAGCGTGTTCGCCTTCACCCCGCCGAAGGGCGCGAAGGTCACGGAGCAGACCCTGCCCGAGCGCTCGGCACAGAAGGGCGCGCCCGCCGGCGACCACCCGAAGCCGCAGGTGACCGGCGAGGGCTGGGCGAGCATCGTCACTCTCCCGGCCGGCTCCGCTCCCGCCTCCCTCACGAGCGACCCGCTGTTCGCCCAGCTGACCACGAGTGTGGATGGCGGACGCGCGCTGAGCACGTCGCTGGTCTCCGTCTTCGTCACGTCCGACGGGCGCGTGCTCGCCGGTGCCGTCCCCGTCTCGGCACTGCAGGCCGCCGCGCAGTGAGCGATGCCGCCGCGATCGCGACGAGCGGCCTGACGAAGCGCTTCCGGTCGCGCGCGGTGGTCGACGGGCTCGACCTGGAGGTGCCGCGCGGCTCCGTCTTCGGCTTCCTCGGCCCGAACGGCTCCGGCAAGACGACCACCATCCGGATGCTGCTGGGCCTCGTCGCGCCGTCGGCCGGGGAAGCGCGCGTGCTGGGGGAGCGGATGCCCGACGGTGGCGCGAGCGTGCTGCCCCGGGTGGGCGCACTGGTCGAGGGGCCCGCATTCGCCCCCTACCTGTCCGGGACGGCCAATCTGGTGCGCCGGGACACCGCCGATCGGTACGCGCCCGGAGAGACCCGCGCACGCCGTGTGGAGGCCGCTCTGGAGCGGGTGGGGCTGAGCCACGCCGCGGCCAAGCGCGTCCGGGCGTACTCGCTCGGCATGAAGCAGCGGCTCGGCATCGCGGGCGCTCTGCTGACCGATCGGGAGCTGCTCGTGCTGGACGAGCCCACGAACGGCCTGGACCCGCAGGGGACGCGCGAGGTGCGCAACCTCGTCCGGTCGCTCGCCGCCGGCGGGACGACCGTCTTCGTCTCGAGCCATCTGCTCGCCGAGATCGAGCAGATGTGCACGCACGCCGCCATCATGCGTGCCGGCCGGCTGGTCGCGCAGGGCTCGCTGGACGAGTTGCGCGGCGGGTCCGGCCCGCGCCTGGTGGTGGAGACCCCGGATGCGTCCCTCGCCGTGGCGGTGCTGGCCGGGCTCGGACTCGGGGCCGAGCCCACGGCCGACGGCGTCGAGGCGCCGCTCTCGCCGGGAGCCCCGCAGCCGGAGGTGCTGACGGCCGCGCTGGTGCGCGGCGATGTGCGCGTGCGCGGTCTCGCCGTGCGGTCGTCGAGCCTGGAGGAGCGGTTCGTGGAGCTGACAGGGGAGGGCTTCGATGTCGAGCAGTGACGCCCCTCCCGTGGCCGCCGCGCTGACCGTCCGCCGGTCCCGTGCCTCGGCCGGCTGGGCGCTCCTGGGCTCGGAGCTGGCGGTGCTGTTCCGCCGCATCCGCACCTGGGCGATGCTCGCCGCGCTGGCGGGCGTGCCGGTGCTCATCGCGGTAGCCGTGCGGATCACGGGCGGATCGAGCCGGGGCCCGGGGTTCCTCAGCCAGATCACCGACAACGGGCTGTTCGTCGCGTTCACGGCCCTGGTCGTGTGCATGCCGCTCTTCCTCCCGTTGACGATCGGCGTCGTGGCGGGGGACACGATCGCGGGGGAGGCGAGCCACGGCACCCTGCGCTACCTGGTCATCGCGCCGGCCGGTCGCCTGCGGCTGCTGGCGGTGAAGTACGCGGGGGCGGCGGCGTTCAGCATCGCCGGCGCGCTCGTCGTGGCGCTCGCGGGCGCGGGGATCGGTGCGGTGCTCTTCCCGATCGGTCCGGTGACCCTGCTGTCGGGGACGACGGTCGGTGTCGGGGAGGCGCTGCTGCGCCTGCTGCTGATCGCCGCGTTCGTGGTGGTCTCGCTGCTCGGCCTCTGCGCGATCGGCCTGTTCCTGTCGACGCTGACCGACGTCCCCGTCGGCGCCATGGCGGCGACCGCGGTGCTGGCGGTCGTCTCGCAGGTGCTCGACCAGCTCCCGCAGCTGTCGGCGCTGCACCCGTGGCTGTTCTCGCACTACTGGCTCGGCTTCGGCGACCTGCTGCGCGACCCGATCTCGTGGGACGCCTTCGGTCAGAACGCGCTCCTGCAGCTCGGCTACGTCGCCGTGTTCGGGGCGCTGGCGATCGGCCGCTTCACGTCGAAGGACATCCTGTCCTAGCGCCGGCCGCCGGTCACGGGATGGACTCGGCCGCCGCCTCCAGCTCGGATCGCGGTCGTTCGCGCTGCGTGGCGATGGCGGCGCCCGCGGCGACGCACACGATCACGATGCCCACCAGCTGGACGAGCGTGAACGACTCGCGCAGCACGAGCACGCCGAACACGGTCGCGACGACCGGGCCGAAGCTCGTGATGATGGCGAAGAGACGCGGCGAGATCCGCCGCAGGATGAACGTGTCGAGACTGTACGGCAGCGCCGACGACAGCACGCCCAGAGCGAGCAGGAGTCCGAGCACGCCCCAGTCGAGGCGGGCATAGTCGATGACCACGAGGGCGATCGGCACCGTGAGCACGGTGGCGACCACGCTGGCCACGCTGAGCCCCTCCAGTCCCGGCAGACGCGTCGCGACGCGCCGGGTCAGGAGGATGTACGCCGCCCAGGCCGCCGCGGCGGTGAGCGCCAGCACGACGCCGACCGGGTCGAGCGCGCCTTCGGTGATGGTGAGCAGAAGGACGCCGGCCGCGGCCGCCACCGCGCAGAGCCCGTCGAGCACCCGTCGCGAGCCCAGGAGGGCGAGCGCGAACGGGCCGAGGAACTCGATGGTCGCGGCGATGCCCAGCCCCAGCCTCCCGACGGCCTCGTAGAAGCTCAGATTCATCGCGGCCAGCACGACGCCGAGAGCGAGCGCGGGCCAGAGCCGTCGCCACGTGAGCTCGGCGCGGCGCGGCCGGTAGAACGGGAGCACCGCGATCGCGGTGACCAGCTGGCGCGCGGCGACGACGACGATCGATCCGACGACCGGGATGAGGAGCCCGGCGATCGACGAGCCGAAGTTGATGCTGACCTCCGTCGCGACCTGGGTGCCGGCGCCGATGGCGCGATCGCGTCTGGAGTTCACTCCGTCGAGCTTAGCCCGCGCCGCATGATCGCCCGGGTCGCGGACGGGCGCCGCACCACCTCGAACCCCGCGTCGCGGAACAACGACACCGTGCCGTGGTACCGCTCCGCGGCGGAGAGCGACGGGCGCTGCTCGGGGTCGACGGG
>Ga0153921_1000195_pt1 | contig 43935 bp, 48 predicted proteins | sample TSNJ005MetaG_FD_104691 | JGI IMG/M metagenome (GOLD analysis project Ga0153921, IMG submission 104691) | Attine ant fungus gardens microbial communities from New Jersey, USA - TSNJ005 MetaG | ecosystem: Host-associated > Fungi > Mycelium > Unclassified | place: USA: New Jersey, Brendon T. Byrne... | reverse complement strand
GACAAAACAACCGTTGGAGCCACGCATGGAAGCCGGTAAAGCCCTGGTGATCGCCGGGGTGCAAGGGCGTTATTCGAAGGCCACCGTGGGCGATATCCCCAAGCTGTGGGAGTTGTTCGACACCTGCGTCAAGGACATCAAGAAGCGCGTTGGCGGCGTGACCTATGGGGTGTGCCACAACCCCAAACATGACGAATTCGACTACATGGCCGGGGTTGAAGTCCCCACCAAGGGCGACGTACCGAGCAACTTCGAGTCTATCGAAATTCCACCGCTCAACTACGCCGTGTTCCCGCACTACGGCCCGGTGCAGGCGCTGGAGCAGACCTACGAACGCATCATGTTCGAATGGTTGCCGCACTCGGGCTACAAGGTGATGGGCGCGGATTTCGAGCGTTACAGCGCGGATTTTGATGCACGCAAGGGCATCGGGACAGTGGAAATCTGGCTGCCGGTTCAAGCCAAGGCCTGATGCAACGCGATTGAGCTGCCTGGGCAGCTCAATCGATACCGTCACTCGCTGAGCAGGCGCCCGATGAAGGACTGGCGACCCGCGTGAATGCCGCTGCTCTGCAGTGTGCTGTTGAACGTTACCCACTCCACCAGGCTGATTTGGCCGTGCTCGGGACGTCCGTTGGGGTCTCGCCATGCATTGGCGATGCCGTCCACACCAAAGGTGGCGTCCGGTTGACTGTCCGGGTTGAACCGGAGCAACTGGATGACGCTGCCATTGCCATTGCGGGCCAGTGCCACGATTTTCTGATCAGGCTGGACCACCACGCTGGTAAAACGGAAACCGTCGGCGTTTTTTTCCAGCGGCTTGCCGGCATTAAAGGCGGGATCTGGTTGGCCGTTGGCCAGCAGGATGGCCACGAAGTTCTTGTCCCCCGGGGTGGTATAGCTACTTCCGACAATCGCTATTCTGCCTTCCGGGCCCTTGGCCAGTGCAGTGACTTGTCTGTTTTGCTTATTGTCGAAGGGCAATACGGCGAAGCCATTTGTACCGAAGCTGCCGTCAAGTTCACCATTATCCGTCAGGCCGACGATGTAGGCCTCGCGTTTGTCGCCCAGCTTGGTCGTGCCGGCAACTACGAAGCCTTTTTGAGTGATCAACACACTGTCGAGTTGGGAATTAACCAACGTATTCGGTCTGTCGTTTCCGAAGTTGATGACCTCGCCGTTGACTCCGAGTTGGTAGATAAAGGTGTCAGTGCCGTCACTGAATACGGCGACAATCTTGTTGTCGGCCTGCCCGGCCTTGTTGTCAGTCTGCACGGCCTTGTCGTCGGCCTGCACGGCTAAACCGCCTTTGATGCTCACGGGAAAGACCGCTTTATCCAGTTCCCTTATGCCGTTTTCGCCAAACTGCAGGTCCGCGTTGCCATCCTCCGCATTGAATCGAGTAATAAATGCGCGATGCTCATTTCCCAGTGCCGCCAGCAAAACGGGCTTTCCATTAGGTTGAATGATCAGGTCCATGAGGACGGCTGATTCTGCAAGGCGCGTGTATCCGGTCCCGAACTGGGTGTCGAGCTCACCTGCAGGCGTATGTTTGGTGACGGCTAATCGATTTGTGTCGCCTTCTCTCGTCAATCCCACCGTCAGGGTGGAACCGTCACTGAGCACGCGTGACAGGCCTGCGGAGGATGAGGCGATGACCGTGCCGTCCTTTGGGGATTGGTTCCCGAAGGACAGGTCCGGGCTGCCGGCGGTGTTTGCCGTAGTGTGATTCGACGGAATACTCATGAGTGTTCTCCGGATGGGACGTTGAGAGTTTCCACGCCTGCTCGTTCCAAACCTTGAGCGACAACTTCGGGCATTCCAGTACAAAGCATAGGGCGACCGCTGTATAGCTGTGAAATCTGACAGTAGACACGACCGTTCAGAGGGGCCGGTCAAACACCCAGCTCAACCGGCGCTCATACCCAATGCGGCCCCTGTAGGCCTCCCCACTGTCCACCCAGCCGGCGCTCAGGTACATCGTCATCGCCGCCACATTGTCCGCGTCCACGGACAACTCCAGGCCCTTGATCTGCGGCCACGCCTGCAGTGCCGCTGCGGGCAGCGCCTGTAGACACGCCTTGCCGAACCCGCGCCCTTGTTGCTGGCGATCCACCTGCAGCGCGTGCAGCGTCGCGCTGTGCTCGTCGGCCCAGTGGGGCAGGCAGGGTGGGCGTTTGAGCAACAGGAAAGCCACGGGATGCTCGTCGGCAAGCAGGGCGAAGCCCTTGATCGCAGCGGGGTTGGGATTGACCAGCAGGCTGTTCAGCGCGCAGTCGATATCGCCGGAATACGCCAGTTGCTCGGGATGCACTTGCAGGGTGTTGAGCTGCTGTTTCTGCACAAGGCTCAGCGTCTCATAGGGGACGAGGCGGGTTTCCATCAGGGACGCATCCGAATTCCTACAAAGAGCCGTGGATTCTAGCGGGTTTGCCGGGGGGGAAATTATTTTTCAAGCGGCTGTCGATTCGGCGTCGGCGCGTTCGACTAAGGGTGTCTTCCGTGAATTACACCCCGCAGGAGTATCGCCATGAGCACCACCATCAATCGCCTCATCGATGCCTGGAAACACGCCGTCATCGCCCGGGATATCGACAAGATTGTCAGCTTTTACGCCGACGATATCGTCGCGTTCGACGCCGTGACCGCGTTGCAATTCAAGGGCAAGGCCGCTTATCGCGCGCACTGGGAGGAATGCATGAAGCACTGCCCCGGCCCGGGGATTTTCGAGTTCCACGAACTGCGCATCGTCGAGTCCCAGGACGGCGCATTTGCCCACTGGCTGGCCCATTGCGGCGGCGCCGGGCCGGACGGTGAGGTCAAGGCCTGCTGGATGCGCGTGACTGCCGGCTATCAACAGATCAATGGCCAATGGCGCGTGGTGCATGAGCACTGGTCGGCGCCGTTCGACATGGACAGCGGCACCGCACTGTTCGACCTGAAACCTTGAGCGCCGCGAACTATAGTCAGTAGTCCGAAAACGGAGACGCACATGAAATACCTCTGCCTGATCTACAGCAACGAACAGGTCCTGCACACCTCGCCCGACAGCCCCGCAGACCCGGAGTGTCTTGCCTATGCGCAGTCCATCGAGGCCAGCGGCCGCATGCTCGCTGCCGAACCGCTGGAATCGGTAAGCACCGCCACCACTGTGCGCATGCGCAACGGCAAGCTGTCGATCACCGACGGGCCGTTTGCCGAAACCAAGGAGCAACTCGCCGGGTTTTACCTGATCGAGGCCCGCGACTTGAATGAGGCGATCCAGGTGGCCGGTGGCATTCCGGCCGCCCGGGTCGGCAGTGTGGAAGTGCGCCCCGTGCGCGAGTTGAATCTCTGAACACAACAATCACAAGACTTGAGGAGGTTTACCCATGACAACCCAACCCGCCGAATTCGAACTGTCCATCAGCCGCTTGATCGACGCGCCGCGCAGCAAAGTCTTTCGCGCCTGGACCACGCCCGCCCTGTTGCAACAATGGTGGGGCCCCCACGGCATGACCACCCCCGAGTGCGAAATGGACCTGTGGGTCGGTGGCCTGTTTCGCACCCTGATGCGTGCGCCGGACGGCAGCGAGTACCCGACCCAGGGCGTGTTCCTGGAGATTGAGGCGCCCAGTCGCCTGGTGTTTACCGACGCCTTCAAGCCGGGTTGGATCCCCTCGGGAAAACCGTTTATGAGCGCCGAAGTGACCTTTGAAGATGTCGACGGCAAGACCCGCTACACCGCCCGCGCCATGCACTGGAGCGCTGAAGACAAACAGGCCCACGAAGCCATGGGCTTTCACGACGGCTGGGGCCAGAGCCTGGACCGGCTGGTGATATTGGTGACCCAGGGCATGCCCGATTGACGCCGGCGATCGAGGCGGTCTACCGCAGCGAATCGCGGCGCGTCCTCGCTACCCTGATCCGCCTGTTGGGGGATTTCGACCTCGCCGAAGAAGCCTTGCACGAGGCGTTCTTCGTCGCGGTCGAGCGCTGGCCGCAGGACGGTGTGCCACAAAATCCCAGGGCGTGGCTGGTCTCCACCGGTCGCTTCAAAGCCATCGACCGCTTGCGCCGCCAGGCGCGGTTCACCCCGTTGCTGCAGGCTCAGGCCGACGCGCTGCAAGCGCAGGACTGGAGCGAGGAAGACGTGGAAGATGACCGCCTGCGCCTGATTTTTACCTGCTGTCACCCGGCACTGGCACCTGACGCACAGGCGGCGCTGACCCTGCGTGAGATCTGTGACCTCACCACCGAGGAAATCGCCCGCGCCTTCCTGGCCACGCCGACCACCATTGCCCAGCGCATCGTGCGCGCCAAGGGCAAGATCCGCGAAGCGAAAATCCCTTATCAGGTGCCGTCGCTGGCCGAGCTGCCCGAGCGCCTCGACAGCGTGCTGCGCGTGGTTTACCTGGTGTTCAACGAAGGCTATTCGGCCTCCATGGGCGCCGACCTCACCCGGGAGGAGCTGACCCGCGAAGCCATTCGTCTCGGTCGCCTGTTGCTGGAATTGCTGCCGGAGCCGGAAGTGATGGGCTTGCTGGCGCTGATGCTGTTGCACGAATCCCGCCGTGCAGCACGGACCTCGGCCAGTGGCGAACTGGTGCTGTTGAATGAACAGGACCGTGCGCTGTGGGATGCGTCCTTGATGGCTGAAGGCTGCGCCTTGGTGGAACGCGCACTGGCCTTGCGCGGCTACGGGCCCTATTGCCTGCAGGCGGCGATAGCCGCGGTGCATGCCGAAGCACCGGACGCAGGGCAAACCGACTGGCTGCAGATCGTCGGGCTCTACGATGTGTTGCTCAGGCAGGTGCCCTCGCCGGTGATCGAGCTGAACCGCGCCGTGGCGGTGGCCATGTGGCAAGGCCCGCTGGCGGGCCTGGATCTGGTGGAAGGCATTTTGCAACGAGGCGATTTGCTCGATTACCACTTGGCGTATTCAGCGCGTGGGGAGTTCTGCCGGCAATTGGGGCGGGTAGAAGCGGCTCGTACATCTTATGAAAAAGCCCTGGCGCTGACCCAGCAAGCGCCTGAAAAGCGCTTCCTCGAGCAGCGCCTGGCCGAACTCAAGCAGTAGGAGCCGGCAAGGGGCCGTTCAGGGCTGCTGGCGAGTCGCGGCCAACACGATCTCGCGGATGCACACATGCTGCGGTTGCTGGTAGGCATAGGCAATCGCCGAGGCCACATCGTCGGCACTCAGCACGGTGCCGCCCATGTCCTGTTTCCAGGCCTGGTAGCCGCTCTTGATCGCCTCATCAGTGGTGTGGCTGAGCAGCTCGGTTTCCACTGCGCCCGGAGCGATGGTGATCACGCGGACATTGCTCGGCGACAATTCCTCGCGCAGGTTCTCTGAAATCCCATGCACGGCAAACTTGGTGCCGACGTACGCCACGTGGTTCGGGAAGGTCTTGCGCCCGGCCACCGAGCTGACGTTGATGATCGTGCCGCGCTTGCGCGCGACCATGCTCGCGGCCACCGCGTGAATGCCATTGAGCAGGCCCTTCACGTTGACGTCGAGCATCTGCTCCCACTGCGCCGGGTCTTGCTCGCTGACTGCGCCCAGCAGCATCACGCCGGCATTGTTGATCAACGCATCGGCCGGGCCGAATTGCGCTTCGGCTTCCTTCACGGCAGCGACGAGGGCGGCGCGGTCGGTGATGTCGACCCCACGGTTCAGGGTGTTCGGCAGGTTGAGGTCGTTGAGGCGATCAATACGGCGTGCCAGCAGCAACAGCGGGTGACCGGCAGCGGACAATCGGCGGGCAGTAGCTTCGCCGATACCCGAACTGGCGCCGGTGATGATGATCAGTGGCTGGCTCATGTGTGCACTCCTGGAATAAGAAAAATCGATAACTGAAACGTGGGCGAAGTATATTTACCCGGTTAAAGGCTGAAAAATGCCTTATTCCTCTGTCTGTCATCGGATCTGGCTATGGATGTACGTCACCTCAAGGCGTTTCTCGCGGTGTTTGAAGAACGCAATATCACCGCTGCAGCGCAGCGTTTATTCATCAGTCAGCCGACGTTGTCGGTGACCATCAAGCAGTTGGAAGATGAGCTGGGCGTGGCGCTGTTCGTGCGTCAGCCTCGCGGGGTCGAGGTCAGTGCCGAAGCACGGGTGCTGTATCCCCAGGCGCGGCGCATGGTGGCCGAAGCGGAGGCGCTGAGCCGGTTGTTCCGCGGCCGCGAGAATCGCATTGCGCTGGAGTTGGGGGTCGAGGGCGATATTGCCGACAGCCAGATCGAAACCTTCCTGCGCATGGCACACCAGGGTCTGCCCGGTTTGCTGCTGACCCTGCAGGAAGGCTGTGAAGGGGAAGGGCGCCTGGCGGTCGAGGAAATGTGCTGCGAGGACGAACTGTTCCTGCCGATCTGGGAAGAGTCCTACGTGATGGCGTTACCGGCCGCACATCCCATGGCGCAGGCTGGCACAGAGCAGGCCTGGGCGCCAATCGAGGACTGGATCACCTGCCCGCAACACGATTCCCATCAGCGCCTGATGGCCTTGTATGGGCGCTCGCCGCAGGCGGTGGCCGGGCATGCCGGCTCATTGACCCAGGCCCTGCATATGGTGGCCGCCGGTGTAGGCGTGGCGATGTTGCCGCAGTCGCTGGCGGCCGAGCGCGCCGGGGTGGTGAGCCGTGAATGGCACCTGCCGGCGCCGACGCGGCGGGTCGGGCTGTGCTTCGCCGCGCAAGCGTTGGAATCACCCGCGCTGCGCGCCCTGCACGAATATTTCCAGAACAACCGACCGCCGCAACGCTAGGCGTCAATCCACCATCAGCCCCAGCATCCAACTCCCCGCCGGCCCTGGCGGGTACTGCCGCGACCACAGCGCATCCACGGCCACCGAGCGCGGCCAACTGCGTACCTTGAGTTCGACCAGCCCGGCATTGCCGAAGCGTTCCACCAGCCAGCGAGGCAGCTCGGCCCAGCCGAAACCGAGTTGGGCCATTTCCATCAGCATCAGAAAACTCGGCGCCGACCACACGCGGCCCGTGGGGCGTGTTTCATTCGGGTTGATGATGCTCGCCAGGCGCAGTTCACGGTATTGCTGCAGGGCTTGCAGGTCGATGGTGTCCAGGCTCGCCAAGGGATGATCCGGGGCGACGAACAGCGCGATTTCCGTCCGTTCCTCCACCGGGGCGCGGCTCAGGTCGGGCGGATACACCGCCTGGGCCTCGACGAACGCAATCTGTGCCCGGCCGCTTTGCACCAGGGCGATCAGGTCTTCGCACTCGGCGATCAGCCATTCCAGTTCCAGGTCCGGGTAACGTTGTTCGAAAGCCTTGAGCGCCAGTTCGAAGCGCTCCGACTGGTAGGTGTCGGACATGGCGATGGTCACTTTCGGCTCCAGGCCCTGGGCCAACTGGCTCGCCGCCAGCTCCAGGCGGCTGCTCGCCTCCAGCACCTGCTCGGCACGTTGCAGCAACACATGGCCGGCCGGTGTGAGCGTCGGCTTGCGGCTGCTGCGATCGAACAGCACCACGTCGAGATCAATCTCCAGGCTGGCCACCGCTGCGCTGACGGTGGACTGGCTCTTGCCCAGCTTGCGTGCCGCCGCCGAAAATGAACCCTGGGTGGCGGCCTGGACAAACGCCTGCAGCACTTCATGAGAGGCCATGACTATCGCCTTGGTCGATGGTTATTAGTTATGAAGTATCGACTTTAAGAGTAATGATAGCAACCATCGTCACTCACGGAGCCGGGTCATGCACCCTACCAAGTCGATTACTGAACGCGTTTGCCAAGCCCTGGGTTTTGAAGGCCTGGCCTTATTGATCTGTACCCCGTTGCTGGTCTGGATCACTGGCCGGCCGGCCCTGGAGATGGGCGCGGTAACCCTGGGCCTCAGCGTGCTGGCGCTGACCTGGAACATCATTTTCAACAGCCTGTTCGACCGCCTCAAGGTGCGCCTGCAACTCGCCGGTGGCGTGTGGACGCGCATGCTGCATGCCGTGCTGTTCGAGGGAGGGCTGATTATCGTGGCGGTCCCGCTGATTGCCGCGTGGCTGAAGATCAGCCTGGTGCAGGCGTTTTGGCTGGACATTGGCGTGCTGCTGTTTTTCCTGCCGTACACCTATGTGTATCACTGGGGGTATGACGTGTTGCGGGAAAGATTCGTACGCCAGCGCGTGCCTAGTCGGGCTTGAGCGTCGCGACAAAATCCAGGAACGCCCGCACCTTGGCCGCCGGCAAATGCCGCGAGGGGTAGTAGGCGTACAGCGGAAAACGCTCGTCCGGCCAGTCCGGGAACAACTCCACCAGGCTGCCGGCCTTGAGCGCTGGCGCCAGGCCCAGGTCGAGCATCTGCGCCACCGCATGGCCGTGCTCGCACACGCTGTACAGGGTGCTGGCATCGTTGACCACCAGGCGGCCGTCGGTGCGCACGATCAATTGCTCACCGGGGCGGTGAAATTCCCAGGCAAACGGGCGACCGGTTTGCGAATCGCGAAAATCCAGGCACATGTGCCCGTTTTCCAGGTCCTGCGGGGTGGCCGGTCGGCCATGGCGTTCCAGGTAGGCGGGGGAGGCCAGGGTGAGCACGCGCACTTGCATCAACTTGCGCGCGATCAGTGAAGAGGATTGCGGGATGCCAAAGCGGATCGCCAGGTCGAAGCCATCGGCGACCAGGTCGCCCAGTTGGTCGCGGGTGTGCAGGTCCAACTGCAATTGCGGGTAGCGGCGCATGAAATCGCCCAGCACCGGGCCGAGGACCAGCCGCGAGAAGTACGGGTCGATATTCACCCGCAGGCGCCCGCGTACGGTGTGCGCGCTGTCGGCCGCCGAGTTGGCCGCCTCTTCGAGACCGGCCAGCAGCGGGGCAATTTCCTGATAGAAACGCCGGCCCTCGTCGGTCAGTTGCACCGAGCGCGTGGTGCGGTCGAACAGGCGAATCCCCAAGCGTTTTTCCAGGCGTGAAATCGCCCGGCTGACGCCCGAAGGCGTCATCTCCAGGCTGACGGCGGCGCGGGCAAAACTGCCGCTGTCGACCACGGCCGCCAATACGCCCATGCCGCCGGCCAAGCCTGGATCAAAACTCATCGGTGATTGCCTGTCAGTGATCTGAAGGCATTGATGCTAGCGCAGAACGTCTACAGAAACATGCCGCCTGAGGCCTCGATGCGCTGCCCGGTGATCCAGTGGCTGCCGTCGGCCAGCAGCGTCGAGATCGCCCCGCCGATATCTTCCGGCAACCCGGCGCGGCCGAGGGCGGTATTGTTGGCGACCATCGCGTTCACGTTGGGGTTATCGCGCACCGCGCCGCCGCTGAAGTCGGTGGCTATCGCGCCGGGGGCCAGGGTGTTCACACTGATTCCGCGCGGGCCCAGCTCCTTGGCCTGATAACGCGACAACACTTCCACCGCACCTTTCATCGACGCGTACGCCGAGTACCCCGGCAGGCTGAACCGCGCCAGGCCGCTGGAGATGTTAATAATGCGCCCGCCATCGCTGATCAGCGGCAGCAGTTTTTGCGTGAGGAAAAACGGCGCCTTGAAGTGGATTGCCACCAGGCGGTCGAACTGTTCTTCAGTGGTTTCGGCAAACGCGGCGTTGACGCCAATGCCGGCGTTGTTGATCAGGAAATTGAACTGCTGCTGGGCGAAAACCTCCTTGAGCACGCCGCCGACCTGGCTCACGAAGTCGTTGAAGGACGCGCTCTGGCTCACATCCAGTTGCAGCATGGCGGCGCGGCCACCCAGGGCCTGTATCTGTGCCACCACCGCCTGGGCTTCGTCGGCTGCGCTGTGGTAGGTGCCGATGATGTCGACGCCCTGTGCCGCCAAGTGCAGCGCGGTGCTTTTGCCCAGGCCGCGGCTGGCGCCGGTGATCAATGCGATTTTACGGGTCATGGTGCAGTCCTCTCAGGTGGTCAGTGGGACTGAGTGTATTTGTCCGGCTATAACGTGATAAACAGGGGTATATCGGAATCACTGGCCGGATAAGGCGAACAATCCCATGAACAAGCTGGAACTGCTGCGCACCTTTGTGCGCGTCACCGAACTGTCGAGTTTCACCGGCGCCGGCGAGAGCCTGGGCCTGCCGCGCTCCAGCGTGTCCGAGCATGTCCAGGCGCTGGAAGAGCTGCTCGGCACACGCCTGCTGCAGCGCACCACGCGCAAGGTCCAGGCGACCCAGGACGGGCGCGTGCTGTATGAGCGCAGCAAGGATCTGCTGGCCCACATGGACGAACTCGAAGGCCTGTTTCGCCAGGATGAGGCGCAACTCAGCGGGCGTATCCGCGTGGACTTGCCCAACGTGATGGCGCGGGACCTGATCCTGCCGCGCCTGCCCGAGTTCATGGACGCCCACCCATTGATCGAGCTGGAAATCAGCACCACCGACCGCCAGGTCGACCTGCTGGCCGAAGGGTTCGACTGTGTGCTGCGGGTCGGCGCACAGCCCGACCAGACGGTGGTCGCGCGGTGGTTGTGCAGTATGCCGATGATCAACTGTGTCAGTGCCGGCTACCGCCAGCGCCATGGCGTACCCGAGACCCTCGAGGACCTGGCGCACCATCAACTGGTGCATTACGTGCGCCCCTTGGGGTCACGTTCGACGGGGTTCGAATACCAGCAGGGCGACAAAGTGCACCGCGTGCCGATGGCCGGGAGGGTCACGGTCAACAGCACCGACGCGTACAAATCCGCCTGCCTGGGCGGCTTCGGCATCACTCAGGTGCCGGTCCTGGGCATCCGCGATCTGCTCGCCAGTGGCGAGTTGGTTGCCGTGCTGCCCGACTACCCGGCGCCGGCGCTCGATGTGTCGCTGCTCTACGCCGGGCAACGGCATTTGCCGCAGCGTGTGCGGGTGTTCATGGACTGGCTGGCCGCGACGCTGCAAGCCCGACTCTAACGGCGAGCCGACAACTGCTGCGGCGCCAGGAAGGCGTCATGGAAATAATCGCGCACGGCCTGCATCGCCGGGGTAAACGCACGCTCGCGGTGCCAGGCCAGCCCGACACTCATGGGCGTGACCGGGTCGGTCACGGTGAGGGTTTCGATGCGCTTGCCTTCCAGTGACCAGGGCCGATGCACCAGGTCCGACAGGATCGCCACGCCGCTGCCATTGGCGACCATGCTGCGCACCGCTTCCACCGAGCTGGTGCGCAGCCGCACCTGGGGCGTTTGCCCGGCCTGTTCCCAATAGCGCATCGCGCTGTGTTCGGCCTCATCGACGGTGAGCAGGATGTACGGTTCGCGGGCCACATCCGCCAGGCTCACGGCGCCGCGTTCGCACAACGGGTGATGGCTGGGCAGCCACAGGCGGCGTTCGGAGTTGAACAGGATTTCGGAGACGATATCCGCATGAGTCAGGTTAGCGGTGAGCACCACTGCCATGTCGAATTGGCCGTCGAGCAGGCCTTGCTCGATGGCCTGGCGCTCCTGCTCGAACACTTCGATGGTCACATCCGGGTGCCAGTGTTCCATGCGCTGCAAGTGGTGCGGCAGGAAGTAACCGAGCACCGTGTAGCTGGCGGCCAGGCGCAGCACGCCACTGGCGCGGTAGTCGGGCAATGGGCTGTTGAGGGCGTCGTCGACGCTGCGCACAATCACATAGGCACGGTTGAGAAAATGCCGGCCGGCGTCGGTCAGGTTCATGCCCTGGGCCGAACGCACGAACAGCTGCACGCCGAGCATCGCCTCCAGTTCCTTGATCGCCGTGGTCACCGCCGACTGGGAAATGTTGAGGTGGATGGCGGCCTGGGAAATCTGGCCGATTTCGGCGGTGGCGACGAAATAACGCACTTGGCGCAAGGTCAATGACACGCTGCATTCCTCGTCCGGGCTTATCTGATTTTCAGAAGATGGGCTATCTGATAATAGATCTTCCCAAGGGGTCAAGACGCGGCCTACTTTTCCGCCATCACCTTTGCGGAGCGACCTCGATGCAGGCAGTGGATTTCAACTCGGACATGGGCGAAGGCTTCGGCCCCTGGACCATCGGCGATGGCGTCGACGCGCAGCTGATGGCCTATATCAGCTCGGCCAACATCGCCACCGGCTTCCACGCCGGCGACCCCGGCACCATGCGCCGCACCGTCGAGCGCGCCAAGCAACTGGGGGTGGCCATCGGTGCACATCCGGGGTTTCGCGACCTGGTCGGCTTCGGGCGTCGGCATATCAACGCCCCGGCCCAGGAGCTGGTCGACGACATTCTCTACCAGCTCGGCGCCCTGCGCGAAATCGCCCGCGCCCAAGGCGTGACGCTGCAACATATCAAGCCCCACGGCGCGCTCTACATGCATTTGGCCCGCGACGAAGAAGCCGCGCGGCTGCTGGTGCAGAACCTGCAGGTCATCGAACCGACACTGCTGTTGTACTGCATGCCCAACTCGGTGATCTGGCGCGTGGCCAAGGAACTCGGGCAACCGGTGGTGCGTGAGTTCTACGCCGACCGTGAGTACGATCTGAGCGGCTCCATCGTGTTTACCCGCACAGTGCGCGCGCTGGATCCTGCCACCGTAGCGGCGCGGGTCCTACGTGCCTGTCAGACCGGGTTGGTGCGCACGGTGGAAGGCGAGGACCTGTTTATCGAATTCGATTCCATCTGCCTGCACAGCGACACACCCGGCGCCCTGGAATTGGTGGAAGCCACCCGCGAAGCCCTGGACCAGGCAGGAATCGTGGTGGCCAATGGGCTGCCTGCGGCCAACGGGGCTTGATGTGGTGAGCGGGCGTTATGTGGCAAGCAGGATTCCTGTGGTGAGCGCGCTTGTTGTGGTGAGCGGGCTTGCCCCGCGTTGGGGCGCGTAGCGGCCCTAAAATCAGACGCCCGCGTTTTACCTGAAAGTACACAGGGGGCTTTACTGGGGCTGCTGCGCAGCCCAACGCGGGGCAAGCCCGCTCACCACAACAAGCCTGCTAGGCACAGGAAGCCTGCTTGCCACAGAAATCCCATAGGCCACAAAAAAACCGCTCAGCACAATAAATCCACTCACCCCTATTCATTTTTTGCCTGCCTTTCTATAACGATTCCAAGAGGAACAGACATGGCTCAAACACCCCCCATCCGCTACAGCTTCGGCGGTGATGAACACCTGTTTGCCGAGGTCAGCGAAAGCATGTCGCTGGAGGCCTTTTTCACGGGCATGGCCGTGACCCGGGCCGTGGAGCGCCTGGCCCTGGAAGGTGTGCTGGATGTGTGCCTGGCCAATGCGTCGTTCCAGATTCGCTTCGACCCCGACCGCATCGCGCCACACGTGCTGCTCGACGCGGTGCAGACCGCCGAAGCCCAGGCCGTGGCCGAACGCACCCTGCACACGCGCATCATCGAAATCCCGGTGCTCTACAACGACCCCTGGACCCATGAAACGCTGATGCGTTTTCGCGACCGCCACCAGGACCCCAGCGCGACCGACCTGGAATACGCCGCGCGCATCAACGGCCTGGCCGATGTCGACGCGTTTATCGCCGCCCACAGTAGCGCGCCGTGGTTTGTGTCGATGGTCGGCTTTGTCGCGGGCCTGCCGTTCATGTTCCAGATGGTCGAGCGCGAGCGGCAGCTGCAGGTGCCCAAGTACCTGCGCCCGCGTACCGACACCCCCAAATTGACCCTCGGCCATGGCGGCTGCTTCGGCTGCATCTACTCGGTGCGCGGGGCCGGCGGTTACCAGATGTTCGGCGTGACCCCGGCGCCGATCTACGACCCGGCGCAGCAATTGGCCTACCTCAAGGAACACATGGTGTTCTTCCGGCCCGGTGACATCGTGCAATTCAAACCCATCGACCGCGACGCCTACGACCAGGCCGTTGCCGAAGTGGACGCAGGACGTTTCGACCTGCGCATCCGTACGGTGGAATTTTCCCTCGATGCGTTTCTCGCCGACCCCATCGGCTACCCGAAAACCCTGCAGAAGGCGCTGGCATGATCAAGGTCCTCAAACCCGGCCTCGCCACCTCCGTGCAAGACCTTGGCCGCGAAGGCTATTACCACCTGGGCATTCCGCCCTCGGGGGCGTTGGACCAGTACGCCTTGAGCGCGGCCAACCACCTGGTGGGCAATCCCATCGGCGCAGCGGGCCTGGAATGCACGTTGATTGGCCCCGAGCTGGCGTTTCAACAGGACGCCCTGGTAGCCCTCAGCGGCGCGTTGATGTCACCGCGCCTGGACGGTGAAGTGGTGCACCAGGACACCGCCTTCCACGTGCGTGCCGGGCAGGTGCTGCGCTTCGAGTTTCCCAAGGCGGGCGCGCGCACTTATCTTGCGGTCGCCGGTGGCATCGACGTGCCTTTGGTGCTCGGCAGTCGTTCCACTTACACTCTCGGTGCGCTCGGTGGTTTTCACGGGCGACGCTTGCAGGCGGGGGATGAATTGCCCATCGGTACCGCCAGCGGACAGGGGCGCGCGGGCAACAGCCTGCCGATGGCGCTGCGCCGGTCGGTCGGTGGCGATGTGACGTTGCGCGTGGTGCCGGGGCTGTACTACGAGCGCTTGACGGCGGGTGCCAAGAGCAGCTTTTTTGCCGAACCCTGGACCGTCGGCTCCGAGGCCGACCGCATCGGCTATCGCTTCAAGGGCGGCAGCGCGCTGAGCTTCCAGCCACGCGAGCAGCCGTTCGGCGCGGGCTCGGATCCGTCGAATATCGTCGACAGTTGCTACCCCATCGGTTCGATCCAGGTACCGGCCGGGCTGGAGCCGATCGTGCTGCATCGGGATGCGGTGTCGGGCGGCGGCTACGCGATGATTGGCACGGTGATCAGTGCCGACCTGGACCTGATCGGGCAGATGCAGCCGAACCAGCGCGCGGGGTTTGTGGCGGTGACGCTGGAAGAGGCGCTGGAGGCGCGGCGGGTGTACAAAAAACGCCTGAAAATAATGGGCGGGTTATTCAGTAGCTGAAAACCCATAGAGCCACTGTAGAGCGGGCTTGCTCACGCATGCGGTGTGTCAGTCGCCAAGTGCCCTGACTGACAGACGGCTTTCGCGCGCAAGCCCGCTCCCTCACGGTTAAACGGTGCTGTGTCAGAACAATTGGGTGAACAGCCAGTAGAGGCTGCCTGACAGCAGAATTGCCGCCGGCAGCGTCAGCACCCACGCCATCAGCAGATTGCGGATGGTCTTCATCTGCAAGCCACCGCCATTGGCCACCATGGTTCCCGCCACACCCGACGACAACACGTGGGTGGTCGACACCGGCAAGCCATACATATCCGCCGCGCCGATGGTCAGCATGGCCACCATTTCGGCCGATGCGCCCTGGGCGTAAGTCAGGTGGGTCTTGCCGATCTTCTCGCCGACGGTCACCACGATGCGTTTCCAGCCGACCATGGTCCCCAGGCCCAAGGCGATGGCCACGGCGATCTTCACCCACAGCGGGATAAAGCGCGTGGAGTTGTCGATCTGATCCTTGAACAGCTTGAGCTTGCCCTGGGTGTCGGCGTCGAAATTGCCGACCTTGCCCTTGTCCATCAGGCGAATGGTTTCGCTGGTCAGGTACATGTCGTTGCGCACGTTGCCTACGGCTTCGGCGGGGACTTTGGCCAGCGAGCCGTAGCCTTTGACTTCATCACCGATCTGGCCGGCGAGGGCGGCGAGCGCCGGTACCAGTTCCGGCGTGGCTTCCTTGGTGCGCACATAGGTCGACAGGATCGGCCGCGGGTCGCCCGTCAGCGCCTGCGGTGCGCTTTTCACCAGGGCCACCTGGGTCACTTCAGCCACGGCGGCAAACTGCAGCGATTGCTCGGCCGGCATGGTGCGGTTCAGCGCGTAGGCCATCGGCAGGGTGCCCACCAGGATCAGCATGATCAGGCCCATGCCCTTCTGGCCATCATTGGAACCGTGGGCAAACGACACGCCGGTGCAAGTGGCGATCAGCATGCCGCGAATCCACCACGGCGGCGGGGTGTCGCCCTTGGGCGCCTTGTACAGCGCGCGGTTTTTGACAAAGGCGCGCAGCGCCAGCAACAGCAGGGCGGCGAAAGCGAAGCCGATCAATGGCGACAGCAGCAGCGCATAGCCGATCTTGATCGCCTGGCTCCAATCCACCCCGCTGGTGCCGTCACGCCCGTGCATCAGCGCATTGGCCACGCCGACGCCGATGATCGAACCAATCAGCGTGTGCGAAGAAGACGCCGGCAACCCCAGCCACCAGGTGCCGAGGTTCCACAGGATCGCAGCGATCAGCAGGGCGAAGATCATCGCGAAACCGGCCGAGGAACCGACCTGCAAAATCAGCTCGACCGGCAGCAGGGCAATGATGCCGAAGGCCACGGCACCGCTGGAAAGCAGCACCCCGAGGAAGTTGAAAAAACCCGACCACACCACCGCAAAATGCGGCGGCAGCGAGTTGGTGTAGATCACCGTCGCGACCGCGTTGGCTGTGTCGTGGAAACCGTTGACGAACTCGAAACCCAGGGCGATCAGCAGCGCCACGCCCAGCAGCAGGAACGGCGTCCAGGTGGTGACCACCGCGCCCATTTCGTGCATGTCGTGCATCAGGCTGTAGGCGGTGAACAACAGGCCCATGGCGAGCACGGCGAAGAAAATGATCACCGTCACCAGGCCGGGTTTCTTGTCCAGCCTGGGTTTGGGCTCGCTGTGCGAGGAGCGGGTGGAGGCAGTCAGGGAAGGGGTGGCCATGCCGGAGCATCCAGTGTGGGGAGGATGGCATCCATATTCATTGCAGAATGTTACAGAGATACTGCGGCAGGTCAGTGTTTAATCAATCGGCCATGCCGCCGGTCTATAACTGCCCCTTGGTAGGCGCCGGCAAGCCGGCTCCCACCGTCGAGGGCATTTCAAGTCGAGAGTGCACTTCAGTAATCCTTGCGCTTGCGAAAGGCCCAGCGCCCGGCAATCAAGGTGAACGTCGCCACCAACGCCACCAGGATCCAGAAGCCTTCCGGGTCCTGGGAAAGCGGTACACCGCCCACGTTCATGCCGAAGAAGCCGGCAATGATATTGATCGGCAGCGCCAGTACCGTCACCACGGTGAGGGTGAACAGCGTGCGGTTGCTTTGCTCGTTGAGGTTGGCGGCGATTTCTTCCTGTAACAACTTGATCCGCTCACCGAGGGCCATCAGGTCATTGATGATCAGCGCAAACTCCTCGGTGGATTTGCGCAGCTCCTTCACGTCTTCCTTCTGCAGCCATTGCGGCGGGCGGTTGAGCAGGCGCAGCAGCGAGCCGGGTTCCAGCGCGAGCAGGCGTTGCAGGCGCACCAGCACCCGGCGTGCCGCCCCCAGTTCCGCCCGGTTGGTGGACAGGCGTGAGGACAGCAACTGGTCTTCGATATGGTCGACGCTGATGCTGGTCTTGCGCACGATCTGGGTCAGCACTTCGCCCTGGTCGCGCAGCAGGTGCACCAGCAGCTCCAGCGGCGAGCGAAAGGTTTCACCGGCTTTCACCGACGAGCGCAGCTTGTCCACCGAGTGCAGCGGTTGCAGGCGCGCGCTGATCAGCAAGCGGCTGCGCGCGCATACCCACAGCGTGGAAATATCCGACGAGACCATGCTGCTGAAGTTGAACACCACGTCGTTGACTACCGCGAGCAAGGCCGAGTCGACATGTTCGATGCGCGTGGAGCGCGAGCCTTCATGCAGGGCCTCGAAGAATTCCTCGGGCAAATCCAGGTGCGCCTGCATCCAGCGCTCGCACGCGGCGTGGGCCAGGTTCAGGTGCAGCCAGAGGAATTCTTCGGGGTCGCCGGGTTGCTGCAAGGCCTGCAGGGCGGTGGCCGAGTCAATCTGCTCAGCCTTTTCACCGGGGCGAAAACGGAAACCGTAAAGCAAGCCGAACAGGTCGGAATCCTGATGGCTGTAGTCGAGGCTGTGGTTCATGGAGGCTCGCAGAGAAAGCGCCTGTAGGACGTTTCACAGGTTCGCGTGAGCGATCATTGCAAGGGGATTTGACAGTTTTGTGACGGTTCGCGACTTATTGCGTTGCGATGACACTTTATTGACCGCCTGTCAGCAACCGTTCAAGAAGCCTCTCTCACAAGGCATCAAGAACCGCTGCTGACAGGGACGCTCTGGCCCCTGATCAGGGGGTGGGCAGGCTGAACGTAAACACGGTGCCGTGCTCGGCGGTGGTCGACACGTTCAGCTCGCCGCCATGCGCTTCGGCGATCTGCTTGACGATGTACAACCCCAGCCCCAGGCCGGCCTGGGGGGTATCGGTGGTCGGACGCGAGTAGGGCTGGAACAACCGGGGCAAGGCTTGCGCACTGATCTGCCCGGGGTTCTTGACGGTCAGGTTGAAATGGCCTTGCTCGATCTTTGCCGTGACCTCCACCGGTCCCTCGTGGCTGCCATGGTGAATGGCATTGGCCACCAGATTGGAGAGCAGCTGCGCGAGGCGATCGCGGTCGCCACTTACGCCTTGCAGGTCGTCGATATTCGCCTGGATCACGCGCTGCGGGTGCACGCTCTGCACTTCCGACACCACATGTTGCAGCGCCTCCTGCAGACCCTGGCAATCGCCGATGTTCAACGGAATGCCATTGCCCAGGCGGCCACGGGCGAAGTCCAGCACGTCTTCGACCAACTGCGCGGCGCGGCGGCCACTGGTGAGGATATGTCGCAGCAACGTGTCCGTGGCCGGGTCCGGGTGCTTGCGCAGCAGCCGTTCAGCAGCGAAGTTGATCGCGAACAGCGGGTTGCGCAGATCATGACCAAGCACGGCGATGAATTGCTCACGCAGTTCGGCGGTATCGCGCTCTTCCTGCAATTGCGCGTGGGTGAACTGCGCGGCTTCTTCAGCTTCGATTTGCAGCGACAGCACCCGGGCGAATGACTCCATGGTCGACTGGATCGTGCTGCTGCGCAGCTCTGCAGGGTTAGGGTCGAGGGCGCAGATGGTGCCGAAGAAGTGCCCGTTGGTGCGAAACACCGGCACTGAGATATAGCTTTCGAAGTGATACAGGCGCGGCGTATGGTGGTCGTGGTAGAGCGGGTCTTCGCTGGCTTTGTCGATGACCACGGACACGTGGGAGCCGCGAATCTCGTGGCAAATCGTGGTCGTCAGGTCCAGTTCGCCGCCGACGCCAAGGCCGAAGTCCAACTGATCGAGCACGGCGCACGCGGTCCAGGTGTCATCGGTCACCCGCGCGACCGCTGCGAAGCGCAGGCCGGTCATGTCGCTGATGACTTTGAGCATCGCGGGGACGGCACTGATGCGGCCAATGGTGGCGATGTCGGCGGCTTTTTGCCCCATGCAGCAATCTCTATCCCAACGTGCTGAGCGTTATGCCCCGGCCAATGGGTGGGATTTTAGCGACCTTGTGCCATGTGGGTGTAATTTCATTCGCAAAATCGAGGATTTTCTTACGCCCGCTGACGCGCGGACATAAAAAAACCGCGCCACCCGGAGGTGGCGCGGTTGCTTGAGGGGGCGACTCAAGTGTCTTGTTTGTTTTCCAGCACGGCGCCGGTCTTGGCGTCGAGCTTCACTTCAAAGCGTTTGCCGGCGGTGTCGGTCAGGTCGACTTCGTAGACCAGCACGCCGTTTTTGTGGTCCAACTCGGTGTCGGTGATGCTGGCACCGGCGTGGGTGGCGACGGCAGCGGCGTTGAGTTTGTCGAACGGCATCACGGCGCCGGACTTGACCAGGCCTTCAATATGATCCGGGCGAACATCGGCCTGGGCCAGGCCGGCAGTCAGGGTCAGGGCGGTGGCGGCGAACAGTGCGGTCAGGGTTTTCATGGTGTGTGTCCTTCTTCGGTGAGCTGTTTAAGTGGGATCAGGTTATCCAGCGCAACTTAATTCACGCTTAATTATTTCAAGCGGTTGCGCAGTTTGTTCAATCCGCCAAGGGCGCGGGATTTCATGCTGAGGGCTCACTTAAAGGGAGACTCGGATGAAACGGTTGGTCAGTTGGCTTTATGCGCCTGTCTTTTTTGCAGGGTTTATCGGGTGGGCACTCGCGTATGTGCAGGCCAGGCAACCGCAAGGGTTGCTGCTGGTGTTTGTAAGCGCGGTGGCGGTGTCATTTCTGGTCGAGCAATGGCTGCCCTATGAGCGGCAATGGAACCGCAGCCTGGGTGATCGTCGACGCGACACCTTGCATGCGCTGGTCAATGAAAGCCTGAATGCCGCGGGGTTGCTGATCCTGCCCGGACTGACCGCGCTGTTGGCGTTCGAAGGCCTCTGGCCACGAGGCTGGCCGCTGTGGGAGCAATTGTTGCTGGCCATTGTCGTGGCCGACGCCGGGATTACCTTGATGCATTACGCCAGCCACCGTGTTGCGCCGTTGTGGCGCCTGCATGCGGTGCATCACAGCGTGCAGCGGCTCTATGGCTTCAATGGCTTGATGAAGCACCCCTTGCACCAGATGCTCGAAGCGACGGCAGGCCTGCTGCCGCTGATCCTTTTGGGCATACCGCTGGACGTAGCGCAGTTGCTGGCATTGGCCATCGCTGTTCAGTTGTTGCTGCAGCACTCCAATGTGGCCATGCGCCTGGGGCCGTTGCGCTGGGTGTTCGCCTGGGCGCCGGTGCATCGGTTTCACCACATGAAATACGGGCGTGCGGGGGACGTGAATTTCGGGCTGTTTTTCAATCTGTGGGATTGGCTGCTGGGCACTGCGTTTTATCGCCCGCGCTATCGCATGGGGCCGGGGGACCTGGGGATTGGCAGTCGGCCGGATTTTCCGCGGGACTATGTGGCGCAGTTGCGTGACCCGTTCGCGGCGGTGAAGTCGGGCAAGGAGCCGCCGTTGCCGCAGGATTTACGTTAGGAACTGCACCTCGAGCTGGCGCAGGGACGCCCCGGCGGTGACGCCAAACAATTGCTTCATGGTCCGCGAGAAATGCGCCGAATCGGCAAAGCCTGCGCCGTGGGCGGCCTCGGTCAGCGTGCCGCCCGCGAGGGCCAGTTGCAGGGCCACACGCAACCGTCGCCACAGCACCAGGCGGCGCACCGGGACACCGAGCTGATCACTGAACAGGCGCTCCAGTTGGCTGAGTGAAAGGTGCGCCGCCTCGGCCAGGGCCAGGGCCGACACTTTGCCGCCCAGATGTTGATCGAGGCTGGCGAGTGCGCGCTCGATGCGTGGATCGTCGAGGCGCCGCCGGGGCAACTGTTGCAGCGTCTCGATAAACCCTGCGCCGCCCAGCAGCAGGGCCTGCAACGGCTCGGCAGCAAAGACGATGGGTTCGGCATACAGCACCTGCACCTCACCCTCGGCCTGGAGGATGGCGTGGCGGTGTCGCGAAGGAATGAACAGGCGATCTGCCGTGATCACGCGGCCTTCAAGGCTGACCGTGATGGGCCGGCCTGGGGAGAACATCAATTGATGGGCGTAGTGCGCATGGGGCGCGGTGCGCCCCAGCTCGCCGTGGATCACGCCGTAATCACGGCCCAACCACAGGCGACCCGACCATTCGGGTTTCACTCAGTACTTATAGTCGTTCAGCAGGTCCTGCACGCTGGACGACGGCCAGCGCTTGTAGAACTTCAGCAGTTCAGCGGCGCGGTTGGTGAAGATGCCGTCGACACCGGCCTTCATCACCTTGTCGAAATCCACCGGCTCATCGACGGTATAGACGTGCACCAGCAGGCCTTTGTCGTGGGTCAGTTGGTTCATTTCCGGCTTCACCAGGTCGGTGTAGCTCTGGTCGCCATGGGCAGTCAGCTCGGCCGAAGGGCCGGTGCCGATGGCGCCGAGGCTCTTGGCTTCGTCGACCCATTTTTCGAACTCGGCGGCGTCTTTCGGCTCTTGCTTGGCGTAGTAGGCGGCCTTGGTGGTTTCGCCGGACTCAGCGAAGGTCTGTGTCGATTTCGGCTCGATGCTGCCAGGGCCGACCCACAGCAGCAGGATCTTCGGCGTGTTCGGCATTTCTTTCTGCAGTTCTTTCAGGCTGGCCGTCTCGAAGGTTTGCAGGACCACGCGCCCCTTGCCCTGGCCGACACCGGTGTTGCTCTTGCCCAGCTTGGAGCCGGCAGAGCTCAGCCAGCCTTTATCCAGCAACTTGTTTTTCAGGTCGGCTTCGATGCCCGGGAATTGCTTGGGCTCCTTGGTCTCGATGTACAGGCCGGGTTTGTGCTGCGGGTTGCCTTCGGCGATCTTGATGATGTCGTCCAGGCTCTGGATTTTCAGGCCGACGAAGCCCGGACGTGCGCGGTCGGGGTAGGCGGCGTTGAACCAGCTGCCGGCGTCGAGGGTTTGCAGTTCTTTCCAGGTGAATTCGTTGGCCGGGGCGTCCTTGCGCTCGGGGAACTTGGTGGCCACGTCGGTGGTGCGCTGCAGGTTGTTGTCGTGGAGGGCGAACAGTACGCCGTCCTTGCTGCGCTGCAGGTCCATCTCCAGGTAGTCGGCACCCAGGTCGCGGGCGACCTTGTAGGCGGCGGCGGTGGATTCCGGGGCATCGTAGGACGCGCCACGGTGAGCGATCACGGCAGGGTAGGGAATGCCTTCGTTTGTCGCCAATTCAGCCGGGCTGATCGGGTCGGCAGCCTGTGCCTGGCCGAGGCCAAGCGCCAGGGCGAGCAGCAGGGCGCTCTTGGAAAACGTGACAGGCATATGCGAAGTCCTTTCGTGGAGGTAGCTTTGAGAAGGCCTCCTTTTTAACAATTGATTGCGAAAGGCGCTATCACCAAACCGACATTAACGTGCGCACCCGCCAATTTTCTCGGTTTTTTTGCCGTGCATTGCAGTACTCTTGCCCGAAGCTGCTCCGTTAGAGGGCAGTACTTTCTGCCACGCGTGTAAACCATCTTTCCAGTCCCTGTGGGACTTTTCAGTGAGGTTTACCATGCGCATCACTTCCGAGCTTATCTGCCAGGCTGCCGACCAACTCCGTGGTTTTGTCGGCCTCAACCGCAAGACCGGCCAGTACATCGTGCGTTTCAGCGAAGACTCCTTCGGCATGGACGTGGCTGATGACGGCATCATTCCCACCGCCGAATTCGTCTGGCTGCCCGCCGCCGAGCAGACCATGACCCTGTCGCGCGAACGAATCCAACTGCTGCTCGACCAGAACATCGACGACCGCATCAACATCACCGAGCCATTGCGGGCGTACATGCGCCGGGTGGAGATTCCGCAGATCAGTGCGTTGCGTAGCCTGGTGAGCTAGGTCGGCAGGTTTTCAGTCTTATGAAGAGCAACGTGTGGGAGCTGTGCCTGGCACAGGATCAAGGCCTACCACTGATAAATGTGGGAGCTGGCTTGCCTGCGAAGGCGGTGGGTCAGCCACTGCATGAATTGGCTGAAAAAATGCCATCGCAGGCAAGCCAGCCCCCACCGTCACACCGCTCCAAAGGCGTAGGCCCGCTCCACCTTGCACACCCGCGTCTGAAACGCCGAGTACCAGGTGGAGCGCCCTTGCTCACGTACCGAGCGATGTTCTGCCTGCTGCTTCCACGCCAGGATCGCCGCCTCGCTGCTCCAGTACGAGACGGTAATCCCCAGGCCATTTTCACGCGCCGATTCCACGCCGAGAAACCCCGGCTGTTCGCGTGCCAGTTCCAGCATGCGGTTGGCGGCCTCGCCGTAGCCGTGATCACCTTCGGTGCGCAGTGAGCTGAAAATCACTGCGTAATACGGCGGGGGCGGTGTGGTCGCGATCATGCCACTGTCTCCTGGCATGCCTTGAGCAGGGCGATCGCCAACGGTGGCGTGATGCCCCTGAGGGCGGCGCGCTCCGGCTGAACCAACGTAGCGACAAAGAACGGATGATCGAGCAACTCCACAGCGCGCAGGTCGCCCGCCGAGTCGTGCCCGCTGGGAATCAACTCGCGTTCCAGCAACGCCTGGGCAAATTCGGGGTTCATGCCGTAGCGGCAGCGATAGCCTTCCTCGATGTCGAGGGTGCCATAAGCGTCGGCGATGCGCGTGTAGGGGGTCAAACGCACGGTGTCAGTGGCCTCTACCAGCGAGCAGCTCAGCGGTGCGATCACCGCGCGTTGTGCCTGTGGCGCCAGTTCACCATGTTCCGCGTCGGCCCAGCCCAGTACGTTGCGGGCATATTCCAGCACCGCATGTTGAAAGCCGCCGCAGGTGCCGAGGAAAGGTCGCCGTTGTTCGCGGGCAAACCGGATGGCGCGCAGGGCACCGTCAGTGTCGCGGTAAGGGCTGGCAGGCACGCACCAGAAACCGTCGAAACCGTGCAATGGGGTGGCGGGCGTGAGCGTGTCGGTGTCGATCCATTGCAGGTGAACCTTCAGCCCAAGGCTATCGGCGGCCAGCTGCAACGCGACGGGAATGGCCTGGTGCGCGGGGACATCGGGGTTGTAGTCGCCGATCAGGGCGAGGTGCAGAGCAGTAGCTTTCATCGTGTGCGTCCCATGGCTTGTGGTGTCCTGGTGCGCACTATAGATTGGCGTTCACGCAATCAATATTGGCGTTTATCCACATGCTCATTGCAGCTACGCAGTATCAAATTGACTACGCCGACTTGTCATTGATCCTCGCCCTGGTGCGCGGCGGCAGTCTGGCCCGGGCGGCGGCGTTGTTGCGGGTGGATGTGTCCACGGTGTTTCGCGCGGTGCGCCGGCTGGAGGCCGCGTTAGGCCAGACGCTGTTTGAAAAGAGCCGCGCCGGTTACCTGCCCACCAGCTTGGCGAGCAACCTGGCGCAACAGGCCGAGCGCGCCGAGCAAGCGCTGGAGGCAGCGCGGGTTGGCGTGGAGCAGGGCGGTGAAGTGATCAGTGGCACGGTGCGCCTCACCTGCACTGACTCGGTGCTGCAAGGCCTGTTGCTGCCGGCGCTGGCGCAGTTCATGCCGCAGTTCCCGGCGCTGACCCTGGAGCTGAGTACCTCGAATGACTTTGCCAACCTCAGTCGCCGCGATGCCGACATCGCCCTGCGCCTGACCAGGACGCCACCTGAGCATCTGGTTGGTCGATGCCTGGGCTCCGTGGCTTATCAGGTGTGTGCCAGTGCAGCCTACGCGCGCCAGCATCAAGGTCGGGCGCTGGCCGATCTGGCATGGATCGCGCCGGATGATTTCCTGCCCGACCATCCCACCGTGGTCTGGCGTCGCGAACATTTGCCGGGTGTACGCCCCAGTTATCGCTGCAACAGCATGTTGTCGGTCACCGAGCTGGTACGCGCGGGGCTGGGTGTGGCGGCGTTGCCGGATTTCCTCCTGGATGATGCCCTGCATCCGCTGGGCCCGGCATTGGCAGGGCACGACACGGCGCTATGGCTGCTGACGCGTCCCGATTGCCGCGCCTTGCGCTCAGTGGTGACGCTGTTTGATGAGTTGGGCCGACACGTGCAGGTCAAGCCGTCCCACACTGCATAGGCGCGGTTACTTGGGTTTTCGCACAAACTGCTCATGCATTTCGCACGTCAGTGTTTCGATTCGCTCAGTCAGCTGTTTGGTCATTTCTGTCAGCCGGGTGTTCTGCTCCAGCAGTTCCAGCAACTGCTTGGTGGTCTGCGCGGCCTGGGCCTGGCGTTCGGTATTGGCCACGGCCAGCGCTTCACGGTGCTGCGCATCGGCGTCCGACTGGGCTTTGTCGCGGGCGGCCTGGCGTGTCTGGGCCAGCAGGATCAACGGCGCGGCGTAGGCAGACTGCAAGCTGAAGGCCAGGTTGAGCAGGATGAACGGGTACACGTCGAAGTGGGTGATGCCGGTGATGTTCAGCACCACCCACAGGATCACGATCGCGGTTTGCGCGCCGAGAAAGGTCGGCGTACCGAAGAAGCGCGCAAACGCCTCGGCCTTGAGCGCGAAGGTGTCGTTGCCGAAGGTCGGCGCCAGGTGGGCGTGGACACGGTGGAAACGCAGGTGGTCGACGGGGGCGGTTGCAGGCTTGTCTGAGGTCATGGCGGGCTCGAATCTTCTGCTTGGAGACAATCAAGCACTATAGACCGAGCCCTCGGCCGCACACATGAAGATCGGGTCAGCCGTTGCCACGCTCATTGGCAAACGCACTGACAGCCTGCACCGCCTCGCTGGTGCCTTCACGAATCTGCAGGATCACCGTGCCGGCCTGGTTGGCCAATTCCACGCCCTGGGCGGCGCGGTCGCGGGTGGCGTCCATGCTGTCGATGGCCTGGCGGGTTTCTGCCTGAATCATCGCGATCATGCTGGATATTTCCGTGGTCGAGCCGCTGGTGCGCGCCGCCAACTGGCGCACTTCATCGGCCACCACGGCAAACCCCCGGCCCTGTTCACCGGCGCGCGCGGCTTCGATGGCGGCGTTGAGGGCGAGCAGGTTGGTCTGGTCGGCGATGCCACGGATGGTGTTGACGATGGTGGTGATCTGCTGCGAGCGCTCACCGAGCTTGGCGATCAGTTGCGACGAATCGTCGATATCTGCAGAAATATCACGCATGCCAGAGGCAGTTTTCTGAATCACTTCAGCGCCTTTTTCTGCCACGTCCTGGGTATGCAGGGACAGGTGATAGGCCTGGGCCGCACTCTGTGCATCGGCAGCATGTTGCTGCACGCGTGCGGTGACATCCGAAGCGAACTTCACCACTTTGCACAGGCGCCCGCTGGCGTCGTACACCGGGTTGTAGTTGGCTTCAAGCCAGACGGGCTGGCCATTTTTATCCACGCGCTCGAACTGGCCGCTGAACATTTCACCCTGGTTCAGGCGTCGCCAGAAATCACTGTATTGCGAGCTGGCGGCGGTCTGGGGTGTGCAAAACAGGCGGTGATGCTTGCCTTGGATCTGCGCCAGGCTGTAGCCCATGCGCTGCAGGAAATTGGCATTGGCGGTGAGGATGGTGCCGTCGAGGTTGAACTCGATCACGGCCATCGCCCGGCCGATGGCGTCCAGCTTGGCATTGGCTTCACTTTCGGCCTGCAGGCGCGGCGTGACGTCCATGGCGTACTTGACCACGCGAACCACTTGGCCGGCGTCATCGCGCACGGGGTTGTAGCTAGCCTCCAGCCACACCGACTGACCGTTGCCGGCTACCCGTTCGAAGGTGCCGGACTGGAATTGACCACTGCGCAGGTTCGACCACCACTGGCCATACTCGGCGCTGCGGGCGAAGTCGGGGGTGCAGAACATGCGGTGGCGCTGGCCCACGACCTGCTCGGCGCGGTAGCCCATGGTCTTGAGGAAATTGTCATTGGCGCGCAGCACGTTGCCGTGCAGGTCGAATTCGATCACGGCCATGGAGCGCTCGATGGCGTCCAGCAGGCTGGCCTGGTGGGCGACGGTGTGCTGCAGGGTACTGATGGTTTTCTTGTGGGCGTTAAATAGCATGTTCGGGGGCTCGGGCAAGCAAGCTGCAGGGAGTATCCATGTATATGCGCCTGCCCCCGTAAGGCCTATGCCGTACGGTTGACGTGCTCATTGTCAGCCTCCTTGTGCTGACAGCGGGGGTGGAACAACGGGTTAAGAGTGACCAGCCTGACAAGAAGTTCGCCCGATGGGCAGGACCTTTCTTGGGTAGTCGACGAGTGGTGGCATTATGATTTCATTTGCGCTGTTACGCGGAAGATTCAGACGAGGTGTCGTAGGACAACTTCAGGCGGAATGGGCGATCTTTTCCTCGCTGATGTTGACCCGGTTGCGCCCGGTGTCCTTGGCGGCGTACAGCGCGCGGTCCGCGGCATTCAGCCACATGGCTGCATCGGTGAAGTACGGCTGGAAATCCGCCAGGCCGATACTCAGGCTCACCCGCAGTTCGGGGATTTGCGGGTTGCGGTAATTACTGAAGGTTTCGCGCATGCGTTCCATCAGTTGCGCGGCTTGTTCCAGGGGCATTTGCGGAAGAATCACACAGAACTCATCGCCCCCGTAACGTCCTGCCAGGTCGTTTTCCCGCAGGTTACGCCGCAGCTCGACGCTCAGTTGGCGCAATACTGCATCGCCGATGATATGGCCGTGGCTGTCGTTGATCTGCTTGAAGTGGTCGATATCGATCAAGGCGATGGTGGCGTGGCTTTGTTGTTGCTGGCACTTGTGAAACTTGAGGTGGAGCAGGTCTTTCCAGGAACCGTGATTGAGCAGGCCGGTGAGACTGTCGGTGCGGCTCAGGGCACTGAGGGCGCGTTTGTGTTCCGACAGCTTGATTGCCAACTGGTAGCAGACCATGCCGATGGCCATCGGGTAGAGGGTCAGCATCGGCAGGCAGGTATAGACCTGCAGCAGGCTGACGTCAGGATTGAACTGGAAACCGAACAGCGTCCCTGCCACGCCGATCCCGAGGGCTTGTGCGAGCAGGCCACGCAGGAACAGGCGTTTGCCGCCAGCGGCGACGTTGTTCATGGTCATCATCGACAGGATGGTCACGGCCGTCAGCGGGGTGAACTGCGTGGCGGCGGCCCAGAAACCGCCGAACAACGAGTCGTACAGCAGGTTGCGCTGCTCGGCCTTGTAGGGATACTGCGAGCGAGTCGACAGCTGATACGCCACGTGCGCCCAGGCGAACCCATTGAACAACAGCAACGCCCAGACCCAGCCGGGCATCGCGAGCGGGTAGAGGGCACCGATGACACTGATGCAGCCAATGCCCAGGCCGATGATCCTTGGCTTGTAGATACGTTTGGCAAATGAAAGCCCTTTGCCCTGTCTGTTTTCCATAAATTCCCGGATCAACTCTGTTGCAGATACGACGACACACGTTCGCAGGATTAACCGTTGATCGGATAATGCCTGTGAATATTGTCAGTTATTCCCGTGGGAATAATCAGTGTCCTTCCAGGCCATTTGCGCAAAACAGAGGGCTAATACGTCAAAAACGACCTGGAATGTCGCACACGCAACAGGTTTTACGGCTGGCGGGGCGCAGTGACTTCATAGCCGGCCAGGAACAGATCAATGGCGGACTCGATGACGCTGGCCTGGTTGGCCGCATCCAGGGTGGGTTGGCCAAGGGTGATCTGTGGCCAGAAGGCGAAGGCCTTGAGCAGGCTCTGGATCTGGTGGGCGGCAAAGGCCGGGTCGCTGCAATTGAGCCGTCCGTCTTCCTGCGCGGCGCGTACCCATTGGGTAAAGCCTTCTTCACGCTTGCTCAGACGGTTGACCATGTCTTGCGCGCGTTCCGGCGAATGAATGGTGGCGGCGATGGCCACGCGGGCCAGGTCGAGGAAGTTGGCGTCCGACATCATTTTCATCTTCGCCTCCAGCAACCCACGCAATTGTTCGCGCAATGGGCGGTCACTGGTATAGCTGACGTCGAGTTGGGCGACGCTGCTGGCCCAGAGTTGGTGGAGAATTTCGGCGAACAGCTCTTCCTTGCTGGGGAAGTGGTTGTACACCGTGCGCTTGGATACGCCGGCGGTGGCGGCGATCTTGTCCATGCTGGTGACCTCGAAACCGTTGGCGCGAAACTCGGCAATAGCCGCAGCCACGATGGCTTCGCGTTTACGGTCAGTGAGGCGTAGAGGGGCAGTCATGGGCGGCGCTCGGCTCGTCAGGGTAAGTTACACTCAGTAGTTTACTTGCTCGGGGTTTTGTTGCAATCTAGAAACTACACTGTGCAGTGTAATTTTATGCGCGATCGGTAGGAGTCACTCAGTTATGGCCACGATTTCAAGCCGTCTCAAGCCTTCGCCTGCGGCGCCCAAGTCTGCCGAGCAGGACCAGGGGCATTTCAGCAACGACGCCCCGGTGCAGCACGGCGGCTTTGGCAAAACCTTGCGTATCTTTTGGAACATGCTGTTCAACAAACCGCGCAGCACGCGGCCGGTGGGGCAGATCCCGGTGCAGCCGCTGACCCGCGAGCAGTTGCTGGCGGCGCCGGATCACAGCGTGTACCGCCTGGGGCATTCCACGGTGTTGCTGAAAATGCGCGGCAAATTCTGGCTGACCGACCCGGTGTTCGCCGAGCGTGCCTCGCCGTTCAGTTGGGCCGGCCCCAAGCGTTTTCATCAGCCGCCCATCAGCCTTGAAGAGCTGCCGCCGCTTGAGGCAGTGATTCTTTCCCACAACCACTACGACCACCTTGACCACAAGGCTGTCATCCAATTGGCCGACAAGACCCGGCACTTTCTTGCGCCGCTGGGCGTGGGCGATCTGCTGATCAAGTGGGGCGTGGATGCCAGCAAGGTGCGGCAACTGGATTGGTGGCAAGGCACTGAGGTGGATGGCCTGCGTTTTGTCGCCACGCCGGCGCAGCACTTTTCCGGACGCGGCCTGTTCGATGCCAACCAGACTTTGTGGTGTTCCTGGGTGATGATCGACGGCGCACGGCGGATCTTTTTCAGCGGTGACACCGGCTACTTCGATGGCTTCAAGCGCATCGGCGAACAGTACGGGCCGTTTGACCTGACGTTGATGGAAACCGGCGCTTACAACGTCGACTGGCCGCACGTGCATATGCAGCCGGAGCAAACCCTGCAAGCGCATATCGACCTCAAGGGCCGCTGGTTGCTGCCGATCCACAACGGCACTTTCGACCTGGCATTCCATGCTTGGCACGAACCGTTTGATCGCATCATGGCCCTGGCCTGGGAACGCAATGTCTCGATTACAACGCCGGCGATGGGGCAGGCGTTCAGTTTGAACCAGCCGGAACGTGGCAACGCGTGGTGGCTGGACGTGGAAACCCAAGGTGCCCAGGAGCGCCTGTTGAGCTGAGCTGTGGGAAAAGGAGTTTTCAAGCTGTTTCAGGGCTGCGACAGACGCCAGCCAAGGGTGCGATGATCCCCGGAAGTCGGTTTTTCGGGGGTACTTCTTATGGAAGGCAAAGGTAGGACATCTTGGCATGGGGGCACGTGCCCGACCGGGCACGCGGTGTCAGCGCTACTCGAGTCGGCAGTCTCGGCGCCCCTCCTCAAACAGCTGCTTAACGAACCGGCGAGTGCGCACGGTATCGCCTTTGGCAGCGACCCGCAGTCTCATGCCCACCCTGAAGGTCGCATTCCGATCCCTGGCTACACCTCTCCGGCTCTTCCGCTGAAACCGGTGCGTGATCCGTCGTTATCGTTGATTGCCTTGAGTGGCGTTGACCCTTCGGGGCCGGTCATGGTGGAGGTGCCCCTGGTGCAGAACAACAACGTCTTGGCGGTCAGCCAGGCATTGGCGGGCAGGCGCATCGGCTTCGCCGAGCGGTTTGTGCAGGGCGAGCCGCTGGAGCACACCACCGCCTTCTTGAACGCGCTGGACGTGCTTCGCCGGGCCGGGGCGCAACTGGTGCCAGTGCTTGCACAGCGTAGCGATGACAGCCTGCTGTTCGACCTGCAGACCCGCAACGAAATCGACGCGCATGTGAGTGAAAATCGACTGGATGCGTTGGTGTCGGACAGCCGCAGCGCGGCGTTTCATGCGGCCTGCTGGGCCGGCTACCCGGTGCATGGCGAGCCGCTCGAAGAGGGCGCGACGGTGTGGTTCTACGGTGCGCGTTGGTCGAAGGATGCGCTGCAGGCGCTGGTTCAGGAATACCGCAGCGCGCAAGGCCTGATGCCGGCACCGGTGCAATTACAGTGACCGGTTGTGTTGACTAATCCTACGCCGTGAACGCCTTGGGTCGGGCTGCCTGGGGCGCGAGGCCTTCTTAGACTGGTGATGGATCAACGTCGATCCCTCGTCATTTCTTAATCCTGAAGAGGTCTTATGATCGGTCTTGTATACGGTGTAGGGGCTGTCGTTCGGCAAGTCGCGCAGTCCTGGGTTGTCGACCCTGTGCCCGCAGTTTCAAAATCCGTAGCCCCAGGTACCGAGTACCTCAGTGTCAGCGAGCTCGGCGCGCACATGGCCAGGCCCGGCGGACTCACATCGGTGAGCCTGGTCAACTACCTGCAACAGCGCATTCTCAAGCTCGACCCGCAATTGAACGCCGTGATTGAGCTCAATCCGGATGCGCTGCGCACTGCTCGCGAGTTGGATCAGGAGCGCGCCAGTGGCAAGGTGCGCGGGCCGCTGCATGGTATTCCCATCCTGCTCAAGGACACCCTCGAAACCACCGGCATGCAAACCAGTGCGGGAGCATTCGGCCTGGTGGGTGAGGCCGTCGGCAAGAACGCCCCGCTGGTCGATAACCTGATCAAGCAGGGCGTGGTGATCCTGGGGAAAACCAATATGACGGAGCTGGCGGGCTTTCGTGGCGCGCCCGATGGCTGGAGCAGCCGGGGCGGGCAAACACTTAACCCGCATCAGGCAGATGCTGACGTGGGGGGCTCCAGTTCCGGTTCGGCGGCCGCGGTCGCCGCCGGGCTGGCCCCCTTGGCCGTCGGGGCGGAGACGAATGGTTCGATCATCGTACCGGCGGCACTCAACGGCGTGGTCGGGCTCAAGCCCAGTGTCGGTTTGCTGGACCGTAACGGCATCATTCCGGCCAGCCGGCGACAGGACACGCCGGGCCCGATGGCACGCTCGGTGTATGACGTGGCGCTGATGCTCAATGCCATGTCAGGCCGCGACCTTGATGACCCGCAAAGCGTGGGCGCTCCCGAAGGCGTGGACTACACGCGGCTGCTGGTACCCGGTGCGTTGACGGGCAAGCGCATTGGTTATCCGACGACGTTCTGTGCAAACGGCGAAATCCTGCCTGTGGTCAACAGTGCGTCATTTACGCGGACACTTGAGGTGCTGCGTGATCAAGGCGCGGTCCTTGTGCCTGTCGACATGCGCCTGGCCGACGCATCACGCTATGAGGAGTTGCTGCTCTCGGATGTGAAGGAGGAAATGAATGCTTACCTGGCCAAACGCCGCGGATTGCCAGTCAAGTCGTTGACGGAGCTGATCAAGTTCAATGAAGACCGCGACGGCACCGAGACCGATCACCAGCCGATGCTCAAGGAGATCGCTACCTCCACTTTGACGCCGGACCAACGAGAACCGCTGTGGGACGAACTGATCGAGGATTTTCGCAGCACCGTGGATGATCCGATCAAGGCAGAAAACCTTGATGCCATGGTGACCGACTTCGAGACCAACGCTTATTTCGGCGTGGCCGCTGCGGGTTACCCGGGGATCACGGTGCCTTCCGGAACGAACGAGGACGGCCTGCCCACCAGTGCCTACTTTTTCGGCACCCGCTGGGCTGAACCGACCTTGCTGGCGGTGGCCCATGGGTATGAGCAGGCGGCCCAGGCGATGGTCAACCCCAGGCTCTGAAGCTACACACCGCAGCGTGCGGCCGGGTTGTGGTGCGACAGGTTGGGGCACCAGGGTCAGGCGCGCATTTTCGGTGGCGTCCCAGTCGAGGCGGCGGGGCCACCCTCTCATCGACATCACCGCTGCCGCGATGAAACCGGGTTGAAGGTGTTGGCATGCTCGGTGGTCCGGCTGGACCCTACGCGCCATTCGGTTGGGGCGTGGCTGAGTCAATGGATGCAGCAGTTGAGCCCATCAGCCGCGAAAGGATGGTGGGTGCTGCGGGCTCGGTCGGGAGGGTATCGAACCTGCGCACACTCATGCCCCACCCCGGCGCAAACCCCGGGAAAAACACCAGCCCTTCGGCCTCCAGGCGGAACGCCACGGCCAGGCGGGTTTCATCACCCACGTCGCCCAGGCTTTCGAATTGTTGGAGGGCCTCCACCGTCACATCGGCCTGGCGCGCCAGGTCTTCGCGGCTCCAGCCCAGCATCGCGCGGGCCTGTACGCTGTGTTTGGCGGTGAATTGATGCAGGACGATCTGCTGATCGACGAAAGAGCGCATTGCCAGAGAGGACATGGAATTTCTCCAGGGTTCGACGGGGAAGACAAACTATACTGTGTTTTTGTACAGTTGTTTTGACCGCTCATCAACTGGATTTTGTTGATGGCTTTTCAGACCCCCTTTATTCCAGTCCCGGCGCCTCGCGAATAAGCAGGTGATCGAGGTTTTCGATATTCGCGCTGAACACCCCGAAGGTCTGCTCGGGGTTTTTCTTGCTCGGTACCTGTTTCAGCTCCGGCGTCACGCCGTAGAAGAAGCAGTACAACGCCCGGTCACTGTCTGCCGCCGCCCTGATCTGCTCCAGGAACACTGAGCGTTTGCGGTAGTTCTCGATGAGCTTTTTGCTCAGGTAGACGTTGACCGAGTAGGGCTTCTTGTCGAGCCACACCTTCTTGTCGAAGTCGATGCGAAAGCTGCTGGTGTAGTCCTTGATCGCCCTGATCTTGCCCCAGTAGATCAGGCCCTTGTTGTCCTGCAGGTATTCGATCTTCTTGAAGAACGTCGAGTAGGTCGCGGTGTGGTCGCCGATCTTCAGCGGCATGCTTTTGAGCTTGTCCTTGTCGTCGATATTCGACACGAAGCATTCCACCGGGTGGGCAAACACGCTGGTTTTGTCCGGGGTGGTGTCGTGGGAACTGCCGGACGGGCTGGTGCGGCTTGACGGCGTTTTCTCAGGGCCCTGTGGGAGATGTCCTTGAGGGCTGGTAACCGCGGTTTTAGCCGCGTACGTACGCCGTGTCAGGACAAATTCGGATGGGAAGTTTTCCTCGCGCTCGTCGTCATTTTCGCCGGTCGCGGTCTTGTGGGTACTGGCGTAACGGCAGCCGTCGATATGCCGGGTGCTCGGGGTGTTCTTGAAGTGCGGGGTGCGCAGGTAGTTGACGTTCTTTGCGTTGAACGTGCTCAACACATTGCCTGCCTCGAAGGCTGCACGGCAGTCATCGTTGGGGCAGAGGAAACTGTCCTGGTCGGAATCGAAGGCGACGGTTTCGTCGAAATTCAGGTCACGTACGTCGTAGATCGACAGCTTGTCATCGAGACTCAGGCTGTAGGCCGTGTCGAATTTCATGGGGCTCGGGTCCGTGAGAGGTTTCGCTATTAATAGCCGGATCCCGCGTAAATATCAGCAAGAAACTGCGACCCGCCGCCCGCTCAAGAAGCACAGCGTGCCGCCCATGGCCGTCAGTGCACCCAGCGCATAAAACATGCTGGTCGGCGCCGCATTGATCAGCAGGTAGCCGCAAATTACCGGGCTCATCGCGCCGCCAAATGCTGCCAGGTTCTGCGCGCCGTAGTAACTGCCGCGCAGTGCATCCGGGGCGATGGTGTCGATGAACAGGAATTCCGACGGGTAGATGATCATCTCGCCCAGGGTGAACACAAACATCGCCAGGCACCAGGTGAGCAGGCTGTCGGCCAGGCTGAAACCGATCAACCCGAGGATGAACAGCAAGGTGCCGAGCACGATCCAGTAGCGCAGTTGTTCACGCTTGAGAAAACGCCCGATCTGGTACTGCATCAAAATCACGGTAATGGCGTTGCAGGCCAGCACCGCCGACAAAATCTTCAGCGCCTCGGCAGGCTTGTAGGCAACCAGCAGAAATTGCGACAGATAAAGCGTATAGCGCCCGTGGACAATGGTGCTCAGCAGGCTGCCGCTGGTAAACAGGATCAACGTGCGATCACTGCGCAAGGTACGCAGGGTGCTGAGGAAACTCAGGGGTTTGTTGCTGTCGTCGCGCTGGGTCGGCGGGATGCCGATCATCAGGAATACGCTGCCTAACGCGATGGCGCTGGCGATCAGGAACGGCGCCAGCTGCATGTGTCCGGCGATCACCACGCCGACCATCGGGCCGGTGGCGTAGCCGACGTTGGTCAGGGTGTAGCGCAGGGAAAACACCTTGGCGCGGTCGCCCACCGGCAGGTTCTCGCTGATGATCGCCTTGGAGCCGATCAGGAACAGCGCCGACGCGGCTTCGGTGATCACCAGGGTCAGGGTGGTGAGGTAGAGGTTGCTGGCAAAGGTCAGCAACAGAAAACCGATGGCGCTGGAGAGCATGGCCAGGATCAGCAGCTTGCGCTTTTCCAGGCGGTCGATGATGTAGCCGCCATACAGGCCCAGCAGGGTCGCGATGAAGACGGCAATACCCATCAGCAGGCCGATGTCCTGTTGGTTGAGGCCCAGGCGGGTGCTCAGCAGCAGGGCCAGCAAGGGGCTGGTCATGGCGCGGCTGACCACGATGGTCACCGAGCAGATCATCAGGCGGCGGATTACCAGGGAGTAGGTGGCCACGGTGGGGCGGATGTCCTTGTTATAAATACGCGGCCGAGCCGAGCACTGTTCTGAATCCAATGAAAATCAACTGTGGGAGCCGGGCTTGCCCGCGATGGCGGTGTGTCAGGCAATGCCGATGCAAGCTGGCCCGCCGCTATCGCAGGCAAGCCAGCTCCCACAAGGCCTTGCTGTGTTTACTGGCCGGAATTGATGGTGATCTTCTCGACCGCACCTTGCTCCAGATCCCACTTCTTGAGGATCTTGCCGTAGGTCCCATCATCGACCATGCCCTGCAACGCCTCACTGATCGCGCTGACCAGCTCGGTATTGCTCTTCTCGATCCCCAGCCCGGTGAACTGCTTGGAAATCGCCAGGCCTACCGGCTTGTACTTGCCCTTGTCCAACGACATCAAATAAGGAATTGTCTCGCTGCCCTGCATCGCCGCATCCAAACGGTTTTGCTGCAACTGGGCACGCGCGTCCGCCGAGCCTTCAGTGCCGATCACCACGATCGCTGGCTTACCTGCTGCTTCGCAGTTTTCCTTGCTCCACGCGGCAATTTCCGACGGCCAGGTCGTACGGCGGCTGGTGCCGACTTTTTTACCGCACAGGTCAGTCAATTCCTTGAGGTCTTCGCGCTTGGCCAGGGTGTACAGCTGTGGGCCACTGGTGAAGTAGTCGATAAACGTCACGGCTTTCTGGCGCTCGGCGGTGTCGCTCATGCCGGACAGCACGATGTCGACGCGCTTGGTGGTCAGCCCGCTGAGCATCTGCTCGAAGCCGGTTTCCTGCCATTTGATCTTCACGCCCAGGCGCTCGGCGAGGGCGTTGCCCAGGTCGAAGTCCAGGCCCGTGAGCTTGTTGGTGGCGGTGTCCTTGAAGTCCATCGGCGGGTAGTTCGGCACGATGGCCGCGCTGATCTCACCCTTGTCCTTGATTGCCGCCGGCAATGCCGCGAATACACACGAGGAGGCCATCAGGCCTGCGAGCAACGTTGGGATAAACAATGTTTTCATGGGGGCGTTCTCGTTAGTTTTCTAGTTAAGTGCGAACGGCAGAAATAAAGCTTTGGGTACGCGGGTTTTGTGGGCTTATTAGAATTTCTTCCGGGCTGCCGGCTTCCACAATCTGGCCGGCATCCATAAACACCATGCGGTTGGACACTTCGCGGCGAAGCCCAACTCATGGGTGACCACAATCATGGTCATGCCGGTGGTGGCCAAATCGCGCATCACCGACAGCACTTCTCCTACCAGCTCCGGGTCGAGGGCTGACGTGGGTTCGTCAAACAACATCAGCTTGGGCCGCATCGCCAACGCACGGGCAATTGCCACACGTTGTTGCTGGCCGCCGGACAACTCCACCGGGTAGGCATTGCGCTTGTCCGCCAGGCCGACGCGGGCCAACAACTCCAACGCATCCTCGGTGGCTTCCTTGGGCGAGCGCTTGAGCACCTGGCACGGGCCCTCGATGATGTTCTGCAACACGGTCATGTGCGGGAACAGATTGAAGCGCTGAAACACCATGCCGGTGGCCAGGCGCTGACGAGCAATCTGTGATTCATTCAACTCATGCAGCTTGTTGCCGACGACCCGGTAGCCCACCAGTTCGCCATCGACCCACAGGCCGCCCTTGTCGATTTTTTCCAGCTGATTGACGCAGCGCAGCAGGGTACTTTTGCCGGAACCGGACGGGCCGATGATGCACAGCACTTCGCCTTGTTCGACTTCCAGGTTGATGTCCTGCAACGCGTGATACTGGTCGTAATACTTGTTCAGGTTCACGGCCTTGACGATGCTTCTCATGGGGCAAATCTCCTCAGTCAGGGCTTACGAACGCTTGCCGGCGCCGCGGGCAAAACGACGCTCGAGGCGGCTCTGACCGAATGAAAGAACAGTCACCACCGCCAGGTACCAGATGCCTGCAACAATCAGCAGCTCCATGACCCGGGCGTTGGCGTAGTAGATGTTTTGCGCGTTGTGCAGCAGCTCCGAGTACTGGATCACACTCGCCAGGCTGGTCATTTTCACCATGCTGATGAACTCGTTGCCTACAGGCGGAATGATCACCCGCATCGCCTGGGGCAGAATCACCCTACGCAGCGCCTGAAGGCTCGGCATGCCGATCGACTTGGCGGCTTCGTACTGGCCGGTGTCCACCGACAACAGGCCGGCGCGCACCACTTCAGCGGTGTAGGCACCCTGGTTGATGCTCAGGCCGAGGAGGGCGGCCACGAACGGCGTCATCAGGTCCACGGTATCGATGCTGAACAGGCCGGGAATCGCGATCACCGGGAAAATCAGCGCCAGGTTGAACCACAACAGCAGTTGCAGAATCAGCGGCGTACCCCGGAACAGCCAGGTGTAGGTGATGGCCACGTAGCGCAGGATCGGGTTGGCCGACATGCGCATGATCGCAGTGATCACCCCGATCACCACCCCCAGCGCCATGGCCAGGATCGACATGATGATGGTGTTCACCAGGCCCCAGATGATCGCCTCGGACGTGAGGAACTGACCGATGTAGGACCATTCGATCTGGCCGTTGGCGAATGCACGCAGCAAGGCAGCCAGTGCGATCACGATCAACGTGGCAAAAAACATCCGCCCGTAATAGCGACGCGGCACGTGCTCGTACTGGGTGATATCGAACTGGTTCTCGGTCTGCTGGCGCTCGGCTTGCAAGCGCTCTGCCGGGGTTTGTTTCATGGTGACTCTCCAAAACAACTGAATACACTGATCGTTCCCACGCTCTGCGTGGGAATGCAGCAAGGGATGCTCTGCGTCCCCAAAGCGTGACGCGGAGCGTCACAAGAGGCATTCCCACGCAGAGCGTGGGAACAATCTTTAAATTCGAAAGCCGGTGTAGTTTTCTGCCCACTTCTGTTGCGCAGCCAGGGCCACCTTCAACCGCCCAATCTGCTCCCGCACCCGCTCCGGCGCCGTACCGCCCCAACCACTGCGCGCCGCAATCGCCGCTTCCAGGGTCAGGCACTCACGCACTTGCGGCGTCAGCCGCGTATCCACCTCTGCCAACAACGCCGGCGAGGCTTCCCACAATTCAATTTCATGCTTCTCACAGGCCTGCACCAAGGCACCGGTAATCTCATGGGCCTCCTTGAACGGCACACCACGAGTGGCCAGCCAATCCGCCACCTCAGTTGCCAATGTGAAACCCATCGGCGCCTGACGCCGCAGCTCTTCCACCTGCACCTTCATCGTCGCGACCATCCCGGCCATCGCCGGCAGCACCAGCAGCAACGTATCCACGCTGTCCAACACACTGTGCTTGTCTTCACTCAAATCGCGGTTGTACGACAGCGGCAAGGACTTGAGCGTGGACATCAGCCCGGTCAGGTTGCCAATCAACCGCCCCGCTTTACCCCGCGCCAATTCGGCAATGTCCGGGTTCTTCTTCTGCGGCATGATCGAGCTACCGGTGGCGTAGGCATCGTCCAACTGCACCCAGCGAAACTGCCGCGACGACCACAGGCAAAACTCCTCCGACAGCCGCGAAATATTCACCCCGAGCATGCCCGCCACAAACAGAAACTCCGCCACGTGGTCACGACTGGCTACAGCATCAATCGAGTTTTCGCACGGCCCGGTGTAACCCATCTCCTTGGCCGAATGCTCCGGCTGGCGCGCAATCGCCGAGCCGGCCATCGCCGCAGCACCCAACGGCGACAACGCCGTACGCGCATCCCAGTCCACCAGGCGCTGCACATCCCGCAGCATCGATTGCGCATGAGCCAACAAGTGATGGGCGAACACAATCGGCTGCGCCTGCTGCAAATGGGTGAAGCCCGGGCAGATGCTCTCGATATGCTGCTCGGCCTGGTCCACCAGCGCCTGCTGCAAGCCCAGCACCTCGGTGGTGATGGTGCGCGCGTGATCCCGCAGGAATAGGCGCAAATCGTTGGCCGTCTGGTCATTGCGCGAACGCCCCGCGCGCAACTTGCCACCTAGGGCGCCCAAACGCTCGGTCAACATCCGCTCGATGAACGTGTGCACATCCTCGTCATCCAGCGTCGGGTGCAGGCGGCCAGCGGCAAAGTCCTCACCGATGCGGTCCAGCGCTTCCAGGGTGCGCAAGGTTTCCGACTCATCCAGCAACCCGGCGCGCTGCAACTCACGGGCATGGGCCCGGGAGCCGGCGAGGTCGTAGGGCGTCAGGCGAAAATAGCGCTCGGGGCAACGGGACAGCGCCGCCAAAGCAGCAGACGGGCCGGACTTGAAACGAGCACCCCATAGGCGATCGGTGGGCTGAGACATGGTGTTCCTCACGCTTGTTTTTAGAAGTGACAAGCCCGATGGACGTGGCTTGGCCTTATGGATTCGGAGGGCAGTAGCAAAACGAAAAGTCCTGATCGTAGTGTCAGGTTTTTATGGGCGTTAAATCAGCCGGTAAAAGCTGTTCAACCCGCTATATTCAAGGTTGCCAAGGGCGGTTAAGTATGTTCATTATTGCCGCCCGGCGATGTTCATGGAGTAGGTCAAAGCCTGTTGAATATGGCACTTGAGGTCAACACGTATTATGGAAACCCCACTTTCCAATTCTGGAAACATACCGCCAAAACCCGGCACAAGACCGCCCCTGCAACTCAGCGGCCTGGATTTCAAATTGCTGCGGGTGTTCAAGGCTGTGGTCGAAGCGGGCGGCTTCAGCGCGGCGCAGAACGAGCTGAATGTGGGCTTGGCGGCGATCAGCAAGCAGATTTCCGACCTGGAAATTCGCATCGGCATGCGCCTGTGTACGCGAGGGCGGGAAGGGTTTGGCCTGACCGAAGAAGGCAAATTAGTCTATCAAGCGTCCATTGAATTATTTGCCTCGGTAGACAGTTTCAGGGACAAGCTTAGTTCGGCACAGAACGAACTGATCGGCGACCTTAGTGTGGGCGTTATTGATAACACCGTCTCCGACGTTAATTCACCGTTGATTAACGCGCTGGGAAGATTACATACAGAGTCGCCAAAAATAAGATTACGCCTACATGCCTCGCAACTGGACGAAGTTGAGCGGGGCGTGGTGGAAGGGCGGCTGATTGTCGGCATCGTCCCGGTGTACCAGCGGCGGGAAGAATTCGATTATTTCCCGCTGTACGAAGAAAAGTCCCACGCGTACTGCGCCGTCGGGCATCCGCTGTTTGAAGCGAATGACATCAACGCAGATGTGTTGCGCCAGCATGAAGTGGTCAACCATCGTTACGCGATCCACAGCGACAAGGCCAACTTCGTCAGCTACGACAGCCAGTCCGCCTCGGCCTCACAGGTTGAAGCCGTGGCCATCCTCATCCTCACCGGCCGCTTCCTGGGCTTCCTCCCCGAACACTATGCCGCGCCGCTGGTGAGGGAAGGGCGTCTGCGCGTGTTATGCCCGGAGCAGATCCACCTGAGCACGCCGTTCAACCTCATCCTGCGCCACAACGCCCCACGAAGCCCGCTGGTCAAAGCCTTCGCAACGGCACTAGGCGTGGACCTCAAAGCGCCAATCTAACGAATTCACACCACCCTTAGAACCTACAGAGATCCCCTGTGGGAGCTGTCGAGCCCCAGCGAGGCTGTGATGGGATCAACTCGGTCTACCCGCAGACCCTATCCACCCGCATCACCGCCGCAACTTGCCCAACTTCTTCTTCGCATGAAAATGCGCTTCCTGCGCCGCTACCAACAGCTACCTGTTCGGCTACGCTTGTCGGGTAGCTGCTATAGAGCTATGCAATAGAGCATCTGCAAACTATCATTCTTACCTGTCTTCCCATGCCTAGAGAGGTGTTCCTTATGTCTACTGGAACGATCTTCACCAATAACCGTACACAAAATATCCGCATCCCTGCTGATATGCGTTTTCCCGCTGGGGTGAAAACTGTAGAGGTGCGTGCCGTGGGGCGCGAACTGATTATTTCGCCGGTTGAAAACACTTGGGACAGCTTTTTCCTTGCAAGCGAATCGGTATCTGATGATTTTATGGAGGAGCGCGCCGACCAAACCCAGCAAGAGCGAGAGTCCTTTGATGATTAAGTACATGCTTGATACGAACATCGTGATCTACATCATCAAGCGTCGGCCTATGGAAATACTGGAAAAATTCAATGCGAATGTAGGTCGTATGGTGATCTCCTCCATCACCCTTGCGGAATTGATGCACGGGGCCGAAAAAAGCCAGTTTGTTGAGAGAAATACTCGGGCGGTGGAGGACTTCATCTCCCGGCTTGACGTCATTCACTACGATGACAAGGCCGCTTTTCACTACGGCTCGATCCGCTCCGATCTCGAAAAGAAGGGCACTCCAATCGGCGTAAATGACCTGCACATCGCGGGCCACGCCAGAAGCTCAGGATTGGTCTTGGTGACTAACAACGAAGGTGAGTTCAAGCGAGTGAATGGCTTGATCGTGGAAAACTGGATCGCCGCCTAAGGCAGTCAATCCAGCGCACACAGATAGGTCGTCCAGGCGATTCAGCGTTGCTTGATTCGTTTCTTCTTCGCATGAAAATGCCGAAAATGCGCATCCTGCGCCGCCGCCAACAACTCCCGATCCCCGCGCGTATCACCCCAGGCCCTGAGCCGATACTCCCCCAGATCCCCATAAATTGCCTCAAGCCGAAGCACTTTGTTCTCGCACCGGCAATTATTCCCCGTGAGCTTGCCCGTCAATACCCCGTCAACCACCTCAAGCTCAGTGCCGATCAACCTGATCCCAAGCCGATCCGCAAACGGCTGCAACACCAACGCCGGCGACGCCGAACACAACGTCACCACCGCCCCGGACTTCACCTCATCGGCCACCGATTGCAGACCGGTTGGGCGCATCAGCTTGTTCCAATAGGCCTGGCAATACGCTTCAGCTTTCTGCTGAACCCACACCTTATCCACGCCGGTCATAAAGGTGCGGATCAACTGCGCCTTGAGCTCATCACGGCTAATCACGCGCAACACAAACTGCGCACCAGGTACGGCCAGCTTCACCATCCTGCGCACGAACTCGCCTTTACCAAAGGCGAACTTCAGGAACGGCACGAAACTGTCGTGGTGGGTCAGGGTGCCGTCGAAGTCAAAGACGGAGAGCACTTTGGCATCCAAGGGGCCGGATTCGAGCATGTCTGGGTTCACGGGCGGGTCTCGGTCCTATCTCGTAATTTTGGTAATACATCAGTTGTGACCACAGAAGTTTACTCTTCTTTCAATCTTTCGATTTTCGAGTAAAGCCCTTTGGTGAAGTCACCGCGGTCACTTGATCGGTGACAACGCTGATGGCAATTCGGGCACAAGGCTACAGCATTGGTGATGCGATCCGAACCCTTCTGGGCGAGGTGCTTGACGTGATGTACTTCAAGAAATGGCAAGCCATCCACTTCGAAGGGAGCGTTTGAACCGCAGCCTTCGCAAATGCCATTAGCCTCATTCAATACCCAAGCGCGTACTTTGGGATCGCGAACAAAAGCCGTACCGACAATGGACACTTTCTGTGGCTTCGCAATTCCGTCCGGCACCTTCTCGATGGGCTGCTGCAGTAGCTTGGAGGCTCGGCGGACGAGGATTTGTTCATCTGCAGTTTGCGCTGTTTCATCTGATTCAAATATACGAAGGGCAGTGAGGGCTTTGCGAATCTGTTGTTCTACTCCCGAGCCCACGTTATTTGCAGGTTTGTACCCCTTGATCCGATACAGGCCCATTTGGACCAGAACCGCAGAGATATTCTGCATGCGAAACTCGATGGAGCCTTCTGTACGACCTGCGATTGGTCCCTGACGTAGCAATCGGTTTTCATGGGCTTTATTAAAGGGTTGGCCGTTCTTCTCCAACGCCAACATCTTCAAGTAGGTCTCGACTGCCGCGGCTAATTCCTCGTCGCTCCAGTCGATGCTGTCTTTTGTAATATCCATACAGTCGCCGAGGGTAGAAAGTCCTCGGACGATACTGAGTGGCCACTAGCACGTCTACGAAATTTCCTACGAGACTGTAGGATTTGGCACTCTGCAAATACAAAAAAGCCCTGAACAAGTCAGGGCTTTTCAGTTGGCTAAGGAATCAATCCCAGCTCAGCGCACCACCAGTCTGATACTCGATCACACGAGTCTCAAAGAAATTCTTCTCTTTCTTCAAGTCCATGATCTCGCTCATCCACGGGAACGGGTTGGTGGTGCCTGGATACTCTTCCTTCAATCCAATCTGCGACAGACGACGGTTAGCGATGAACTTGAGGTAGTCCTCCATCAT
>Ga0153921_1000192_pt1 | contig 44245 bp, 28 predicted proteins | sample TSNJ005MetaG_FD_104691 | JGI IMG/M metagenome (GOLD analysis project Ga0153921, IMG submission 104691) | Attine ant fungus gardens microbial communities from New Jersey, USA - TSNJ005 MetaG | ecosystem: Host-associated > Fungi > Mycelium > Unclassified | place: USA: New Jersey, Brendon T. Byrne... | reverse complement strand
CGGCGGGAACACGGCCATGGTCACGTTGTGACGGTGCATCTGTTCGTAGGTGTACTCGGGCAGCCACAGGCTGTCATCGCGGATCAGCACGCTCGCGCCGTTGATCAACGGGTGCATCCAGCCTTCGTGGGAGCCGTCGAAGGCGAACGACATGAAGTGCAGTTCGCAATCGGCCGGCGAGGTTTCATAACGCTCGCCGGTGGCGATGATGTGCGCCACCAACGGGCCGTGGGACACCGCCACGCCCTTGGGCATGCCGGTGGAGCCGGAGGTGTAGATCACGTAGGCGAGGTTGTCGCCGTCCAGCTTCACATCGGGCGCCGTGTCGCTGAACCCCGCCCACTCCTCAGTGCGATCAATCGCCAGGCTGGTCAATCCTGCCGGGATCGGCAGTTGCTGCAACGCGCGGCTGTCGGTGAGCAGCAGTTGCGCGCGGCTGTCCTGCATCATGTACAGCAGGCGGTCGCGAGGGTATTCGATATCCAGCGGCACATACACGCCGCCGGCTTTCATTACCGCGAGGAACGCCACCATGATTTCGGCACTGCGCGGCATGGCGATGGCCACGCGCACTTCCGGGCCGATACCACGGGCGATCAGCGCATGGGCGAGGCGGTTGGCCTGGCGATCCAGCTCGCCGTAGGTCAGGGTTTGCGCGTCGAACTTGACCGCCACCGCCGCAGGATTTTCCTGCGCACGGTCGGCAACCAACTCGTGCACCAGGCGCTGGGCCGAGAAGCCGACGTCGGTCTGGTTCCACAGCTGGATGATATGTTGCTGCTCTTCGCCGTCCAACAACTGCAACTGCCCAATGTTCTGCTGCTGATCGGCAACCATTGCCTGCAACAGGTTCTGCCAATGCCGTGCCATGCGCTCGATGGTAGAAGCCTCGAACAGGTCGGTGGCATAACTCAGCGAGGCACTTAACTGCTCCCGGGATTCTTCGATGTCCAGGGTCAGGTCGAATTGCGCGACCGCCTCGTCCCAGCTCATAGGACTGATTTCAAGCTGGCCCAGGCGTTGCAAATGCTGGCCGGCTAGGCTGATATGGTGATTGAACGCCACTTGGAACAGCGGGTTCAGGCTGAGACTGCGCTCCGGCTGCAGCGCCTCAACCAGTTGTTCGAAGGGCAAGTCCTGATGGGCCTGGGCTTCGAGCGCACGCCGCTTGACCTGGGCCAGCAACTGGCTGACGGTGGTGTGCCCATCGATTTCGGCCTTGAGCACCTGGGTGTTGACGAAAAAGCCGATCAGGCGCTCGGTCTCGACCCGGTTGCGGTTGGCAATCGGCACGCCGACGCGAATATCCGGCTGGCCGCTGTAGCGATGCAGCAACACTTGATAGGACGCCAGCAACAGCATGAACAGCGTCACACCCTCGCGCTGGGCCAGGGCCTTGAGACTGTCGAGCAACGGTATTGGCAACGGGATGCTCAAGCGCGCACCGCGATGGGTCGGCACTGCCGGGCGCTGATGATCGAATGGCAGTTCCAGCACCGGTTGCTCGCCACCCAACACTTCACGCCAGTAATCGAGTTGGCGAGTTTTCTCGCTTGCTTCCATCCAGCTGCGCTGCCACAGCGCGTAATCGACGTACTGGATCGGCAGCGCCGGCAGTTGCAGCCCTTCGCCCCGGCTGTAGGCGGCATAAAGCTGGACCAGTTCATCGACCATCACCTGCATCGACCAACCATCGGAAATAATGTGGTGCTGCACCAGCACCAGCACATGTTCGTCTTGCGCCAGGCGCAACAGTCTGACACGCATAAGCGGGCCCTGGCGGAGGTCGAATGGCTGGGTGATGCTCGCTTCTACCTGGGCTTTCAGACTCGCTTCATCGGCGTCCGCCAAGGCGATCTCAATCCTTGCTGGCGGGCTGATCACTTGCACGGTGCGGCCGGCATCTTGCTGCAAGTGGGTACGCAAGCTTTCATGGCGCGCGACCAGTGTATCGAAGGCACGCTGCAGGGCGTCGCAGTCGAGTTGCCCTTTCAGGCGCAACGCGCGGGGTACATGGTAGGCCGCGCTGCGGGGGTCCAGTTGCCACAGGAACCATTGGCGCTCCTGCGCATAGGACAGCCCGAGCGGCTGCTCACGTTCGACGCGCTCCATACGGGTGCTTTCAACGTGTGCCTGGGTCAGGCTACGGACAAAAAGGCCCAGCACCGGCTGATCGAACAGGGCTTTCAAGTCCACATCGAGGCCTAGGCCATGACGGATGCGCGAGACGGCCTGGGTAGCTATCAGCGAATGCCCGCCGCGTTCGAAGAAGTGATCATTGAGGCCGACGCGTTCGACACCGAGTACTTCGGCCCAGATCGCAGCGATCTGTTGCTCCCGTTCAGTCAGTGGCGTGATGTACTCACCACCCGCTGCCTCGGGTTTGGGCAGAGCCTTGCGGTCCAGTTTGCCGTTGGGACCCAGGGGCATCTGTTCCAGCAGCGTCCACTGCGTCGGAACCATGTAGTCCGGCAGATGCTGGGCCAGATGGGCAATCAGCACATCGCGCCAGTCGTCGCCGGCGTTGTGCAGCACCAGGTAGCCCACCAGGTATTTGCTATCGACGGCCAGCACGGCGGCCTCACGGACCCAGTCGTGTTCCAGCAGGCGCGCTTCGATTTCACCCAGCTCGATACGCAGGCCACGCAGCTTGACCTGATGGTCGATACGCCCGGCGTACTCGATCACGCCGTTTTCGCGATAACGCGCGAGGTCGCCGGTGCGGTACAGGCGCTCGCCCTTGATAAACGGATGCGCGATAAAACGCTCGGCCGTCAGGGAAGGACGGCGGTGATAACCACGGGCCAGGCCAACGCCGCCCAGGTACAGCTCGCCCAATACACCCACCGGCACCGGTTCGAAGTTGCTGTCGAGGATGTAGCAGCCGAGATTGGCAATCGGACGGCCGATCGGTACCGCGTCGCGGCCTTCGTCCACACAGGTCCAGTGGCTCACGTCGATGGCGGCTTCAGTCGGGCCATACAGGTTGTAGAGTTCGGCTTGCGGCAGTTTGGCGAAGACTTGCTGCTGGGCGTCCACCGGCAAGGCTTCGCCGCTGCACACGATGCGCAGCAGGGTGTTACAGGTAGCAACCGCCGGGTCCTGCAGGAACGCCTGCAACATCGACGGCACGAAGTGCAGCGTTGTGACGTGTTCGGCATTGATCAGGCGAACCAGCTTGGCGGGGTCACGGTGATCTCCGGGCGCAGCAACCACCAGGCGCGAGCCGGTCATCAGCGGCCAGAAGAATTCCCACACCGACACATCGAAGCTGAACGGGGTCTTTTGCAGGACCGTGTCGCTGACGTCCAGGCCATAGGCTTCCTGCATCCACTGCAGGCGGTTCAGCAATGCCGAATGACGGTTGCCCGCGCCTTTGGGCTGGCCGGTAGAGCCGGAGGTGTAGATCACGTAGGCAAGATTTTCGCCGTCCAGCGCGATCCCTGGGTTGACGTCGCTGTAGGCCTCAAAGGCCGAGTCACCCAGCACCAGAGTCTCTAGACCTTGGGGAATCGGCAGTTGCTCGCGCAAATGCGCCTGGGTCAACAGCAGTTTCACGCCACTGTCTTCCAGCATGTAGGCCAGGCGCTCACGCGGGTATTCCGGGTCCAGCGGCACATAGGCACCACCGGCCTTGAGCACAGCGAGCAGGCCCACGACCATTTCGACGGAGCGTTCCACCGCCAGGCCCACCAGCACATCCGGGCCTACCCCGGCTTCGATCAGGCGATGAGCAAGACGGTTGGCGCGGCTATTGAGCTCGGTATAGCTCAGGGTTGCCTCGTTGAAGCGCAACGCCGGCGCTTCCGGCAGTGCCAGCGCCTGGGCCTCGAACAACTGGTGTACCCACCGCCCTTGCGGATAGTCGCGCTTGGTGGCGTTCCACCCCTCCACCACTTGCCGGCGCACCGCGTCCGTCAGCGACGGCAACTCGCCCAAACGCCGCGGCGTGACACTGGTCAAATTGTGAAGCAGGTGCTGGAAAGACTCGGCCAACTGCCGAATCTCGTCGTCGCCGAACGACTGCATGTCAAAGCTGAAGTCGAACTCCAGAGCCGCCCCGGCGCCAAGCAGCACCGTCAACGGATAGTGGGTCTGCTCAAAGTTCTGCACATTACTGAAGGTCAGCCCAGCCGGGGCGCCTTCGGCCAGCGCTGTGGACACCGGGTAGTTTTCAAACACCAGCAGCGTGTCGAACAACGCTGCGCCGCTCGTACCCGCCCAGCGCTGGATATCGAACAACGGCGTATGTTCGTGTTCACGCAGGCTGAGGTTCAGTGCCTGCACCTGCTGCAACCATTCCCCCACCCACAACATCGGACTGGGGGTGGCGATAACCGGCAAGGTGTTGATAAACAGACCGACCTGCTGCTCCACACCCGGCAACCCTGCGGGTCGACCGGAAACCGTGGCGCCAAACACCACGGTGTCCTGGCCGGTCTGGCGTTGCAGCAACAACGGCCAGGCGGCTTGTACAAGGGTGTTCAGGGTGATTTTGTGGGTCTGGGCAAACCCCTTGAGTTGGTCAGTCTGTGCGATGCTCAGGGCCAGCGCATAGCTGCCTTTGGCGGCCGAAGGATTGGAACCGGCGCCGCGTGCCAGGCGCGTTGGCTCCTGCATCGTGCCCAATTGGTCCTTCCAGAAGGCTTCGCTGGCAGCCGATTCCTGAGCTTGCAACCAACCGATATAGTCACGGTAATGCCCTTGCAGCGCCGGTAACGGCCGGCCGGCGTAACATTCCAGGACCTCGCCGAACAACTGCGCACGGCTCCAGCCATCCAGGAGAATGTGATGATTGGTGAAGATCAGATGGAAGCGGTCGACACCGGTGCGTACCAGTTTCAGGCTCAGCAGCGGCGCCTGCTCCAGCACAAAACCTTGTGCCCGCGTCGACTCGCTCAACGCGTCCAGCGCGGCGTGCTGATCCGGCAAGGCCTGCCAGTCGTATTCGGCGAACGGCAGGCCCGCTACGCGATACACCGCTTGCAACGGCTGGGTCTGGTCCTGTTGCCAGACAAACCCGGTGCGCAGCATGTCATGCCGCCCCAGAACCTGCTCCCAGGCGCGCTGGAACCGAGGCACATCAAGGCCATGGATATCGGCACGCAGCTGGCTGACATAGATATCGTCAAGGCCCTGCTGGTAGAGGCTGTGAAACAGCATGCCCTGTTGCATCGGCGACAACGGATACAAGTCCTGCACCTCGCGTGCGGGCAGCGCCAGATCGTCCAGCTGGGATTGGGTCAGTCGGGCCAGGGTCACGTCGGCCGGTGTCAGGCCGCCCTGCTTCGGATCGACGCAATGCGCGATCAGCGCCAGCAGTTCCTGCTGGAAATCCTCCGCCAAGCGCTCGACAGTCGCCACTTCGAACATTTCGCGGCTGAACCCCCACTGCAGCGACAGCTCCCCGCCATACACCTGCCCTTCCACGGTCAGCCAGTTGGCCAACGGTGCTTCCGGGTCCTGGGCCTGGCCGCTGCCCTCGGGCGCCGGCACCAACAGCGCCGACTCATTGAACTGGCGGTCGAACTGGCCGAGGTAGTTGAAGGTGATGCGCGGCACGGCGAGTGCCGACAAGGCGTCGCGCGCAGCAGGCGTGCCCAGGTAGCGCAACAGGCCGTAGCCAATGCCTTTATCCGGCACCGCACGCAGTTGCTCCTTGACCGATTTGATTGCACTCGAGAACTCACCACCCGCCTGCAGGCGCACCGGGAACAGGCTGGTGAACCAGCCGACGGTGCGGGTCAGGTCGACGCTGTCGAAGAGGTCTTCACGGCCATGCCCTTCGAGCTGGATCAGCGCAGCGGGCTGCTCGCTCCAACGGCTGATCACCCGCGCCAATGCTGTCAGCAGCAGGTCGTTGACCTGGGTGCGATAGGCCGCCGGGGCGTCCTGCAGGAGTTGGCGCGTCTGTTCGGCACTGAGGCGGATTTCGAGTTTGCTGCCCACGCGGCTTTGCAGGCCGCCCTGCGGGTTGTCGCAGGGCAAGTCGGCGTCCGAGGTCTGTGCCTGCCAGTAAGGTAGCTGGTGATCGAGGGTCTGTGCATGGGCCTGCAACTGCTGCGCCCACACTTGGTAGGCGCTGGTCTTGGCCGGCAGCGGCGCGGCGCCGTAGGCGTGTTGCAGGTCTTCCAGCAGGATGCGCCAGGACACGCCGTCCACCACCAGGTGATGGATCACCAGCAACAGGCGCTGGGTGCCGTCGCCCATGCTGACCAGCACTGCGCGCAGCAGCGGGCCGTGTTCAAGGTCGAGGCTGCGCTGGGCCTCGTCGCAGAGGGCGGCCAGTTCGGTTTCATCGCCAGCACGGGATTGCCACAGCGCCGGGTCGGTGATCGGCGCGGCATGGGCTTGCTGCCAGCCCTCGGCCTGCTGCACAAAGCGCAGGCGCAGCGCATCGTGATGGTTGATCACCTGGATCAACGCCGCCTCAACGCGCGCCGGCTCCAGGGTTTCGCGCGGGGTCAGCAGCAGCGACTGGTTCCAATGCTGGCGCGCCGGGATCGCCTGCTCGAAAAAGCTGTGCTGCACGGGCGTGAGGATTACCTTGCCACTGACGGGCCCCTGGTCGATGACCGTCGCGTGCTCGACGCTCGCCACCAACGCCAGGCTGCGCACGCTCTGGTACTGGAACAGGTCGCGCGGGCTGAGACGAATCCCGGCCTGGCGCGCTCGGCTGACCACCTGGATGGAGATGATCGAATCGCCACCCAGCTCGAAAAAGTTGTCATCCAGACCGACATACTCGACCCCGAGCACATCGCTCCAGACGGCAGCCAGGGCTTGCTGCACAGGGTTTTCCGGGGCGGCATAAGCCTGCTGCGCGGCAGCATCCGGCACCGGCAGCGCCTTGCGGTCCAGCTTGCCGTTGGCGGTCACCGGCAACTGGGCCAGGTAGACCATATGCGTCGGCACCATGTACTCCGGCAGGCTGCCGAGCAGCCAGGCCTTGAGGTCGCTGGGCGCCTCGCCTTCCAGCACCAGGTAAGCCACCAGTTGCTTGCCGCCCTGCACCAGCACGACGGCCTCACGCACGCCAGGGTGTTGCAGCAGGCGTGTCTCGATTTCACCCAGCTCGATGCGCAGGCCGCGCAGCTTGACCTGATGGTCGAGGCGACCGAGGTATTCGATCACGCCATCAGCCCGTTGGCGCACACGGTCGCCGGTGCGGTACAGGCGTGCGCCATCGCCAAACGGACTCGGCACAAAACGCTCGGCGGTCAACGCCGGACGCCGGTGATAACTGCGCGCCAGCCCGGTGCCGCCCAGGTACAACTCGCCGCACACACCGGCAGGGACCGGGTTGAGCTGGGCGTCGAGTACGTAGGTGCCGAGGTTGGCAATCGGGCGGCCGATGGGCACGCTGTCGGCACCTTCGTCGACGCAGGTCCAGTGGGTCACGTCGATGGCCGCTTCGGTGGGGCCATACAGGTTGAACAGCCCGGCATGCGGCAGCTTGGCGAACACCTGGACCTGTGCGTCCAGCGGCAAGGCTTCACCGCTGCAGACGATGCGCTTGAGGCCGGTGCAGGCCTGCACGCCCGGTTCATGGATGAATGCCTGGAGCATCGACGGCACGAAGTGCAAGGTGGTGATCGCGTGCCGGCCGATGGTCTCGATCAAACGTGCGGGCTCGCGATGCTCACCCGGAGCAGCCACCACCAGGCGCGCACCGGTCATCAGCGGCCAGAAAAATTCCCAGACCGACACGTCAAAGCTGAACGGGGTTTTCTGCAACACCGCATCATTGGCCCCCAGCCCGTAGGCCTGCTGCATCCAGCACAGGCGGTTGACCAACGCTCGATGGCTATTGCCGGCACCCTTGGGCTTGCCGGTGGAACCGGAGGTATAGATCACGTAGGCCAGGTTCAAGGCGTGGATGGCCACGCCGGGCGATTCGCTGCTGTAGCCGTCGAGCCACAGCGCAGGCTGGTCCAGGGCAATCACGCGGATACCGGCGGCGGGCAGCGATGCCAGCAGGCGCTGCTGGCTGAGCAGCAACTGAATGCCGCTGTCTTCGATCATGTAGGCCAGGCGTTCCTGCGGGTATTCGGGGTCGAGCGGCACGTAGGCGCCGCCGGCCTTGAGAATCGCCAGCAGGCCGACCACCATCTCGATCGAGCGCTCGACGCAGATGCCCACCAACACATCGGGGCCGACGCCCTGCTCGCGCAAGGCATGCGCGAGCCGGTTGGCGCGGGCGTCGAGTTCGGCGTAGGTCAGCGTGGTCGTGCCGAACACCAGCGCCGGCGCGTCGGGGGTAGCCTGCACCTGGTCTTCGATCAACTGATGGATGCCGCGCTCGGTCGGGTAGGTTGCGGCGGTGTTATTCCAGGCGTGCACCAGGATCTGTTGCTCATCGGCAGCCAGCATCGGCAATTCGCCGATGCGCTGCTCGCCATCGGTGACCATCGCCTGCAACAGGCGGGTCCAGTGGCGGGCCATGCGCTCGATGGACGGCGCGTCGAACAGGTCGTTGGCGTAGGTCAAGGCGGCATGCAGGGTGCCGGACTTTTCATAGGTGTCGAGGGTCAGGTCGAACTGGGTGGTGCGCCCCTGCCACTCCACCAAGGCCAGTTCCAGGCCGGAGGCGGTGCTGACCGAGGCGATGTCGGCCACCACCGGCTGGTGGTTGTACATCACCTGAAACAAAGGGGTATGGCTCAGGCTGCGCTCGATCTTGAGCGCTTCCACCAGGCGTTCGAAAGGCAATTCCTGATGCGCCTGGGCGCCCAGGGCATGCTCCTTGATGCCTTGCAGCAGCTCGGTGACGCGGGTTTGCCCGGTGAGTTCGGTGCGCAGGACCTGGGTGTTGACGAAGAAGCCGATCAGCCCTTCGACTTCGGTGCGGTTACGGTTGGCGATCGGCACGCCGACGCGGATATCACCCTGACCGGTGTAGCGATGCAGGAGCACATTGAACGCGCCGAGCAACAGCATGAACAAGGTGACGTTGTGTTTTTGCGCACAGCTGCGCAGTTGCGCGGCGAGCGCCGGGTCAATCGCGAAGTTATGCCGCGTGCCCTGGTAGCTGGGCATGGCCGGGCGGGCGTGGTCGGTCGGCAGTTCCAGCACCGGGTGCTCATCGCCCAGGCGCGCCTGCCAGTACTCCAGCTGGCGGGCCTGCTCCCCGGCTTCCAGCCAGCGGCGTTGCCACAGGGCATAGTCGCTGTACTGGATCGGCAGTGCCGGCAACTGCGGCACCTCGTTGCGCTCATGGGCGTCGTAGCAGCGGATGAACTCGTCGATCAGCACGTTCATCGACCAGCCGTCGGAGACGATGTGGTGCAGGGTCAGCAGCAGCACGTGCTCCTGCGCATCAAGCTTGAGCAGTTGCACACGCAGCAGCGGGCCGTGCTCCAGGTCGAACGGCAGCAGCGACTGGCGGGTCGCCGCCTCATTGACGGCCTGCTCGCGTTCGGCGACGGCCAGCGTGCTCAGGTCCAGCTGTTCGATGGCCAGTGACGGCTGCACCGCCACCTGCAACAGGCGCTCATCGGCCTGGCGCTGGAACACCGTGCGCAGGGTTTCATGGCGCGCAACCAGGCTGGCAAACGCCTGCTGCATCGCGTCCAGGTTCAACGCGCCCTTGAGCCGCACCGCGCCCGGCAGGTTGTAGGCGCCGCTGGCCGGGTCCAATTGCCACAGGAACCACATGCGTTGCTGCGCGTAGGACAGCGCATCGCGATCCTCTACCTCGACCCCGGCCGGAATCGGAAACCGCGAAAAATCCACTCCTTCTTTCTGCAGTGCCTGCAGGAATAGCTGGCGCTTTTCCAGGGGCAACCCGATAAACCGGCGAGCAAGTTTCAAGGAGTCTTCAGCATTCATTTCTTGGAGTCCGGAGCAATAGGCAGGAAGCACAAAGGCACGTCGTCCCTATAAAACGAACCGCAGAGGGAAAAATTAGCGAGGGGATGGGAGGCGACCCGGTGGGCTGACCGGGCCTCTAGGTATTGAGACGGCGCAGGTGCACCGCCTCACGTGCCAACCGGCGTGCCTGTTGATCCAACGCAAGAATATCGTCCAGGCTACAGCCTCCCGGCAGCTCTATACGCTGCAAGGTCTGCTCGATGACTGACGGAATATGCGTGTAGCGTATCCGTTTTCCTAAAAATGCCTCGACCGCCACTTCATTCGCCGCGTTCAGCGCGGCACTGGCCTGAGTGCCTGCAGCCAAGGCTTGCAAGGCCAGGCCAAGACAGGGAAAGCGTTGCACGTCTGGGTGTTCGAATGTCAGCCCGCCGACCTTGGTCAAGTCCAGAGGCAGGACGCCAGACTCGATCCGCAGCGGGTAGGCCAGGGCATGCGCGACCGGCATTCGCATGTCGGGGTTGCCGAGTTGCGCCATCACTGATTGATCGCGAAAGACCACCATGGAATGCACCACGCTTTGTGGATGAATCAAGGCTTCAATGCGATCGGCAGGCAGGTTGAACAACCAATGGGCCTCAATGATCTCCAGGCCCTTGTTCATCATGGTCGCGCAATCCACGGAAATCTTGCGCCCCATGGACCAGTTAGGATGGGCGCAGGCCTGGTCGGGGGTCACTTCGTGCAAGCTATCGACCGGCCGATCCCTGAATGGCCCGCCGGAAGCCGTGAGTATCAAGCGGTCAACACCGTCAAGTGCTCCCTGGCAACCCTGCTGGCATTGAAAGATCGCATTGTGCTCACTGTCCAACGGAATCACGGTGGCCCCGGCGCTGGCAGCCGTTTCGATAAACAAGGCGCCCGACATGACCAATGCTTCCTTGTTGGCCAGGAGGATTTTCTTGCCCGCCCGCGCGGCGCTCAAGGTAGGCAATAAACCCGCGCCTCCGACAATGGCCGCGACGACCGTCTCACAGGTAGATTCCCGAGCTGCGGCACACAGCGCGTCCTCACCACACAGCACTTCTGTGGGCACATTGGCCGCCAACAAATGAGCCTGCAGTTCGATGGCGTGCTGCGGTTCGCTGACCACCGCTATCGCGGGCCGAAATTGCAGGCACTGTCGGTACAATTTTTCGATGCGCCTATGCGCCGTAAGACCTTGTACCTTGAATGCCTCGGGGTGACGCGCGACTACATCCAGAACACTGTCGCCGACCGACCCGGTAGAACCGAGAACGAGCAGGCGCTGCCTCATGATGACGGTATCCTCTTCGCAAAAACCTGATGGAAACAAGCGTAGCAACTGAACCTGTACTTATTCGTCATGCGTCCATATTGACTGGCGATAAAATGCCAAGCATTTACTTATAAATAGCGCGAATATGATTTTTCTCTAGCTCCGCCATTCCAAATAAAACTATTCATATAGGTTGCACGCCAGCGTAAAACTCATACATTAATCTCTCGCACTCTTTACTGCTGCCAAGCTGTTTGGTCCGTCGTACTTGTCCAATGGCATAAACCTGATGGAATCTTGCCATGAACGCGCCGAGACGACTGCATATCCCTATTTTCCACTGGCCGTGGCCAGCCCGCTGCTCACCCCATGCGCGGTTATTGGACCAGCCTGTGACCGGCTGGGTTGACGACGTAGTATTTGATCAGCCACATCCGCCTGCCCCGCAAACGCTCGCTGCCGTGACTGCGATCTTTGATGTCCTGGAACAGGCGGCGGCGAGCACTACCACGTTTTTTGCCGAGCCTGCCTGGCGCGACCTCTGCCGCCAATTCAAACAGTTCCTTGGGGTCAAGCGCCTGCAGCATTTTTCCCATGGCATCCGCATGATGTATGGCAGTACCGCCTTGTTGTTAGTTGGGTATTTACATGCGCTGCCGCTGAGTGTTTCGCACTATGAAACGCTGCGCCGCTACCGTATCGGCCTTATTCCAAGCTTTGAGTTATCAGGCATTCGTGCCGATCTACAGCTTCGCGATCGCGATCGCTATTCGCCCGCTGTGCAGCAACTGACCGCCCATGCCAACAACATCATTAGTTGGAGTAATGATAGGTACAGCCTGGGTGACGAGCTGGAACAACGAGGACGTTATGAAAATATCGTTATCGCCTATCCCAGCCAAGGTTGCACATTGCAAGAGGCGATCTCGCGTGTGTCCGATCGAATGCGCAATGAGTTTGCCCACTTCAGCGCCCTGTGCACGTTACTGTCCCAACGCAATAGCGCAACGTTGGACGCCTATATGAGGGACCTGCAAACCTGGATCGTGGGCCATCAACTCTGGATGCAGGATGATACCGCGCGTTACTTGACGACATTGACCAACAATGCGTGGGAACACTATGCGGTGGATTTTGAATACCCTCCTCCGCCCCTCGTAAATGTCAGCAACTTATAGCGGGGCTCCATTATGTTCGAACTCCTCGGCTCCCTCGACAGCCCGGCCCGCCTGCGCACTTTACATTCCGCTGCCTTGGGGCCATTAGCGGACGAACTGCGGGCGTTCATCCTGCACAGCGTAAGCACGACGGGCGGCCATCTTTCAGCCAACCTTGGCACCGTCGAACTGACCATCGCCCTGCACTATGTGTTCAACACGCCACATGACCGCATCATCTGGGACGTCGGCCACCAGGCCTATGCACACAAGATTCTCACCGGGCGCCGCGAGGAGATGGGCGGAATTCGCCAGTTAGGCGGCATTTCGGGATTTCCGCGCCGCTGTGAGTCGACCTATGACTGTTTCGGCACCGCGCACTCGAGTACCTCGATCTCGGCCGCCCTGGGCATGGCATTGGCCGCTCGCAACCTGGCACAGCGACGCCACTGCATCGCAGTGATCGGCGACGGTGCGCTCAGCGGCGGTATGGCCTTCGAGGCGCTGAACAATGCGGGCCTGTACGGCGACTTGCCGTTCCTGGTGATTCTCAACGACAACGACATGTCGATCTCTCCCTCGGTGGGTATGTTACGTGAGCATCTGGGTGCCTTGACGTCACACCAGGTCAGTCGCGATGCCAGCCTGTTCAAGGCGATGGGCCTGGCCTACAGCGGGCCAATTGACGGGCATGACCTGGGTGAGTTGGTGCGGGCACTGAATATCGTCAAGGACCGACGCGGGCCGCAGCTGCTGCATATCGTCACCGAAAAAGGCCACGGCTACTCACCCGCCGCCGCCAACCCGGTGCTGTACCACGGGCCGGGCAAATTTGATCCTATCGAAGGTATTCGCGCCGCCCCTGCCGGTGCGCTCACTTATACCCAGGTGTTCGGGCAATGGCTGGCGGACGAAGCCGAGCGCGACCCACGGGTGATTGCGATCACGCCAGCCATGCGCGAAGGCTCAGGACTCGTCGCGTTCGAGCAGCGGTTTGCCGAGCGTTATTTCGATGTCGGGATCGCCGAGCAGCACGCCCTGACCTTTGCTGCCGGCCTCGCAGCCGGAGGCATGAAGCCGGTGGTGGCCATCTACTCGACCTTCCTGCAACGCGGTTATGACCAACTGATCCATGACATTGCCCTGCAGCAACTGCCAGTGGTATTCGCCATCGACCGCGCCGGAATTGTCGGGGCCGATGGGGCGACCCACATGGGCGCCTTCGATATCGCCTATTTGCGCTGCATCCCTCATCTCATCGTAATGGCGCCGGCTGACGAGCAGGAATGTCGGCAGATGCTGCACACCGCCATACAGCAGCCAGGTCCGTGCGCGGTGCGTTATCCACGAGGCTCGGGCAGCGGTATCGTTCCTTCATCCGAGCTGACCGAACTCGCGGTGGGTAAAGGCGAGATCCGCCGCGTCTGCAGGCAACCCTGCGGGACACGCGTCGCCATCCTGGCTTTCGGCTCAATGACGCAAAGGGCGATGGAAGCCGCAGAGCTGCTCGACGTCACAGTGGCGAACATGCGCTTTATCAAACCCCTGGATCGCCACCTGATCCAGACGCTTGCACTTGAACATGACTGGTTGGTGACGGTTGAAGAAGGCTGCATCATGGGCGGTGCAGGCTCGGCCTGCCTGGAATACCTGGCCAGCCAAAATCTGCACCCTGCGCTGCTGCAACTGGGCTTGCCCGACCAATTTGTCGAACACGGCACGCCCGAGCAGCTACTGAGCCAATGCGGCCTCGACGCTGCGGGCATCGTCCGTTCAATCCACCAATTCGCCGACGAGCGACAACTGGGCTGCCCATCCCCAGCGCGGCCACGGCCTACCAGGCGAGTGCGTGAACATGAACATCATCCTGGCTCAGTCAAGGGGGTTCTGTGCCGGCGTCGTGCGCGCCATCGACACGGTCGAGCAAGCCTTGGCGCAATTCGGCGTACCGGTCTACGTGCGTCATGAAATCGTGCATAACCGCCATGTGGTACAGACACTGCGCGATCAGGGTGCAATCTTCGTCGACGAACTGGACCAGGTGCCGCTCGGCGCCGTGACCATTTTCAGCGCACACGGGGTGACGCGTGAAGTGGAAGACCAGGCTTCAGACCGTCACCTTCGTGTGCTCGACGCGACTTGCCCGTTGGTGAGCAAAGTCCATCACCATGGGCGCCATTACGCCGCGAAAGGCCATCAACTGATCCTCATCGGCGAGCCCGGGCACCCGGAAGTCATCGGCATCCTGGGCCAGGTTGATACACCGATCACGCTGATCCAGACCGTTGAACAGGTCCAGGCCCTGACGTTTGCGACCGACACTCCCCTGGCCTATCTCACCCAAACCACCTTGAGTGTCGATGACACCCGTCACGTGATCGCAGCCCTGACGCAGCGCTATCCCCACATTATCGGTCCCTCCAGCCGCGACATCTGCTATGCCGTACAGAACCGACAGCAGGCGGTGCGTGAGCTGTGTACCCAGGTAGATAGGTTACTGGTGGTGGGCAGCGCCAACAGCGCAAACGCCGTGACCTTGCGCAAACTGGCCAGCGACAGTGGTACGCCCAGCTACCTGGTGGCCGACGGCAGTGAAGTGGATATTCGCTGGTTTACGCCACACATGACCGTCGGAATCAGCGCCGGCGCGTCAACGCCAGAGGCTTCGGTACAGGACGTTATTGCAGCCCTGGCACGGATCGCCCCGCTGCACATTCAGACGCTGGCGGGCCGCGAGGAACGTGTGCAGTTTCAACCGCCCCTCGGGTTGATTGCCCGGCAATAAGCCAAAGGAGCCTGCGCCATGAACACCCCCATTGCGCGGCGCATCACGCGCCAGGTACACGTCGGGACTGTGCGCCTGGGCGGCGACGCGCCGATTGTGATCCAAGCCATGACCAATACGGATACTGCCGACGCCGAGGCGACGGCTACCCAGGTGGAGAGCTTGGCGCGGGCCGGCGCGGAACTGGTACGTATCACCGTCAACAGCCACGAAGCCGCCGCACAGGTGGCGAACATCCGCGAACGACTGGACCGACGCATGATCGACGTGCCCTTGGTGGGCGACTTTCATTTCAATGGCCATCGCCTGCTCGCCACTTACCCCGAATGTGCCCAGGCGCTGGCCAAATACCGGATCAACCCCGGCAATGTCGGCAAGGGCGCACGACGCGATGAACAGTTCTGCCAGATGATCGAGGTCGCCTGTCGCTACAACAAACCGGTGCGCATCGGGGTCAACTGGGGCAGCCTCGACCCTGACCTGCTGGCGCGCATGATGGACGCCAATGCTGTCCTCCCCGCGCCACTGGCGGCCGATGCGGTGATGCGCGAGGCGCTGGTGGTCTCGGCGCTGGACAATGCCCCACGGGCCATCGAGGTCGGGTTACCGACGGACCATATCGTGTTATCGGCCAAGGTCAGCTATGTGCAGGACCTGATAGCGGTTTACCGCAACCTGGCAGCGCGCTGCGATTTCCCCCTGCACCTGGGGCTGACCGAAGCCGGGATGGGTTCCAAAGGCATCGTCGCGTCAACGGCTGCCCTGGCCGTGCTGCTGCAGGAAGGCATCGGCGACACCCTGCGAATTTCCCTCACCCCGGATCCCGGCGGCGAGCGCGCCAAAGAAGTCCAGGTCGCCCAGCAGATCCTGCAAACCATGGGCTTGCGCGCCTTTACTCCGCAGGTGGTGGCGTGCCCGGGCTGCGGGCGTACCACCAGCGTGTTCTTCCAGGCACTGGCGCAGCGAATCGAAGGCTTCCTGAGGGAGCAAACGCCGCACTGGCGCGCAAGCTACCCCGGCATCGAGCAAATGCAGGTCGCGGTCATGGGCTGTGTGGTGAACGGTCCCGGGGAAAGCCAGTTGGCGGACATCGGCATCTCATTACCCGGCGCCGGAGAGCATCCTTCGGCGCCCGTGTATATGGACGGCAAACGGGTGATGACACTCAAAGGACAGACCATCGCCGAAGACTTTATCCGCCTGCTGGACGCCTACGTCGCGGCACGCTATGGCCACCAACCAGAGGCGCAGCTCACGCTCAGCGCGCTGATAGACGGCGATCCGGCACAGGTACAGTGCCTGACCCTGCCGTAAACCCTGAACCTGAGGACACCGCAATGCCGGACTCGCCCCTGATCGTCCCGAAGCTGCATTGCCCTGAGCCCACACGCGTCGATGAACAGCTCGCTCGACAGGTCGACGACTTGTTGCTGCCCTGGATAGACCGGATGGGTATTTTTACAGGCCAGACGGCAAAGGTCCACGCAACCGGTTTCGGACGCTTCGCCATGCTTTGCCATCCCGATACGGACGCCCCCGAGCGATTACTGCTGGTCGCCCAAGCCTTCGCTGCGCTGATCTCGCTGGACGATCAGTACTGTTACGACGAATTGAGCGGCACCGTCCCGCAGCCGCTGGGGCCGCGCCTGTTATTGGCACTGGCGGCGGTAGAGCCTGTCCGCTTGACTGCCCCCTACAGTGCGACGCTGGCACACGCCCTGGCGTCGGACGCCGTCACGCGAGCGCTGCAAGATTGCATGGTTCATCTGGTATCACTGGCGAGCCCCTCCCAGGCAGCCCGTGTCCGGTATGAACTGGCAGTCCTGTTCGTGGCGATGAATGCTGAAGCCACGTGGCGCACCGCACAGGTGCCCACGCTTACCTGGGAGTATCTCGTGCAGCGCCAGGGCAACAGCTTTATGCCGTTCACGGCACTGATAGATGTGGTAGCGGGCTATGAATTGAACGCCAATATCTATGCCAGCGCACCGGTGCGCCAAATCATCACCTTGGTGTCCTGCGCGGCGACTCTGGTCAACGACCTGTATTCAACGGCCAGGGAACAAGTGACCGGCGAAGCGTTCAATCTGCCGACCTTGTTGGCGGACGAGCACCACTGCTCTCTTCAGGACGCCATGTGCATGGCTGCGATGATCCATGATGACCTCGTGCGAACCTACGAGGCTCAAGAGTACAAGCTGCTCAAAGACGCCTCGCCCGCGCTGAAGCGTTTTTTGCGCGGGCTCAAGGCGTGGATGGCAGGGAGTCGGGAATGGCATCAACGCAGCGGCCGCTATCAGGTATGAGAGTCGATGGCCATCGCCCTACGCAACCAGGGTCAGATAATAGTTGTCCTTGAGGTCTTGCTTGAATTCAAGGCGCTGCAACAATGCCTTGAACCGGCGGGCCTGCCCCAAGGTTTCGCCCTGCGCGGCTTGATAACGCGCGATTTGATTGTCCACCTCGTCCATATCGCTCAGCATTTTCTGGAACGTGTCGTCCATCTCCTGCAACGCCTGGTCAAATACCCCCTGCTGACCATAGGCACGGATGATTTCGCGCTTTTCTTCGTCAGAACGAATGCGTTTGGCCAGGGTCTTGCCCGCCAGCAGCATCAGATAGGATTTGGGGCCGCTGTCGAGATCCGGCGCAAAGCCTTTTTTCTCGAACCAGGGTATATGGTTCATGTCGCAGTAGTCGTTTTGGAATCGGTAATACAGCGACAGCGTCAACAACAGCGAACGTAGTGGCTGATACACGGCCATCGGCAGGGGCTGCAGAACCTGGAATGCATCCAGGATCAATAAAAACAAACAGCCGGTATTGGCTTCGGAAATAAGCCGGTATTCCTCCCGCGTCGGCAAGCGTTTGCCTGAATTGATTTTCACGTCCAGGCATTGGCCGATATGCATCCGTTCCAGACTTTCAAGGCCAACGCGGACCAGATCGACATTACGGGTTCCCGCCAAAGCCTGCAGGCCTGCCAGGTATCCGTACATGCCCGAGATCAGCGCAACCGGGATGCCAAACTTTACCCACGCCGCAGGGGCCCCTCTTCTGACCTCATCCTCATCGATAATATCGTCATGCATCAGGCAGGAGTCATTAAAGTTTTCCGCCACCGTCCATACGATAGCGACAATATCGCCACTGACCCCATATAACTCTGCCAATGCCTCGGTCATTTCAATGCGAACTTTCTTGCCCGGCTGTTTTTCCTGGTAATCAAAGGGACGTTTCCACGCCGTTCGGGTTTCGGAATAAAGTTGACTCGCGAAAGACTCAGTACTCTCAGGAAGCTGTTTCATCACTCATCCTCACTTAAAAACGTTTAACCGCGCTTCCTGTCGGTTACTACTTCCTATCCACTGAGAATAGTCGACAAACAATGGATGGGTAACGTTGAGCACTTACCGTTTTATTGATTGATGCGGGCCGTTATCCACGTCTTATCGAATTGCGTGAACGTCTAGCCGTCGAAACCCCAACACCGCTGAGCCCAGCACCACCGCCCCCGCCGCCAGTGCCACCCAGAACCCACTGGCCGCGCCGGAGTGGTCGATCATCCAGCCGGAGCTGGCGGCGCCGATGGCCACGCCGATGCTCAGGCCGGTGATCAGCCAGGTCATGCCTTCGGTGAGGCGGCTGGGGGGGACGATTTGTTCTACCAGCGCCATGGACACAATCAGCGTCGGGGCGAAGAACAGACCGGAGATGAAGATTGCCACGGCAAGGCCGGGGATGTTGGTCACCAGCAGCAACGGCAAGGTGGTCAGCGCCGTGGCTACGCCGCAGTACAGGAACTGGCGGGGCAACGGCGCCTTGAGCTTGAGGGTACCGAACGCCAGCCCGGCCAGGCACGAGCCGATGGCATACACCGACAGCACGATACTCGCCGCCGCCGGCTGGCCCTGCTGTTGGGCGAAGGCCACGCTGACCACATCGACCACGCCGACAATCACGCCCATGGCCAGCAGCAGGATCATCAGGATCAATACCGAGGGCGACGCGATCAGCCAGCGGCCGTGATGATCGTGGTGTTCGTGTACCGGCGGTTCGGTCTCGCGCTGCAGCACGAAAGTGGTGACGCCTACGGCCAGCAAGAGCGCCGCGACCAACGGCCCGGCTTCCGGGAACAGCACCACACTGAGGCCCACCGAAATCGGCGGGCCGATGATAAAGCACACTTCATCGAGCACCGACTCCAGGGCAAACGCGGTTTGCAACTGGGGCTGGCCGCGATACAACTCGGTCCAGCGTGCCCGCACCATCGCCGACATATTCGGCATGCAGCCGGCCAGGGCCGCGAACACGAACAGCGTCCAGTTCGGCGCCTGCAAGCGGGTGCACAGCAACAACAGCAGCAACGCCCCGCCACCGATCAACGCGGCGACCGGCAGCACCCGACCCTGGCTGTAGCGGTCGACCAGGCGCGACACCTGCGGCGCGCAAAACGCCGTCGCCAGGGCAAATACCGCCGCTACCGAGCCGGCCAGGCCGTAGCCGCCGTGCACCTGCGAGAGCATGGTGATCAGGCCGATGCCCGCCATTGACACCGGCATGCGCGCCAACATGCCCGCGAGTACAAAAGCCCGGGCGCCGGGGACCTGGAACAACTCGGCGTAGGGGTTTGCCATCCTGCTCTACCTCTTCCTGAATGCCCTGCAACTTGCTATCTGCAATGATCAAGGCAAAATACATACGGTGCGTATGTGACAAAGCATGCGTAACATACGCAGCGTATGTCAATCCTTCACTTGCCGATTGCGAGCCCAATCCATGAGCCGAGCCCGTGCTGAAATAATCGAAGACACCCGCGCCCGGCTGATCGCCAGCGCGCGCCTGGCCTTCGCCACCCAAGGCTACGCGAATACCTCGATGGACGACTTTACCGCCCGCGCGGGCCTGACGCGCGGGGCGTTGTATCACCACTTTGGCGATAAAAAAGGCCTGTTGGCGGCGGTCGTTGCCCAGCTCGACAGCGAGATGGACGCCCACTTGCAGCGCCTCAGTGACGAAGCTTCGGACCCCTGGTCGGGCTTTTGCGAACGCTGCCGCGCGTATTTGCGCATGGCCCAGGACGCGGAGATCCAGCGCATCGTACTGCAGGATGCGCCGGCCGTATTGGGTGACACCGGCTCCCAGCAGCACTGTGTGGAATCCCTGCGTCAACGGCTCGACGCCTTGATGCACAGCGGTGTGATCCCGCAGGCACCGAGCGCCGCGCTGGCTCAGTTGATCAATGGCAGCCTGGTCAACACCGCGCTGTGGATCGCCCGGGATGCACACCCGGGCGAGCGCCTCGAAGAAGGCCTGCAGAGCCTGGAACTGCTGTTGCGCGGCTTGAAGCAATAAACCGCGCTAGACCAGCCGCTTGATCTGCTTGTGCCGCCACACCAACCGGTAATACGCGGTCTGCAAGCCCAACATCGCCAGGTAGGTCACCGGAAACGCCATCCACACGCCTTCCAGCCCGAAGTGCGCGTTGAGCAGGTAGGCCATCGGCAACTCGACGCACAGCACGCAGAAAATCGAGATGACCACCGGCATCAGCACCACGCCGCTGGCGCGCATGATCCCGCCGATCACCGCCTGGAAACCGAATACCAGGATGCTCCACAACATGATGTGCAACAGGTGCTCGGCATTTGCCCGCGCCGCGTCGTCGGTGATGAACAAGCCGAGCAACCAGTGCGACAGGACATACCCCAGCACAATCAGGCCACCGGTGAGGCAGGTGTTGATCAGCAGCCCGGTGCGCAAGATCGGCCCGATGCGTTCCAGGCGGCCGGCGCCAATCGCCTGGGCACCGAGGATCGAGGCAGTGATGGCAATCGACAGCGCCGGGAACTGCACGTAGTTGACGATTTGCGTCACCGCGCCATAGGCCGCCGTCGCCTGCGAACCATGGCTGTTGACCAGGGCAAGAATGACCAACTCCGACAGCGACAACACCACCATCTGCAGGCCGGTAGGCAGGCCGATGCGCAGGACCTTGGCCAGAATCGCGCGGTCCAGGCGCAAGGCCGCCAGCAGTTCACGGTCCGGCGCCATCACGTGGTTTTTATGCCGCAGGCGCAGGATCAGGAACAGCATCGCCGCGGCGTTGCCCACCAGGCCGGCGTACACCGCACTCTGGATGCCCAGGGGCGGCAGGCCGATCCAGCCGCGAATCAGCGCCGGGGTCAGCAGCAGGCCGACCAGGGTCGAGACCATCAGCGCCAACAACGGCGAGATCGTGTCGCTGACCCCGCGCAACAACTGGGTGTAAAGGATGAACACCAGCAACAGCGGCATGATCAACATCATCATCTGGGCGTAGCCCACCGCGTCGTCGAGCACATCCACCGGGGTGCCCAAGGCTTGCAGCGCCGGGCGGGCGAACAGGCTGCCCAGCACCGCCGCGACCAGCCCCACCAACGCGCCCAGCGTCAGGGTAGCACCGGTGATCGCCTTGACCATGCCGGTTTCCTGGGCGCCCCAGGCCTGGCCGATCAATACGGAGGCGCCCGCCCCCAGGCCAATCACCAGGGCAATGAAGAAGAACACGATGGGGAACATCCCCGACACCGCCGCCAGCGCCTGGGTGCCGAGCATTTGCCCGACATAGATACCATTGAGCGTGCCGGAAAAACTCTGCAGGAAGTTGGACAGCACCATCGGTGCCAGAAAGATCAGGTAGACCTGCCACAGCGGGCGTTGCATGGGGCTTTGCATGAAAAACGGGGCCTCGAAGAGCGAAAGCGTCCGAGGGTTATACCGTAATTGGATCCCAGCTTCCCGTGGTTTATCCGCCGCTGCACGCAACCACCAGGCAACCCTGGTGAAGCGTCGCATGCAGGTGCCGGGCTTCGCCGCGCAATACACACTCGGCAATCGCCGGCTCCAATTCGACACGCAGCCTGCGCGCCAATGCCCGCGCGCCAAAACGCACATCATGCTCGCGACACAACCACGCCCGCGCCTGTGCATCCACGCTCAATGAGTGCTGCTGCGCCGCGAGGCGTTGATTGAGTTTGTTCAACTCCACGTTCAGCAAAGCCTCCAACCACTGGGCGTCGATGGGCTCGAACACCAGGATGCGGTCGATGCGATTGAGAAACTCCGGCTCGAAATGCCCGTGCAGTGCCTCTTCCAGCACCGCCGCCTCGCCACGCGCAAACACCCGCAGCACCCGCCGCCAGCCCTGGGCAAAGCGCTGGCGATGCCGGCGCGCCTGTTGCGCGCCGATGTTGCTGGTCATGAAGATCAGGCTGTTGCGAAAGTCCAGGGTGCGCGTGCCGCCGGCCAGGGTCAGCTGGCCGTTTTCGAGAATGCCGAGCAGGCTGCGCACGACCTCCTGGCTGGCCTTTTCCAATTCGTCGAACAGCACGATGCCGGGTCGACTGTAGGTGCCCTGGATCAATTCACTGTTGAACAGGCTGATGCCTTCCTTGCTGCCCACATAGCCCGGCGGTGCGCCAGTCAGTGCGGCGGCGTAATGCTCCTGGGCCAGGGTGTGCATGTCGATGCGGCAAAAACCGTCGGCGCGCCCGTGCAGCGCCTGGGCCAGCAAGCGCACGATTTCGGTCTTGCCGACACCGGTCGGCCCCATGAACAGGTTGACGCTGAGCGGCCGGTCACGCTCGCCGATGTCGGCCTTGACCACCTTGAGCAAGCTTTCCACCTGGGCCAGCGCCGCCTGCTGGCCGACGATCCGGCTGCGCAGCAACGTCATGACCTGGGCCGGTTCGAAGGTAAAACGCATGCCCTACCCCTGCGTCTGTTCTTTACCGCCATGGGGCAATTGCCCCACCGGGCATTCGGCGACACCCACCGTGCTGCGGGTGATTTTCTCCACGTTCTCCTGGGCCTTTTGCGCATCCAGCACCCAGGTGCGGTAGAACTCGAAGGGGCAGTCGGCCACGCCCTTGTCGCCATCGCCCGAGGCGTGCATGCCGGTGTAGCCACGGTGCAACAGCTTGAACAGGTGGTTCTGCGACTGGTCATTGGCCCGCGCATCGCGGATCTGCGAAACCGACAGTTGGGCGTACTGGATGCCCATCTCCTCCTCGCCGCACTCGCCCAGGGTGCGCCCGTCGAAACCGATGATCGCCGAGTGGCCGAAGTACGAATACACCCCGTCGAACCCTGCCGCATTCGCTACGGCCACATAGCAGTTGTTGGCCCAGGCCATGCTCTTGGACATCTGCACCTGTTGCTCCTTGGCCGGGTACATATAGCCCTGGCAACGCACGATCAACTCCGCGCCCTTCATTGCACAATCGCGCCAGATCTCCGGGTAGTTGCCGTCGTCGCAGATGATCAGGCTGATCTTCATGCCCTTGGGGCCTTCGCACACATAAGTGCGATCGCCCGGATACCAGCCCTCGATGGGGCACCAGGGAATGCACTTGCGATAGCGCTGCACGATCTCGCCGAGATTATTGATCAGCACGAGGGTGTTGTAGGGCGCCTTGTGCGGATGCTCCTCGTGGCGCTCGCCGGTCAGGGAGAACACGCCCCAGGTGTTGGCCTGGCGGCACGCCGCCGAGAAAATCGCAGTCTCCTCACCGGGGATGCTTGCGGCGGTGGCCATCATCTCGTCGTGGTCGTACATGATGCCCATGGTGCTGTATTCCGGGAACACCACCAGGTCCATGCCCGGCAGGCCCTGTTTCATGCCGACAATGATGTCGGCGATCTTCCTGGCGTTGTCGATGACGTCGGCCTTGCTGTGCAGGCGCGGCATCTTGTAGTTCACCACCGCTACACCGACGGTGTCCGGGCTGCTGGAAATGTCGCCATGGCGCATTGCAACTCTCCTAGTGACTGATCATCCACGGCCGGGGGCCGGTCTTGGTCTTGAGGCCCAGCGGGTTGGTTTTGCTCGGCAGCACCGCCTTACTGGTGCCGCAGCAACTGCAACCCGCCGGGTGCCGGCGACTTTCCTGGTATTCGCCGACAGTCTGCGGCGCGTGGGCGCTGCGTTCGTTGCCGGCGATGGCCTTGCGTTGGTTGGCCGACAGCGTTTGCAGGGCTGGCGCCGACACCAACAACTGCCCGCCGGGCCCGGCACAGTACGGGCACTGGCTGGGCGCGTGGCGCTGGGCAATCGGCCGCAGCTGGGTGAAGGTGCCGCAGGTGTCGCAGGCGTATTCGTAGGTCGGCATGGCTACAGGTCCGGGGCGATGGGCAGGTCGATGCTGCCGTCGAGGAAGCGCGTCGGGCCGTTGGCGTTGGGGTTGATATCGAACTCGAAGATCTCCGTGGGCAACCACAGGGTCGCGCAGGCATTCGGGATGTCGACCACGCCGCTGATGTGTCCCTGCACCGGCGCCGAACCGAGCAGCGCATAGCCCTGGGCCGGCGAGTAGCCGAACTTGGTCAGGTAGTTGATCGCATTCAGGCACGCCTGGCGGTAGGCGACGTTGACGTCCAGGTAGTGCTGCTGGCCCTGCTCGTCGACCGAGATGCCTTCGAAGATCAGGTAGTTCTTGTAGTTCGGCGTGATCGGGCTCGGCTTGAAGACCGGGTTCTTGATGCCGTACTTGGCCATGCCGCCCTTGATCAGCTCGACTTTCATGTGCACCCAGCCGGCCATTTCGATGGCGCCGCAGAAGGTGATTTCGCCGTCGCCCTGGCTGAAGTGCAAGTCCCCCACCGACAGCCCGGCGCCGTTGACGTAGACCGGGAAGAAGATCTTCGAGCCGCGTGACAGATCCTTGATATCGCAGTTACCGCCATGCTCGCGCGGCGGCACCGTGCGAGCACCGGTGGCGGCGGCATCGTCACGGGCCTGGCCCTTGAGCTTGCCCATATGGGCGGTGGCGGCCAGCGGTGCGTTGGCCAGCGGAGGCACGCGGGTCGGGTTGGTGTCGATCAGTTCCTGCTCGCGGCGGTTCCAGTCGGCGAGCATCACCGGGTCAGGCAGGCAGCCGATCAGGCCGGGGTGGATCAGGCCGGCGAAATTCACCCCCGGAATGTGCCGCGAGCTGGTGAACATGCCCTTGAAATCCCAGATGGCTTTTTGTGCGCTGGGGAAGTGATCGGTGAGGAAACCGCCGCCGTTCTGGCGCGAGAAAAAGCCGTTGAAGCCCCACTGGGAATCGGCCTTGGCGCCGATATCGAGCAGGTCCACCACCAGCAGGTCACCCGGCTCGGCACCATGCACGCCCACCGGGCCGGAGAGGTAATGCACGGTGGACAGGTCGACGTCGCGCACGTCGCTGGCATCGTCGTTGTTCTTGATGGCGCCGGCGGTCCAGTCGTAGGTTTCCAGGATGAAGTCGTCGCCCGGCTTCACCCAGCACGCCATCGGGATATCCGGGTGCCAGCGGTTGTGGATCTGCTCGTTCTCGGTGACGGGTTGGTTGAGGTCGACTTTGATCAGCGTTTCGGTCATGGGCTGGCTCCTGGACGGATGACATTGCGTTCAATCCAGTCTCATCGGGCCAGCCCAATCGGGAAATACGTTGGATGACGTATGGGCTCAGAGCTTGTCGCGTTTCATCTGCATGGTCAGGGTAAAACGGTCGGCGGGATAGACCGTTTCCGACACCGCAATCAGCGCCCCGGCTTCATCGCGGTATTGGCGGATGATGTTCAACCCCAGCGCGCCGCCCTGCGCCTTGAGGCTGGCAGCCAGCTCGGCGGGCAACTGCACCGGGCGCACCTGTTGGTCAACCACCTCGATAGGCCGCGAGAAGGCCTTGCCGATCAGCGCGGCAATGAGTTCGTCGGGGTGCTTGCGCGCGTCGGGGATCACCTCGGCAAACGCCTGTTCGGCGTACACGTCGGTCCAGCACAACGGCGCATTGCCGGCGCTGGCATCGACCTTGATGCTCGACACACAGAAATAATGCCCGCCCGGTTCCAGCCCCAGGCGCCGGGCCAGGGCGATATCGGCGACAAACTCCCGCACGCCCTGGATATCGCGGATATGCGTCTCGGCCACCTGCACCAGGTCGGCCACCGAGGCCATTGCCTGGGAATAGCCGCCCTGCGGCGAGGCGGCTTCGACCCGCGTGCCCACACGCTTGCGGCGCGAGACCATGCCCTGCCCCTGCAACTGGTCGATGGCCGCGCGCACCGTGTGGCGGCTGACCGCGTACAGCGAGCACAGCTCGAATTCAGTCGGCAACAACGACCCTACCGGGTAATGACCGCTGCCGATCTGCTCGATCAAGTCCTTGGCAACTGCCGCATAACGCCTCTGGCTCACGCTTTCCATTCTTACCCTCGCTGTCGAGTTGACAGTGTATCAGTCCAGGCGCAATCATAATGTACGGACATATTAAATATGTATGGTTTAAAAATAACAAATAGGGTTTTCCCATGTCGAGTACCGTTTTTGATTCCGCCCTGTTCCGTGACATGTTCGGCACCGCCGAAATGCGCGGTGTGTTTTCCGATAAAGCGCTGATCGAGCGTTACATCGAAGTGGAAGTGGCCCTGGCCCGCGCCGAGGCGCGTTGCGGGGTGATCCCTGCCGAGGCGGCCGAGCAGATCGCTGCGCTGTCGCAGTACCAGGCGCTGGACCTGGCGCTGATGCAGCACGAGACCGAGATCGTCGGGTACCCGATCCTGCCGCTGGTGGAGCAACTCTCGAAGATCTGCGGCGAAGCCGGCCGCTATGTGCATTGGGGCGCCACCACCCAGGACATCATGGACACTGCCGTGGTCCTGCAGGTGCGCGCTGCGCTGGCCATCGTCGAGCGTGACATCCAGGCGGTACGCGGCCTGCTCGCCGGCCTCGCGCAGCGCTACCGCGACACGCCGATGGCCGGCCGTACCCACTTGCAGCACGCGCTGCCGATCACCTTCGGCTACAAATGCGCGGTCTGGCTGAGCATGTTCGACCGCCACGCCGAGCGCCTGGTGGAACTGCGCCCACGCGTCGAAATCGGCCAGTTCGCCGGGGCCGCCGGCACCCTCGCCTCCCTCGGCGACAAAGGCCTGGATGTGCAGGCAGCGCTGATGGCCGAACTCGGCCTGGGCGTGCCACAAGCCACCTGGCACGTGGCCCGCGATGGGCTGGCAGAGACCCTGAACTTCCTTGGCCTGGTCACCGGTTCCCTGGGCAAGATCGCCCTCGACATCATGATGATGATGACCAGCGAACTGGGTGAGGTGTACGAGCCCTTCGTCAAGGGCCGTGGCGCCAGCAGCACCATGCCGCAGAAGCGCAACCCGATTTCCTGCGAACTGATGTACGCCGCCGCCAAGGGTGTGCGTCAACACGCCGGGCTGATGCTCGATGCGATGATCCAGGATTTCGAACGCTCCACCGGCCCGTGGCAGGCCGAATGGATCGCCATTCCCGAAGCCTTTGCCCTCAGCGCCGCGTCCCTGGGGCAGGCAACCTTCATGCTCGCCGGCCTGGAAGTGCGCCCCGAGCGCATGCGCAAGAACCTCGACATGACCCAGGGCCTGATCGTCGCCGAAGCCGTGATGATGGGACTCGCCCCGGCGCTCGGCCGCCAGGTGGCCCACGACGTGGTGTACGCCGCCTGCCGCATGGCCAACGACCAGGGCACCAGCCTGCTCGACGCCCTGCTCGCCCAGGGTGAAGCCACTGCGCAACTGGACCTGGCCGAACTGCAACGCCTGACCGACCCGGCCAATTACCTGGGGCTGGCACCGCAGATGGTCGATATCGCGCTCGCGCGCCAGGGTGCGGTAAAACGCTGACCTTGCAGGGGCCGGCTTGCCGGCTCCCGCAGGGGGTTACCTGCGCTTTACGTCGCCGAACCATAACAACAATGAGATCACAGACATGTCATCCACCCCCGCAAAAAAACCGCTCTACAAGGACCTGACCTTCCAGGTCGTCGCCGCGATGTTCCTGGGGATCGCCTTCGGCTTTCTCGCCCCGGAACTGGCTGCCAGTTTCAAGATCCTTGGCGATATCTTCCTCAAGCTGATCAAGACCGCCGTCGCGCCGCTGGTGTTTTTCACCGTGGTCCACGGCATTGCCTCGGCCGGTGATATCAAGCGCGTCGGCAAAGTTGGCCTGCGTGCATTGATCTACTTCGAAGTGGTGTCGACCATCGCCCTGGCCATCGGCCTGTTGTGGGGCAACCTGCTGCAGATCGGCTCCGGCATGCATGACGCCCACCCGAGCGCCGCTGCCGCTGCCGCCACCACCGCCGCGGTGGCCAAGGGGCACGCACCGGCCTCGACCATGGACTTTATCTACGGCATTTTCCCCGACAATTTCGTCGGCGCCTTCGCCGGCGGCCAGCTGTTGCAGGTGCTGGTGATCTCGGTGTTGTTCGGCTTCGCCCTGCTGGCCCTCAAGCCCGAGCGCCGCGAAGTCATCGAAGATGGCCTGAACCGCATCTCCGAGTGCTTCTTCGAGTTCATCAACCTGATCATGAAGTTCGCGCCGCTCGGCGCCTTCGGCTCGGTGGCCTATGCGGTCGGCAGCAACGGCACGGCGGTGCTGATGTCCCTGGCCAACCTGGTGTTGATGTTCTACGTCGGCATCGCGTTCTTTATCTTTGTGGTACTCGGCGCGGTGTGCCGCCTGAGCGGCTTCAGCCTGTGGCGCTTCCTCACGTATATCAAGGATGAAATCTTCATCGTGCTCGGTACCGCGTCGTCGGAAAGCGCGCTGCCACGCCTGCTGCAGAAGCTCGAGAAGTTCGGCTGCTCCAAACAGAGCGTCGGCCTGGTGCTGCCCACCGGCTATGCGTTCAACCTCGACGGCACCTCGATCTACATGTCGCTGTGCGTGCTGTTTATCGCCAACGCCTACGGCGTGCCGCTGAGCTGGGAACAACAGCTGGGCATCATCGCGATCATGCTGGTGACCTCCAAGGGCGCGGCGGCAGTGTCGGGTGGCAGCTTCGTGGTGTTCGCCGCCACCGTCACGGCCATCGGCGTGCTGCCGGCCGAAGGCCTGGCGCTGTTGTTCGGGGTGTACCGCTTCATGTCCATGGCCATCGCCACCTGCAACACCATCGGCAACAGCGTGGCCACGGTGGTGGTGTCGAAATGGTCCGGCGAGTTTTCCCAACAGACCGCCCAGGATGAATATCAACGTGTCCTCGGCCGCCCCGCCGGCGCGGCGCTTTAACGGAGCATAGGGATGTCCAGTACACGAATCGAACACGATGCGTTCGGCCCCGTCGAAATCCCGGCCGACCGCCTGTGGGGCGCACAAACCCAGCGGGCCCTGCAGGTCTTCGGCAGCAAGCAACCGTTTCCCGCCAGCCTGATCCGCGCCTTCGGCCAGCAAAAGCGCGCCTGTGCCCGCGCCAATGCGCGGCTCGGCACACTGGCCCCGGCCCTGGCGGACGCCATCGAACAGGCGGCCGAGGCCTTGGCCGACGGCGCTTTCGACCAGCACTTCCCGCTGTCGATCTGGCAGACCGGCTCCGGCACCCAGACCAACATGAACGCCAACGAGGTGATCGCCAACCGCGCCAACCTGATGCTGGGAGGTGAACTGGGCAGCAAGTCACCGGTGCACCCCAACGACCACGTGAACCGCTCGCAGTCGTCCAACGACAGCTTTCCGACGGTGATGCACCTGACCACCGTGCTGGAACTGCGCGGGCGCCTGCTGCCCGCGCTGGGGCAGCTGCACAACGAACTGAAAGCCAAGGCCGACGCCTGGCAGGACGTGCTGAAAATTGGCCGCACGCACCTCATGGATGCCGTGCCGATGAGCCAAGGCCAGGCATTTGGGGCATTTGCCCAGCAGATCCAGCACGGCATTGCACGCCTCGAAGGTTGCATGCCGCGCCTGTGCCTGTTGCCCCAGGGCGGCACGGCGGTGGGCACCGGCTTGAATACGCCCGTGGGATTCGATGTGGCGTTCTGCGAAGAAATCAGTCAGCTCACCGGCGTCGCCTTTGCAACCAACCCGTGCAAATTCGAAGGCATGGGCACTCACGATGCGTTGGTGGAAGCCTCCGGCGCGCTGAACGTGCTGGCCGTGTCACTGACCAAGATCGCCAACGATATTCGCCTGCTCGGCTCGGGTCCGCGTTGCGGCCTGGGGGAATTGATCGTGCCGGACGATGGCCTGACCTCCTCGATCATGCCCGGCAAACGCAACCCGACCATCGCTGAAGTGCTGGTGCAGGCGGCCATGCAGGTCATGGGCAATCACACCACCATCACCCTGGCGGGCGCGTCGAGCACGTTCGAGTTGAATGTGGCCAAGCCGGTGCTGATCCACAATCTGCTGCAATCGATCGAGGTGCTGACGGACGCCGTCAGCCTGTTCAGCCACAGGTTGCTCAGTGGCCTGGAGGTCAATCGCGCGCAACTCGCGCACAACGTTGAGCATTCGCTGTTGTTGGCCACGGCACTCAACCCGGTGCTGGGCTATGACCGTGTGGCGCAGATCACCCGCAAGGCTGCGGACGAGGGGCTGACACCGAAGGAAGCGGCGGTCCGGTTGGGGTTGATCAGTGCCGAGGCATACGCCCAGCACGTACGGCCGGAAGCCATGATCCGCCCGACACCCTAGCGGGCCGCGACGCCTGAAGGACGCGAGGTGCCACCGACGTGATCGGCGGCACCCTGCGCAGGTCAACGGGGGCGCTCGTCGTCCCGCTCTTTCTTGATCATGTACTTCAGGTTGTCCAGATCGAATCGCTGGTCCTTGTACCCAGGATTACCTTTGTCATCCACGCCGATATCGGTGTCTTCCAGAAGCTCTTTGCGCTGCAGAAACTCAGTCGCTGCCTGGCGCGCTGCTGGGGTGTAGGTTTTATTCGAAGGCACTAACCCAGCGGCTTGTTTCAGTTCCTTGAAGTTGACATAGTTATCACCATCACCGTACTCGACAAAGTGCTTTTTAATCGTTTCAAGCAGCTCTGAGTTACTCATGTTTTCGAATCGATTGGAGGCATTTGCCAGGTCCTGCCGAGTAAAACTGCCATCCAGTTCGCCGGTTTTACCTTCATCATATTCTCTAAACCAACTGCCATTATCCAGCAATGCCTTTGCAATATTCATCTCATCCTCAGTCGCCGGGGTACCGTCCAGGCGGTGACCTGCAGCCACTGCATTCAGCGACCTGTCGGTGATATAGCCCGGTTTGCCCGGGTCTTCCAGGGAACTGAAGCGGGTGAGTACTCGGTTGCTGAAGTCTTCCTTATTAAGGTCGCTATACGAGTTGCTTTTATCATCCGGCATCCCGTAACCCGGCGCGCGCTGGTAGCTAGGCCGCTGCGACGAGAAGCCTGGATCTTCATAACGCGGCGCGGGTCCGGAATATTGCGGGGGAAATTGCTGGTTGACCCTGTGTTGTTGCATGGCACCGTTATATTGCCCCCCGCGCACCGGCGGCATGGACAGTGCCTCCTGCGCCTCAAGAACATCAATAGCAACAGATACGTCGCCTTGACTGATATACCCATCTTCCTGGCCGCCATGATTAACTGAATCGAATAACGTTGCTATTTCTGGAATGCCGAGAATCACTTTAGCCAACTGGGTCATATCATTGTCCCAAGGATTTCTCATCGGGGCACGATTGGCCTTTTCACTGAGTGAATCTATCGTGACAAAACCCGATCTACCTGCGGTGAAATAATTAAAATTATCTGAAAATTTCTGCGCGATACCGGACCACGGAGCATTCGCATAAGGGTTATAAGAACCCCTCATTCCACCATCAGGGGGGACTGACATTAAGCCCATGCCGGAAACCGCCCGACAGTGGGGTTGTTGGGGATAACACAGGTCCATAGTTACACCTCAGGTCATGGAGTCGATAGATGCCAATCCAATAAAGCTGCTCGACGGATTAACGTCCCACTCTGTGGCCACTGACAACACGCCAGTTCCAAAGACCCGAGGCAAACAGACAACTCAGCACCGGAAAAGGACTTGGACAGGCTCAGCATACGGCCCGAGCAGCACGCCGATAAAACCTGGCATGGCTGTAGGAAAACGCCTGGAACAAACACGCTTCCTCGCAACCCAACGATCACTTTTGCAGCCGCAGTTCACACCGACAAATACCGGCTGATGGTCGCCTCATCCACCCTATCCCGCGACTCCTCAATCACAAACCGGCCCTTCTCGATCACCAGGAAACGGTCGGCGATCTCCAGGGTAAACGACAGCACTTGCTCCGACACCACTATGGTCAGGTCGCGCAGGTTGCGAATCTCCTTCAGCGTGCGCGCGATGTCCTTGATGATCGACGGCTGGATGCCCTCGGTCGGTTCATCCAGCAGCAGCACCTTGGGATTGGTCGCCAGCGCGCGGGCAATCGCCAGCTGCTGTTGCTGGCCACCGGACAGGTTGCCACCCTTGCGCGACTGCATGTCGTAGAGCACCGGGAACAGCGCATACAGATCCTCCGGCACCTTGCCGCGTGCCGACGCCGGCAGGCCGGTCTGGATGTTTTCCAGCACCGTCATGCTCGGGAAAATCATGCGCCCCTGCGGCACATAAGCGATGCCGCGTTCCACCCGCTCATGGGTTTCCAGCGCCGACACATCGTGCCCGTCCACGCTGACCTGGCCTTTCCACTGCGGCAGGATGCCCATCAGGCTCTTGAACAAGGTGGTCTTGCCCATGCCATTGCGGCCCATCACCGCGACGATCTCACGCTTGGCCACGTTCAGGTCCAGGTCGTGGAGGATCTGGCTCTGCCCGTAGCCGCAGGACAACTGGTCGATCTTGAACATGCCCGCTTCCTCAATGGCCCAAATACACTTCGATGACTTTAGGGTTGCTTTGCACCGACTCCATGCTGCCCTCGGCCAGCACCTTGCCCTGGTGCAGCACGGTGACCTTGTGGGCGATGCTCTTGACGAACTCCATGTCGTGCTCGATCACCAGCACCGATCGGCCCTGGCTGATGCGATTGAGCAGCTCGGCGGTCTGCGCGCGTTCGTTGACACTCATCCCGGCCACCGGCTCATCGAGCATCAGCAACTCGGGGTCCTGCATCAGCAGCATGCCGATTTCCAGCCACTGCTTCTGTCCGTGGGACAGCAGGTCAGCCTGTTGCTGCAGCAGGTCACCGAGGAAGATCTCCCGCGCGACTTCTTCCACCCGCGCGATCACCTGGGCGTTGCGCTTGAAGAACAACGCGCCCCACACCTTGCGCCCGGCCGGGTAGGACATCTCGAGGTTCTCGAACACCGTGAGGTTCTCGTAGATCGACGGGTTCTGGAACTTGCGCCCGACGCCGGCGCGCACAATGTTGTACTCGCGCATCTTGGTCAGTTCCTGGCCGTCGAACTGGATGCTGCCGCTGGTGGCGCGGGTCTTGCCGCAGATCAGGTCGAGCACCGTGGTCTTGCCGGCGCCGTTGGGGCCGATCACCACGCGCACTTCGTTGCGGTCGATGTACAGGTTGAGGTTGTCGACCGCCTTGAAGCCGTCGAACGACACGGTGAGGCCTTCGATGGCCAGCACCGGTTTTTTCATTTCAAAGCCGACGGCGGTCATGGCTGGGTCTCCAGGATCTTGCTTTTAGCCTTGGATTTAACCGACGGGCTCGCCGGAGTCGCCGCTACGGGTTTGCGCCGCAGCACTTTGGCCAGCGCCTGGCGCCCATGGCTGTCCCACAGGCCGGCCAGGCCGTTGGGGAAGTACATGACCACGGCGATAAACAGGCCGCCCATCAGGTACAGCCACAACTCGGGGAAAGACTCGGAAAAGTAGGTCTTGCCGTAGTTCACCAGCAGCGCGCCATACACCGCGCCGAGCAGCGACATGCGCCCGCCCACCGCGGCGAAAATCACCATCTCGATCGACGGCACGATGCCCACGAACGACGGCGACATGAAGCCCACCTGCAAGGCAAACATCGCCCCGCCGATCGCCGAGAACGCGGCGGCTACGCAGAATACGAAGATCTTGAAGCTGGCCACGTCGTACCCGGAAAACCGCACGCGTTCTTCCTTGTCGCGCATCGCCATCAGCAGCCGGCCGAGCTTGGACGCGAGGATGAAACGGCCAATGAAGATGCAGCCGAACAGCAAGCCGGCGTTGATGAAGTACAGGATCAGCTTTGCGCTGTCGGTGCGCAGGTCCCAGCCGAGCAGGGTCTTGAGGTCGGTGATGCCGTTGACGCCGCCGGTCAGGCCTTGCTGGCCGACGATCAACACGGTGAGGATCAGCGCAATCGCCTGGGTGACGATGGAGAAGTACACATCGCCCACGCGCCGCTTGAACAGCGCCATCCCGATGATGAACGCGAGTAGCACCGGCACCGCGATCACCGCCACCAGGGTAAAGCTGAAACTGTGGAACGGCTGCCACAGCCAGGGCAGTTCGGTGATCTGGTTCCAGTCCATGAAGTCCGGGATGCCCGGGGTGGACTGGATCTTGGTGCTCTCGGGGTCCGAGGCTTCCAGCTTGAGGAACATCGCCATGCAGTAGCCGCCGACGCCGAAGAACACGCCCTGCCCCAGGCTGAGAATGCCGCCATAGCCCCAGCACAGCACCAGGCCCACGGCGACGAACGCGTAAGTCAGGTATTTGCCGACCATGTTCAGCCGGAACGCGTCGAGGGTCAGCGGGAATACCACAAGGATCAACAGCGCCAGCAGCACGATGCCGATCAGGTTTTGCTGGCCGCCCAGCAGCTTGTCTAAAGCCTTCATCTGCTCGCCTCTACTTGCGCACTTTGATGGAGAACAACCCTTGCGGGCGCAGCATCAGGATCAGAATCACCGAGGACAGGGTGAGTACCTTGGCCATCGAGCCACTGAGGAAAAACTCCGACAGCGATTGGGTCTGGGCGATCACGAACGCCGAGGCGATGGTGCCGAACAGGCTTTGCGCGCCGCCGAACACCACCACCAGGAAGGTGTCGACAATGTACTGCGACCCCGCCGTGGGCCCGGTGGAGCCGATGGTGGTGAACGCCGCGCCCGCCACACCGGCGACGCCACAACCGAGGGCGAAGGTCATGCGGTCGACCTTGCGCGTGTTGATGCCCACCGCGCGGCTCATCAGGCGGTTCTGCACCGTGGCGCGCACCTGCAGGCCCCAGCGCGAGCGGTAGAGCATGATGAAGATCGCACCGGTCAGCAGCAGGGTCAGGCCCATCATGAACAGGCCGTTGCGCGGGATCTCGATGGCATCGGTGAAATTCACCGAGCCCATCAGCCAGGCCGGAGGTTCGGCGCTGACCTCACGGGCGCCGAACACCGAGCGAAAGGTTTGCTGCATCACCAGCGACAGGCCCCAGGTGGCGAGCAAGGTGTCCAGCGGGCGCTTGTACAAGCGGCTGATCATCGCCCATTCCACCAGCCAGCCGATGGCCCCGGCCACCAGGAATGACAGGCCGATGGCGAAGAAGAAGTAATAGGGTTGGAAGCTTGGCGCAAAGTGCGCGGTGAGGCTGGAGCACACGTAGGTGGTGTAGGCGCCGATGGTCAGGAACTCACCGTGGGCCATGTTGATCACGCCCATCTGCCCGAAGATGATCGCCAGCCCCAATGCCATCAGCAACAGCACGCAGAACACGGACAAGCCGTTGAACCCCTGCATCGCCGCGATGGCTCCAAATTCCGATAGCCATTCCATGATGATGGTCTCCTGAGCGGGAGGTAATGATGAAAACCAAGGTCTGCTTTTGATTTATGTGGGAGCGGGCTTGCTCGCGAATGCGGTGCATCAGTCAAACCATCTGTGAATGACACTGCGCTTTCGCGAGCAAGCCCGCTCCCACATTTAGATCAGCGCCAGATCCAGGCTTATTGATAGCCCTTCGGAAACGGGTTCGGCTCGATCAGATCCGACTCGTAGATCACTTTGAACTGGCCGTTGGGCTGCACTTCACCGATGCGCGACTTGCTCCACAAGTGATGGTTCTCGTGGATCTTCACGTAGCCCTCCGGCGCGGTTTTCAGCTCGATGCCCGGCGAGGCGGCGACGACTTTATCCACGTCGAAACTGCCGGCCTTCTCGACCGCTGCTTTCCACAGCCATGGGCCGAGGTAGGCCGCCTGGGTCACGTCGCCGATCACCGCGTCCTTGCCGTACTTGGCCTTGAAGGCTTCGACGAAGGCTTTATTGTTGGGGTTGTCCAGGCTCTGGAAGTACTTCATCGAGGCATAGAAACCGGCCATGTTTTCTCCGCCGATGCCGAGCAGTTCGTCTTCGGTCACCGACAGGGTCAGCAAGGTTTGCTTGGACGAATTCACACCTGCCGCGTTGAGCTGTTTGTAGAACGCCACGTTGGAGCCACCGACCACCGCCGCGAAGACCACGTCCGGTTTCTTCAGCTTGACCTTGTTGATCAGCGAACCGAACTGAGTGTTGCCCAGCGGGTAGTAGTCTTCGCCGACCACGGTGCCGTGCAGCACGTTTTCAATGTGCTTGCGCGCGATCTTCATCGAGGTGCGCGGCCAGATGTAGTCGGAGCCGACCAGGTAGAACGTCTTGGCGCCCTTGGTCTTGGCGATCCAGTCGAGGCTGGCGAGGATCTGCTGGGTGGCTTCCTGCCCGGTGTAGATCACGTTTTTCGACTGTTCCAGGCCCTCATAGAAGGTCGGGTAGTAGAGCAGGCCGTTTTCTTTCTCGAAGATCGGCAGCACAGCCTTGCGCGAGGCCGAAGTCCAGCAGCCGAACACGGCGGCGACCTTGTCGTTGACCAGCAGCTTCTTGGCCTTTTCGGCGAAGGTCGGCCAGTCGGAGGCGCCGTCTTCCTGGATCACCTTGATCTGCCGTCCCAGGATCCCGCCCGAAGCGTTGATCTGTTCGATGGCCAGGCGTTCGGCCTGGATCGAACCGGTCTCGGAAATCGCCATGGTGCCGGTGGCCGAGTGCAACTGGCCGACGGTGACTTCAGTCGGGGTCACGGCCAGGCCTTCGTTATCGGCCAGCACGCCCTGGCTGAACAGTGCGGCCGCCAGCAAGGACAAGGCCAACAGGGGTTTGGAGCGGATCAATCGTGGTGCCATGGGGCGACTCCTCTGCAATGAGGGGTCCAGCATGGCGGCGGCCGGCCAGCACGGGTATACGCAGCCTGACGTAACGGCATACGTCATTTGACGTATGCCACTGCGCACCATTTTCGAGCAGGATCCCGCCCGCCCTGACAGCACCGATCAATGTGGGAGCTGGCCTGCCTGCGATGGCGGTGTATCCATCGACTTCCCGTGCCTGACCCACCGCCATCGCGGGCATGCCAGCTCGCACATTTGGAATCGGGGCACGGAACTTGCTCATCCACCTTGCCCACTCCCCGGAGCCATCCCACCGTGCACCCCCTCCCCGGCACCCAGCGCATCGTCAAGATCCGCCGCGACTACAACACCTGGGTCGCCGACGAGACCATGGAAGACTACGCCCTGCGCTACACCCCCAAGTCCTTTCGCAAATGGTCGGAGCTGCGCATCGCCAACACGGCCCTGGGCGCGGTGTCCTTCCTGGCTCTGGAAGCCATCGGCGGCGTGCTGGCCCTGAGTTACGGCTTCACCAATACGTTCTGGGCGATTCTCGCCATCAGCCTGGTGATCTTCCTCACCGGCCTGCCCATCAGTTACTACGCGGCGCGCTATGGCGTGGACATGGACCTGCTGACCCGTGGCGCCGGCTTCGGCTATATCGGCTCGACCATCACCTCGCTGATCTACGCCAGCTTCACCTTCCTGTTCTTCGCCCTGGAGGCGGCGATCATGGCCCTGGCGCTGGAGCTGTATTTTCATATACCGCTGGCGATCGCCTACGTGATCTGCTCGCTGCTGGTGATCCCGCTGGTGGCCTACGGCGTGACGTTGATCAGCCGCCTGCAGCTGTGGACGCAACCGGTGTGGCTGCTGTTGCTGGTGCTGCCCTATGGCTTTGTGTGGTGGAAAAACCCCGACGCCTTCAGCGACTGGACCAGCTTCGTCGGACGCAGCGGCGATGGCGGCGGCTTCAACCTGCTGGCGTTCTGCGCCGCCTGCACGGTGGCGCTGTCACTGGTGACGCAGATCGGCGAGCAAGTGGACTACCTGCGCTTCCTGCCGGAAAAAACCGCCGCCAACCGTAAGCGCTGGTGGGCCGCCCTGCTCTGCGCCGGCCCTGGCTGGATCATCCCCGGCGCGTTGAAAATGTTCGCCGGCGCGTTCCTCGCGTTTCTCGCCTTACAACATGAAATCCCCATGGAACGCGCTGCCGAGCCGACCCAGATGTACCTGGTCGCGTTCCGGTACGTGTTCAGCTCGCCGGAATGGGCGCTGGGCGCGATGGTGCTCTTCGTGTTCATCTCGCAGATGAAGATCAACCTGACCAATGCCTACGCCGGCTCCCTGGCCTGGTCGAACTTCTTTGCCCGCGTGACCCACAGCCATCCGGGCCGCGTGGTGTGGCTGGTGTTCAACGTGGCCATCGCGCTGATGCTGATGGAGCTGGGCGTGTTCGATGTGATCGACCAGGTGCTGGGGCTCTACGCCAATATTGCAATTGCCTGGATCGGCACGCTGGTCGCTGACCTGGTGATCAACAAACCGCTGGGGCTGTCGCCCAGGCACATCGAGTTCAAGCGCGCGCACCTCTATGACATCAACCCGGTGGGTGTCGGCTCGATGCTGGTTGCCTCGTTGTTGTCGATCCTCGCGCACTTCGGGCTGTTCGGCAGCCTGGCCCAGGCCGCGCCGCCGTTCGTGGCGCTGGGTACGGCCTTGATCATGGCGCCGCTGTTGGCCTGGCTGACGAAAGGCAAGTACTACATCGCGCGCACCAGCGACCTGCAACTGATCCACCCGGTGGCGCCCGCCACCCACGCGGTGTGCGGACTGTGCAGCAACCCGTTCGAAACCGCCGACATGGCGTTCTGCCCGGCCTACAGCACGCCCATCTGCTCGCTGTGTTGTTCACTGGACGCACGTTGCGGCGATCGCTGCAAACCCCACGCGCGCCTGGTCACCCAGTTCGAAGGCGTGTTGCGCTGGCTGCTGCCGACTACCCTGATGCCGCGCCTGCACACACGGTTGGCCCATTACCTGGGGTTGCTGCTGGTCCTGGAGCTATTGCTCGCCAGCGCCCTGGCGTTGATTTACGTGCAGGCCGCCCAGGGTTTGCCGCACTCCGAGACCTTGTACCAAGCGTTCTTCAAGGCCTTCCTGACCCTCTCGGTACTGGCCGCCGTGCTCGCCTGGTGGGTGGTGCTGACCCGCGAAAGCCGGCGCGTGGCCCAGGAAGAGTCCGACCGCCAGACCTTGCTGCTGATGCACGAAATCGACGCCCACAGCCTCACCGACCAGGCCCTGCAACACGCCAAGGAAGCCTCCGAAGCCGCCAACGCCGCCAAGAGCCGCTATGTCACCGGGCTGTCCCATGAGCTGCGCACGCCGCTGAACAGCATTCTCGGCTTTACCCAAATCCTGCAGCGTGACGGCGCCATGCCCGAGCAGCATCAGGACGCACTCGCGACCATCCTGCGCAGCGGCTCGCACCTGTTGTCGCTGATCGACGGCCTGCTGGATGTGGCCAAGATCGAGGCCGGCAAGCTGCGCCTGGAACTCACCGAAATCCCCTTCCCCGAACTGATCCATGACCTGGAGCAGATGTTCACGCCGCAAGCCCAGGACAAGGGCCTGCGCTTTCGCCTGGACTGCGTGGGCAAGATCCCGGCGGTGGTGCGCGGCGACGAAAAGCGCGTGCGCCAGATCCTCATCAACCTGCTCGGCAATGCGGTGAATTTCACCGACAGCGGCGAGGTGTGCCTGCGGGTCAGCTATAGGCGCGAGACTGCCAATTTTGAAATCATCGACACCGGCATCGGCATTGATCCGGGGCAGATCGAGCGGATTTTCCAGCCGTTCGAACGCGGCGACCTGATGCGCCAGGACAAGGGCGTCGGCCTCGGGCTGACCATCACGCGCATGCTCACCTCCTTGATGGGCGGCGAGCTGCGCGTGACCAGCGAACTGGACAAAGGCACCTGCTTCCAGGTGCGGCTGTTTCTGTCCCAGGTGCGCGCGCCGCAGGCGGTGGTGCATGTGGAACACGACATCATCGGCTACCAGGGCGCGCGTCGGCGCATCCTGGTGGTGGACGACCATGTGGACCATCGCAAGGTGCTCAGTGGCATGCTCACGCCGTTGGGCTTTGAGGTGGTGCAGGCCAGCAACGGCCAGGATGCGATTCGCCAGGTGGCGCTGCTGGCCCCGGACCTGATCCTGATGGACCTGTCGATGCCGACCCTGGACGGCTACGAAACCAGCCGCCTGATCCGGCGCAATGCGTTGTGCACCGCGCCGATCATCGTGATCTCCGCCAACGCCTTTACCGACGACCGCGAGCGCAGCATCGCCGCGGCCTGCAACGACTACCTGGCCAAGCCGGTGCGCACCCCGGAACTGCTCGGGCGCCTGCAACAGCACCTGGACCTGCAGTGGCTGCGGCGCACCAAGACCTTCACCGCACCGCCGCCGCCCAGCGTATTGCCCAGCCCTGAAGACCTTGCCGCCCTGGCGGAACTCAGCGCCATCGGCTATGTGCGCGGCCTGCACGCCAAACTCGACACGATCCTTGCACACCGCCCCGATGCCGAACCGTTCATCACCAAGCTGCGCGGGCTGCTCAAGAGCTTTCGCCTGGATGAACTCAACCGAACCCTCAAGGAGGCCGCAGATGAATGCACTCACCCACAGCACTGAACCCGGCGTGGTGCTGATCGTCGACGACACCCCGGACAACCTGGCATTGCTCTGTGACGCGCTCGACGACGCCGGCTACATGGTGCTGGTGGCCCTGGACGGCCTCAGCGCGTTGAACCGCGTGCAACGCCGGCGTCCGGACCTGATCCTGCTGGACGCGATGATGCCCGGCCTGGACGGTTTCGAAACCTGTCGCCGGCTCAAGGCAATGCCGGCCAGCGCGGATGTGCCGGTGGTGTTCATGACCGGGCTGACCGACAGCAAGCACGTGGTGCAAGGCTTCGAGGTGGGTGGCAGTGACTACGTGACCAAACCGATCCAGACCGATGAGGTACTGGCACGGGTGGCGGCGCACCTGCGCACGTCACGCATCTTGCTGTCGGCGCGAGAGGCGACGCAGCCGAATGTGCTGACGCTCGAGGATGAGCCGGCACAGCGGCTGCTGTCGGCCAGGTTCCAGTTGACCGAGCGTGAGGTGGAGGTCTTGCGCTGGGTCGCGTGCGGCAAGACCAATCGGGATATCGGTGACATCCTGGGGTTGAGCCCCAGGACGGTGAACAAGCATCTGGAGCATGTGTATGTGAAGTTGGGGGTGGAGACCAGGACGGCGGCGACATCCGTGGCCCTGGCCGCGATCTGAACAATGGGGGAGCGGGCTTGCTCGCGAACGCGGTGTGTCAGTGGACATATCCATGACTGACCTGTCGCCTTCGCGAGCAAGCCCGCTCCCACACTGGTTCTTCATCGTGGCCGAGATGGGTTACCCACCGAAGGTCTGCGACGGCCTGCGCAGGGTCGGATCGAACGGGTTGATCCTCGGCCCGATCGCCGCCGCTTCGCGCTTGAGCAACTCAACCACCATTGGCAAGCGGCTCGGCCCCAACCGATCACTGATGGTTGCCACACTCAGCGCCGCTACCGCGTGGCCGTCGCGATTGAGGATCGGCACCGCCAGGCCTGCCATGCCTTCCAGCACCCCGGTATTGCGCGCCGCATAACCCAGGTTGCGCACGTTCTCGACCTCCGAGCGCAGCAGCACCTCGTCGTACAGGTGAAAGTCCTTGAGCCGTGGCAGGTTGTAGCGGATCACCGTCTCGCGCTCTTCTTCCGGCAGGAACGCCAGGATCGCCAGGCTGCCCTGGCCCACGCCCAGCGCCACCCGCCCGCCGATATCGCCGGTGAAGGTACGGATCGGGTACGGCCCTTCGCTGCGGTCGAGGCAGATCGCATCGAAGCCACTGCGCGCCAGCAGGAACAGCGAATCACCCAATGACGCACTCAGGCGCAGCATGCTCGGCCGCACCAGGTCGCGCAGGTTGCCGGTCTTGCCCGCGTTCGCCGCCAGCGCAAAGAACTCCAGGCTCAAGCGATAGCGCTTGCTGCGCGCATCCTGCTCGACCATGCCCTCATCCATCAGGCTGCGCAGCAGGCGGTGAGTGGTGGGCTGGGAGAGGCCAACCTGTTGCGCAAGTTGGGTCACGCGTTCGCCACCTTCCGGCACCTCGCCCAGGGTGCGCAGCAGCGCGAACAGTCGGGAGACCCCGCCCGCCCCGACTTCCCGCGCGCTTTCATTCCGCTCAGTGGAATCCATATCACGTGATCTCTTGGAAAATTCTGGTGAGTGAATAAAAACGAAAAAAGTAGTTCATTGAGTGAAATTCCATCTTCCGCCCATCCTAGTCTTCGTCCTAATCTGCGTCCACAGGGGCGAAATGAACAACTAACGGCAGCCGACTCAAGATCGAGCGCCAACGCACCGGCAACACCTCATTCGCATCTGCCCAAAACAAAAAAGCGCGTTTCGACGCGACTCAAAAAAGGTGGAACGCAGACATGGCATTTCTCCAACTCAACGCCTTGAGCAAACGCTACGGCGCCGTCGACGCGGTGGTCGCCACTGACCTGGCGGTGGAAAAAGGCGAGTTCGTTTCGCTGCTCAGCCCTTCCGGCTGCGGCAAGACCACCACCCTGCAAATGATCGCCGGTTTCGTCGATGTCAGCGCCGGGCAGATCCTGCTCGACGGACGCGACATCACCCACGCCAAGCCCGCCAGCCGTGGCCTGGGGGTGGTATTCCAGAGCTATGCGCTGTTCCCGCACATGACCGTGCGCGACAACGTCGCCTTCGGCCTGAAGATGCGCAAAGTGCCGTCCGCCGAGATCGCCAGCAAGGTCAAGACCGTGCTCGAACTGGTGCGCCTGGCACCCCACGCCGAGCGTTACCCACGGGAGCTGTCCGGCGGCCAGCGCCAACGCGTGGCCCTGGCCCGCGCCCTGGTGATCGAACCACCGGTATTGCTGCTCGATGAACCGCTGTCCAACCTCGACGCCAACCTGCGCGAAGAGATGCAGTTCGAGATCCGTCGCATCCAGTGCGCCGTCGGTATCACCACGTTGATGGTGACCCACGACCAGGCCGAAGCCCTGTCGATCAGCGACCGCGTGGTGGTGATGCAGGCCGGCCGCGTGACCCAGATCGACGCGCCGTACAAGCTCTACGAACACCCGCGTACGCGCTTTATCTCGGACTTCGTCGGCAAGGCCAACTTGCTCGCCGGTGATTACGATCAACTGGGTATCCCGCAAGTGCGCCACGAAAGCGGCGACGGCGAACTGGTCCTGAGCCTGCGCCCGGAAAAGATCAGCCTGGTGCAAGCCGGTGCCGGGCGCCTGCAGGGCAAGGTGCTCGACCGCTACTTCTTCGGCAGCCAATGGCTGTACCGCATCCACACCCCTCTCGGCGAAATCACCGTGGTGCGCAGCAATGACGGCAGCGCGCCGCTGGGCTGCGGCGCGGCGGTCGGCCTGGAGTGGCAGGCCGAACTGCTGCGGGTACTGGCGGCGGATGAGGTGCACGCATGAGTCGCGGCTATTTGCTTTCACTGCCGGCCCTGCTGCTGTTTACCGGGCTGCTGATCCTGCCGCTCGGGCTGACACTGGTGCTGTCGTTCAACGTGTTCGACTACCAGGTCGGCGTCAAGGGTGATGAATGGACCCTGGCCCACTACCTGGCGCTGTTCAGTGACTCGTACTTCTACGAGATCTTCTGGCGCACCTTCTGGATCAGCGCGCTGGTGACCCTGCTGTGCGTGGTGATCGGCGTCCCCGAGGCTTACATCCTCAGTCGCATGGGCACGCCATGGCGCTCGATCTTCCTGATCCTGATCCTCACGCCGCTGCTGATTTCGGTGGTGGTGCGCGCCTTCGGCTGGAGCCTGCTGCTGGGTGCCGACGGGCTGGTCAACCAGGTGATCCAGGCCCTCGGCGGGCGCCCGGTGAAGCTGCTGTACACGCCGTTCGCAGTGATCATCGCGCTGGTGCACGTGATGCTGCCGTTCATGATCATTCCGGTGTGGACCTCGCTGCAAAAGCTCGACCCGTCGGCTGAACAGGCCGCGCTGTCGCTGGGTGCAAGCCAGGCCACGGTGATGCGCAGGATCGTGTTGCCCCAGGTGATGCCCGGCGTGCTGTCCGGCACCCTGATCGTGTTCGGCCTGGCCGCCAGTTCGTTTGCGATTCCCGGCCTGCTTGGCGGACGACGCCTGAAAATGGTCGCCACCGTGGTGTACGACCAGTACCTCTCGGAACTCAACTGGCCCATGGGCGCCACCATCGCGGTGGTGCTGCT